>Ga0209526_10000814_pt1 | contig 20539 bp, 17 predicted proteins | sample JacPinW_OM2H0_M1_FD_188566 | JGI IMG/M metagenome (GOLD analysis project Ga0209526, IMG submission 188566) | Forest soil microbial communities from Algoma, Ontario, Canada - Jack Pine, Ontario site 1_JW_OM2H0_M1 (SPAdes) (version 2) | ecosystem: Environmental > Terrestrial > Soil > Boreal... | reverse complement strand
GGCGGCGGATGTGCTGGTGGACGGGGAGCGGATCACCGGGCTGGCGGCGCCCGGCACCGACGAGGCCAGGGCGTGGGCGTCGGCGGCCGACCGGGTGCTCGACGCGGCCGGGCGATACGTGCTGCCTGGCGGCATCGATGTGCACACCCACATGGAAATGCCGTTCGGCGGCACGTTTGCCGCGGACACCTTCGAGACCGGCACCCGGGCCGCGGCGTGGGGCGGCACCACGACGATCATCGACTTCGCGGTGCAGGCCAAGGGCACCTCGCTGCTCGCCACGCTGGACAAATGGCACGCCAAAGCCGATGGCAACTGCGTCATCGACTACGGCTTCCACATGATCGTCTCCGACGTGAACGACACGACGCTCAAGGAAATGGAAGCCTGCATCGGCGCGGGCGTGAACAGCTTCAAGATGTTCATGGCCTACCCCGGCGTCTTCTACGCGACCGACGGGGAGATCCTGCGCGCCATGCACAAGGCCGCGGAGACGGGCGCGATGATCATGATGCACGCGGAGAACGGCATCGCGATCGACCAGCTTGTCGCCCGGGCGCTGGCCGAGGGCCGCACCGACCCCGTGCAGCATGGCCTGACCCGCCCGCCGGAACTGGAAGCCGAGGCCACTGGCCGGGCCATCGCGCTGGCGAAAGTGACTGGCTCGCCGCTGTACGTTGTGCATCTATCGGCGGCAGAAGCGCTGGAAGCGATCACAAATGCGCGTGACACCGGCCAGAACGTGTTCGCCGAGACCTGCCCGCAGTACCTGTACCTGTCCCTGGATGACCTGGCCCGGCCGGACTTTGAGGGCGCCAAGTACGTGGCGTCCCCGCCGCTGCGGCCGCGGGAGCACCAGGGGTCACTCTGGCGCGGCCTGCGGACCAACGACCTGTCCGTGGTGTCCACCGACCACTGCCCGTTCTGCTTCAAAGAGCAGAAGGAACTGGGCCGCGGGGACTTCTCGAAGATCCCCAACGGGATACCCGGCGTCGAGCACCGGATGGACCTGCTGCACCAGGGGGTGGTCGCCGGGGAACTGTCGCTGGCCCGCTGGGTGGAGGTCGCGGCCACCACGCCGGCCCGGATGTTCGGGCTCTACCCGCGCAAGGGCGTGATCGCGCCCGGCTCGGACGCGGACATCGTCATCTACGACCCGCGGGCCACGCAGACGCTGTCCGCCACGACCCATCACATGAACGTGGACTACTCGGCCTACGAGGGCTTCGCCATCACCGGGAAAGTCGAGACCGTGCTGTCCAGGGGGCACGTTGTGATCGACGACGGCGAGTACCACGGCGTCACCGGTCACGGCCGCTTCCTTGAGCGGCAACTGTCCCAGTACCTGAGCTAGGGGATGAGCATGGATTTCGGGGTGGTCCTGCAGACCGATCCGCCCGCCCGCACCGTGATCGACCGGATGCGCGCAGCCGAGGACCAGGGCTTCCGGTACGGCTGGACCTTCGACTCGCACGTGCTGTGGCAGGAGCCGTTCGTCATCTACTCGCAGGTCCTGGCGGCCACGTCCCGGCTGATGGTCGGGCCGATGGTGACCAACCCGGGGACCAGGGACTGGTCGGTGACCGCCTCATTGTTCGCCACGCTCAACGACATGTTCGGCAACCGGACCGTATGCGGGATCGGCCGCGGCGACTCGGCCCGGCGGGTCATCGGGCAGCAGCCGATGAACCTGGCGACCATGGCTGAGGCGATGCACGTGATCAAGGAACTCGCGGAGGGCCGCGAGGTCGAGCACCACGGCAGCATGCTGCGCATCCCGTGGGTGCGCGACGGCAAGCTGGAGATCTGGATGGCGGCCTACGGGCCGAAGGCGCTGAAACTGGTCGGCGAACAGGCCGACGGGTTCATCCTGCAGACGGCCGACCCGGACATCGCCCGGTGGACCGTCGGCTCGGTCCGGGAGGCCGCGCGGGCCGCCGGCCGCGACCCGGATGCGATCACCGTGTGCGTCGCGGCCCCCGCGTACGTCGGCACCGACATAGACCACCAGCGGGACCAGTTGCGCTGGTTCGGCGGCATGGTCGGGAATCACGTGGCCGACCTGGTCGCCCGGTACGGCGAGAACGGGCCCGTCCCGCACGCGCTCACCGATTACATCAAGGGCCGCGAAGGGTACGACTACGCCCACCACGGCCGGGCGGGAAACCCGTCCACCGACTTCGTGCCTGACGTGATCGTGGACCGGTTCTGCCTGCTCGGCCCGGAAGCCGCGCACATCGACCGGCTGCGTGAACTCGCCGCGATCGGCGCCGACCAGTTCGCCATCTACCTGATGCATGACCAGCCGGAGGAGACGCTCGCCGCCTACGGCTCCGCGATCATTCCCGCGCTGGGCTGACCACCGGCAGCGCGAAATTCGTACATTTTGACCGAACGATTGTCCCTGTGTGGCACACATCGTGTCCGAATATCCCCATTTCGGCAACTGAAACCCAGGTCCTCGGCCAGAGGGGCCGCCTGGCAGCTGCTAGCTCTGGGCGCGCGGCGCCTTCAGGCCTGCGATCGGCACGGTGGCAGCGGCATCCGGGTGACGCTTTAGCCAGTCCCGGACGAACGGGCACAGCGGCACGACGGTCAGGCCCCGGCGCTCGGCCTCGTCGAACGCGGCGGCCACCAGCATGCTGCCGATTCCGCGCCCTTCCAGCTCTATCGGCACGCCGGTGTGAAGCAGCACCAGCCGGTCACCGTCCAGCTGATACACGAGTTCCGCGACCTGGCTATCCTCCTCAACCACGAAGCGGGAGCCGGCCACGTCGTCGACGACCTCCGGGGTTTCGTTCACCTGCCCATCGTGACACGGCCACCCACATGCTTGTACCCGCATCGAGTTCCGGCTAGGTGCTCAGAAGCGGCCGCCCTGGATGCGGCGGCTGCGCTGGGACTGGCCGGGCTCACCGTAGGGGTAGTCCGGGGTGACCGGCTCGCTCGCGTCATCCAGCAGCTGGGTCTCCTCAGGCGTCAGCTTCACCTCGGCCGCGGCCAGGTTGTCCGCGAACTGCTCCACGGAGCGCGCGCCGAGGATCACCGACGACACGGCGGGCCGGGCCAGCAGCCACGCGATGGCCACCTGGGCCAGCGACACGCCGTGGCCCTCGGCGACCTTGCGCACCGCGTCGAGCACCTGCCAGGTCTGCTCGGACTGGCCGCGCTGGTTCCAGATCCGCATCCCCTCGTCGGCGTTCTCCACCACCCGGGTGCCCGCCGCGGGCGGCTCGCCGCGCCGGTACTTGCCGGTCAGCCACCCGCTGGCCAGCGGCGACCAGGCCAGCAGGCCGAGCCCGGCGGCCTGGCAGGCAGGCACGATCTCCCATTCGACCGCGCGGGCCAGCAGGTTGTACTGCGGCTGCACGGACACCGGGGCGGAAAGCCCGCGGAACTCCGCGATATCCAGCGCCTTCTGCAGCTGCCAGCCGGTGAAGTTGGACAGCCCCACGTAATTGATCTTCCCGGCGCGGACCGCGTCGTCCAGGAAGCGCAGCGTCTCCTCGACGCGGGTCAGCGGGTCCCAGCCGTGCAGCTGGTACAGGTCGATGGTGTCCACATTCAGCCTGCGCAGCGACGCGTCCAGGGCCAGCGCGAGGTGCCTGCGGGACAGCCCGTGCCCGTTCGGGCTCTCATCGGTGGGGAACCGGCCCTTGGTGGCCAGCACGACCAGCTCGCGCGAGCCTGGCCGGGCGGCCAGCCAGCGCCCGATGATCTCCTCCGCGCGGCCATCCGCGTACACGTCGGCGCTGTCCACCAGGGTTCCGCCGGCCTCGGTGAACTGGTCGAGCTGGCCGAACGACGTTGCCTGGTCCGTCTCGTTGCCGAAGGTCAGGGTGCCGAGCGCGAGCGCGGACACCGCGCAGCCGCTGCTGCCGAGCAGGCGGTATTCCATCAGTCCTCCGTTAAGTCTTGCGAATGCTCCTGCCCTAAGTACCCAAGCTTGCCCGGGCTACCCCCGAAGCTCCCGGCTACCCCCCGGACTCGGGGTACCGCGCTGATGCCGGGCGCGGAAGAGTTCGGCGACCCGGTCGCGCGGCAGGGCCGGGGTGCGATGGCCGTCCCGGCCCACCATGTCCTCGTTGGCGACGAGCGCGTTGGCGACGGCTTCCTCGGTCCCCTGCACGACGGCGGCGAAGAACGGGTCGAGCCGGCCCCACGGAATGAACCTCAGTTGGTCGAGGCGGTGCTCAGACTCCTGGCTGGAGCCGGGCACGGGACGGGAGGCCGGGTTGTAGGGGCTGAACGCGCCGGGGTTCGCGGTGGAGAAGGCCAGGAACAGATCACCGGAGAAATGCGACCCGGTGGTGCCGGTCCGGGCCAGGCCGAGCGTGACCCGGCGGGCCAGAGCCTTGCACTGGTGCGGGAGCAACGGCGCGTCGGTGGCCGCGATCGCGATCACCGAACCGGCGCCCGGGGGTGCGGCGGCTCGCTCCGCCATGGGATTGTCGTCGGCCAGCAGTTCGCCGAGCGGCATGCCCGCCAGGGTGAGTTCGGCGCGGGAACCAAAGTTGGCCTGAACGAACACGCCGACCGTGTAGCCCGTTCCCGCGTAGTCCACGACCCGGGACGCGGTGCCCGAGCCGCCTTTGAACTGATAGCAATTCATGCCGGTCCCGCCGCCGACGGACCCCTCCTCGATCCGCCCGCCCGCCGCGGCCTCGATCGCGTCGATGCCATCCTGCTCCGTGACGTTATGGCCATTGATGTCGTTGAGATAGCCGTCCCAGGTCTCCGCCGCCACCGGCAGGGACCAGCCATCGGCCAGTTCGGGGTGGTGGCTGACGGCCCAGGCGACGATCGCGGCGTGCGCGATCCCGACGGCGTGGGTGTTGGTGATGGCGATCGGCAGCGAGAACGTGCCGGACTCCTCGATCCACGAGACGCCGGTCATCTCCCCGTTGCCGTTCTGGGAGAAGAAGCCCGCGGCCACCGGGTCGGCGGCACCGGCCGGGCCGCGCGGGAGGATGGCGGTGACCCCGGTCCGGGCGGAGTCCCCCCGGATGATGGTCGCGTATCCGACCTGCACGCCGGGCACGTCGGTGATGGCGTTCCAGTTGCCCGGCGTCCCGCCGAACGGAATGCCCAGGGACCTGGCCCGCGGCTTGCCCAAAGGCGTCGCCGTGTGCGGGCCGGTCAGGTTCTCAGGTTCCACGATGGCGCTGGCTTCCTGGCTGTCGGCGGTCCAGGCCTTCCTGGCTGTCGGCGGTCCGGGCTTCCGGGCTGAATGCCGCAGCAGCATAGCGCCGGCCCGCTGCCCCGGCTGCGCCGGCGGACAGTGACCGGGTTAGCGTCGAGAAGGCGGTCGCGACGCGTCGGCGATCGCCGACGTCAGTGACCTGCACGGAGGCACCATGACACATATGACCGTCCCGAGTCACCTCCCGGCGAATGCGACACCAGCAGGCGATGGGGTGGTGATCGGGGCGGGCCCGGTCACCGTTGACACCTACATCGACTTCCTGTGCCCGTTCTGCCGCCAGTTCGAGCTCTCCTCGGGGGAGATTCTCGCCACCATGGTCGCGGACGGGCTGATCAGCCTGGCCTACCACCCGATGAACTTCCTCGACGCGGCGTCGACCACGCGGTATTCCTCTCGTGCGGCAGCGTCATCGGGCTGCGCCTCCGATGGCGGGCGGTTCCCCGGATACGCTCGTGCGCTGTTCCTCAACCAGCCGCCTGAGGGCGGCCCCGGGCTGAGCGACGCCGAACTGATCGAAATCGGCCTGTCCGTGGGACTGCCGAGCCCGGCGTTCGATAGCTGCGTGCGGCGCGGCAGCTACCTGGACTGGCCATCCTTCGTTACCGCGTTGGCCACCGCACGCGGCGTCAGTGCGACGCCCACGGTGCTCGTTGAAGGGGTTTCGGTGCCGGCCAACGCCCGGATGATCGCAGCGGCCGTCGCTGCTGCGGCCGGTGTCTAACTGCCGGCCTGCGGACCGCCGGTCATCGCGGCGCCCGGGCCCTCCTTCGGCTGCGCCGCTCCGTCTGTGGCGGCGGGCGCCGTGATCCCGGTCGTCGACGCGGACCGCGACCGTGGGTCGCGGCACCGCCAGGCGCCCCGGCCAGCCGCGGCGAGGAACCGGTCCACGGCGGCGTTGAACACATCAGGCTCTTCCAGGTTGGCGGTGTGGCCGGTCTGCGGCAGGATCGTCAGGCCTGACGATGCGATGGTGCGCTTGAGCATGAGCGCGGTCTCCAGGCACCCTTCGTCCTCGTCTCCGACCATGATCAGCGCGGGGACCCGTACCCGCGCGAGTTCCTCCCGCAGCGCGTACAGGGACGGCCGGGCTGACTGAACGCCGCGCATGGTCAGTGCGGCGCCGAGTGACGAGTGCTCGCCCAGCGCGGCCGCGAACTCCGCCCAGCCGCGCGGGTTCTTGTTCTGGAACTGCACCCGCGCCGGGCCGACCGCGTACCACGGCGCGACCCGGCTGGCCCCCTCGGCCTCGAACGCGTCCGCGATGGCCTCGGATTCCGCGCGGAACGCCGCCTGCCGTTCCGGCTGCGCGCCGTAGCCAGCACCAGCTACCACCATTGACATAACGCGCTCAGGGCGGCCCAGCGCCAGGTGCAGCGCAGTGAATCCGCCCATCGAAAGGCCCACGACGTGCGCGCCGGGTAGGCCGAGGCCGTCGAGGACGGCGATCGCGTCGTCGGCCGCCCGTTGCTGGGAGTAGGCGGCGGGATCGTCGGGGACATCCGACGGCGGGTACCCGCGCGCGGCGTAGGTGATGCACCGGTAGCTGCCCGAGAAGAACCTGACCTGCGGCTCCCAGCTGCGGTGATCGCCCGCGAACTCATGGATGAACAGCAGCGGCTGGCCGCTCCCCGTGCTCTCGACGTGCAGCGCGACGCCGTCGTCGGTGGTGATCGTGGTCATGGACGCCTCCCGGATCGAAGACGGCGGTCCTGGCTGCGGGGCTGGCCGCCTGGCCGGTGGTCAGTGTTCAGTCGGTGACGTGCTCCACGCCCATGATGTGCTGATAGGTTCCCGCGGCGGCTGCCGCCCCGTCCCCGGCGTGGAGCGCGTCGAGGATCGCGTCGTGCTGGCGTGCGGATTCGGCGTGCGTGCGGGCGACCTTCGGACCGCCGTGCAGCGATGCCCACAGCAGCCGCATCAGCGACAGCAGCAGCGGGCTGCGGGCGTACTCATACAGCGTGAAATGAAACTCCCGGTTGAGATCCGCGTAGCGCGGGTCGTCATCCCCGCACCCGCGCATCTGCTCGTTCAGGTCCTTCAGGCGGGCGATCCCGGCCGCGTCGATCTTGGGGGCAGCCAGTGAGGCGCCCAGGGATTCCAGCGCGGCGCGGATCTGGAAGTTCTCCTCGATTCGGCCAGCTTCCGGCTCGACGACGGTGAACCCGCGGTGCGTGTCGCCGATGACCAGCCCTTCGGACTCGAGCCGCCGCAGCGCTTCCCGCACTGGCGTCTGGCTGACCTGGAATCGCTGGGCCAGGTCTCGCTGCCGCAACTGCTCGCCGGCGGCAAGCTCGCCCGTGATGATCAGCTCGCGGATGAGCGCGGCCACCATGTCCGTCTTGCTGACGTAGCCCAGGCTGCCGCCGCCCGGCGCCGTGGCCCCCGCCTGCCCTGCAACCCGATGAATGTGGCTTGGCACGGGTTCTGACCCACGCGATGGCACATTCACCGGATCCAGGCTGGCGCCCGCCGTTGCTGCTGGGGCTGCCGGTGCCTGCTCTGCTGCCGGTGCTTGCCCTATCGGGGCAGGTTGCACGTGATGCCTCCCGCGCTAGTGGTCTGTCCGGGGGACTGGGTGAGCGCTTGCACGCGGGCCGGGGTCAGCGGCAGTCGGCCGACGCTGCCTGCTACCCCGAGCGCATCGCGCACCGCGCTGGCGACGGCGGCTCCGGCGGCACTCACCCCTCCCTCACCCGCGCCCTTCACGCCTAGCGGGTTGCCCGGCGAGGGTGCCTGCTGCTCCACCAGAATGTCGATGGGCGGCACTTCGGCCGCCGTCGGCATCCGGTAATCCATGAACGTGGCCGATTGCGGTTGCCCGGCCTCGTCATAGCAGAACTCCTCAAGCAGCGCCCCGCCGATTCCCTGCGCGGCCCCGCCGCGCAACTGGCCCTCGACCATCATCGGGTTGATCGCCCGCCCCACTTCGTAGGCCACCAGGTAGCGTAGGACCTGCACCTGGCCGGTGCCGGGGTCGACCTCGACCACCGCGACATGCACGCCGTACGGGTAGGTCATGTGCGTCACCTCGAAGCGGCGGCGCGCGGACAGCCCGGCCGGTTCGCCCGGCAGCAGGTACTGGCTGGTGGGTGCCGTGGCGCGGGCGACCTCGGCGAGCGTCACCGCGGCGGCCGGATCCCCCCGGACGTGGAAGCCGCCATCGCCCTTGGTCAGATCATCAGCGGCCAGGTCGTCCTCGGATGCTTCGAGTACCCGGGCGGCGATCTGCATGGCGCGGACCCGGACGGCCGAGGCCGCCGCGTGGACCGCACTACCGGCCACCACGGTGGACCGGGACGCCCAGGATCCGCCGCCGAACGGCTGCAGGTCCGTGTCGCCGTTGACGACACTCACGGCAGCCGGGTCGACGCCCAGGGCATCGGCGGCGATCTGCGCGAGTGCCGTCTCGATGCCCTGGCCCAGCGACGTCCCGCCAGAAAACACATGCACCGCGCCGGTGTTGCTGACCATCACGTCCGCGGTCTCCTGCGGGCCCAGCCCGCTTTTCTCCAGGAACGCGGCGAGACCGAGCCCGCGCAGCCGGCCCGCTTGCCTGCCCCGCCGCACCTCGGCCGGATAACCGAGCCGGGCCGCCTCGGCCACGGCGGCCGCCAGCAGCGCCGGGTAGTCCCCGGCGTCGAGCACAACGTCGGTGCCGAGAGTGCTCATCGGGCGCTGGCAGGGCAGCTCGCCGGGGCCGAGCAGGTTACGCCGCCGCAGTTCGACCCGGTCCACTCCGAGTTGGTCGGCGGCGACGTCGAGCAGTTGCTCCCGCGCCGTGGTTCCCTCGAATCGGCCGGGCGCCCGATAGGTGCCGCACGGCGTCTTGTTGGTGAGCACAACCTGGATCCGGCCGCGGTAGGCGGGGATCCGGTACGGGCCGGGCAGCATCGCCACGGTCAGCTCCGGTACCAAGATCCCGTGGGTGCGGCAGTAGGCGCCGTTGTCATGCACAACCTCGTCACGCAGGCCCATAATCCGGCCCTCGGAGTCGAAGGCCGCCGCGATGCGGTGCGACTGCTGCCGCGAGTGGTTCGCCGCGACCAGGTGCTCGGCGCGGTCCTCCACCCACTTGACCGGTCGCCGCAGCGTGCGGGCCAGCCAGGGCACCAGGAAGTCCTCCGGGTAGAACTCGCCGCGCACCCCGAACCCGCCGCCCGCGTCCACGGCATGCACGTGGATCAGGGTCTCGTCGATGCCGAGCAGCGACGCGAGCACGTCCCGGTTGAACACCGGGACCTTGGTCATGCCGAAGATGGACAGCGCGCCGGTCAGCGGGTCGACATCGGCCAGCAGGGTGCGCGGCTCCAGCGGCACCCCGCTGTGCCGGCCGATCTCGACGTCGACCTGCACGACCCGTGCCGCCCGGGCGAACGCCGTTTCGACGTCGCCGTAGCCGAGCGTGAAGTCGGCTGCGACGTTGCCCGTCGCGAACAGCCGGTCCGAGCCGGGTGCCGCCGCGGCGGCGGCGTCGAGGACCGCGGGCGCCTCGTCGATATCGATGTCCACCAGTTCGGCGGCGTCCTCGGCCAGGTAGGGATCCTCGGCCAGCAGCACGGCGAGCGGTTCGCCGACATACCGCACGCGGTTGGTCGCGAGGACCGGCTGGAGGTAGTCGTTAAGGTCAATGTTCTGGACTTTCAAGCGGACCGGAATCGCGAGGCCGGCGGGCAAATCGGCTGCCGTCACCACAGCGGCCACGCCGTCGGCGCGGCGGGCCCGCGTCGTGTTCACCAACCGGATCCGGCCATGGGCGACGGGGGAGCGGACCATCCGCGCCCAGAGTTGGCCGCGGGCGGTGAAGTCGTCGCCAAACCGGCCGAGCCCACGCAGGAGCCGCGGGTCCTCTTTGCGCGGCAGCCGGGCGCCAATCGCTGGTGCGTGCTCCCGGCCGGCCGCGGTCATGGCGCACCTGCCGAGCGGCGCGACCAGGCCGTGGCCAGCACTGCCTCGACGATCCCCTGGTAGCCGGTGCACCGGCACAGGTTCGAGGCGACGAGCTCGCGCACCTGCGCTTCGGTCGGACCGGTGCCATCGGACGCCGCGTCGGATAGATACGCCTCGGCCAGCATGAGGAAGCCCGGCGTGCAGAATCCGCACTGCAGCCCGTGATGATCGCTGAACGCCTGCTGCAGGTCCGACAGGTGCTCACCGTCGGCCAGCCCCTCGACGGTGCGGATCTCGCTGCCGTCGGCCTGCACGCCGAACATCAGGCAGGCCCGGGCCGGGGAGCCGTCGACCAGCACGGTGCACGCGCCGCAGATGCCGTGCTCGCAGCCCAGGTGCGTGCCGGTGTAGCCGAGGTCGTGCCGGAGCATGTCGGCGAGCGTCCGCCGTGACTCCACCGCGAGCTCATGCTCGCGGCCGTTGACCCGCAGCCGGATCAGGTGGATGTCCTTCATGCGGCGCCTTCCCTGGTGAGCGCGGCGTGCAGGTCCTCGGGCAGCACTGGGATGTGGCCGAAGCAGACCGGCGTGTCGGACAGCGCGTCGTTGATCGCGCTGAGCACCGCGGCCGGGGCGCCGATCGTGCCACCCTCGCCCATTCCCTTCGCGCCGGTCTCGCTGTGCGCCGACGGGGTCTCCAGGTGCACGATGTCGATGGGGCAGATCTCCGCCGCCGTCGGGGCCAGATAGTCCATCAGGGTGGCGCTGCCGGGCTGCCCGTCGCTGTCGTAGCGGATCCGCTCGAACAGCGCGGCGGCGACTCCCTGGGTGACGCCGCCGCGTACCTGCCCCTCGACCACCAGCGGGTTGATCACCACGCCGCAGTCCTCCACGACCAGGTACCGGCGGAGCCGGATCTCGCAGGTGCCCGGGTCGATCGCGACCAGGACGGCATGACAGGAATTGGAGAACGTGCCCGGTGGGTCGAACGACTCCCGCCCCTCCAGCCCGTAGCGGAGGGGCTCGGGAAGAGTATGGGCCTGGAAGTAGACCACCCGGGCGAGTTCGCTGATCGGCACGGCCGCGCCCGCATCCCCCCGGATCCGCGCCGAGCCGCCGGTGAGCTCGATGTCCGCGGCGCTGGCTTCCAGCAGGTGCGCCGCGACCTGCCGCAACTGGCCGGCGACTTGCTCCGCGGCCCGCGCGGCGGCACCGCCGCCGATCACGATCGAGCGGCTGCCGAAGGTCCCCCAGCCATAGGAGGACAGGTCGGTGTCCCCTTGCCGCAGCTTGACCTGGCCCGGATGGAGCCCGAGCCGGTCGGCGACGATCTGGGCGAACGTTGTTTCGTGCCCCTGGCCGTGCCCGCAGGTGCCGGTGGTCACGATGACTTCGCCGGACGGATCCATCCGCACCTGCGCCGTGTCATACCCCGGGGTCATCCGCATCCGCCGCTGCGACATGGTCGGGGTGCCGTAGGCGGTGCGCTCGGAGAAGCAGGAGTAGCCGATCCCGGCGCGCAGCCCGGCTTGGCGGAGCCGGTCGCGCTCCGCGGGCCAGCCGCCGGCGGTCACCCGCTGCTCGGCCAGGTCCAGGGACTCGCGGTAGCTGCCCTCGTCGTAGCTGACGCCGGTGACACCGGTATAGGGGAACTCGCCCGGCCCGATCATGTTGATCCTGCGCACCTCCAGCGGGTCCATGCCGAGCCGGCGGGCGGCCCGCTCCATCAACTGCTCCATGACCAGCACGATCTGCGGCCGGGACACCCCCCGGTAGGGGGCGGTGGGTGGCTTGTTGCTGGCGATGCCCCGGCCACGCGCCCGGTAGGCCGGCACTTTGTACACGCCGGGCAGCTCTGTGGCCGCCATCAGCGGCTCCACCGCGCAGGTGAACGGGAACGCCGAATAGGCACCGACGTCACAGTCGATCTCGGCGGCGAGCCCGAGGAGGCGGCCCCCGGCGTCGAAGGCGGCACGCACGTCGTACCGCTGCTCATGACCATGGAACGAGGCGGTCAGGTTCTCCTGGCGGTCCTCGGTCCAGGCCACAGGCCGCCGCAGCCGCATCGCAGCCCCCGCGACCACCACCTCCTCCCGGCCGACCACGCATTTCAGTCCGAAGCCGCCGCCGACATCCGGTGCGATCACCCGGACGCGGCGCTCGGGGACGCCGAGAGCCTGCGCGATGCCCGACCGCACCTGGTGCGGGACCTGGGTGGAGACGTGGATGACCAGTTGCTCGTCCCGGTCATCCCAGTCGGCCAGGCACGCGCGGCCCTCCATCGGCAGGGCGGCCACCCGCGCGCTGGCGAACACGCCTTCGACGACCACCGGCGCCGTGGCGAAGATCTCCTCCAGCCGGTCGTCGTCGAACATGGTCAGGTCCACCAGGCAGTTGCCGGCCAGTTCCCGGTGCACCTGGCGGGCACCGGCCACGCGGGCGGCATCGAGGCCGGCGATGGCCGGCAGCGGCGTCCACTCGACCTCCACGACCTCGGCGGCGTCCTCCGCGATGTACGGGTCGTCGGCGATGACCACGGCCACCGGCTCGCCCACGTAACGGACCTGATCGCCGGCCAGCAGCGGCATCCTGGTCGCCGTGAACTCCGCGCGCTCCAGGATGGCCAGGAGATAGGGATGCCCGAGCTCTGCCGCGGTGAACGCGGCACGCACCCCGGGCATGGTGAGTGCAGCTGACAAGTTGATGGCATCGACCTGGGCCGCGGCGAACGGGCTGCGGGCAAACGCCGCGTGCAGCGTGCCCGTCCGGGCCAGGTCGCCGGTGAACCGGCCCCGGCCGAGCAGCATCCGCCGGTCTTCCTTGCGCGGCACCGCCGCCCCCACCCACCGCTCGGCAGCAGACCGTGGCTCGGCCTCGCGCCCAGGTCCGGCTCCTCGGACGTCAGCTAGCCGCGTCATGCCCGGCACCTGCGCCTTGTCTGGTACTCGCGCCGCGCTGGGGCCTCTGTCTTCCCCTTCCCGGTTCCCAGTGCCGATGAATGTGACATTGCGCGGGTTATAACCCGGGCAATGTCACATTCATCGGGCGCGCGGGCGCCTGATGGCCACGGCCCGGGTCGGCCCAAGGGATGCCGATCATGGAAGAGCTTCGCGCCGCTCATCGCTCGTCACCGCCCGCACCGGTCGTCGGCCCGGTCAGCTCGCTCGCCTCGGCCAGCGCCCGCGACACCAGGGTCGCCGCCAGCTTCTTGCGGTATTCGCCGCTGCCGTGCCCGTCAGCGGGCGGGTCGATCTGTGCCGCGGCCAGTTCGCCCGCGGCACGCCAGGTGTCCACCGCCGCCGGCTGCCCGGCTAGGGCCCCGGTGTCCACGGTGAAGGGCAGCGGGCCGACGCCGCCCAGCACCACCCGGGCCGATCGGCACACGCCATCGGCGAGGTCGGCGGACACGGCGGCCGCGACCACCGCGAAATCGCCCTGGCGCTGGGAGAACTCGGTGAGCACGGCGCGGGCCGCCGGCCGCGGAAACCAGATCTCGGTGATCATCTCGTCCGGCTGCGCCACGGTGCTGTAGAAACCCTCGAAGAACTCCGCCGCCGGGACCACCCGCCGGCCAGCCGGGCCGCGCAGCACGACGTTCGCGTCGAGCAGCACCGCCAGCAGGCACCACTCAGCGGCCGGGTCAGCGTGCGCGATGCTGCCGCCGAACGTGCCGCGGGCCCGGATCGGGTAGTGCCCGATCCACCGGGCCGATCGCGGCAGGACGGCGAAGCCGGACAGCACCGCGGGGTCGCGGGTGATCTCCACGCTGCGGTGCCGGGTCAGCGCGCCAACGTGCAGGCCATCGTCGCCGGCGCGCAGGTAGTCCAGGCCGGGGATGCGGGTCACGTCGACCAGCGCGCTGGGCCGCGCGAGCCGGAAATTCATCATCGGGACCAGGCTCTGCCCGCCCGCCAGGATCTTCGCCTCGTCGCCGAGTTCGGCGAGCAGGGAAACGGTCTCCGCGACATCGCGAGTGCGGTGATAGGTGAAAGGGGCTGGCTTCACCGGCGTCCTCTCGGTGCTGCAAGTCTTGGTGCTGCAAGTCTTGGTGCTGCAAGTCTTGGTGCTGCAAGTTTCTGTGCTGCGCGTCGCGGCGCCGGCCACATTGGCGGTTCCTCGATTTGGTATACCATATGTCACGAGACGTGGCCGGTGGCCTTCTGATGGACCGGTGTCCTTCTTATGGAGCTGTGCATGCCGCATCCGCACGTCGTGGTGGAGCGCAGCGCGGCCGGTTACCTCCGGCTGCTGCTCTCCCGCCCGGATCGGCGTAACGCGCTGGATGCTGGCATGGTCCGCGCCCTCCTGGAGGCCTTCAGCGCCGAGCCTGAGGCTCTGGTGCTGCTCGGCAGCACCGATCCCCGGGCGTTCTGCGCCGGTGCTGACCTGGTCATCTCGGACGCGCAGCGGTCGGAGGTGTCTGACCTGCTGTATCAGTGCTACGAGGTCATGATCACCCGGCCCGGGCCGGTGATCGCGGTGATCCGCGGAGCCGCCGTCGGTGGCGGCGCCCAGCTGGCCACGGCGGCCGATCTGCGGGTCGCGGGCCCGGCGGCGAGGTTGTGCTGGGCCGGCCCGCCCGGCCGGGAGCTTTCGGTCGGCGCATGGCTGCTGCCTGACCTGGTCGGCCGCGGCGCCGCGATGGAGCTGACGATGACCGGCCGCTGGGTCGGGGCCGACGAGGCGCTCCGGCTCGGCCTGCTGCACCAGGTCGACAGCGAGCCGGAGCAGGTCGCGGCCGCGCTCGCCGAAACCCTGCTGGCCCGCTCGGCAGGCTCGCTGGCGAAGGTCAAGATGGTGACATCAGCCGGCGGCCTGCTCGACCGGCTGCACGCCGAGCGCGACGCAAACCGCGCCGCGTGGGCGCATCCGCTCCCTTTGAGTCCCGGATGAGCGGCTGGCCGCCGGCGGTGGCGGTGGGCGTTGACAGTCGCTAGTAGCGGGCCGTCCAGCGCTGAGGACTGGAGCCGGGCGGGTTGGCGGGCGCATCTCGCCCGCGGAGCGGACCCCTGCGGCGGGACCAGCCGCCTCGGCGCCGCATGCGATGGCGAGCTAGATGCGCTGGTCGAGCGGCTCGGCGGCGCCACGATTCCCGAGCTTGCCGCCGCCTCAGCGGCGCGCGTTCCTGACCGCATTGCGGTGACGGTCGACGGCCAGCCCACGACGCACGCCGAACTGGATGCCGGCGCTGCCCAGGTGGCGGGCTGGCTGGCCCGGCGGCTGGAACCCGGCGACCGGGTGCTGCTCGCCGCCGCGTCGAGCCCCGGGTTCCTGCGCTGTTACCTCGGCGCGCTCCGGGCGGGCGCCGTCGTCGTGCTCGCCAACCCGGCATACACCACCGCCGAACTCGGGCACCTGGTGTCCGATTCCGGTGCCACGGTCGCCTTCGCTGACCCCGGTCCGGCGCGGCGACTGGCGGACCTGCCCGGCCCGCCGCTGACGATCGACGTCGCCGACCTTCCGCCGCGGGCAGGCGGTGAACCGGGCCGGACGATCCGCCCGCGGCCGCAAGACACCGCGGTACTCGCGTACACCTCGGGCACGACCGGCCGGCCCAAGGGCGTGCCGCTGTCCCATCGGCAGCTGGCGGTATCGATTCGTTCGGCCATGGTGGCTTGGGGGTGGAGCGCCGATGACGTGCTCGTGCATGCGCTGCCGCTGTTCCATCAGCACGGCCTGGGGGGCGTGCACGCCGCGCTCATCGCCGGCAGCACGGCGCACATCCGGTCAAGGTTCGATGCCGCCGACCTGATCGAAACAGTGCGGGCGAGCGGCGCGACCGTGCTGTTCGCCGTGCCCACCATCTACCGGGCGCTGCTGGACACCGCAGGGCCGGATCACCCGGCGCTGGGCGGCCTCCGGCTGGCCGTGTGCGGCTCGGCGCCGTTGAGCCCGGCGCTGGCCGCGCAGCTACCGGAACTGCTCGGCCGGCTGCCGCTGATCCGCTATGGAACCACCGAATCCGGCCTCGACGTCTCCAATCCCCGCGACGACCCGCGAGGCGACACCGTCGGCGTGCCGCTGCCCGGCGTGCTGGCCCGGATCTGGTCATCCGGGAACGAGGCGCCTGATGGGACGGACGGCGAGATCCAGCTGCGCGGTCCCCAGATCTTCGGCGGCTACTGGCGTGACCCGGCCGCGACCGAGGCGGCCTTCACCGAGGACGGCTGGTTCCGCACCGGCGACATCGGCCGCGTCGATCAGGACAGTGGGCACCTGGTCATCCGCGGCCGGATCAAGGAACTCATCATCACTGGGGGGCTGAACGTCTACCCCCGCGAGGTCGAGGTCGCACTGGAGAGCCATCCGTCGGTGGCCGAGGCCGTGGTGGCCGGAGTCCCGGACGCGCGGTGGGGCGAGCAGGTGACCGCCTGGGTGGCGATCCGTCCTGGGCGGCGTTTCGACGAGGATGGGCTGATAGCACACGCGCGGGTGGTCCTGGCTGGGTACAAGTGCCCGAAGCGGGTCTTCGAGATCGCGGCTGTGCCGCGCAATCACCTCGGCAAGGCCGACCGCGCCGCGTTGGCTGTGGAAAACGAAGATTGGTGAATGTTTTTGCCCCGGACGGGGCAAAAACATTCACCAATAATCAATTGGCTACAGCGTGGGCAGCCAGGGACCCGGCGGCTCACCGGGCGGGGGACCGGGCGGGGACCGGGCGGCTGGGCTGCGCACTCGGGGCCTGGAAGGAACAGGGTGATTCAGTGCACACCGGCACCCTTCCACCTGGTTGATATTTGGTATACCATCCTGCACACGTACCATCCTGGCCCGCACTATCCAGCACAGGCGGAAGGGGCACGCGGTGGATCTGCAGCTGGACGGGAAAGTGGCCCTCGTCACCGGCGCCAGCAAGGGCATCGGCCGTCACGTCGCCGAGCATCTCGCGCGCGAGGGCGCCGATGTCGCCATCACCGCGCGCACCGCGGAGCCGCTGGAGGTCACCGCCAAGGAGATCGCGGCCGCCACGGGGCGGGTGATCGTGCCGCTGGCTGGCGACATGAGCGTCACGGAGGATGTCCAGCGCTGCGTGGATGCCGTGCGGGACCGGTTCGGCGCGATTGACATCCTGGTCACCTGCGCCGGCAGCTCGCCTGGCGGCCTGCTGGAGGACCTGACCGAAGAGCAGTGGATGATGAGCCTGAACCTGAAGTTCATGGGCTATGTCCGGTCGGTGCGCGCGGTAATCGGGCATATGCGTGAACGGGGCGCGGGCTCGATCGTGCTCGTCGTGGGCAACGACGGCCTGAAGCCGAGCTACTGGGAGATGACGGCCGGGGTGGCGAACGCGGCCGACATCAACTTCGCCTCCTCGGTGGCGGAGCAGTACGGCCGCTACGGTGTGCGGATCAACACCGTCAACCCGGGCCCGGTGAACACCGACCGGTGGGACACCCTGGAGAAGGCCTTCGCCCGCGACAAGGGCGTCACCCAGGAGCGGGCGCACGAACTGGCCGAGGCCTCGATCCCGGTGGGCCGGATCTGCGAACCTGAGGAGGTCGCCGCGCTGGTCACCTTCCTGGCCTCGCCCCGGGCCAGCTTCATCAACGGCGCCCACATCCCGGTGGACGGGGCGCAGCGCAAAGCGATCATGGACAGATAGGCAGTGAGTGTGGAGCTCACCAGTGCGGTCCGGATCGGCCGTCCGGCCCCAGAGGTGTTCGATGCCTTGCTGGACGCCGGGAAGGTAGCCGCATGCCTGCCCGGCAGCCGGCTGATCGGCGAGGTGGCCGACGGCACCTACGCGGGCCAGATCGAGCTCAGGATCGGCCCGATCAATGCCGTTTACGCGGGCACGGTCAAGCTCGACGCGGCCGACCGCGAGGCTGGAACCGTGACTCTGCGCGCATCCGGGCGCGAACAGGCCGGCCACGGCAGCGCCGACGCGCATGTCGCCGTCCGCGTCGAGCCCCACGGCTCCACCGCACGCGTGCTGATCAGCGCCGATCTGCTGATCCGCGGCAACGTCGCCCAGTACGCCCCGGGGGCGATCGGCCCGGTGGGCCAGCGCCTGATGGAGCAGTTCGCGGGCAACGTCGAGCAATTGCTGGCCAGCCAGGCGGGGGCCAGCGCCACCGCTGTCACCAGGCGGCCAGGCCCGGCGGCGAAACGAGCGGCGGCGGCAACGGCGGCGGCCCTGCTCGGCGCGGCGCTGCTCACCGCCCTGGCCCTGCGCCGCCGAAGGTCCCGCACCCTTTCGCTACCTAACGACCCGCTCAGGCATCACCCGCATGAAGGGGCTTAGCCATGGCTGACTATCAGCGCGCAGAAGGCAGCACCTCGGTCGGCACCGCGGAACCGCGTCCGTTGCAGATCGAGATGAACGGGATCAATGTGATCACTGACGCCGAGCGGAAAGGGCACCCGCGCGACCTGTTCTGGCCGTGGTTCGCGGCCAACGTCTCGGTCCTCGGCATCAGCTACGGCTCGTTCCTGCTGGGCTTCGGCATCTCGTTCTGGCAGGCGGTCGGGGCCGGGCTGGTCGGCATCGTCGTCTCCTTCCTGCTCTGCGGGTTCATCGCGGTGGCGGGCAAGCGCGGATCGGCGCCCACCATGGTGCTCAGCCGGGCCGCCTTCGGCGTGCGCGGCCAGAAGCTGCCCGCCGCGATCTCCTGGCTGCTCACGGTCGGCTGGGAGACAGTGCTGATCATCCTGGCGACCCTGGCGACCGCGACGGTGTTCGAGCGGCTGGGCTGGGGCGGCGGCACCGCCACCAAGGTCATCGCGCTGATCGTGGTGAGCGCGCTGACCGTTATCGGCGGTGTCATGGGCTTCGACCTGATCATGCGGATGCAGACCGTCATCACCGTGGTGACCGCGGTGCTGACCATAGGATTCATCGCGCTGGTCGCTGACAAGATCCACTGGCATACCGTGACGGCGATTCCCGGAGGGTCCACGGAGAAGGTCATCGGTGCCCTGGTGTTCACGATGACCGGCTTCGGGCTCGGCTGGGTGAACGCCGCCGCGGACTACTCGCGGTACCTGCCGCGGCGTTCGTCAGGCCGCGGCGTGATCGGCTGGACCACGTTCGGATCCGCGGTGGCGCCGATCTTCCTGCTCCTCTTCGGCCTGCTGCTGGCCGGTTCCTCGGCCAAGCTGAGCAGCGCGATCGCCGCCGACCCGATCGGCGCGCTGACGACGCTGCTGCCCACCTGGTACCTCGTGCCGTTCGCCATCGTCGCGGTGCTCGGGCTGGTCGGCGGGTCGGTGCTGGACATCTACTCCTCCGGCCTGGCGCTGCTGACCCTTGGCCTGCGGACGCCGCGGTACGTCGCCGCACTCATCGACGGCACCGTGATGGTGCTGGGAACGATCTATGTCGTGTTCATCGCCAAGAACTTCCTCATCCAGTTCGAGGGATTCCTGATCACGCTCGGCGTTCCGATCGCCGCCTGGTGCGGCGTCATGCTGGCCGACATCGCGTTGCGCCGGAAGGACTACGCCGAGCCAGACCTCTATCAGCGGACCGGACGTTACGGCGATATCCGGCTCCTTCCGCTGGCTGTCATCGTCGTCAGCACCGTCGTGGGCTGGGGCCTGGTCACGAACGGCAACGCGAGCTGGCTTACCTGGCAGGGTTACCTGCTGCAGCCGTTCGGGCTCGGCGGGAAGACCGGCGCCTGGGCTTTCGCCAACCTGGGCGTGCTGGTCGCCCTGGCCATCGGCTTGGTCGTGACCTGGGCCTTCGGCCGCGGGGCGGTACGGGCCCAGGAGTCGGCCCCCGTCCTGGCGCCCCCCGCGGCCACGGCCCAGGCGTGAGCGCCCCGGAGGCGAGCGGGAGACTTATGAGCGAGCCGGAGGGGCGCGGTGGGCCGCCGGCGGGGTGGCTGGCGGTCATCGACATGCAGCGGGTGTTCGCCGAGACCGGCAGCGCCTGGCTGGCCCCGCGGTTCGGCGAGATCGTCGGCCCGGTCCGCGAACTGGTCGAGGCGTTCCGGCCCCGGGTCACCTTCACCAGGTTCATCGCGCCGCCGGTTCCCGCGGGCGCGTGGCAGCGCTACTACGACCTGTGGCCGTTCGCGCTGCAGCCACCTGACGCGCGGATCTACGAGCTCGTCGACGACTTCGCAGCTGACCGGGGGCAGACGCTGGATGCCGTTACGTTCGGTAAATGGAAGCCGGAACTGGCTGAGCAGGTTGGTGACGGCGGGCGGCTGGTGCTGGCGGGCGTGTCGACCGACTGCTGCGTGCTGTCCACCGCGCTGGCGGCGGCGGACGCGGGCGCCGAGGTCCAGGTCGTCGCGGACGCGTGCGCCGGCGTCAACGACGTCAGCCACGGCCAGGCGCTGGACATCATGCGGCTTTACGGCCCGCTGATCGAGGTGGTCAGCCTGGCCGACGTCCTGGTCCGATGACTGCTGGACAGTCGCGTGCGGCCGGTGCCCTGTACGGGCTGGCGGTCGGCGACGCGCTCGGCATGCCGACACAGTCGCTGCCGCGGGCC
>Ga0209526_10000813_pt1 | contig 20558 bp, 17 predicted proteins | sample JacPinW_OM2H0_M1_FD_188566 | JGI IMG/M metagenome (GOLD analysis project Ga0209526, IMG submission 188566) | Forest soil microbial communities from Algoma, Ontario, Canada - Jack Pine, Ontario site 1_JW_OM2H0_M1 (SPAdes) (version 2) | ecosystem: Environmental > Terrestrial > Soil > Boreal... | reverse complement strand
CTGTGCTCCCGCTCTTGTCACTTGCCGGAACCGTGCCGCCTTTTGACGTGGCTGCGAGCAGATTGGGCGGCGCCGAACGCGGCCATATCAGCGTGGCTGCGATCAAGAGCGACGGAAGCAGGAACAGGAGCTGGCTAAGCGCGAAAACAAAAGGATGGAGAAGATGGTCGATGATGCCGCGCGAAGGAGCCGCGCGCCTCTCTGCATAGGCAAAAGGCAGAAAATCGCTGTCCCAGAGCCAGACGAGATGCGGCATCATCACGACGAGCGCGACGGCGAGTGCAATCCAAGGGCCAAGCGTGGCCAAGTGCCTGCGCGCCTCGCGATCGAACACCAGAAAGAGCGCAAGCGGCAGTGCCAGGACAACGACGAAATACTTTGCCCACAACGCAAGCCCAATCGCGAGTCCGAGAAGCAGCCAGTGGAGCATGCGGCCGCGTTTGAGCGCGGCATGAAACGAGTAGCCTGCGAGCGCCCACAGCGGCAGCTCAATCACATCGTGATTGAACTTGGCGGCCGTGTAATGAAAGTAGTGCAGCCCGTCGATGATAAGGATCGCAACAAGAGCACCGATCTCACCGACCAGCGGCCGTGCCGTCCACCAGACCAGCGCGAAGGCGCTGATCACGGCGAATTGGGCGAGTGCATAATAGGCGGTATCGAAACCAATCAATCGGTGCACGATCTCGATCATCCACCAAGGCAAGGGGGGCAGCTTGTCGTAGCCGATCTGCCATTCACGGCCATAGGTGAGGGCTTCAATGAGATCGAGCGGAAGATTGGCGTAGAGCACCGAAGGCAGTGCCGTCCAAACCAACCCATGCAGAGCGCAAAAAAGGACGAAGGCGCGCTGCGGGTGATGCTGGATCGCAGAAATTAGTCTACTAGCTGTTGCATGTGGCGCGATTGTTCCAGCGGGCCTGGCAGATGCTTCGCAGTTCGCCTGCGCCTCAAACCGCATTGAGCTTCTCGGCTATTGGCGCGGTACCGATAGCGGAGTGGGTTGCGAGCGCGACCCGCTCGACGTCGATATCTTGCATGCAACGGTGATGCCCGAGCCGACAAACCGGTCTATGGCAGGGCCGGCACGCAAGCTCGGTTGTTGTCTCGATCACCGCGGCGATCGGGTTGAGCGGCGCCCAATGCCAGGGGCTGGTAGGTCCGAAGATGCCAATGCTCGGCGTGCCGAGCGCAGCGGCGACGTGCAGGAGCCCGGAATCGTTGGATACTGCCACGCGAGCCGCTGCGAGCGCGACAATGGCGTTGCGCAGGTCAGGACCCGTCAGGTCGCGGATACGCGTCGGGTCGGGTTGCGCGATTTTTTCGGCGATCTCTTTTTCGCCGGGGCCCCCCAGCACCCATATGCTATAGCCCTGCGCCAAATGGCGCCTGGCCAGCTCGGCGAAATATTCCGCGGGCCACCGCTTGGATGGCCCGACGGCCCCGGGCGCCAGCGCGATCGCGTCGGAATCGGTCCCAAGTCCCAGCCGCTGGCGCCATGCTGCGAATTCGGCCGCGGGGACCTTGAGCTCGGGGTGGGGCCATTCCTTGGGTAGGGGCTCCGTTGCGGGCAGCGCAAGGGCGGCACAGCGGTCCACCATGCGCGGCAGCCGGCGCTCCCCGAAGCGCAAATCATTGATTAAGCCGAAACGGCCCTCGCCCAGAAAACCAGTGCGCACGGGGATACCGGCAAGATAGGGCGCCAAGGCCGATTTCCAGGTCCGCGGCATAACGAGCGCTTGGCCATACCCCTCTGCCCGCAGCCGTTTGGCGAGCGCAGCATGCTCCCCGAAGGCCAGGCGCTTGCGCGGGAGATCGACGACAATGCCTTTGCGGATCCCCGGCATGTAGTCGAGAAGCGGAGCGACCATCCCCGTCGCCAACATGTCGATTGAGCGAGAAGGATCCCGTGCTCGCAGCAGCTTCACCACCGTGTGGCAGCGAACAAAATCGCCGATCCACATGTAAGGCACAATGAGAATTGGCAATTTATCCATCGACTAGGGTCATCATCACGGCTAGGGATGAACGAACGTCCGCTTCTTGCCAAGCGTTGGGCGCGACCAGACTGTCTCACCTGTCTAGCACAGCCAAGCTCTGGCAACATTGCGCGGGCCTGGCTCGCTGGGGCAGGTAGAGAGCGGTAAGTGGCGAGGGCCGTTAATGCTGCTGGTGACCGGCGGGGCTGGCTTTATCGGATCGAACCTGATCGCACAGCTCAATGAGGGCGGGCGCGACGACATCGTGGTCAGCGACTGGCTCGGGGTCGGAGAAAAGTGGCGCAATCTCGAAAAGCGTAGACTAGCCGACGTGGTCCCTCCGAGCGAACTCATGGCTTGGCTCGAAGGGCGAAAGCTCGAAGCCGTTCTTCATCTGGGCGCGATCTCGGATACCACCGCGTCCGACGGCGATCTCGTGATCGAAACCAATTTCCGCCTTTCACTGCGGCTGCTGGACTGGTGCGCCAGCTCACGAACGCCCTTCATTTACGCTTCGTCGGCTGCCACTTATGGGGATGGAAGCAACGGTTTCGATGATAATTGGTGCACTGAGGGGCTGCGGCGTTTGCGGCCCATGAATCTCTATGGATGGAGCAAGCATCTTTTTGACCAAGTGATTGCAGGGCGTTACGGAAACGGCCGGGAGCTACCGCCGCAATGGGCCGGCCTCAAATTCTTCAACGTGTTTGGTCCAAACGAATATCACAAAGGCGAGATGATGAGTCTCATCGCCAAACGCTTCGATGACGCCATCGCGGGTAAGCAGGTGCGCCTGTTCAAATCGCACCATGCAGGAGTCGGGGATGGCGAACAGAAACGCGACTTCATCTATGTCGAAGACGCCGTTGCAGTAATGTGCTGGCTTCTGCACTCGCCGAGAGTGTGCGGCATTTTCAACGTGGGCACGGGCAGGGCACGCAGCTTCCGGGATCTGATCACTGCGATGTTCAATGCCCTCGGTAAGAGCCCAAACATCGAATATATCGACATGCCGACTACAGTTCGCAAGCAGTATCAATATTTCACCCAAGCCAATGTCGAAAACCTGCGACGGGCAGGGTACAACGCCGGCTTCGCCTCGCTTGAAGAGGGGGTGACACGATATGTCACTGCGTTTCTCAATATGCCCGATCGGTACCGCTGAGACAGGGCAACCGTAGCACAAGCTGATGTTCAACTTCGAAGCCGCGCTCGAAACGATTCCCCGGCAGACGGTGCTGTGCGTGGGAGACTTGATGCTCGATGATTTCGTGTACGGCGAAGTCGCACGGATCTCGCCGGAAGCGCCCGCACCGGTGCTGGCGGTGAGGCGAAGCGAGCTGGTCGTGGGCGGGGCCGGAAATGTTGCGTGCAATGTCGCGGGCCTTGGCGCGCGCTGTGTCTTCGTAGGCGTCATTGGCGAAGACGATGCTGGCCGTACTCTCGCCACGCGAGTGGCCAGCGTGCCGTTGATCGAGTCCCATCTGGTCATCGACAGCTCGCGTCCCACCACGCGCAAGATCCGCTTTGTATCTGAACATCACTCGACCCATCTGCTTCGCGCGGATTGGGAGAGCAGCAAGCCCATCGGTGGCGAAACGGAAAACAGGGTCATCGAGCACGCGCTGGCGGCACTGCCGCGAGTTGGCGCTGTGGTGCTTTCCGATTACGCAAAGGGCGCCCTTACCGCCCCGGTTATTCGCGCCGTTATGGAGGCGGCGAACAAGCTTGCAAAGCCGGTGATCGTGGATCCCAAGGGAAAGAACTTTTCGATCTACATGGGAGCAACACTCATCACGCCCAACTGGCACGAACTCGCGGATGCGGTTCGGCGGCCTTTGCTAAGTGAGCAGGATATCGCCTTGGCTTCAGCCGAGATCATGGGTGAGGTCGGCAGCGAGGCTGTGCTGGTGACTCGCGGCGAAGCAGGCATGTCGCTGATAGCAACAGGCGGCGAGTACGTTCATGTGGCTGCCTATCCGGTCAAGGTGCGGGATGTTTCGGGCGCTGGCGATACTGTGATCGCAACGCTGGCGGTCATGTTGGCCTCGGGTGCCGATTTCGAGGCCGCCATGCGCACGGCCAATGCCGCAGCCGCCGTCGTAGTCGGCAAGCGCGGCACCGCCACGGTTTCTGCCATGGAACTGCGCACGCGTCTGCTTCCAGCCGCATCGCTCGCGCCGGAAGAAAAGATTCTGTTCGATTGGAATAGTCTCGATGAGCGGCTGATGGAATGGCGCCGCGCTGGCCTGCGGATCGGCTTCACGAACGGCTGCTTCGATCTCCTTCATCCCGGGCACATCAAGCTCTTGACCCAGGCGCACGCGGCGTGTGATCGCCTGATCGTCGGTCTTAACAGCGACGCCTCGGTTAAGCGATTGAAGGGCGAAGGGAGGCCCATGCAGGATGTGCATGCGCGCGCCGAGGTGCTGGCGGCGCTCGAAGCGGTCGATCTGGTTGTCATCTTCGAGCAGGACACTCCGCGCGAATTGCTGCGCCGCATCCGGCCAAAGGTCCTGGTCAAGGGCGGTGACTATCGGCGCGAGGAGGTCGTCGGCCACGATCTCGTCGAAGCCGATGGCGGCGAAGTGATCCTCATCGATCTCGTGCCCGGCTTCAGCACGACGAGGATTGTGCGCAAATCACGTGCCGCGGCCGAATAGATCAGGCAGGCGCCACTCAGGCCTAGGGCCGACATCGAAGTCGATGAAGATGTTTTCAAAGCCCGATCTGCTGCCGGCCGAGGCGCGTCCCCTCGTCGATCGCGCGCGCCTGGCACAGTTTGCGGACGCGCTTGCAGTCGCGGTCGCGCTCTCGTTGCCATGGTCCACCTCCGCGACCGGCATCTTGATCGGGCTGTGGCTAGTCGTGCTCCTGCCGACGCTCGAGTTTTCCATGCTGCGGCGGGAGCTGATGGCGCCGGCCGGCGGACTGCCAATCCTGTTGTGGCTCCTCGGCGCGCTCGGCATGCTGTGGGCGGACGTGAGCTGGACCGATCGCCTCGCCGGGCTGAGCGGATATCATAAACTCTTGCTGCTACCGTTCGTGCTCGCGCAGTTCCGCCGTACCGGCCAAGCCGAGTGGGTGCTGCTCGCCCTGCTTGCCTCTTGCGCCGTCTTGCTTGCCGTCTCGTTCGGACTGGCGCTGGTCCCGGGACTGCCGTGGCGCGGCAACACGCATATTGGAGTTCCGGTCAAAGATTACATTCTCCAAAGCGAGCTGTTTGCGGTTTGCGCGTTCGGCCTGCTTGGGCTCGCCGCCGCGCACAGGCGCGCCCATCCCCGACGCGCGCTCATGCTTGTGTTTGCTGCGCTCGTGTTTATTGCCAATATCGTGTACGTCGAGACGGCACGCACGACACTTGTTGCGATGGCCGTGCTGCTCGTCCTGTTTGGTTTTCTTCAATTCGGCTGGAGGGGAGCGCTCCTGGCCTGCCTATGTGCAGCGCTGCTCGCCGGCGCGATGTGGGTGTCCTCTCCCTATCTGCGCCAGCGCGTCTCGCAGGCGGTTCAGGACGTGCAGTTTTCCGATCAAAGCAGGGTCGTCTCGCCCGTCGGGCTTCGACTCGAGTTCTGGAGAAAATCGCTCGGATTCCTTGCGCAGGCGCCGATCATTGGTCATGGAACCGGCAGCATTCCAGAACTATTCCGGCGCGACGCGACTGCGCAGACCCATCCCATGGCCATTACCACCAATCCCCACAATCAGGTTCTCGTGGTTGCGCTCGATCTCGGTCTTCTCGGCACAATTGTGTTGTTGGCGATGTGGCTCGCGCACCTGAAATTGTTTTCTCGAGCGAGTAGTATGGCTCGATCCACATACTCGCTGTGCTCCCTCGCCCAAAGGGGAGGGGAGTCGACCGAGGATGCCCGACTGACGTCGATGCTCGCCGTTGCGCAGACTGATCGGTCGCAGGATCACGCGGTGCTCGCGTGGTTTGGACTCATCATCGTGGTACAAAATATTGTGTGCTCCATGTTTAATTCGCATTTGTTCGATTTTAGCCAAGGATGGCTTTACGTCTGGGGGGTCGGAGTTCTCGGCGGCAGCATCCTGCACGCCTCCTCGGTGCCAGGGAGGCAATGACGCGCGCCATCAAACTCGATTTGCCCCTCCACCCGCGGATTCTCGTCATCACGTTGCGCAGGCTCGGCGATGTGCTGCTCACGACGCCGCTCGTGCGCAACATCCGGCGCGGTTTTCCCGATGCATGTTTGGACATGCTGGTGTTTCGCGGCAGTGACGCTATCCTCGCGGGCAATCCCGACATTGATCATGTTTTGACCATGGCGGAGCGGCCCTCCATCGTCGAGACGCTCTCGCTCGCGCGCGCCCTGTTTCGCCACTACGACCTCGTCGTCTCGACGCAGGCGGGGGACCGGCCGACCTTCTTCGCCCTGCTTGCGGGGCGAATGAGGATCGGGGTGGTGCCTGCCGCCGGAGAGACAGGGGCGCGATGGAAGCGCCATGTGCACCATGTTGCTGTCACACCGGAGCGCGATACGCATCGGGTCACGCAACTCATGACGCTCGCAGCCGCTATTGGGCTTGATGGCCCCCCCTCCGAGGTTGTCTGTCCGCGCGGCACGAGCAATCGCAGTCTCGCTCCGCGCAAAGACTATGCAGTGCTGCATGCCAATCCGTTCTATCAGTACAAGCGCTGGAACGACGCCGGATGGCAGGGCCTTGCCCATGGACTGGCAGAGCGCGGTTTGGCCATCATTGCGACCGAAGGACCTGATCCTGCCGAACGCGCTTATCTCGATCGGGTGTGGGGCTCTGCCGGAACGTTGGTGAGCCGGCTGCGGCTCGACTGGGGCGAACTCGCCCAATTGCTCAAGGAAGCTGCTCTTTACGTCGGACCGGATACCTCCACGACTCACCTTGCGGCCGCCAGCGGTTGCCCCACCATTGCGCTCTATGGGCCGACCAGCCCACGGCTCATTGGTCCCTGGCCGGTGGGAGGTCTCGAACGGCCCTGGGACGCCGCCGGGACAATTCAGCGCCGTGGCAATGTTTGGGTGGTGCAGAATCCTCAACCCTGCCTGCCCTGCGAGAAGCTGGGCTGCGAAGGGCATCTCCTGAGCTATAGCCGCTGCCTCGATGAGCTCACCGCGCGGCAGGTGCTCGTGGCTGTCGATCAGGCGTTGGCCACTCGTGACAGCCCAGTTTGCACGGCCCATCCGTCCTACGGGGTCGAGCCATGATCGAACCGGCCTTCGGAGCGCGAGCGCCGGGACGGCTTGATAACACCGTAATCGCGACAACGAGCCGTCTGCCCGACAATTGGCTGGGGCTGCGCCTCGCAATTGCATTGCGACGCATTGTGACGAGGCACCTCGCCGACGATGGTGGTTTGGACGTTGTACGCTGGGGGCTACGCATGCGATTGCACCCCCGGCGCAACGGCTGCGAGAAGAATGCGCTTTTCACCCCGCAAATGTATGAACCCGCCGAACGTGTGGAATTGGCTGCGGAGATCGAGAAGGCCAAGGCCGCCGACCGAACTTTCGTGTTCATCGATGTTGGAGCGAACGTGGGGTTGTTTTCGCTTTTCGTCGCCTCTTGTGCCGGTCCGAAAGTGAAGATTCTGGCCATCGAGCCAGAGCCTCAAAATCTGAACCGATTGCGATTCAACATTGCGGCGAATCCTGGCATTCCAATCCAAGTGGTTCCGGTCGCTGTGGGTGAAAAGAAGGGGATGGTTGTGCTGGATGTCGATGATCGTGACCGTGGCGGCACGCGTACGCGAGCTTTGACCAGCATGGAAGGCGACCAATTCAATGCCGAATCGCACGCGCCGCTGGTGGATTGCCGCACGTTGCTTGATCTATTGAGGCAAGAAGAGATTTCGCACGTTGATGCCCTGAAAATAGATGTCGAAGGCGCAGAAGACACAGTGTTGGGCGCTTTTTTTCGAGAGGCTTCGGAAACACTCTGGCCCAATCTGATCATCATCGAGGACGGCCGTGATTCGTGGCGGAGCGACCTTTTTTCGGTCCTCTCGCAATGCAGCTATACAATCGCGGTCAGGACTAAATTAAACGTGGCGCTGCGCCGCGTCAGAACGTGAATGCGATGGAGCATCTCGCACGTTTCGAACATTTCGGATTTTTCGCGGGCTGGCTTGTATCGGCTTTGGTGCTGGGATTCCTTCTCTTTTACGCTTGGGACTTGATTCATCGGCGTCTCGAAAGCAAGCAAAACGTCGATTTGCCAACCTGATCAAATCAGTTCGCGCGACGCTGCAGGCTCTCAGGAACGCATCGATTAATCGCCCGGCGAAAGCATTCCCGGGCGGATAGTGGCTTTTGCGCAACAGACTCCAGACTGCGTGGAGTCTAGACTCGGTCCGTGGGTTTCAGTGGGTAGGCGTAACATGAAAAAGCTGGTGGCCGTCTGCGCCGCATTCTGCGCGTTGACGCTCCCCGCTATTGCTGCGGATGTGTCCGTGCTGGGCACGTATACGCCGCCGCGTCCCGTCTACAGCTGGACCGGTTGCCGGCTCGGCGTCAATATCGGTGGCGGTTCCGCGCGAACCACCTGGAATGACCCCTTCGGCACATTGGTGGGCGGCCCAGTCTATCTCGGCGATCATACCGCGAGCGGCGTCATCGGCGGCGGGCAGCTCGGCTGCGACTATCAGGTCGGCCGGTTCGTGTTCGGAATTCAGGGGCTCTACGATCTCACTGGCATGAAGGCGAGCAATATCGAAGGGCAGCCCGCGATAATCACCGTGCCCGCGACAATCACCGGGCCTGGGGGGAGCTTTGCCATCGCTCTGATAAACCAAACATTCATCCAATCGACCGCCAACGTCACCGCGCGGATCGGTTATGCTGTGCAGCCAAATGTGCTGCTCTATGCCAAAGCCGGCGTGGCTCGGAATCATAACCTCTACAACATCTCGACTCCCAGCCTGCAAGTTCGAAGCCGGGAGACTCTTACCGTCATTGCCGGGGTGAATCAGCCGGTGTTTACGCTGCCGCCGTCCTTCATCGTTGCACTGGGCAACGACTCTCGAGTCGGTCCGCTTGTCGGTACCGGAGTTGAATGGGCGGTGTTCGGAACCGATGTGTCGTTATTTCTCGAATACGACTATCTGCATTTTGGCACGAAGCAAGCGCCGCTACTCTCTACGCTCACCCAATCCAAGATCTACCCGCTCGACATCACACAAAATGTAAACATGGTCCTGTTCGGGATTAACTACCGCTTCTACGGCGGAGCCCCGAGCTATTGATCGGCGGTGTCAGGCCCGGCAATGACCCAGCCAAGAGCGGATCAGCGCCGAGGTTTCTTGGGCTGGACCGCGCTTGTATTCTTCTGCGCAATGAAGAGTGCAGGATCAAAAGGTTCGTATGCCTGCTTCTTGCAGCCGTCCATCACGACGCCGGCGCGCTGATCGATGATGCTGCCGCCTTGAATGAAAAGCGCATATTCTTGCGGCGTGCTGTCGGCGTATATACGCAAGCACGTGAGCCAGGCGGGTCCTTTGAGATGATCGACCGGCCGCACGGGCGAGATTTCAAGCGCACCAAGAGCTGCTGTTTGTGGAAAAATCGCGCCGATGTTTTCGGCAACAATGCGCCGGTAATCAGGCTGCGAGAGGTCTTCCGCCACTGGCGCTTCCACCAAGGTGGTCGTCAGGCCGCCCGCTGCACAGCCAGCCAGACTTAACGCCACAGCCGTTAAGAGGCACAAACGCACAATCTTTGACTTCGTCAATCGTCCGCTGCTGTTGGTCGGCCGACCGTTTGCGAGACCCACAATGTTAGACCAGTGCGTTTGGTGTCGTGAAGAACTCGACCCCAACCCCACGCCCGGAGGTGGCCAGACCCAGCAGATCCATCACATAATTGTGCTCTCGACAAGGCGCCGCCATGATGCGGCGGCGGGGTGGCGCATTGCCCCCAAAGCCCGGTATTGGTACCCCTTCACCAGCCCCTTGGGCACTGCGTCGAGCGGGGCATGTGAGGGCCATGACCTGGGTTTCCAGCTTTACGCCGCGCCTGTGGCTGATCCTCGCCCATGATCTCGTCGTCACCGCGGCGGCGGTGCTCGCGAGCTTTTTCATCCGGTTCGAGGAAGGCGGACTGATCGAGCGCTGGCGGCTGTTGCTCGTCATCTTGCCGCCGTTCGTCGTTTTCGCCGCCTTGGTCTACGCTTTCTTTGATGTCTACAAAGCCAAGTGGCGTTTCACGTCGCTCCCCGAGCTCTTCAATCTGGTGCGTGCCAGCACGGTGCTGGCGGTCACGCTGCTGGCATTGGATTACGTGCTGGTAGCACCGAATGTGTACGGGACATTCTTCTTCGGGAAGATCACCATTGTTCTCTATTGGCTGCTGCAGATCGCGTTTCTGAGCGGGCCGCGCGTCGCCTATCGCTATTTTCGCTATACCCGCACGCTGCGCCACGCCAAGGCGAACCAGGCACTCCCGACACTCGTGCTCGGTCGCGCCGGCGACGCCGATGTGCTGCTGCGCGCAATCGAGAGCGGCGCAGTGACGAAAATCCGCCCGGTCGGCATCCTGTCGCCGTCGCCGGCAGACCGCAACCAGTCGATCCGCGGCATCTCGGTCCTTGGCGAGATGGATGATCTCGAACGGGTGATCGCCGATCTCGCCGACCGCGGCATCAACGTGACGCGCCTTGTGCTTACCCCGACCGCCTTCGAGCCCGAGGCCAAACCTGAAACCATCCTGATGCGTGCACGACGGCTGGGGCTTGCGACGTCTCGGCTGCCATCGCTCCACGATGGCGGCGAGGCGCTGCGCCTCGCGCCGGTCAATGTTGAGGACCTCCTGCTGCGGCCCGGCGTGAAAATCGACTACGGCCGGCTCGAGAGCTTCGTGCGCGGCAAATCGATCATCGTGACAGGGGGCGGCGGATCAATAGGCGCCGAAATCTGCGACCGCATTGTGAGATTTGGCGCAGCGCGCGTGCTGGTGGTGGAGAATTCGGAACCCGCGCTGCATGCCGTCCTGGAAACGCTTGCGACCAAACAGGCAAGCGTGCAAATCGAAGGCCGCCTTGCCGATGTGCGCGATCGCGACCGCATGTTCCGCCTGATGGGCGATTTCCGGCCGGACATCGTATTCCACGCAGCAGCGCTCAAGCATGTGCCGCTCCTGGAGCGGGACTGGGGCGAAGCGGTCAAGACCAACGTCTTCGGCTCGGTCAACGTGGCTGATGCCGCGGTCGCAGCCGGCGCGAGTGCCATGGTGGTGATCTCGACCGACAAAGCGATCGAGCCGGTGTCCGTGCTTGGCGCTTCCAAGCGCTTGGCTGAGATGTATTGCCAGGCGCTCGACAATGACTTCGCGCGCCGAAGCGATGGAGGCAAGCGCGCCATGCGGTTGATCGCGGTCCGTTTCGGCAACGTGCTCGCCTCCAACGGTTCGGTGGTGCCCAAGTTCAAGGCGCAGATCGAAGCCGGTGGTCCGCTCACGGTGACGCATCCGGATATGGTGCGCTACTTCATGACCATCCGAGAGGCTTGCGATCTCGTGGTCACCGCTGCGAGCCATGCACTGACCCCGGGGCAGGCGCGGGTTGCCGTCTACGTGCTCAACATGGGCCAGCCGGTAAAGATCGTCGATCTTGCTGAGCGCATGATCCGCCTTTCGGGCCTCGAGCCCGGGCGCGACATCGACATCACGTTCACCGGGATTCGGCCGGGGGAACGCCTGCAGGAAATCCTGTTCGCGCGCGAGGAACCGAGCGCGCCGATCGGAATCGAAGGTATCGTCGCGGCGAAGCCCGTCAGTCCTCCTCTTGAAGCCATGCGCGGATGGCTCGCCGCGCTCGAGCAGGGTTTGGCGCGGGAGGATCGCTCGGTGATCTATGGCGTGCTGCGCGACGCGGTGCCCGACTTCGGCGGACAAGCAGCGTAAGCCGTTATTCGCCCGCGCGAGGGGACGCTCAGTTTCACTGCTTTCGTTTGATGCGGGCAAATGACGCGAGCAGCGCCGTAACAAGAACGGCAGCGGCGCAAAGCGTCAACACAGAAACAAGTACGCGGCCGGCGAGGACGGATATGAGCGCGAGCGTGGTCAATGCGACATTGGTCAGGAACACGCGCGCCACGATTTCGGGAACGCTAAGGCCATTATCCGTGGCACGCTGATAAAAATGCGTGCGATGCGATTGCCAGAACGGTTCGCGCCTCAGGAGGCGGCGCAGGAGCGTGATCGTGGCATCGGCAAGATAGTAGAGCGGAAGAATGACGGCTGCCGCTCTGTGGCCCACGACCGCGAGCTGCATCAGCAGCCAGCCCAGCAGGAGCCCGATCGGAAGGCTTCCCGCATCGCCGAGAAAAAGGCGAGCGACCGGCTTGTTGAACGGGGCAAAGCCGAGCATCGCGCCAAAGAGGGTTGCGGCGATCACCGCTGCAGTGAAATCGACGGTGCCCAGGATACCAAGGAGGATCATCGCTCCGGTCACCGGCACGGCTTCCGCCACGGTCATCCAGTCGATGCCATCCATGAAATTGGTGAGGTTGACGAACCAGACCCCCGCAATCAGCAGACAAGCGCGATCCATCCACCAGGGCAGTTGCGGAAGCACCTGCATGTCATGGGGTAGTGCGATCACGACCGCGCCGACCGCGATGCACTGCGCGATCAGCCTCACCGTAGCCGGCAAGGAATGCATATCGTCGATCGCGCCAAGGATGGTGAGCAGGATCGCGGCTGCGCTTATGATGAGAAAATGCTCGGCTTGCCGATCGGCAGAGTCGGGCCAAAGGACGATGGCCGCCCACGCCACCGCCAATGTGGCGAGCACGACCGCAATGCCGCCGCCTTGCGCGACCGGCGTATAATGCGACGAACGTGCATTCGGCCGCGCAATGGCGTAACGCAGGAGCCAGGGCCGGATCAGCACAATCAGCCCGACGCCGAGAAAGAACGCGAGCAACCCTGCTGGTGCAAGCACCAGCAGGCGCCCAACGGCTTGTTCACTCATTGCTTTGCTGCTCCGAGCCGCATCGTCGTTTGGAGTCCCGCGGATCTCACGAATGTCCCGCTAGTGTGGTCCGGATGATGTCAGCAAAGACTTCCCCATAGACTCGATTTCCCTCGACATTGAGGTGACCACTCCCGATACCGGCGCCGAAGCCGCGCAGCCGTGCCACCCCGGAAGGGCCGACCTTCGCAAGGACGCGCGCGTCGAGATCGATGAGTTGCAGGCTGGCAGCCTCGATCCTTGCCCGCATTGCCTCCACCAGGGCTGCCCGCTTGGCCGCTAGCGAAGGACATCGCGCCTCGACGCCCGATGTCGCGATGATGATCGGGAAGCCTTGGGAAAGCCGGATGGCTGCGAGGTCGCGAAGGAATGCGCGCAAGAGGGCTTCGAATTGCGTCGGCTTGCCGTCGCGCCACAATGCGAGCTGATCGTCCAGAAGCGTCGGTGCACAGCTAAAGGACGGCTCCCTTCTCTGCGCGGGTGCCGCTGCTGCCTGGTCGGACCACTCGGCTAATAGCCCGCTATTCTTGCGCGCATTGATGATGCGCGCCACCTGGCTGTGATCGAGCAACCAGTAATAAACGCGGCCTGCGAGCGAGGTGCGAAACCGGTAGCCGCTGGTATCACGGAAGCCATAGGACAGCCGAAACTCGCCGCGCGCATCGCGCCGATAACCTGTGAATTCGGAATCGTCCATTGCAGTCGGCAAGAGCAGAGTCTCAACCGAGAGCATGATCACGGCCAGGTCGGGGGTGAGGCGGCGGCCTTCCGATTGCAGGCGGGCCACGTCGACCGCCGGTCTTGCGCCGGCAAGGCCCAGATTGACGACCTCGGTGCCGGGACGCTCGCGGGACAAGATTCCCTCCGCCACGGCGACGGCCGTCTCTGATTGGTCGACCTGCAATGCCTCGACGAAGGACTCACCGACAACCACGGCACGCGCACCGTCATGATTGAGATTGCGATTGCGATCGCGCAGTCCAAGGTTCGACGTTGTGACCAGCGAACGATGTTCGGTGAGCCACAACCCGGAGACGTTGGCGCGGTGCCGATAGCCGGTGTCGGGATCGGGACCGTAAAGCGCAACCGGCGGAACGGGCAATATCCAGCGCAGAGGCGTTGCATCGATGAAGGCGAACAGCAGCTCAACCGCCGCGGTTGCGACGGCAACTCCTGCCAGTAATTTCAGCGTTCCCAGGCAAAGCTTCCGCAACATCGATCAGAACCGGAAGTAGATAAACGGATTGTTCTGCACTTTGGGCAGGAGCAGCAGCCATAGCGCAGCTGCGGCAAAAAGCACGCGCAGGAAAGTGCCGTCGAGCCCGCGGATGAGCACGAGGGCTCGTCGAGTGAATAGCTGGGCCTCCAGCCAATGCATTGCGAGCAGGGTGAGACAGCCGGCTGCAATCAGGAGCTCGGTCATGCCATCCGTGGGTATGTGCCAGCCGTCCACGGCCTGTTCCGCGGGCCCCACCAATGCGTCGCGAAAGGAAAACATGGTGCCCAGATAGTGGAATGCATATCCCACATTTGGCGAGCGAAAGAAAACGGACGCGATGACGCAAAACGCGAAGGTTGCCGCCCAGCCCGTCCAGGCCGGAGGCGGCCGGAAATGTCGGGACCATAGGGTCGCAAAGACCATCGCAGCCCCCTGCAGTGCGCCCCAGATTACGAACGTAAAGTTAGCACCATGCCACAGCCCGCAAAGCGCCATGGTCGCAGTGATCGCGAGGAAGTGCTGTGCGATCCGATGGCGCCGGGTTGTGAGCTTCATGTCTGCCAAAGGAATGAACACGTAGTCGCGCAGGTAGCTTGCAAGCGTGATGTGCCAGCGCTGCCAAAACTGCGCGATGCTCGAAGCCAGCAAGGGCGTAGCGAAATTGCGGGGAAGCCGTATCCCGAAAAGATAGGCGGAACCGATGGCGATGTCTGAATATCCGGAAAAGTCGAAATAGATCTGAAACATGAAGAGCCACGCCCCGAGCCAGGCAGCGGCGAAGCCCGCAGGACCATCGCGGAAGATGGCATCGACGGTCGGAGCGATCGAGTCGGCGAACAAGACCTTCTTGACGAGGCCAAGCAGGCACAATCCCAGTCCCAGTCCGATCAGGCGCGAGTGAATTGCGAGCTTGCCGTCAAACAGTCGATGCACCTGCGGCCCGAATTGCCGCCAGCGCGTGATCGGCCCTGCGACCAGCTGGCTGAAGAAGAGCTTGAACAGGGCAAAGCGTGGAAGCGATCGGAAAGGCTGCGCCTTTCCGTGCGCAATGTCGATCAGGAATGCGGAGAGCTGAAAGACATAGAACGAGATGCCCAGCGGAATGACAATGTCGTGCGTGAACACGTCGAAGCCGACCGCTGTCGTCAGAAATACCCGATATTTGAAATAGGCAAGACAGCCGAAGTCGATGAGCAGAGCAGGGTAGAGCCAGCGCCGGTCGCGCTGGATCGGAAACTGGAACGCATAGTTGGAGAGGATGATGACAGCCGCGAGCACGCTGTCGCGCAGTCCGGCGGCAGCATAGAACAGGATGCTGGCGGCCAGCAGGATCCATCCCCGCCACGGCACCAGCAGGAATGCAAGCCAGACCAGTGCCAGAAAAAATGCGAAATAGAGGGTATCGTATCTCACGACAGCATTTTGTTTGATGATCGTACGCGCGCAGGGGCGACCGCCGCGATCTCAAAGGATCAGGCGATACACAGCACTCTTGAAATACCTTGGCTTCTGCGTCTCGCCATCATCGACGTCAGCCCCCCGGTACTCCACGGTTTTAGCCCACCAGCACTACGTCATAACCTTCAGCGGCGAAATGCACAATTATCGGGAGAACCAGCGGGAACCCGGCGCCGCCGGGCGCTGCGAGCGGTTTCCATGGCCTAGCGTGGCTCGCAGCAATTGGACAGCCAAGAACTGCGGCGTCCTTGCAATCAACGGCGAAAAATTGCATTGAATGCAGCGCCGTTGCCCCAGGGACCGTGTCAGTCGGCGGTCTCATTTTGCATGCGGCACCCACGTCCATTGAGACGAGTTCCTGCTTGAAATCGAAGCCGACCGAGTCCGAGATCATTGATTGGTGCGTGGGGTATCTCGCCAAAAGCTTGATTCTGGCGCCCGAACGTATCGATTCGCAGGTGAAATTTACCCGACTGGGCATGGATTCAGCAGCGTCCGTGTTTCTCGTTTCTTACCTTGAGGACTGGCTGGGGCTCGACCTCAGTGTCGAGATGTTATTCGAGCATCAAATACCGGCTGCACTGGCCTGCTATCTGGCGGCGCGTTGCGCAGGGCATCAGAGTGCGGCGGCCGGGTGATCGATTTGCATGCTCGACAAACGCCAGCCGGCTTTTAACTCGCTTGTTGATCTGATCACTCGTCGCGCAGTCGAGCAGCATGACGAGCGCGGCTACGTGTTCCTGTCGGACAAGGGAGACGAAGAGGCGGCGTTGACCTTCGGTGAGCTCCACCGGCGCGCGATGGCCGTAGCCGCGCAGTTGCGCGAAAGCGGCAGTCCCGGAGAGCGGGCGCTGCTCCTGTTCGGACCAGGACTCGATTTCATTATCGCGTATTTCGGTTGCGTCCTGGCGGGCGTGATCGCGGTCCCGATGATGCTGCCGCGGCGCAACAGCTCGCTCGGTTCGAGCGCGAGCATTGTTGCGAACGCCGGCCCCCGTTTTCTCATGACAAATGAGCGGGTGCAGAGCACGAGGCCGGATGTGATCGAGCGCTTCAGCGCACCGCAGCGCCACTGGATCATCACTGAGCAGGTCGCGGCCATGAACGCGGCGAGCCCGCGCCTGCCGATGCTGCGTCCTGATGATATCGCCTTCCTGCAATATACCTCGGGTTCGACTTCGGATCCGAAGGGGGTAATGGTCACACACAGGAACCTGATCGAAAACCTGGAAATGATGCGGCAAGCCCTGGGCAATACCCGGCAGTCGACCTATGCGAGCTGGATTCCGCTCTATCACGATATGGGTCTCATCGCGAACGTTCTGCAGTCACTTTACGTGGGCTCGCTCTGCGTGTTGCTCGCGCCGATGACATTCTTGCAGCGGCCGTTGAGCTGGTTGCGGGCTATTCATCGGTATCGAGCGGAGGTCGCGGGAGCCCCGAATTTTGCCTTCGATTTGTGCGTGCAGCGATTTCGCGCCGACCAGATGCGGGATGTCGATCTGTCATGCTGGAAAGTGGCATTCAACGGCGCCGAGCCGGTACGGGCTGATACCATCGAGCGCTTCGCGGCGACGTTTGCCCCCTATGGCTTTGACCGGCGCGCCATGAATCCGCAATACGGGATGGCGGAAGCGACCGTGATGGTTTCGGCAGGCCCAAGACTGGCGGGGCCGGTGATCCGCACTGTTGGTCTTGATGCCTTTCGCCACAACGAGATCGCGGCGCCTGCGGGCGAGAGGGACAAGCACCGCATGGTGGGGTGCGGCCGCAGCGTCGTCGGCGGGCGGCTCGCAATCGTGCATCCTGCGACGCGCCGCCTGATCGGATCCGACCGCATCGGGGAGATTTGGGTGAGCGGGCCGCACGTTTCCAAGGGCTACTGGCAAAACCCGGACGCGACCAGGGCGACCTTCGATGCGCGCATCGAGGGCGATCCCGGCGATGAATGTTGGCTGCGCACCGGTGATCTCGGCTTCATGGACCAGAGCGGTGAACTGTTCATCACCGGCCGAGCCAAGGACATGATCATCGTCCGCGGCATCAACTATTATCCACAAGACATCGAAAGCACCGTTTACAACAGCCATCCGGCGTTGCGCCGTCATTTCGGCGCCGTCTTCTCGGTGCCCGACGAAAGCGGAGAAAAGCTGGCGTTGGTGCAGGAGGTGGAACGCACCCAAAGGCGCGGACTAGACACGGAGGAGATCAAGGCCTGTATCCGTGAGGCGGTCGCGAACGAGCACGAGATTGCACTTGACTCGATTGTGCTCATTTCCCCTGGAGAAATTCCGAAAACCACGAGCGGGAAGATTCAGCGCAGTCTTACGCGCGAGATGTGGTTGCAGAACTCATTCGAGCCGATCGGCGCAGCGCGGAGTCAAGCCTGACGGGCTTTAAATAATGCCTCGCTGCCTGAGCGCGGTGAGCACTTCTCCCGCGAGCACGTCGGGGGGCTCTCTGCCGGCGGCGAGCACGAGTTCCGGCTGCGCGGGCGGTTCGTAGGGGCTGCCGATGCCGGTGAGGTTCGGCAGCTTGCCGGCGCGTGCAAGCTTGTAGAGGCCTTTCGGATCGCGCGCCTCGCAAATGTCGAGTGGCGTATCGACGTAGATTTCGAGGAATTCGTCCTCGCCGACAAGCCCGCGCGCCAAGCGGCGCTCGCTGCGGAACGGTGAGATGAAGCTGACAATGACGATCAGGCCCGCTTCCACCATCAGCTTCGCCACCTCGGCAACGCGGCGAATATTCTCGACCCGGTCCTCGTCGGTGAAGCCGAGATCGCGATTTAATCCATGCCGAATGTTGTCGCCGTCGAGCACGATCGTGTGATGGCCCGCACGATGCAGCGACTGCTCGAGTAAATCGGCAATCGTCGACTTTCCCGCCCCCGATAAGCCGGTCAGCCACAACACGCACGGCTTCTGACGTTTGGGAATAGCGCGCGCGTCCTTGTCGATCCGGAATGTCCGCCAATGGATGTTGGCCGCGCGGCGCAGCGCAAACGCAATCATGCCGCAGGCGACCGTCGCATTCGTCATCCGGTCGATCAGGATGAAGCCACCCAGGTCGCGGTTCTCGGCATAGGGATCGAACGCGATGGCGCGATCGAGCGCAACATTGCACAACGCGATCTCGTTGAGATCGAGGTGCTTGGCGGCGAGATGCTCACGCGTATTCACATTGATCTTGTACTTGAGCTCGGTGATCTGCGCAGGCACGAGCGCGGTCCCGGTCTGGAGGAGATAGGATCGCTCTGGCAGCATCGGCTGCTCGCTCATCCAGACGACATGGGCGGAAAACTGATCCGCGATCGCGCAGCGCGCGTCATCGGCTGCAATGACATCGCCGCGGGTGATATCGATCTCCTCGCTGAATGTCAGGGTGACGGCCTGACCGGCCGCTGCCTCTTGGAGATCTCCATCGAAACTGACGATACGGGCAACCTCTGCGGTTCTGCCGGCCGGTAGCACCGCCATGCGATCACCGGGATGCACAGAGCCCGACACGATTGTCCCGCAATACCCGCGCAATTGCGAGTTCGGCCGGTTGACCCATTGGACGGGCATGCGAAACGGCTTCTCTGACGCGCTCGACGTTATATCCACGGTCTCGAGATGCTCGATCAGGGTGGCGCCGCGGTACCAAGGAATCGCATCGCTTCCCCGCGTGACATTGTCGCCGTGGAGAGCGGACACGGGAATACACATGACGTTCGCAAGCCCGATGCTCGCGGCGAAGGCCTCATACTCCGCTTTGATGCGTTCAAACGCGGCTTCTCCCCAATCGAGCGTATCCATCTTGTTCACGGCGACCACAACGTCACGAATGCCAAAGAGGGCGACGATATGGCTGTGCCGCCGGGTCTGGGTGAGAACGCCCTTGCGGGCATCGATGAGGAGGACGGCGAGGTCGGCAGTGGAGGCACCCGTTGCCATGTTGCGCGTGTACTGCTCGTGGCCGGGTGTGTCGGCGACAATGAATTTTCGCCGCGGGGTGGCAAAGTAGCGATAGGCCACGTCGATGGTGATGCCCTGCTCGCGCTCGGCTTGCAGGCCATCGACCAGCAATGCCATGTCGAGGTCGCCGCCGGTGGTGCCGAAACGGGAACTGTCCTCGGCAAGAGCGACGATCTGGTCGTCGAACAGAAGCTTGCAGTCGTAGAGGAGGCGCCCGATCAAGGTCGACTTGCCGTCGTCGACCGACCCGCAGGTGAGAAAACGCAGAAGCTTTCTTTGTCCGGCCGGCGCGCCGGCGCTCGCAAGAGCGGCGGTCTTTGGAATCGTCTGCAGCATCAGAAATAGCCTTCCTGCTTCTTCCTCTCCATGGAAGCAGCTTGATCGTGGTCGATGATGCGGCTCATGCGCTCGCTCGTCCTGGTCGAGCGCATCTCTTGGATGATCTCTGCGACCGTCCGCGCGCGGCTCTCGACGGCGCCAGTGAGCGGGTAACAGCCCAGCGTGCGAAACCGCACGCTTCTCATGACCGGCTGCTCGCCCGGAAGAAGCGGCATGCGCCCATCGTCGACCATGATCCAGGCGCCGTCACGCATGATGACGGGGCGCTCCTTGGCGAAATACAGCGGCACCACCGGAATGTTCTCGGCCTCGATGTATTGCCACACGTCGAGCTCGGTCCAGTTCGAGAGCGGGAAGACGCGAATGCTCTCGCCCTTGTGGATGCGCCCGTTCAAGAGCTTCCACACTTCGGGGCGCTGGTTCCTCGGGTCCCAGCGATGGGACGCGGTGCGAAAGGAAAAGATGCGTTCTTTGGAGCGGCTCTTCTCCTCGTCGCGCCTTGCTCCGCCCAAGGCGGCGTCGAAACCGTGCTTGTCGATGGCCTGCTTGAGCGCGACGGTTTTCATGACGTCGGTATGCACGGCCGAGCCGTGGGTGAAGGGACCCACCCCGGCTCGCAATCCTTCCTCATTGACATGA
>Ga0209526_10000812_pt1 | contig 20599 bp, 20 predicted proteins | sample JacPinW_OM2H0_M1_FD_188566 | JGI IMG/M metagenome (GOLD analysis project Ga0209526, IMG submission 188566) | Forest soil microbial communities from Algoma, Ontario, Canada - Jack Pine, Ontario site 1_JW_OM2H0_M1 (SPAdes) (version 2) | ecosystem: Environmental > Terrestrial > Soil > Boreal... | reverse complement strand
AACCTGCTTCGGGACGGGCGCCCCTCCCACCGCGACGAATCGAAGAGAAGACGGCGCGGTTCGGCTGACCGCCTGGAGCTCCGCTACCCAGTGCTTCAGCAATTGCGGCACCAACACACTCATCGTGGGCCGACGAGTTTCGAATGCCGTCGCAATGCCGGTCGCATCGCCGCGTCCGACCTGTTCTGCCAGGCCGGTATCGAAATGCACATAGGCTCCGAGCAGTGTTGGAATGAAAATCGAACAGATCGTCTCCAGCAACAGCGGCAACGGAAGGACGGAGAGATATGAGTCTGTTGCGGCTGCTCCGGTCGCCGATCCCAACGCGGCGGCCGACCATGCGATCTGCCCACTCTCAAGGCGCACGCCCTTGGGCTGACCTGTGCTTCCCGAAGTATAAATGATCTGGCCGAAGCCATCGATTACATCCGGCAGGCCCGCTCCCACCCGATGAATATCGATCACATGGGTGGGTACGCCTGATTGAAGGGCCAGCGCTGTCGTTTGTTCAGAGGCAAGAATAAGCTCGACCGATGCATCACGAACGACGTGGCCGAGTTGCGCCGAGCTAAAGAACGCCGGCAACGGCACCACGATCTTGCCGGCAAGCGCACAGGCGAGCTGAGCAATGACCCAGGCGAGTCCGTTTGGAGCGTAGATACCGACCGTTCGCGGTTGACTCTCGAGGTCTGCGGCAAGACCGGTAACGGTGGCCAACAGTTCGCGGCGAGACAATTGACCGTGCTGGTCGCTTACCGCGATCGAGCCGCCCGCCTCTGACGCATGCCGTTTCATCGAGTCAAACAGCTGCCGCATACCGCCCCTCTCTTTGAGCGCAGTCACGGCTCTTCGTCAGACGTTGGTTGGCAGCGGCATATACTTTCGGCTGGGAAGCGTAGTAGGTCCCCCATCGCTCGGAATCCGCGATGCGCCGACGGTCGGCTTCACCAAGATAGCTCAGTGCGATGCCAAGCCGCCTGACCATGAGATGAAGACGGCGCGTCAGGGTAAAGAAAGACCACTCAAATCCGGCGTTCTCACCAAAAGCCCCGATTGCCGCGATAAACTCTGCCGTTGCCAGTGGTGCCCGACTAGCAAGCGTCGTCACTTCAAAGATTGCACCCCGAACGACCGTGCTGGCTGATATCGCGCTGACCGCATCTTCGATTGGAGTGTCGAGATAGCATTCAGAGAAAAATCCGTCATCGAAGAAACGAAGGCCGGCCGCGCAGAGAATTTCATCGCGATTGTCCAAAAGGGCGATGATGCGGGAAGGGAAAGTTTCCAGCCGGGCGCCATATCGAACCGCGTAGGTATCCTTGATGAATGCTTCGGCCGCATGCCTTCGAGGATCACCATTGGTTAGAAGGGCTGTCTTGAGCATCTCGCCTACCGGCACCAGAACTAGTTTCGCTAGTTGTTGCCAGTGGTTTGCGACCGAAGCTTGTTCCGAACTTCGCCGCTTTATTTCCGAATATTGCCCGATGCACCGAATTCATTTGTTCGGCGCGCCGCGGACACATTGTGCTCCGATCTTACGTTCCGAGACAATTTGACCCTAGGGCTGTTGCGAGGTTCTTAGTCTCAGCTCTTTTCCGGGCATTGGCGCGATGGCCGAGCAAATATCTTCGTCAAGGCCGAATTGCCAGTGAAACATCCATCACTATTCAACAGGAACTCGCTTCGCGTCATCGAAGCATTGTTCCGAAAGCACGATCCCAAAGCTTGGTAGTGACACCGTAGTTTCGGTTCGCAAACCTGTGATGGTCGAGGTGATGTTTCAGCAAGGAAGCCGGCAGAATTGCAGGATTGTTATGCGCGCAATAATGGACAAATAAATACCAGGCGTAGGCGAAAAGAGCGCCGGCCAAAACGGCGCCTCCCGTGGCCAAATAGAGGACACCGAAGCCCAGCCATATTTGCCAGAAGACCTTGTCTATTGGCTCTCGCGGGTGCGCGTGATGAATCCGGTGTTGTACCGGAGCGACAGCATGCAACACAAAGCGATGAGCAATGTATTCAGCCAGCGTAAATGCCACGAGGCCGCAACAGAAAAGACCAATAGTGATGGATGATTTGGAAGCTAAGGTGGCCAGCAACGCGATTGCAACGGCAGTCGCGAAAATGAGCTCGCCGAAGTAAATAGCGACAGTCCTTGTAGGCACCAAACACGTTGTCTGGTTCCAGAGCCGCCTTCCATTTGGCTCAGTGCACATCTCGCTCGACCGCCGAATCCGGCATTCCTGCCCTAATTATAGCTCAGATTTTTTGGCAGACCATCCTCTGTGGTCAGCGATTGATTCAATGAAATCGCCGCGGGCGCGTCGTTTTTTCGGTCACAGGCTGTCAGAAACATCATGACTTCCCATTTTCGCGCACCAACGGATCATCCGGAGCGTTGATGACAGCTTTAACGAACGGCAATCTCCAAATTAGGGCGTCAGCTTGCCCCGCACCGCTGCAACGTGTCTCAATGTTGCTGGAAGGGTGATTTGACCGCTCCCTCGTTGAAGGCCATCGGCAAGTGCTTTATTTGGTATGACAGTTTCGATGAGGACGTGAACGAGTGCACATCGAATCGCATATCCTGATTGTCGATGATGACCTCGAGATTCGAAAGCTTCTTGGCCGGTATCTCGTCGAGCAGGGCTTTCGAGTGACGCTTGCGTCCGACAAGCGCACCCTTAACGCCGCCCTCGAGTCGAATGACATCAAATTGATAGTGCTCGATGTCATGTTGCCGGACGGATCAGGCCTGGAAATCTGTCGGAACATGCGAGCCGAGAACTCGCATGTTCCGATTATTCTTCTCACCGCATTAAAGGAGGACGCCGACCGAATAATCGGCCTTGAGCTTGGCGCCGATGATTATCTCGGCAAGCCATTCAATCCGCGAGAACTCGCGGCTCGCATTCGAGCGGTCCTTCGCCGCCAAAATGGCGCAGACCAGATTTTGCATTCTCCCCGGGAATACCGTTTCGAGGGTTTCAAGTTGCAACCGGGATTGCGGCGCGTTCTTAACTCGAGCGGCGGGCTGCTTGACCTGACCTCGGCCGAATTCGATCTCTTGCATGCGCTGGTAGCGAGGTCCGGACGGATGCTGTCGCGCGAATACCTGCTTGACGCGACCAACCGGGGCGATGGCGATGTCCTCGATCGGTCCGTCGACGTGCTCCTCAGCCGGGTTCGCCGAAAGCTCGGCGACATTGAATTCGACCTGATAAAGACGGTGCGAAACGGAGGCTACGTCTTCACCGCTCGTGTTGAGAAGGTTGGAGCCGGCGAATGAATTCTCTGCGGGCGCGCATTGTAGTTACGCTGGTTTTGTCGATCGTCTGCGTCATCGGAATAGCAACCGCAACAATATTTTGGCTGCGGGAGGGGCTCGGGCAAAAGGAACAACAGGAATACGCCCAACTGGTTTCCGAGGATATCTTGCTGATCGCACCATTGTTCGGTGACGGCGAAAAAGACAGGAGCGCGCATTTGGGATTGGGCCCCACACCGGGCCAGCCGCGCCCGGAATTTACGAACCTGCTGCAGTCTCAATTGCACCGTGCCGGATCCGACCTCGAGGTTGTGGTAACGCAGCCCGCCCAAGCCACTCATCCGGTTGTGTCAATCAAATTCAAATCGGGTTGGCTTGCGATTCCGGTATCGGATCGTCATCATCCGAAGGAAGGAGCCCTGTTCGCTCTCGCCGGCTGGATTTTGCTTGTCGCCATCGGGACAGTCGGTGTCGCGCTGTGGTTTGCCTACCGCATCACGCGCCATCTCGCGATTCTGGAACGAGTTGCGGCAACGATCGACGCGGACGGCATTGTTCCGCGATTGCCGGAAACCGGACCGGCCGAACTGAGGGCGATCGCGCGCGCGCTTAATACCATGACGACCAGGCTCAAGAACGCCGCCGAAAGCCGGATGCGACTTGTCGCAGCGGCGGGGCACGATCTGCGTACTCCTATGACCAGGATGCGGCTTCGGGCAGAGTTTCTCGACGAGGAGGAACGGGGGATGTGGCTGAGCGATCTGGAGGAACTTGACCGCATCGCGGATAGCGCAATCCAGCTGGTGCGCGAAGAAACACAACGGGAGAGAAGCCAGTTACTCCGGGTCGATGAAATCATCACCGAGATCTGTCAGGACCTCGCATCAATGAAGGCGTCTGTAACGATCATGAGAATGGAGGCGGTGACAATTGCCTCGGCTCCATTAGCGCTGACGCGTGCGGTTAGAAATCTGGTTATAAATGCGGCTACTCATGGCGGTGGCGCGTTTGTTACCGTAGGGCTCGAAAACAGCGCCGCCTTGATTACAATCGATGACGAAGGACCAGGCATTCCCGACCACAGCATGTCACGCGTATTCGAACCCTTTTTCCGGGTTGATCCGGCGCGGCGCAAGTCTGGACCCGGTGCAGGCCTCGGACTGGCGATTGCCAAGGAAATCGTTGAACGTCACGGCGGGAAACTGATGCTGCAGAACCGGTCGCCTAAAGGGCTTCGGCAAATAGTAATTTTTCCGGCATGTTTTGCCCGATGAAAACAGAAGCGATGGCGGCGGCCTCAACCGTAAAATATGAGCCGCGAAAATGCGATGTCGGCCGGATGTGTGCTCGTTCACCCCTAAAGATGCGATTTGGGCAAGAGCATGTGAATACCTTTATTGCCGTCAACAAGTTGGGTCACGCGCAGGTTTCCCGCGAGCGAGCACAGCATGTAAGCTTCGTTGCGCGTCAGATTGGTGCGCGCGCAAACGTGTTTGACCATCTCCCTTACCGCCTGTTTGGCCGCGTCGTCGAGATCTTCGTCGAGGCCGATGGACATCAGATGGGTCGCACTTTCGGCAAACGGCCAGGTTAATTCCATGTCCTTTCGCACCGTGAGCCGAAACGTGCCGGTAACGCCTGTTTCCAGCGCGGTGATGCATACTTCTCCATCGCCCTGAACTGCGTGACCGTCGCCGGCAAAGAACAAGGCGCCCTCGTTGAAGACTGGCAGATAGAGTGTAGTACCGGCGCGCAGTTCCTTGTTGTCCATATTGCCACCGAACGCGCGCGGTACCGGGGACCCGCATCGTCCCCAGCTCGGAGGAGGAGCGGTGGCGACGATGCCGAAGAACGGATCGAGTGGAATCTCCGTCCCCCACGGCATGATGCAGATATTGCGTTCGCGATCGATTGCCGGATGGATGGTCTCGTAGTCGGTGAATTCGTCGGGCAGCGTTCCGAGCAGCGGCAATATCGAGACGAAACCCCAATCCTGCCGTATCTTGACGTCGAGGATGTCAATCTGCAACGCATCGCCAGCCTGCGCGCCTCTCACGTATACCGGCCCGGTAATGAAATGCGGGCCTGGCCCGTGAGGCAGCGTGTCAAGCGCCCTCATGTAGTCCGCCGGCACCAGCTTCAAATCGTCCGGCAAGGTTTCCTTTCCGCCGGCAGGGAAACTGTGCAGGGTAACGGTGTCGCCCGAGTTCACGGACAGTACCGGCGGACTCGAACTGTCGAGGTATCCCCATACCATATTTTCGGGCGTGGCGGGAATTTCGTGGCGGCGCGCCATTGATCTCTCCGGGAGGCCCGGGAAACAAATCAGACAGTCATGTTGGAGGCAAGCCAACATCATCGCCAGACGTTTGTCGGCCCTTTTTGCGCACGTATTTTGGGCAGCAAGCGATTGTGTTAGGTTGCCGCGGAGCCGAGAGGATGAGACAACCCGCCGCCGACGGCAATTGAAGTCATCCCAAGGCAGCAGTTGCACGAGGGCGATCCGATGAGACGGTCCCGATTCACTGAAAATGAAATTCTTCATCTCCTCTATGAGGCGAGCACCGGCGTATCCGTTGCCGAAATTTGCAGTACTGCTGGAGTATCGCTGCGAACTTTCTATAGATGGCGAAGACGTTTTGGCGGTCTCAACGTTCCGGCCGTCATGCAGATGAAAGGTCTGGCGGCAGAGAATCTCCGTTTGCGGGGGTTGGTCAGCAATCTATTTGAGCGTCTTCGTGCTCAGGTCGAGAACGCATCGCCCGAGCGAACAACGGGCACGACAGTGCCTCCAGTCCGTGACAGGGCTCGCGAACAACAACGCGCCATCGGGATCGCCGCGGAAAAGTGTGGCGGTGCTCTCACCGGACGCTTTGCCTCGGTACGGGTCAATCCCTGAGACGGGCCGGTGAGTTCTTCCCGGACCATCGCCGGCAGCGTTATTTCAACTAAAATAAGTGCACTCGATGTTCGTTGCGATCGTAACTGCCTGTCGACGGCCGCGCCGAATTAAAAAGGGTCGCCGCTTCTTTGGGCAGCGATAATGTCAAAAATGACATTATCGCAATGTGGCTGATGCCCGGTTAGTCATCCTGCCGCTCAAGAACTCACGAAAATCACAAATAGCATCCACGCTTGCTACCCACTATGTCGCGGCAGCGACATGATGAACGGCGTGGCACAGCTCTGAACACTTGGTGTCGCATCTTTTATCTTGCCGCCTGCTCGGGTAACCGAATAGCTTTGCTTTCTCACTGAAGATCAATTTCCCGAGGAGTCTAGAGCCATGATCGATAGGTTCCATCAGTTTCTCACCGCAGACCGCTTCTCACTCAGCCGCCGCGATTTTCTGACGACATCCGCAGCCGTTGCGGGTGGCTTGGCGATGACGCCCATCATCGGCTCGGATCGCGCTGCCGCTGCGCCCCTCAAGGAAGTGCGCTTCAGCGAAGCCGTCCATAATCTCGGCTACATCAATCTCTACGTCGGCATGCACGCCGGCATCTTCGAGAAGAACGGCCTCGACATGAAAGTGAGCGCCGCCGGCGGAGACACGCAGACCTTTGCAGCTGTTCTTGGTGGTTCGGCGGACTTCGCGATCGGTGATGCGACGATGGCTCAGATTTCGCGGGAGAACGGTGGTCCAGGTGTCGTGGTCGGCACGGTCGTCCAGCGCGCTCATTATTTCGGTGTATCAAAAACGCTCAAACCGATCACCGACCCTAAAGACTTCAAGGGCCTGAAAATCGTTACTTCGCCCGAACCCAATACCAATTACAGTGTTGCGAAACGACTGCTGGAAAAAGCGGGCCTCAAGGTCGGCGTGGACGCGACAATCGTTCCGGTGAACCCAGGTACCGAAATTGCAGCGATGCTGGCCGGTCAAGCTGATATTGCCATTGCCTATCAACCAAACGTGGCCGCCGCCGAAGCGCAGGGCGCCAAGGTGGTGTTCGATTTCTCGAGCTATATCGGGCCCTTCTGCAACACCGGGATCATGGTGCTGCCCACCACGATCCAGAAAAATCCGGAGATGGTGCAGGCGCTCGTTACCTCGTTTGAAGAGGCTTCCCGCAAAACCTACGCCGATCCGGCCTTCGCCAAGCAAGTCGCACGCAAGGAATTTCCGGACCTTCCCGGCGAGGTTGTCGACAAGGCAATCGATGCCGAGCTCAAATATCTCATTCCTGCTCAATCCGTTGTTACCAAACAGGATCAATGGAAGAATCTGATGGATATGCAGGTCTATCTGGGCAATGCCAAAGGCACGATACCATTCGATCAGATCATCGATAACACCTTTGCGGAAAAGGCGGTCGCCGGCCTCAAATGACAGGCGAAGCCAACGACGTGAGTGTTGCTCAGCGCGTTATTGCCGGAACCAATGTTGTTCCGGCAATTCCGCTCGTCGTCCAGCACGTTGCAAAAAGCTATGATGTTGATGGGCGGGTGGTTCCGGTCATTGGCGATCTCAGCCTGACGCTGGATAACGGCCAAATTGTCAGCATCGTTGGCCCTTCGGGTTGTGGCAAGACGACGCTGCTGAACACTTTATGCGGATTGCTGACGCCGGACTCGGGACGCATTAGCTGGTATGGCCGGGAGATCACCGGGCAGCCGCAAAATGTTGGCTACATGCTCCAGAAGGATCTCCTCCTGCCGTGGCGAACGGCGCTCGGCAATGTGATGCTAGGTCTTGAAATCCGCGGCGTGGCGGCGAGCGAGGCCCAGGATCGCAGCCACGCAATGCTCGACCAACTCGGACTCCACGGTTTCGCCGATCACTACCCTTCGACGCTCTCGGGCGGCATGCGCCAGCGCGTGGCGTTGGCACGGACCTTGGTGAATGAGCCCGCCGTGCTGCTGCTCGATGAACCATTCGCTTCGCTCGATTTCCAAAACAAGCTGTTGATCGAAAGCGACACGGCGAAGCTTGTTCGCAAGGGCGGCCGGTCGCTTTTGCTCATTACGCACGATATCGAAGAAGCTGTATCGCTTGCCGATCGCGTAATCGTACTATCCAAACGGCCAACACAGGTTAAAGCGATCTACGATATCGCGCTCGGCATCGAACGGACCGACATGATGGCGGCGCGCGATAGCCGCGATTTCAGCAAATACGTTCGGCAAATCTGGGCCGATCTCGACGTCGTATTGCAATGACCGCGGATGCAGAGAGCGGGATGAACCGCGCAACTGACGTGCCTGCACAAAAGCCTGTTCCGCCGGCCATCCGGCGCTGGCGCAGGGTCCGCGCGGCCGCCCTCGTTGTTGCGACACAAGCAGCGCTGCTCGCCGTGCTGCTCGGTTTTTGGGACCATATGACGGCGAATAACAAGCAGGCGGCCTTCATGTTTGGTTCGCCCTCGGCGATCGCCGGCTTTCTCGGTCAGATGATGCGCGACGGTAGTCTGTGGCGCGATACGTATGTCACCGGCCTTGAAACCCTGCTCGGGTTCCTCGTCGGAAATTTCGTCGGTACCGTCGTCGGACTCTCGCTCTGGTACTCCAGGTTCGTTTCCCGTGTGGTCGAACCGTTCGTTATCGCGCTCGGCTCGATTCCGATCATCGCTTTGGCGCCAATCATCATCATCTGGTTCGGCACGGGACTGATTTCGAAAGTTGCGATGTCGACGCTGTCGGTCGTGATTGTTGCTTTGGTGACCTCTTACAAGGGCGCGGTCGGAGTCGATACGGACCAGATCAATCTGATGCGGACGCTGGGAGCGTCGAAGTTCCAGATTTTCCGCAAGCTCGTGGTGCCGGCCTCGCTCACCGATATCTTTGCCGGACTGAAGCTTACGGTCGGTTTCGCGCTGATCGGCGCAATCGTCGGCGAATTCATGTCGTCATCGGAGGGGTTGGGCCATGCCATTTTCAAAGCGGGATCGCTGTACATCATTCCAAAGGTCTTTGCCGCTTTGGTCGCAACAATAGCGCTGGCGCTGCTGCTGACCTTTGTGGTGGGCAGGATTGAGCGCCTTCTCATGCCGTGGCGCCGTATCCAGTAAATATCGTGCGGAAGTTCAAGATCAGGAGCGAAAATGTCTCAGCGTGTCAGCAAAGTGGGCAACATCAAATACGCGCTTTCGGGCGATGACCGGTTCGTCGCCAGCGTCGAGCCCGGTGAAACGTTCGTGGTGGAATGCGCGATTAACGCCAACGACGGCACGATCCGTCATCTCGGACAGCAATTGACCGAGGCTGACGTGACTTTTCCGTTCGTCAACGGTGCGACCGGACCGATTGAAGTACGCGGGTCGAAAGTCGGTGACATGTTGAAAGTCGAAATCATCAATATGGAACTCGACAAGTTGGGCTTTACCGCCTTGTGGCCAGGCATCGGAATGTTTCCCGATTGGGTGCGGCGAAAGGAGTTCGGCAGGCAGACGAGGGTTGTTGAGGTCAAGAATGGTCTCGTACACTGGAACGAGCACCTCAAGCTGCCCATCAAGCCGATGATCGGTGTCATTGGTGTCGCGCCGGTGCATGGCGCCGTCCTGACCGTCGACAATGGTCCGCATGGCGGCAATCTGGACGTGCAGGAGATTACGACAGGCAATACAGTATTGCTGCGCGTCAACAGGGAGGGAACACATCTCTTTCTCGGCGATTGCCACGCCATCCAGGGCGACGGCGAATGCAATGGCATGGGTGCGATCGAAATTGCCGCGACGCTCACCGTAAAAGTCTCGCTTGAGAAGGCGCCACCGCGGTTGAATCATCCGCGCATCGAAACGTCGACGCATATTTGCACGTTAGGCTGCGCCCGGCCGCTAGAAGACGCCATGCGCATTGCCTTTGAGGAAATGGTCTATTGGCTTGAAGACGATTGGAAGATTCCCGCCGCCGAAGGATACATGCTTCTCGGTCAAATTGCGGAGGCGCGCTGCACACAGGTGGTCAATCCAAAATACACCTACATCTGCAAGGTCGATAAAAGCATCATCTCGCGATATTTTGGCTGACGTTGGTGGTCCCCCCAGCCGGTTACAGGCATTGAGCAATGCCCGTGACCGGCAGAAAGCGCCATGCCCGGAGGAAAACACCCTCGGCGTAAGCCGCAATTCAAAGCGCAGCTACAAAGACCTCGATTGGCAGCGGGTGATCGATCACATAGCTGCCGAAATTTGGATCGTGACCGTCTGGCTGGGCACGTTGGTCTGCTCCCACCGCACGCGCCAACAGCGTGTAACGGCCGGGTTGCGCCGGCGTGATCCAGTCGTATTTCCAGCGGCGCCATGCGTGCCGGCTCACCGGGTCGAGGAAATCGCCCTGAACCCACGATGCGCCGCCATCGAGGCTGATCCAGATCTCGGTGACATCGGTGTCGCCCGCCCAGGCGGCACCGAAAATGGTGTAGGGGCGACCGGGTTCGAGCCTCTCGTACACACGGGGGCGTGCGATCTGCGACTTCAGTTTCATCTCGGCGAGCGGCCGGCGCACGGGTGTCCCCTCGGAATCATCCCAATAGCCGTAGTCGGACGTCTGCCAGTAGCCCTGAAACGGCTGGGTGGCCGCAACGATGTCGGTCAGCCACTTGACCGACGCCATGCCGTAATGCCCCGGCACGATGGCGCGCAGTGGATATCCGTGATCGGGCGTCAGATCCTGCCCGTTCATCTGGTAGGCGATCAGAACGTCGGGCTCCATCGCCCGCGCCCTCGCGATACTGCGGGCATAAGAGATCGGACCCGGCGGCTTTGGCTCTTCCTTCGGCACGCCGCGATCAGCGCCTTCGAGCACCAGTTCGCAAACCTCGTCCGCGAGTCCGGCGCGCTCCAACAGCACGGAAAGGGGAACACCAGTCCATTCGGCATTGCCGACCGCGCCGAGTTCCCATTGTGCGCCAGGCGCCGGCGGCACCAGGAATACGCGGCTGTTGCCGGCGCATTCCAGCGTTGCGACGCATGTCCGTGAAGGCATGGCGCGGATATCGGCGTAGCTCAGGCTTAGTTCGTTCCGAACGGCGCCCCTTATCGACAGCCGATAGGCGACAGGATCCAGCTCCGGCGTGGGGAAATGACTGCGTATGTAAAACAGATCGGACGGCGTGATGAAATCGCCGAGCTGATCGAACGGCATTTCGAGATTATTCGGGTCTTTTTGCCGGATGATCAGGCCAACGGGACGCACAGCCGTGCGGGACCGGTTCTCGGTTTTCATATCCATCGCAGAGTTCTCCTTTATCGGGTTTCGGACTGGAATCGCGCGCCGCCAACGTCAGATCCGCGCGAGATTGATGCAGAAAATCAGCACGGCGATCGCGAGCGCCGCCGAAAGTAGCGACCCCGCACGTGACTGCGGGATCTGGATAACCTCATCGCGATCGATCGCGCGGCGCGTGCGCTCAAAGGCGACGCCGCTTCGTGCGATGATGGCAATTCCAATCACCACCATTGCCAGTCCGGCATAGCGGGTCGCGACCGCGACGAACGCGCCGGCGTCTTCCGCGGGAAGGCGGGCTATGCTCCCGCCACCGACCGCATCGACAAAGACGTTCAGCTTGATGAGAAAAAATCCAAATGCCGCCACGGCCAAGCCGGTGCGTATCCAGGCAAGAAAGGTTCGCTCGTTCGCCGCGTGGTTTGTGTAGTTAGCGATCATTGAATCTCTCCTTGCACAACGAACATGGAGTTCCGCGCCGACTGGCGATCTGGCGCAACGCTCGACCGGCCAGTCAATGTCAGAACGCATTCTTGTATCGCGCGAGCGCGCCGCGGCTACCATTGATCCACATGGGCTCATCGCATTGGCTTGGGCCATGGTCGGTCATGCAGGCAGCGCTCCAAGGCGGAGCCGCGACCTCGCGTCCGTAGATCCTGTCTGCCTGCGGCCGGACGCCGCTTTCGTTCGTTCGAGCCTGAACTGTCGCCGACATCGCCAGTGACGGTACGAGCAGCAGCGCTGCCAGAAAGTATTTCATCTTCTTCGCGCCGTCCGGCACGCAGGACCATCGATGAAGAGTTAAGTCTTCCGCATTGAATTCGATATCGCGTCGCATTGGTTTTCTCCATTCGTCTGTTGTTGGGCGTTGGTGATGTGGCTCAACCTAGGAGTCCCCATTTCAGCAATCCAATTTATTGTTTTCATCGTTCCAATCGACACAATCGATAGATGAGACCCCTCGGAGAATTGCTGTGCTGGGTTGTTCGGAGCACAACGCGGCACTGTAATCTTCAGGGCGTTCGAGCTTGCACGGCAGTGCCGATCTTGTTCGGAAGACCGGACGCGATCATGAGATAGCGCCGTGCAGTATCCTGCTTCGCTTCGAAATCCTGACGAGTAGATCCGACACTGTTGACGATGGCGCTCGCGGGATTGGTCATAAAGCCGACGCCATCATTTCTTTCACCGGGCGAGCTAAGCTTTTTTGATCCAAGTTATAAAATCGATTGGTTTTACACTTATTATCTGTTAGATTGATCGGTAGAGACAATCGATATTGGGTTGGAAATCCGATGGATCCAACTCATGACCTTTATATCGAGCACTAAACTTGCCGAATCGCTGAATGACAGGGCCGACGCCCGGCTCCGCTCCACCGTCCAACGATGGCCCGGCCGGAAGACGCGCGAAATTCTACCGGGCCTGTTCCTGAATTCGATTGCGTTCGCCATCAGACAGCTACCGGGGATGGCGACGTTCAGTCCGATGATGCTGTCCCTCATTATTGGAATCGTGTTTCACAACATCGTCGGTACGGCGGCCTGGGCGAAACAGGGCGTGACATTCAGTCTCCGCTGGTTGCTTCGTGGCGCCATTGCGATGGGCTTGGAAACAAACCTCGGCAAACTGACCGCGAAGGGTTTTCGGCCCGCCCTGTTCGGTGCATTCGTCTTGTTCATCGCGGGCTTCAGCCTCACGCTGATCAAATTGAGGGGTACACTCTATGACTCTGGAGCAGCTTCGCATTTTCATCGCAGTCGCGGAAAAGCAGCACGTTACGCGGGCTGCAAGCGAACTGAATTTGACGCAATCAGCAACGAGCGCCGCGATTGCTGCGCTCGAAACGCGCTACGGGATCAAGCTGTTTGACCGCGTCGGCCGCGGCATCATGCTGACCCAGACCGGCCGCGACTTCCTGAATGAGGCACGCGAGGTGGTAGCGCGCGCCAAGGCCGCGGCGCAGGTCTTGGATGATTTGGCTGGCCTCAAGCGCGGCTCGTTGAACCTGGCAGCCAGCCAGACCGTCGCAAATTATTGGCTGCCGCCACGCATCGAGGCATTTCGCAAGGCCCATCCAGGCATCGATCTGCACGTGACGATCGCAAACACCGAGCAAGTCGCCCAGGCTGTCAATCGCGGAAGTGCAGACCTCGGTTTCGTTGAAGGCGAGGTCGATGATCCATCGCTGGCTATTAGAAAAATCGAAGGCGATTCGTTGGCCGTGGTCGTCGGAGCGAGCCACCCATGGATCGGCAAGACGCGGATCACACCAAGGCTTCTGACAGAGACGTGCTGGATTTTGCGAGAGCCAGGCTCCGGCACCAGGTCCATGTTCGAGGCTGCCCTCAAGAAGTTTGACATCAAGTTATCGGACCTTGATATCCGGCTTGAGTTACCATCGAACGAAGCCGTACGCGTTGCTGTGGAATCCGGTGACTGCGCCACCGCGATTTCGGATCTGGTCGTGGTGCAGTCACTGGCTGCGGGAACACTTCATCGCGTTAGGATTGATCTGCCTAAGCGATCGTTTTTCGCTCTGCGGCACAAGGAGCGTTATGCGAGTCAGGCGGAAAGAGCTCTGTTTGCTTCCTTCCAGGTATAAGGCCGATATTACACGATAGGCCGGTGCCGCGCGATCATCACGGCCTTATCGGCGATCGCGCCATCATTTTCCCAAGCGCCTGCCAGATCACCGGCAGTACGAGCAGCGCCACGCCCAGGAAGACCAGCGTTGTCACCAGCGTATTGCTGAAAAATATCCCGAGCGAACCTCTCGACATCAGCATGGATTGGCGGAATGCGTCTTCTGCCTTGTCGCCGATCACGGTAGCGAGCACCAGCGGCGCAAGGGGATAATGCAGTTTCTTGAACAGATATCCCAGTACGCCGAATCCCATCATCAGCACGACGTCGAGATAGGAATTGGAAACCGAATAGGCGCCGACGGTGCAGATGATGACGATCAGCGGCGCGATGACGAAGAACGGTACGCGCATCAGCGCCGCGAAGATCGGCACGGTGAGTAGCACCAGGATCACCGCGACGACGTTGCCGAGGTACATCGACGCGATCAAACCCCAGACGAAATCCTTTTGCTCGATGAACAGCATGGGTCCGGGATTGAGGCCCCAGATCATCAGGCCGCCCATCATGACGGCTGCGGTGGCCGAGCCGGGAATGCCGAGCGACAGCATGGGAAGCAGCGCGCTGGTGCCGGCGGCATGATCGGCGGTTTCCGGAGCGATGATGCCTTCCGGCTCGCCCTTGCCGAAATTCGCGCGCCGGGATGAAAAGCGCTTGGCGATGCCGTAGCTCATGAAGGAGGCTGCGGTAGGGCCACCGGGAGTAATCCCCATCCAGCAACCGATGGCGGCGCTGCGCAACAGCACCCAGCCATATCGCGGAAGGCCAAAGAGGGTGCGGAAAACTTCCCGCCACTCCACCTTGGAAGAGATGGCCTTGACGTTAAATTCGTCTTCCACCGCGATCAGCAGCTCGCCGATGCCAAACAGGCCCATCACCGCGACGACGAAGCTGACGCCCTTCACCAGTTCATCGATGCCCATGGTGAGCCGCACGCTGCCGGAGACCGTGTCGATTCCGACCGCGGCAAGCGCAAATCCGATCGCGAGCGACACCAGCGTTTTGATCGGCGGCGAGCCGCCCATGCCGACGAAGCTTGCAAACGCCAGAAAATACACGGCGAAATATTCAGGCGGCCCAAAAGCCAATGCCACTTTGGCGACCCAGGAAGCCGACAGGGTGATGAGAACGACACCGGCGAGCGCGCCAAAGGCCGCCGAACCGAACGCCGTCGCCAGGGCCGTGGTCGGCCTGCCATCGCGCGCCATGGGATAGCCGTCGAAGGTCGTCGCGACCGACGAGGGTTCGCCGGGGATGTTGAAGAGAATGGAAGTGACCGAGCCGCCAAACAATGCCCCCCAATACATGCACGAGAGCAGGATGATGGCCGACACCGGCTGCATGCCGAACGTGAGCGGCAACAGCAATGATACGCCATTGGGCGCCCCGAGGCCGGGCAGTACGCCGACCAGAATGCCGAGCAGCACGCCGATCAGCATCAGAAAAATATGATTGCCGGATAGTGCGATGGTGAAACCGTGCAGGAGCGCTTCGAGATTTTCCAACGAAACCCCCTTAGAAACCGGCGAAGTCGCCGAGCAAGCCGCGCGGCAACGAGATCTGGAACGTGCGCTCGAAGATCAAATAGAGCGCAAACGCGGAGCCGATCGCAGCGATAGCGGAGAAGACGAACGAGCCTCGCTTGTGCCAGGCGAGTGCTCCGAACACATAGCCTGCCGAGGCGAGATACATACCTATCAACGGAATGACGCCGACATAAACGGCGGCCGGGATAAAGAGTATCGCCAGCCGCTTCAGTTCGCTCGACCGCAGGAGGATGTCGCCTGCCTCAAGCCACCCCTGCACCAGATTGTACACACTGCCGCTCAAAATGATGAGGCCGACGATGAACGGAAAGGTGCCGGCATCGACCCCGGCGGCGGACCAGCCGATACCGTTGCCGAAGCTGGAGACGACAACGGCCGCGCCGAACCCACCGGTGAGGAGTGCCGTCGCCGTTTCCAGACTGCGCCGCGAAACCATCGTCCGGACTCTAGTTGGAGACCAGCCAACCCTCGTCGGCGGCAATCTTGTGGGTGCGCTCGATGTCCTCCTTGATGAACTTGTTGAACGCCTCGCCGGTCAGGAAAGTATCGGTTTGCGAAGTCCGCTCGATGTATTCCTTCCATTCCGGCGTGCTCTGAACTTTCTTCATCAGATCGACATAAAACGCGGCCTGCTCCGCGGTAACCTTGCCCGGCAGCCAGACCGTGCGGGGCTGCTGGAATTGCGGAATGTTGAGGCCGGATTCGACGCAAGTCGGGATATCGTGCCAGTTTTGCGTTTGGGTAACCTTCGGGCCGTCCGGAAGGCGCTGCGGGCTGAAGGCGCAAAGCGGGCGCTGGGTGCTGCCCTTCCACTGCCCAATGCTTTCGCTGGGATTGTTGACGTGGGAATCGATGTGGCCGCCGGCCAATTGCACCGCAGCTTCGGCGCCGCTCTTAAAGGGAATATAGGTGATCTTCACCTTCGCCGCCTTGTCGATCATGCGGGTGAGAGTTTCATCGGTGTCCTTTGATTGCGCGCCCCCCATTTTAAAATCGCCCGGCGGCTTCGCGGCAACCGCCTTGAGATAGTCCAGCACGTTCTGGTAGGGCGCATCCTGCTTTACCCAAAGCAGAAACTCGTCCTGGACCATGGCGGCAATCGGCGTCAGGTCGGTGTAGTTATAGGCGACCTTCGACACCATCGGTTGGGTCCACGCGTTCGATGTCCCGAACACTATTTTGTAGGGATCGCCCGCCATGGCCTTGGTGTAGGTGAAGCCCTCGGCGCCGCTGCCGCCGGCCTTGTTGGTGACGACAATCGGCTGCTCGAGCAATTTGTGTTTGGTGATGATGCTCTGCACAGCGCGCGCGAAATTATCCGTACCGCCCCCGGGGCCCGCGGTTGCGATGAATTCGATCGGTTTGACGGGCTGCCACGCGGCATTTGCCGCTCCCGGCAGGCCAATTGCGAGACCGAAAGCGATCACAGCGAATTTCTGCTTTAGAGACATCGAGTCCTCCCATTGATTTTGTCTTCGTCGAACTTGTTTTCTCGTTTTTGTCTTTTGCGTTAGCTGACCTCGTCCTGCACAACGCTTGGCGCGGCCACGGCGCCTTCTACCTCGAGCGCGGCAATTTCATCAGCACCAAAACCATATGCGCTCAAAATCGCCTCGGTGTGCTCGCCATAGAGCGGAGCGCCAGTTCGCACCTTGCCGGGCGTAGCTGAGAATTTGATCGGCAATCCCAGCGTTTTGACGCTGCCGAGGGTTGAATGCCCAACCTCGACCACCATTTCGCGTGCGATCGTTTGTGGGTCGGCGAGCGCCTGGAGCATGTCGTTGACCGGCCCGCATGGTACCCCGACCTCCTCGAGCGCGCTTAGCCAGTATGCGGCAGGCTTGGTTTGAAAGCGCGCACTCAGTAACGCTTCCAATTCCTTCAGATGAGCCATCCGGTCGGCGCCGGTCGCAAAGCGCGGATCGCGCGCGAGTTCCGGCGCGCCCAAAACTTCAAGTGTGCGCAGCCAGTGCTTTTGATTGGCGCCACCGACCACGATCCACTTATCGGCGGTCTCGAAAGCCTGATAGGGGGCATTGAGCGGGTGGGCCGAGCCCATTGCCTTCGGTGCCACGCCGGTTGCGAGCGCGATTGCCGACTGCCAATAGGTCTGGACCAGCGCGGCCTCGAACAAGGAGGTTTCGACCCATTGGCCCTGGCCGGTCTTCAGGCGGTGGGTATAGGCTGCGAGAATCCCCATGGCCGCGAGAATGCCGGCGGTGATATCGGACAGCGGCGCGCCGCATTTTACCGGCGGTCCGTCGGGCTTTTCGCCGGTAAAGCTCATGATCCCGCTCATGGCCTGCGCCACCAGATCGAAGCCGCGACGATGCTTGTAAGGGCCGGTACGTCCAAAGCCAGATAGTGAACAGTAAATCAGGGCGGGATTGGCCTTGCTTGTCTCCGGATAACCGAAACCGAGCCGATCCATGACGCCAGGGCCGAAGTTTTCCACCAGCACATCCGCCTTCGCGATCAGGCGCCGCAGAACCTTTGCGCCGCCCGGCTTCTTCAGGTCGAGCGCGATGCCCTTCTTGTTGCGGTTCATCATCAGGAACGACGCCGCCTCGTCGCCGATTCTTGGAGGAACCATGTAGCGGGTATCGTCGCCGGCCGGGATTTTCTCGATTTTGATGACCTCGGCGCCCATGTCCGCGAGCATCAGCGTGCATGTCGGGCCTGCCATGACGTGGGTCAGATCGACAACCTTCAATCCGGTCAGAGGGCCCATTGTTTCTCCCGCGATATTGTTAAGGCGTGTTGCGATTATTCGCCGGTCCATTGCGGCTGGCGCTTGCTGAGAAACGCATCCATGCCTTCGCGGAAATCCCGGCTTTGGTAACACATCAGAATCAGGTCCTCGTCATCACGTACCTTTGGCTGCATGCGATGCAGCGCCTGCTTGGTGGCCCGCAGCGTCAAGGGCGCGTGGCCCGCGATGAGGCGCGCCAGTTCATCGGCGCGCCGCTCAAGGGCGGAGAGATCCTCCACCACTTCATTCAACAGGCCAAGGCGGAGCGCTTCCTCAGCTTCGATAAGGCGTGCGGTAAAAATTATTTCCTTGAGGCGCGCCGCCCCGATCAATGTCGCGAGCCGGCTGAGGTTGGACGTCGACAGGCAATTGCCGAGCGTGCGCGCGATCGGAAATCCGAATTTCGCGGTCTTGGTACCGATGCGGAGGTCGCAGCACGCGGCAATTCCGGCGCCGCCACCGGCGCAAACGCCGTTGATTGCCGCAATCGTCGGGACCTGGCACTGCTCGAGCGTGCCCAGTACCCAATCGATCCTCGCCTCATAACCGATGGCATCGTCAGGGGTTTTGAACGCGCGAAACTGATTGATGTCGGTGCCGGAAGCGAAGGCCTTGTCGCCCGCGCCGGTGAGGATCAGCACCTTGAGCGCGGCATCCTTGCGCGCGCTCTCGCAGATCTCCACAAGCCGCTCATACATGCTGAAAGTCAGCGAATTTCTTGCCTGCGGTCTGTTGAAGGTGATCCTGCCGATGCCGTCGCGGACCTCGTAAAGGAGGTCGGCTTCCAACGTAGCGGTTTCATTCATTTGGCGTGCAGACTGTTGGAGGATGGGATTTCGCGCTTGGCCGAGGCCCACGACCCCGTAATTCTGAATGCAAAATCTGGCTTCTGCAACAGGATTTTGTTAAATGAGGCTGTCATGCGGACATTTTGCATTCAAAATGTATCCGGGCTACCCTGCCGGAGGAGACCTCGCCATGATGCACGATGAGGTGGTGTCCCGCCTCAGGCACTTACTGACGGAAGGCGAAATTCCGCCCGGCGCGCGAATTCCCGAGCGCGAACTGTGCGCGTCGTTGTCCATATCGCGCACGCCGCTGCGCGAGGCCCTCAAGGTCCTGGCAGCCGAAGGGCTGGTCGTGTTGTTGCCCAACCGGGGATCGCGCGCCGCCAAACTTACTCAAAAGGACGTCAAGGAACTATTTGAAGTCTGCGAGGCGCTGGAGGCCACGGCTGGCGAATTGGCCTGTCCCCGGATCTCGGACGAGCAACTGCACGAAATCGCTGTGTTGCAGGCCGATATGGTCGAACATTATCGTGCGCGCGACCTCTTCTCGTACTATCGCTGCAACCGACTGATCCATGAAAGCATCGTGCGGGCCGCCGATAACGCCGTACTGGCCGGATTTTATGAATCGATCGCGGCGCGTATTCGCCGTGCGCGGTTCATCACACCGATGTCCCCCGAGCATTGGGCATTGGCGGTGAGGGAACACGAGGGGATGCTGAACGCGCTGCAGCGACGCGACGCCAGCGGACTCGCACATATCCTGCGGACGCACCTTCGGCGCAAGCGCGATGAAATTGTGCAGGCAGGGTTCGCCGAGCCGAGCAGTTCGCGAAACTCACTTGCCGATGTCTGAGATTTTGCCGCATTATTCGCGTTCCGTCGACGGCGGGCACCAGGAGAAATACGAACCGCAATGAACAGTGAAGCCTCATTTCGCGCGGTAACTGACAAACCGTCCGAAACGTTCGTATTCGACTACGTCATCGTCGGTGCGGGGTCGGCCGGATGCGTGCTCGCCAATCGCCTGAGCGCAGACGGAAAAAACTCGGTGCTGTTGTTAGAGGCCGGTCCGAAGGACAGCAACATCTGGATCCACGTGCCGCTCGGATATGGCAAGCTGTTCAAGGCCAAAAAGGTCAACTGGATGTACCAGACCGAACCCGAACCGGGACTGGACGGGCGAACCGTGTTTCAGCCGCGCGGCAAGGTTTTGGGCGGATCGAGTTCGATCAACGGCCTGCTTTACGTTCGCGGCCAGCACGAGGATTACGATCGCTGGCGCCAGCATGGCAACAGCGGATGGGGTTATGACGACGTCCTGCCTTATTTCAAGAAAGCCGAGCACCAGCAGCGCGGCGCCGACGATTTCCACGGTACAGGCGGCCCGCTGCCGGTTTCCGATCTGGGACATCCCGATCCGCTCTCCGCG
>Ga0209526_10000811_pt1 | contig 20605 bp, 18 predicted proteins | sample JacPinW_OM2H0_M1_FD_188566 | JGI IMG/M metagenome (GOLD analysis project Ga0209526, IMG submission 188566) | Forest soil microbial communities from Algoma, Ontario, Canada - Jack Pine, Ontario site 1_JW_OM2H0_M1 (SPAdes) (version 2) | ecosystem: Environmental > Terrestrial > Soil > Boreal... | reverse complement strand
TGTTGGAATTGTCGGCATTCGAGCCGCCGTCGGTGAGCATTATGATTACGTTCGTGGCCCCAGGCCGAGCATTGGCTGTAAGAATATTCTGGGCCACGGTGATTGCATCGGCGTAGTAGGTGCCGCCTGCCGCTTGGAGAGCGTTCACGCACTTCACGAGGTTGGAATTCGTATTGAGGCCACTCGTATCGGACGTACGGTAATCGCTCGACAACGGGATGAGCTGGTAGACCGGAGGCCAAACATGGATCTCGTCGCCTAGAGGGACGCCATTGGCCGCACCCGCGCTCATTACCGCCGTCAGGCCGGTCACCGAGGTGATGTAGGCGCCGGCCGGGATGCTCCCGAAAGTGATCCGGTCACTGCTCTGGACCCCGCCGCCGGTCACGTTCTTCGAAATCGTTACGCTAGTGGCAGTTGCCGACGAAACTACCGTGTTTGCCTGAATCGCACCGGGATTCGTCAAATCGAGGACCGGCGCACCCACGCTGACGGCCGTTGCGCTACCCAGGTTTTGGAAATGCAGAACCTTTCCGGATGACGTGTTCTGGCTCGTCGGTGTCCCGGCCTCGCTCACCAGCGCCTGCACTCCGGTGTTGAAGGCCGGCGTTGCGGCGAAATGTAGCGTGGCGTTGCCGCTCGCGGTCAAGGCGTTGGTGACGCCCTTGATCCCCGAATAATTCGCGGTTGTGAGGGCAGTGCAATTTTGGTTCGCCGGGACGCTCTCCACCCCTGGGAACATCATCAACCCGACCTCGTCTACCGGGTTCGCGACGTTGCCGTTTGTCGCGGTGCCGCAGTTGGGCAGGTTTGATGCGCAGGGCCAGAGCTCGCCCAAGAGCGTCTTGATCCCGTTGCGCGCGCAGCTGATTCTCGTATTACCCGAGCAGTCCTGGGTGTCCATCGACCCCGTCGTATCGATGACGAACATCACGTTGAGCGGCTGCGGCACGCCGCCCTTGCCGAGCGCGACCGCGCGCGCCGAGAGCGTCACCGATGGCATCAAAATCCTCCCGAAGAATAGCGGGACGGTCGCCTGCTGTTGCACCATGATGCCGTTTGCACCGGTGGGCGCCATAGAAGGCGTCTGAACGGTGGAGCACGCGCCTCCTTCGTTAAAGCAGAACAACCGGGGATACACGGTGGGTGAAGGCAATCCCGTGGCCGACATCGTCACGGTGAGGTTGGCCTGGGCGTTCGCGTTCCCGGCAACGGCGCTATAATAAGTCGCTGTGGTGTACGGTGTCCCACCGCCGATACCGATGTCCTGGGCTCCTGCCATCGCCGCCGCATTGGCTGAGGTCTGGAGCGCGCTCTGGGCGTAGAAGAGATAGCCGACGTCAACCGCGAGCGCGCCGAATCCGATCAGGGCGAACATTGCGACCGCTACCAGAATGGCTGCGGCGCCGCTCTCGTCCCTCAGCACCCGGTGAAGAAAGGTCTCTGCGTCCTTCATTGCACACGCTCCGTAACTTGTAGTGTCAGGGTGCAGGGGCTCGGGAAAAAGTTGTATATGGCGTACCCCATGACCTGCAGGTTAGTGCATGGAGTCGCCAATACATAATTCACCGTCACCTGCGCGGGGTACCCAGCGGCGGCCGTCAGCGCCGTCGCGCACGCTCCGTCGTTCAAGCATTGCGGCAGCGGGGTTGGGCACGTTGTCGGGGTCGGGCATGACGCCGGGTTAGCGACCCGCAAGGTGTAGGACAGATTCGCCGGCGTCAGGCTCGGCGCCGCCGCTTTGATCGCGTTCACCGTATCGGTATAAGGCCCGCTAGCAGGCGAAGCCACAACCGGGTCCCCGCGGCTGAACGCGAACTGCATTGCACCCACGCCCACGGCATTCGTCAGCATCACGTAGTTGCTTATGACGAGCCCGAACTGGAGCGTACCCGTCAAGATAAGGAGCAATACCGGAAAGAGCAGCGCAAACTCGACCAGTACTGCGCCGCTATTCCCGAGGATGCCAGCGCTGCGGCGTCTTTCGGCTGCCGGCGTTTCACTCGTCATCGCGAAGCCCCCTGCGTTTGAGCCCGGCGTCTGCGTCCGGCCTCCGCGTCCGTGGCGCGATGTGTTCCTCGGCCCCGAAGAAATAGGTGATCGGCGCCTCCAATGCGGTCGCAATGTGGTACAATTGGCCTGCCGAGACCCGGCTCAAGCCGTGCTCGTATTTGTGCGCCTGCTGAAAGACGACGCCGATGATCTGGGCCAGCTTTTGCTGCGTCATGCCGATCCGCAGCCGCCTTTCGCGGATGCGGTGCGCAACGCGAAGATCGATCATCCTAGCAAATTCGGAAGGCATGCCCCCTCCCCCGGCGCTGCGCCGAGTAAAGTTCTCCCGGCTTGTGAACCGCTGCCGGCGAGCACCATGATCCGGGCATTCGCGGGCCCTTTGCCGGCCGCAAGAAGCCGCTCCTGTGGCGAGGCCAGGCCATGGCCATCACTTGAAAACCTGCCCCAGAGCGTCCATGACGCGAAGCGCCACAGGCGCACCGATCACCATCAGCAGTGAAGGCAGGATGAACATCATCAAGGGGATGGCGAGAAGGACCGGAAGACGCGCCGCGCGCTCTTCGAAACGCGCGAGGCGCGTCGTGCGCATTGCCGCGGCGAGGATACGCATCGATTCGGCGAGCGGAGTGCCGAACCTGATCGCCTGGTTGAGCGTCGTAGTGATGCTGCTGAGGCTGTCGAGCTTGGTCCGCCGTACCAGGTTTTGGAGCGCCTCGCCGCGGTTCGACAAGACCCGCATCTCCGCAGCCGTCGTGGCGAACTCCTCGGCGACTGCCGGGCTCGAGGCGCGGATGTCGCGGCTCACCTCGTCGATCGCCCGATCGAGGCTGAGCCCCGCCTCGGCACAGATGACGAGAAGATCAAGCGCATCCGGGAGGCCCTGTTCGATGCGCAATCTGCGGCGCGCCGCAAGGCGGGAGAGAATGATATCCGGGAGCCGCCAGCCGAGCATGAAGAACGCGACCAGCAAGGCCAATCTGATCACCGGATAGCCGGCGAACCAGTGGCGCCACTCGAAAAACAGCCACAACAACGCAGCGAGCCCTGCGGCGCAGCACACTTTGGTCGCGACAAAGCTGGCGAGACTTCCATGGCGCTTGATCCCGGCGGCCGCGAGAACCTCCAGCAATCTATGCTGCTCGGCGATGCCGATGATCGGGCTCGCGGCAACAAGGGTCCCCAGCCGATCGTGCCAGCGCGGACCGCGCGGCTGGGCCGCCTGGTCGAGGATCTTGCCGCGCAGTGAGATGAGCCGGTGCTGACGATCGTCGTTTCGACCGATCCGCCACAGACGAAATGCCGACAGGAGGGCCGTCGTCACCGTCAAGACCAAAATGGAAGTCTCGATGGGACTTAAGATGACCGCTCCCACCTGAATAGTCAGATAGGTGTCGGCGAACTGGGCCAATTTTTCTATGTTCAACATTTCCAAGGCGGCTATCGGAGGCTTCTCTTGATTATGGCGATCATGACCACGACTCCGGTAAGGACGCTCAAAATGGCAAGACCCAGCACAAAACGGCCCCGCGAATCGACGAACAGGATCGACATCAATTGGCCATTGAGGAGGCAGAGCAGCCCTCCGACGACGAAGGGCAGGAGCCCGAGAACGGCTGCCGATGCTTTCGCCTCCGCGGTAAGGGCGCGCGCTCTCTGGCGGAGTTCCTTGCGCCGGCGAATGACGTTGCTGAGGTTTGCGAGGGTCTCGGCGATGCTGCCGCCGGTGCGCCGCTGCAATGCGAGAGCGACGACATAGAAGCGGAAATCCGGCACGCGGATGCGATCGGCCGTGTGCTGAAGCGCTTCGTCGATCTCGACGCCGATGTGCACTTCATCGAGCGTCCGGCGGAATTCATTGCCGACCGGGGCGCGCACCTCGTGGGCGGCTACTTCCATGGCATCGAGGACTGGAAGACCCGCCCTGACCGCGCGGCCGATGAGATCGAGGGCGTCCGGGAAGATATCGAGAAATCGCTTCTGGTAGCGGCTCTGCGCGAACCGCAGCAGGAGCCACGGCGCCCCCACCCCGGCGGCAGCGCCGAGGAGAAGGACGAGGCCGGGGTTGAACGCCATTACGCGGATTGCAAAGACCACCACTGCGGCCGCCGCAACCATCCCGGTCAACGCGAGGTGCGGCACCCCGATCCGATTGCCGGCGGCATCAAGATGCGCGCGGAACCTCGGCGACAGGAAAACATTGCGCAAACTGCGTTTCTGCCGGGGTCGGCGCAGTGGCATACTGGGCCCGTCCGCACCGGGCGCCACTGTGGCGAACGCCTGCAAGCGTTGCTGCAGGCTCTGCCGGCGGCGCTCGGCGCGGAGAACCGCGAAAAGCGCGGCGCCGAACAGAACTGGCGTGCCGAGCAGGGCGAGGAGGGTCTGGTTTTCCACCTCAGACCCCGGTGCAGGAGATCGCCGGCCGCGCTGCCCTCACCCGCCGCGCTGCACTCAGCCCCCTCTCCCGCAGAGCGGGAGGACACAGCCCAAGGGGCTGGATGGGTGAGGGCCCATAATCGGCCATTCTCACACCTTCATCCTCCCCTGATCCCGAGCGCGTCGAGCAGCTCTCTGTCGAGGCCGTAGCGTGCCGCATGGGCAACAAAATCGGGCCGCATCCGGGTCGACTCGAACTCGCCCTCGATAAAGCCGTCGCGCCGCTCACCCTGATGGTGGAAGGTGAACAGCTCGCGGATCGTGATGATCTCGCCCTCGATCCCGGCGATCTCGGCGACGCTCTGCACGCGGCGAATGCCGTCGCGCATGCGCTCGATGTGCACGACGAGGTTGACGGCGCTCGCAATCTGCATGCGAACCGCGCGCAGCGGCAGGTTCAAATTCGCCATCATCACCATGTTTTCGAGGCGGGAGAGCGCGTCGCGCGGCGAGTTGGCGTGGACCGTCGACATCGAGCCGTCATGGCCGGTGTTCATCGCCTGCAGCATGTCGAACGCCTCGGGCCCGCGCACCTCGCCGACGATGATGCGATCGGGCCGCATGCGCAGAGCATTGCGAACGAGCTCGCGCTGCGGGACATCGCCGACGCCTTCGATATTGGGCGGACGCGTCTCCATCTGCACGACATGCGGCTGCTGAAGACGCAGCTCGGCGGCGTCTTCGACCGTGATCACCCGTTCGTCGCGGCCGATGTATTGGGAAATTGCGTTCAACAATGTCGTCTTGCCCGAGCCGGTGCCGCCCGAGATCAGCAGGTTGAGGCGCGTGTTCGTCGCGATCTGCAGCACGCGCGCGATGTCACGTGACAGGTTCTCTTGGTCCACCATCGCGTCGAGGGTGAGGTTCTCCTTCGGGAATTTGCGGATCGAGATGCTGCCGCCGTTGAGCACGAGCGGCGGCAAGACGATGTTGACGCGGCTGCCGTCGGCGAGCCGCGCGTCGACCATCGGGCTCGCCTCGTCGATGCGGCGCCCGATCGCGCCGGCGATGCGTTGTGCGATATTGACGAGATGCGAGGCGTCACGAAACCGCGCGGCGGTCTTTTCGAGCTTGCCGCGCCGCTCGACATAGATGTCGAAGGGCCCGTTCACCAGAATGTCGGTGATTGAGTCGTCATCGAGGAACGGTTCGAGCGGCCCCAGCCCGACCATGTCGTCGGTCAGCTCGGCGGCGAGCGCGCTTTCCTCGATCTCGTTGAGCTGGCCCCGTTGCTCGGTGACGATCTCGCCGACGATCTTCGCGACTTCGACCCGCAATGTCTGTCGCGGAATATCACTGGCCACGGACGGGTCGATCCGCGACATCAGAGCGGTCCTGATCTGCTCCTTGAGCTCACTGCGATCGGCCAGAACGGCGGCGGGGCCGGGCTCCGCCGGCCGTTCGGGAACGAGAACGAGCTCGCGGCCGGGTGCTTCGGTGATGCGGCGCCCAAAGCCGGTCGACCTCATGTCGCGAACCTCCACCACCGGCGCCGCTCTTGCGGTCGCCCCGAGAGCTCGACCGCGAGAGTGGCGATCCCATCGGTAAACTTGCCGCGCCGCGCGGCCGCGACCCGCACCTGGCTCGCCGCCGCGGCGAACAATGCCGGCTGGAACGGGATTACGGTTTTCGGACGCAGCTCGAGGACGTGTTCCATTTCCTTTAATGTCACGGCCCGGCGCCCGCCCTCTCCGTGACGGTTGACAACGAGGATATTGCGGTGCGTGCTGTCGCCGTCGCCGAGCGCGGCTCGAAGGCGCATCGTATCGCGCACCGAGCGCAGCGTCGGGTCGGCGACCATGATCCGGAAATCAGCCATGTCGAGCGCCCGCCGATTGGCCGCCGATGCGGTCCGCGGGACATCGACAATGACGTAGTGGAACTGCTCGCGAAGCGCCGAGAGGAGCGTGTCGACGGCGTCGGCTGAAAAGCGCACATCGTCGCGCAGCGGCTCCTCCGAGCTCAGCACATAGAGGCGCTCGCCGACCGGCGTCATCACGCGCTCGAGCAGGGTGTTGTCGATGCGCGCCGGGTTGACAAGGGCCTCGCGGAGCCCGGAAGTCGCCTTGGTGTCGAGCGCCAGCGCGCAATCGCCGTGCTGCAGGTCCAGATCGACGAGCGCGACCCGGCGGCTCTGCTGGTTAGCCAGATACCACGCCAAATTGACCGCCAAAGTGGTCGTTCCGACACCGCCGCGCGCGCCGACGAAGGCGACCATCGTCCCGAGTTTCTGGTGAATTGGGCTGGGTGCGCCTGCGAACGTCCTGGCGGTCAATGCCTTGGACAGAAGTTGTGTGTTCAGCGGCTTGACGATGTAGTCGGTAACCCCTGCCCGGAGCAGATCGCGATAGAGGCCGACCTCGTTGCGATTGCCGATGGCGATCACGGTGACGCCGGGCTCGCACACCTCGGCGAGGTCGTGGACGTGGGACACCGGCAGGTCGACACCGCTGATGTCGACGATCAGGATGCTGGGTGACCGCTGCAGGCCGAGGGCTTCGATCGCTTTCGCAATGCCGCCGCGCATGATCGGCCCGTGGGCGAGACCGAGCTGCGTCAGACATTCCTGCAGTACCTTCTCGGTGTCGGCGTCGGCGACAAAGGCCAAGAGGGGCGCGCGGCCGGCGGGCAGCTTGCTGACCGTGCGCTCGATCGGCGCCGCAACTTCGAGGAGGCTTCTCACGGCCCGGTGCCCGTGATGATCGCGTCGGACAAGCTCAACATTCTGCACCACACACTCTTGATAGCCGAGCGTCACTGCGTCTTGACGGATTCGGCGCTGCGGCTGCCGCGAATGACGTCGACCGGTGGCCGCTCGGCGGTCAGCACCCGTTCCGGCGGCATGGCGCCGCCCAATGCCGGCGAAACGTCGCCGGCCCAGGTGGGTTTGATGCCGGTCGCCTTGCCGGGTCCCGTGGTCGAAGCTGTGGCGACGCCGTCGGCGCCGCTGACGCTGCGCAAGGTCAGCGACAGCTTGCCGAGCTCGGCGGCGACGTTGATCTTCTCCGCCTGGTCGGGCATCACCTCGAGGGTCACGGTCCGGCCAAAGCTGTTGCCGGCCCCCATCTTCGCATCGAGCGCGTCGATGACCAGTACCCGAAGGTTCTCCACGACCGTCTCGCTGACCGACCGGCGCGTCAGTTGCGCGGTGTCGTTGAACTTCTGGGTCAAGATGACGTCGACGCGATCCCCAGGGTACAATAGGCCGGTGCTGGCCCCGCCGGTGGTGACCGGGATGGCGATCGCCCGCGCGCCCGGCGACAGGACGATCTGCAGGAAGTCGCGGTCGCCCGGCTTGACGATGGTCTTGCGGCGCAGCGGTTCCCCGGCCGCCATGGCACTGCGCAGCGCGGCGCCGTAGACCGTGGCACGCGCCTCTTCGTCGGCGTCGGGCCTGAGCTCACGGGCCGCAGCGTCGGGTCGCATGGTCTCCCCTTTTTCCAAGGGACCGGCGACCGCTTGCCAGACGATGTCGTGGGCCCGCAGCAAGGTTCCGGCCCCGAGCGGCGCCGTCGCGACGAGCACTTCCACTCCCGGCGGCTCGGCGGCGGCGTCGACCTTCTGCGGCAGGGCGCGCAGAAACACGATCAGGGCGACGACGACAGACGCCAAAAAAAGCATGGTAAGGATGGTCTTGGCGCGCATTGCAGCTCACACCTGGACAAAGGATTGCAAAACGAGGGTCACAACACCCGCTGCGGCGATCGCCACTCCATACGGCACGCTCAGCCGCGCCGGTGTAGCCGTCTGCTCTTCGGCCGGGATCGCCGTCGCCGAGCGCGGCACGGGCCGCAGCCAAGGGCCAAGCCGGTCAGCAGCGACGACGGCGAGCGCGAGGAGCATGCCGCAGAGGCTCATCACGAAAAGGAAGCGGAAGAGGTCATAGTGGCCAACGAGCAGCACCGAGGCGGCTAACAGCTTGACATCCCCCCCACCGACAAGGCTGCGCCAGAACAGCAGAAGCGCCGCCGCAAACACCGCGGCAGCCGCCGCGAGTGTGTAAAACGCCGCGTTCGGGTCCCCGACCACGAAGATCCGCGCCAAGCCGAGGATGCCGATCGCAGCCACGAGCTTGTTTGGAATCCGCCGGGTCCGTAAGTCGCCGTACGCAACCGCGGCTAATATGCCGGTCGCGAGAAGCGAGATCACCGAATGCAAGATAGTCTCCAGCGCTGGCCAAAAAGCATCGCATATATCGTCGGGATGTTTGAGGAAGTGGGTATTGGCGCCCGAGCGCCCCCAGCGAATCGGACCGAGCGTTGTCCTGCCCGACGCGGACGCACCGACGGCGACCATGCGACAAAACGAGCGGGGGGTTAAATGCCCTGCAGGGTGGTCGCGACAGTGATGAGCAAGGAGCTGACGTCTTGCCCAAGGAGTGTGACCGCGCCGATACAAATCACGGCAATCAACCCGACCAGCATGCCGTATTCGACAAGGGCAGCGCCTTCCTCGTCACGGCGGAAACGATAGACGAACTTCATCATGTTGAGGTCTTTCAACGATGCATAGTGCAGGTGCCGGATTGCTTGCCGGCGACTGCGAATAGAAATGGCGCTGTCGGACGCGGCAGAGCCGCGTTCGACCACGCGCGGATCGAGCCCGCGGTCAGACAGTACTCAGAGCGTTCGCAATGTTGGTTAGCAAGGTACTGACGTCTTGTCCGAGAAGCGTGACCGCGCCGATACAGATCACGGCGATCAAGCCGACCAGCATACCGTATTCGACGAGGGCAGCACCCTCCTCATCCCGGCGGAAACGATTGATTAACTTACGCATGCAAAGATCCTTCGTGAGATGGGCCAGTGACAGGCTTCCGCGCGTCTGCCGACGAACGCTCTCTACCCATCGGTGAATCAATCATCGGGGGAGAGAATCGTCTCACAAAAATTTTCGCAAAGGTTTAGATGTTTTGGCACTGTGAGTTCGCCGCCAGCGCGCGAGAGTGCTCAGCGAGCAGGTCAGGCGGAAACCACAGGCAAATTACTGAACCCGAAAAATTCGGATATCCCCATACCTCGCGGCTAGGACGGTCTTCCGTTGCCCTGCTGAAGAATCCAAAACTGAGTTGATGGCGACATCCGCGGGATCCGTCACTACCCAGCCAACGTGTTCGGCCAATAGCCGATCTAACCAATCGTCCGAAATGATGGCCAGGTTTTTTCTCCTCGCGAGCCTCTCTTCTCCGAGCCCGTATACGTCGTCGGTCCCGTTCTCGCTGTACAAGGAAGCCTGGGTCGGCAGTCCACCCCAAATTGCGTAGGGCTCAGATTTCTCTTCTGCCCGGTATACGATTTCCGAGGGACCCATATGAGCTCGCAGGAAGGAGACGGCCCCAGCATCGTCCGGGTTGACGAGGTACGAGCGCGACAAATAGGGCCTGACCATTTGCATGGAAAAGGGCGACCTGCCCTCCGGGTTGTACGACGCAAATAGCAGAAGAAAGGGGTAAAGCACCCCTTGTCCGCCGAGGGCGATGATGAGAACACCGTAGATCAGCCTTCGGCCCCGTCTAGCGTTCCAGCCCGCCAGGTCCGATAACGCAATGCCGGCACCGATTGCCAGTGCGATGAAGCCCACCGTCGCAAACTTGACAATGTCCCAACTATATTTGTAGCTCAGCAAGTTGACAACGGTGAACGCCAGTACGGCAAGCGTCGCCAAAAAAAGCCTTTCATGGCGAGCGCGGAACAGGCCGATAGCGCCGATAATGAGTAAAGCGCCAAAGCTTGCCAGGTTCCATTGTACCTGGCCGAGAACAGCATCTGAGCCGGAAAAGTCACGCAGATTAAATCCGGTATCAAAGAACCCGCCAGCCGGGGGAAACGGTCCCGAAACAAAAAAGCCGCCGATCAGCTTCGCATTGAGCAACGCCGCGGCGAGGCCCAAAAGCACAGCCGCTGACGTGCGGTCGCGCCAGCGCGCCAGCCTCCAGATTTCTGCTATTCCGAGCGCAACGACGGTCATGATGAACAATACGGCATGGGCGAGCGACAGCAGCGATAGCGAGCAGATCAGAGCTGCTAATCCCATCGTGGGGTTGTCGAGCTTGGGGAGCGCGGCGCGCTGCAGGATCACCAGGCAGAAGATCGGGATCCCGATGCTCCAAGGATGCTGGAAGAAGGCGTGAATGAAAGGAGGGTTTATCCGGAGCCCATTAACAGTGCATATTCCACAGGGTGATCCGATCTGGGCAAGTAGCGGCCAGCCTCCCGAAAAGCAGACCGCGAGCGCGACGAACAGCCCGGCGCGCTTGCCTCCGACATGCTCGCCGACCCGCAAGAGAAGCAGGAACATGCACGGCCAAAGGGCCAAGTTCAGGAGATCGATCGCATGATCCAGGCGGACGCGCAGCAGGGCCGTAACAAGCGCCCCGGCGAGATCGAACCCATAATGGTAGCGGAGTGGGAGATTCGGGTCGTAGAGGTAGCGGGGCGGATACGTCCCATTTTGCAGATGCGCGATAATTGCGAAATGACCGTTAAAATTCGCTTCGTCCAAAAAATTCGCCAGAATGGTCGGGGGAATGATCGGTATCGTCGCAAGTGCCGCTATCCCTAGCGTGCGCGTCCAGGCGCGCTCTGTTGGTGGGACGGAAAAAGACACTCGCCTATACCGGGCGATCCACGCGTAACCCGCTGCCCCAATAATGCTCCACGCGAGCGCGAGCCCGACAGTGAGAGATCCGAACGCCAATGCGAGAATGTGCGTCGGCAACAACGCGAGCACCAAACCGATCGCAGGAATCGTGCAAAACGGCCGACCGTCGCGAGGGAAAATCATCTCGTTGACGGCGTAAGCAGCGAACGAGATCCCGGGTAGGGCGAAAAGAAGGAGCGGCAACCAGGCTGGCTGCGGGTTTTCTATCATCCTTTCACTCGCAGCGATGGAAGGCGGATCGCGAGCCGCACGGCGCTATTTATTGCTCGATCCTTACACAGATGGGAACGGCGATGAGGAGCATTTAAGCCCCCGCAACGACGATAGCGCGCCTCTCAACATGCCGAAGAGCGCGGCGCAAGATCATGGCCAACAGAGTAAGCAGGATGAGCGCTCCGACAGGTGCCTTTCCCGCCGACGGGATGATAGAAAGACTGGCGACGAAGAGCGCCAGCGCGATCGTCTGCTCACCTTTCAGAAGCCCGCGGCACATCTGGTCCTTTGCGAGAAATGCGACTGGGATCGCGATCGCCGCCATATCATAGGCAAAGACACGAGGGATGACGATCAGCGCTGCGGCTGAAAGGGTTGCTGCCTTGAGCGGGTAACTCACCGGCGATCGCCATACGAGCCACACGAATACCGCGACGACAAGTGCCGTCGTACCTTGGCAGAGCCACGCCAGAGCAGCGCTGCCATGGAAAGTCCGCACGAAACCATAAACCGTTTGGAGATATCCCCAAGGGTCATCAGGGTTGACGAAAAGTGTTTCACCAGCTTCCGCTACCAGCTCTCGAGGAAATGCGGCCCAAGCGTCGATACCAAAGGCGAAGACCGATGCGCCGGCCAAAACGACGGCCGTGACCACTGCGCTTACGAACGCTCGCCATTGATTGGCGGCGACAAGGGCGACGGGAAACAATATGCCGAATTGCGGCTTGTAGGTGAGGCATCCGATAAAAACCCCTGCCAGAAGGGGCCGTCGCTCGAGGGTTAACAAGGATGCACCAAGCAGCGATCCCGTTAGAAACCCGCTTTGACCGAAAAGAAAATTCCAAACAGTAAAGGGTGATGCCAACACCAGAGCAATTGCCAGCGGTCGCCGCACTATGAAGTAGACGACCGCGATACATCCGAACAATGTCACTAATCCATAGGTCAGAAATGCGGCAACGTAAGGGAGCAACGCCAGTGGCGCCAGGATAAAAAAGTAAGTCGGCGGGTACGGCCAAGTCGAGAAAATCGAATGGCCTACCCCCACCAGGAGGTCTTGCGCTCTGATAAACTCTTCGGGAACGTAGATTGAGCCCGTTTCGCCGTGCAGCGCCTGCAATCCGGCCACAAACAAATTGGTGAAATCGCGATAGATCGGCACACTCCTGCTATTCACCAGCCAGAGGCCGCCCCAGTATATGTATAGGAAAAACGCGACGTAGAATGCGGCAAGGGTGTAACCGTAAGCCTGCAACCGCCAAGCCGCAAAAATGCCAAGGAGACGGGGACATCTCCTATCGTTACGCACTCCTAATGCCTCGCTCATGCTTGGATTTTCCTGAGAACGATGGCGGCGTTGATCAGGTGGAGATGGCGGAGTAGCGAAATGCCCGTCGCAAGATGATGCACAATAGTGTAAGCACCACGACTGGCTCCAGAGGCAAAGGTTCCAGATTGCACAACAGAGTCGCGCCGAACAGGATAAGCAAAAGCGTTTGCTCGCCCCTCAGCAAACTATAACCTATTTGGTCCCGCGCGAGGAAGGCGACCGGGATCGCGACTGCCGCCATGTCGTAGCCGAAGGCGTAAGGCGTCGCGATAATTGCTGCAGCCGACAATGTCGCCGCCTTCAGTGCGAACCGCACCGGGGATCGCCAGACGACATACACGATGACGGCGCCTCCCAGCGTCACCACGCCTTGGGCAAGCCACGCCAGAGGAGCACCGCCGTGGAGCGCGCGGATCAGGCCGAAAACCGTCTGGTGATACTGCCACTGGGCTCTCGGGTCAAAGGCAAGCTTCAGAATATCGGGATCGACCGATAGGTTTACGCCCGCTTGCGCAATAATCTCTCTCGGGAATGCTTCCCAAGGGCTGATGCCGAACGCGGCTATGGAGGCGCCGGCGAGGAGGGCGATAGTGATAGCGGTGCTCGCGAATGCCCGCCACTGCTTGGCCGCGACAAGAGCCACGGGGATCAGGACCCCCCATTGCGGCTTAAAGGTCAGACACCCGATGAAGAACCCCGCGAACACGGGCCGGCGCTCTATTGATAGCAGTGATGCGCCGAGCAGCGAGGCCGTAAGAAACCCGCTTTGTCCGGCGAGGATATTCCAGAATGTAAACGGCGACGCCAGCACCAGAGCAATCGCCGGCCGCCGTTCAACGATTAGATAAACGACCGAGACGCACGCCAGCAGTGTTGCCAAGCACCAAGTCAGGAATGCGGCGACGTACGGCAGGCCAGCAAGCGGCGCTAGGATCAGGAAGTAAGCCGGAGGGTATGGCCAAAGCGAGAAACGGGCATGTCCCTCCCCGACCAGCGCGTCTTGAGCCTTTGTATGTTCGACCCGATCATATACTGATGCCGCGCCTCCATGCAGCGCCTGATTCCCCGCAACCCACATATTTGTGAAGTTGCTATAATCGGGTACGCCTTTATTATCAAGGAGCCAAATTCCGGTGTTGTACATGTATAGAAATATTGAAGCGTAGATGGCGACGAGCGTGAAACCATATGCCTGCATCCGCCAAGTCGCGAAAATTCCGAGGAGACGGGGCGTTTGTCGACTGCAGTCTGTCCCAGTATGAACAATATCCAGAGCGTCACTCATATCATTCTGTTTTCGGAGACCGATAAGACGGTCAGTCGTCTGGGCGGCGCTGCGCTCGCCGAATGGCAAACTGATTGATCCGCTTAGGAGCAGCGATCGTCTTCGCATCACGATAGTTGGTTGCGAAGGTCACCACACGAGTGGGCGGCCGCCGGAGCGCGGCGGTGCGGGTGGAGCTTGCGGTATGCTGCGATCCGTCGAGCAGCAAGAAGGAGCAGGACCACGCAGATGATTATTGGGATCAGCGGTGCAATCAGAAGGATAAGACCGGCCCAGCACATCAGTATGACCGCTCGCTCGCCGGGCAGAAATCCGCGCAACAGCGCATCCTTGATGAGGAAAGCGACGGCAATCGACAGGACGCAAAGGTCGTACCCGAGCACGTATGGGGTGACCAGCACTGACCCGATACAGAGCGCCGCTGCTTTCAACGAATGAGGAATCGGCTTGGTCCAGATGGCGCATACCATCACCGTTACGATGGTGGCAGCGGCCAACTGCACGGCCCACGAAATATGTGCGCCCGCCCCTGCCGACTGAAGAAAGGCAAAGATCGACACCAATGGGGGTTGCCACCCTGGAATTTCGCCCAAGCCCTCGTTGCGGGGACCAACCAGCGAATAGATGAACGCCAGCCATCCCTGACCACCGAACGCGATCGCCGCTGTTGCACCCAGCGCAACGCTCGTTGCCGTCGCACTGACGAGAGCACGCCAGTTACGCGACGCCAAGAGCACGAACGGGAAAAGAATGCCAAATTGGGGTTTGTAGCTGAGCAGGCCGAGGAAAATTCCAGACAACCACGGCCGGCACTCTGTAAAAGCGAGGGTCAGGCCGATGAGACCTGCGGTGAGAAACCCGTTCTGCCCGAGCTCGAGATTGAATACCACGGACAAGGGTGTGAGGACTAAGATAACGGCCACAGGCCGCGCAATGATCGCGCAGACGGCCGCCTGATAAAGGAAGAGCGTGGCTACCATCCACACCGCGAAAGCGGTCAAATACGGCATCAATCCAAGAGGGTAAGTGAACACCAGGAAGGTCGGCGGATAAACAAAATAGGGAATGAACGGCGACCCATCATCCGGCGCAGCCAGTGCGAGCTGAGCCGCCGAAAACGCGGCATTATCAAATATGCGGCCGGGATCGCTCGACGCGGCAAGGTTGCCGCTCACCCAAATGTAGCTGAAGTCGTTTTTCTTGAACCCACCGTCTGCAGAAATAAGCCAGTGTCCGTTACACAGGAGCAATGCGAAGTGAACGGCATAGACGACCACGACGCCGGCTCCATACCAAGTAAGTCGATCCTCGGTGAAGAGCCTATCTTCAATTCTCCACCCTGAACTCTTACCGAGGCTTTTCGACGGATTAGTCATGGCTGCGAAATGATGAAAGAAATCAGCCAGAATTTCCAGGGGCCACGAACCCGATGAATGCATCTCCGAAGACTGTAGGTCGGTCTTTGCGGTACGCCCGGATGCGTCGAACACAAAGATAAAGAAGGACGATGCAGACAATCGGACCGATAGGCGTCTTCACAAGGAAAAGGGCGCCCCAGCAGATGAGGATCGCGGCTCGCTCGCCGGGCAGGAATCCGCGCGACAGCCCTTCTTTGACGAGAAAGGCGACAGCGATGGAAAAGATGCAGAGATCGTAAAACAGCGCGTAGGGAGAGACGATCAGTGACCCGAGACAGAGAGCGGCGGCCTTCAAGTTATAAGGGATCGCGCTGGCCCAGAGCACGCATAGGCCGAGCGCCGCTGCAGCGGCAACGGCCAGCTGCCCGCTCCATGCAATCCATGCGCTTGCGCCGATCCAATGAAGCAAACCAAATATGGAGTGGAGCCTCAGTTCTACCTCAGCGCCTGGGCCCAGGCTGGAGGAGCGGTCGGTAAGAGCATCGATGAAAGACGCCCATCCGTCATAACCAAAAGCGAGCGCCGCTGTAACACCGAGAATTACGGTAGCTGTCGTCGCGGCGGCTAGGGTACGCCAGTTGCGCGAGGCCAAAAGCGCGATCGGGAAGAGAAGGCCAAAATGTGGCTTGTAGGTCAAGAGGCCGAGGAAAACTCCAGACACCCATGGCCGACGCTCCATAAAGGCGAGTGACAGGCCGATCAGCGCGGCGGTCAGGAACCCGGTATGCGCGAAGTCGATATTCACAGCCACGAAAAAGGGTGTGAGCGCCGAAATCAGCGCTGTCCGCCGTGGTATGATCGCGTAAATGGCCGCCTCGTAGAGGACGAGCGTGGCGACGATCCATATCGCGCAGGCGAGCAGATACGGCATCAGCCCCAGAGGGTAAGTGAAGAACAAGAAAGTCGGCGGATAATAAAAGCGGTTGAAGTGGAGGCAGTTTTCCGGGCCGTAAAATCCAAGCTGCGCAGCCGAAAACGCGGCATAGTCAAATATTCGCGCGAGCTCGCCGGCGGCTGCGAGCTTGCCGCTCAACCACATCCAACCAAAGTCGCTGCACCTCATACTGCCGTCGGGCATAATAGCCCACTGGTGTTTGAATGTTCGCCACGTCAAGGAGAGAGCAATGGCCAGGACTACGCCGCGTCCATAGAACCGGAGGCGCCGCTCGGTGAAGATCCAGTCTTCGATCTCGAGCAATTTACCCCAGCCCGACGTCATCGGGCCGATGGCGTCTTGTGGGCCGATGTGGGGGGAATCTTGTTGCGATATTCGCATTTATCGCCTTGACGCCCGGAACAAAATTGTATGGAATTGCTGTCGGTCTGGCGCTAGGTAATAATGACAACTCGGCACGGCGTCGATGTTGCAGGTGTCTGGCCGTTCGCCGGCCGCCTGCGTTCCGCCCCGATGCCCGAGAGAGGGGTCAGGGATGGCGGCCGCGGGCATTTTGCTGCTGATTCGCTGCAGGAGCAGCAAAATCGGGCCCGCGGGCGGGCGGTTTGCAAGGCCGGTCCCCCGATATCCGGCGCGGGGCGATACGCGGAAAGTCTTCAATCCGCGCCTGCCGCAGCAAACGCCGACGGGACCCCGTGGAGGGCTCGCCGCGCGGCTGCCGCCAATGGGCTGCGCGCCGGACGACGGGCGCGGGGGGATCTCTCGTCTGGTGTGTGAACCGCTGCTCTCAAACGGTCTCGGGCCCGCGCCAGATCGCAGCGGACCGCACCGACCGTACGTCCCATAGTCTCGGCTGCCTCTGCGTAGGATTTGCCTTCGACGCCAACGAGGAATATCGCCGATTGCTGCTGTTTCGGCAGACGGCGGAGCGCCACCGCGACGTCGCGCAGCATCAACCGCACCTCGCGCGTATCAGCGGCTTCGCCGGGATCGGCTGCGGCGATGACCTGCAGTGCGGAGGCCGCGCGGTTCGACTTGGCGATCGCGGCGAGGAACTCATTGCGCATTATCGTCGACAGCCAGGCGCGCAAATTGGTGCCGGGCTGCCAGAGATGCGCGTTGGCCAGCGCCTGCACCAATGTGTCCTGTACGAGGTCGTCGGCATGGGGCTTTTCGCGATGCCAACGGCGCACTACCCGGCGCAGGAACGGAATTTCGTTTTCGATCTGCCGGGGGAACTCTGGATGAGCCGCAACGCCGGCAGGAAGCTGTAGCTCGAATTCGCCAGAGGAAACATACCGTGAGGTCGTCGAATCGATCTCGGCTGCGTCCGGCGCTTCGCCCCCGGTCTGGCTCGAAAACAGCATCCCTGTTATTACCCCTGTTGCACCTGGCTAAAATCACTGTCGCCGGCATTAACCTGTTTACAGTCGGTACGTCCGCCGCACGCGGAATGGGAGAGAATAAATTGGTAAACAGAGAAGATACCGCGACGAAGCCTCGTAAAGGTTTTGGTCATGACGCTTTTTGACATTAGTTTGGCGAAAAGGCAATCCATTTTTTACTGATTGTTAATAGGCGGTAACAGTATCTATGGTTAAGAGAACAGTATAGATGGTTAAGGGCCCAAGCCGGAGAGCGGCCGGCGAGAGACTAGGAAGTTAACGAACTGATTTCTTTTGTATTGGCCGCGCCAACATCGGCGAAAAGCGACCATTCGGGATATGAACTGTCAGGTTTCTCCCACTGGTAGAAACCTACGTTACCGCCGTCAAGATATGGTACTGGGCGGGGTTTTCTCGGATCGGGGCGCTGCAGCTCGGTCGAGAGGCGGCAGTGAATTGCCCAGCTTGGCGGCCAGCGGCGGCGCCTTCGTCAGCTTGTCCGGGATCCATGGAGTTGATTCGCCGCGATCGGCACAATGTCGCCCGGTTGCCGGAACCGGCCAGTCAGCGGGGAGGGTTGTCACGCACATGTACGATTGCGGTGCCGTCGGCGTAAAGCCGCCGCCATCCCGGCAGGTAGTCGAGCAGCCGCACCGCCGGGCAGCCGGGATCGAGCAATGTCCAGGTGATGCCGTATTCGCTGAGCAGCACCGGCAATTGGTCGCTCGATCCCAGTATCGCATCGCCATAGCGTTTTATGAATCGGTCGCCGTAGAGTTCGGCCCGCCCGTCGATAAAGGGCTCGACGCCGGAAAAGATAAGATAGTCGCCAAACCCGTAGGCATTGAGAACCGGGCCGGTGATGTGATGCGCTCCGACGACGTCCAGCGCCGCCCTGGGGGAGAGAGCATCCAATTGCCGCGCGACGCTCCCGTGCAGCGCGAAGGCGCTCAGAGCCGCCAAGGCGGCGCCGGTGAGCACAATCCCGGCGGGGTTCGCCGGTTTTGCGAGCTCGGCCATGACGCGGTCGAGCCACAGAGCCGGGCGGCGGTCGCTGCGCGGTTTCAGTTCGGAGGCAAGGGCGGGCGCCAGCAGCAGCGGCGCGACAAAGCCCAGCAGCTCGCCGTACCGCCGATGCTGCAGCGCCATGTGCACGAGCAGAAGGACAATGCCGACGCGGGTCAGCGGCAGCCGCCAGCCGAGCGAGAGCGCAGCGCAGAGGGCGATCAGGATCCACAGTTCCAGCGGTTGAAAGCTCTGGAAATCGGGACTCTGCCACTCTACCAGCGCGGAGAGGGCAAAGTTCATCTGGGTCAGCCGGAACGGCAGCAGCAGCCCCTCGATACCGAACGGCGTGGCCAGCGCCGCCAGCACGGAGGCAGCGCCAAAGAGGCCCCAGCTGCGGGCGGCTCGAATGCAAGCGGGCCAATTCCCGGCGGTGAGGACGGCTTCGCCGGCGAGCAGCGCGGCGAGCCCGAGCCCGAACATGTAGCCGCCGTGGAGATTGGCCCAGAGCAGCATCAACGGCGCTGTTCGGAGCGAGGGTGCGCGGTGCTCGCTCCGCGCCCTGACCAGCGCCGCAGCCCACGCTACGAGGATCGGCAGAGTAAAGATATGCGGGCGCGCCAGAACGTGGGGAAGGGCAAGAGCGCAAGCGAGTGCGGTCGCGATCGTCGCGTGCACCGGCGCCAGTGTGCGCAGCAGCACGCGCAGCAGCATGGTTACTGCGGCGGCGACCGAGAGGCCGGTGGCCGTCAGCAGTCCGATCCAGCCAAAATGATCGAAGAGCCAGGCGATGACGACCTCGCCGAGCCATTCGTGAGCGACCCACACCGCGTCGGGCATGGTAAAGGAGAAAATGCCGTGATGCGGCACTGCGCCGTGCGCGATGATCCAGCGCCCGACGGCGATGTGCAGATAGGTGTCCGGATCGTGCAATACCGCCGCGCCATGGCTGACGATCAAGGCATAGACGCCGAGGCCGAAGATCAGCGGCAGGGAGATTCCGAATTGGCTGCGACCGGACGCGAGGGTCGCGATCGCCGCCTCGTGAGCCGGTCTCATCGAGCGCAAGGGACGGTAGGTCACACCCAAAAGGGTCTTTCTGTCGAACACCACAGCCCGTCGGACGCTAAGCATAAGAAGGATGAAGTAAAGACTGTGTCCTAACCTCAGCCGATTTTTACAGACCCGCGGAGACGAGAATTAACGCGATGATTTTAGACTAGCGAACAAAGTTTGTCAATCTGGGCGGGAATGGGAGGCCTAGCGAACATCCCGAACTCCCGGCGGACGGTCTCGACCTCTTCGGCGGGGCTGAGCTCGAGCCCCGCGCGACCGGTGTGTAAGCTTTCTTGCGGCGAAGGTCAGTATCGCTTTGCGGTTTACCGTTCTGGTCGATCATCCGGCGGCGCCGGCAATTCACCGTGTCTCCAATGGGATACGCTGTCGGCAGCTCAATGCTTATTGACGCGTCGCCGTAGGCGTTTTGCGTACCAGTCCGTGCCGCGACCGAGAAGTCGCGTCGACAGTGACGCAGTTGCAAATATTGGTCATCGCAATGGCCTAGCCAATCGCAGCGGCCGCTCAGAAAATCAGCCGTTCGGTTCTATTGCACCGTGGGCACGGGCAGTGCTGCCAGATCGTCCTGCGCTTCCTCGATGCCTTGCACGGCCGCCTGCTCGAGCCACCGGCGTGCTTCCGCTGGGTTCTGCTCGCCCGCCACCCCGCCGGCGAGGTAGCGGGCGAGCATCAGCTGGGCCTGACCATGCCCGAGCTCGGCCGCGGCGCGGAACCAGCGCTGGGCGGTCGTCCGGTCCTCGGGCAGATCGTGGCCGCCGGCATGGAGCGCGCCGAGCGCGAACATGGCGCCGCTGTGACCTTGGGCGGCCGCCTTCTCAAACAGCTCCAGGGCGGCGGCAGGATCGCGCGGACCGCCGCGGCCGTTGACCATCATCTCGGCGAGCGCAACTT
>Ga0209526_10000810_pt1 | contig 20615 bp, 19 predicted proteins | sample JacPinW_OM2H0_M1_FD_188566 | JGI IMG/M metagenome (GOLD analysis project Ga0209526, IMG submission 188566) | Forest soil microbial communities from Algoma, Ontario, Canada - Jack Pine, Ontario site 1_JW_OM2H0_M1 (SPAdes) (version 2) | ecosystem: Environmental > Terrestrial > Soil > Boreal... | reverse complement strand
CGTGCGCGAAATTCCGGTTGACGCCTATGCCGCTGACGGCGCCCCGCGCCGCGTCATCATCATCCGGCCCACCTCCATTCAGGACGTGTATTATTATTACGGCAGACGGTAGGCTGATGTAGGGTGTGCAAAGCCGTCGCTTTTGCGCGGCGCGCGCACGCGTGCAAATTCTTCTGCTTGGACTAAATTCGCATGGGCGAGGGCGCGCACTCAAGCATCGCGAGTGACAGACACTCGGACGCAGTCAAGCTTGCGCAGACTGCGTAAACTTGTCTGCGATGCGCGCCCTTTGCCTCCCCTACTCCGCGGCCACCTGCTTTGCCGCGGCTGCGGCCTGCTCCTCCGCATAAAGCCGGTCGAGGATACGGCGGGCCTGCATGACACCGGCATCGGCGTTGATGTCCGTCTGCGGCGGATCGGCAATTGCGTCGAGATTGCGTTGCTGCGCTTCGAACACCTCGACATCCTGCAGGAACGCGGTGCGGATCTGCTCGATGATCATGTCCGTCGTCCGCGGGTTGTTGACGTCCCAATTGTGCGCCTGCCCCCAGAAATAATGGCTGGTGGCCTCGGTTTCCGGCGTTATGGCGTTGAGGTTGCGCATGCCGATGCCCCCGACGCGCCGCCCTTCGGGCGCGCCGGTGCCGGTCGGCGTTGCGCCCACGTCGAGCCGCAAAAACGCGGGTGGCGCGAAATCGATGATCTGCCAGCGATCGACATTGCCGGTAAAGCCGCCGGCCTTCACGAACGTGGGCGGCGCCGGCGCATCGATGATCCAGCGGGTGACAACGACACCATCCTGCGAGCGCTGCACCTTGACGTTTGCCTGGTCGACCAGCGCCGCATTGCCGATGGTCGTGTCGTGCACGAAGGCAAGGTGAGTGAGGTCGAGCAGGTTGTCGACAATAAGCTGCCAGTTCGATTTGACGTGGAGATACTCGCCCTTGGCGCCCCAGGCCGGATCATCGAACCAGTGAAAGTCGGGAATCGTTCGCGGATCGGCAAGCGCGGGGTCGCCCATCCAGATCCATAGCCAGTGATAGCGCTCAGCCACCGGATAACTCTTGACCCGGGCCGAGCGCGGGATCGTCTCCTGTCCCGGCACGCGCACGCAGGTACCCGTGCGGTCGTAGCGCAGGCCGTGATAATGGCATTGCAGCGTGTCGCCAACGAGCTTGCCCATGGAGAGCGGCAGATGGCGGTGGGCACAACGGTCCTCGAGCGCAACCGGCGTTGCATCCCCTAGACGATAGAGCACGACCGGCTCGCCCAGAAGGAGCCGGCGCATCGGCCGCGCGCTGACCTCATGATCATAAGCGGCGACATACCAGTAATTTCTAAGAAACATGACGGCGTTTCCGAGTTCTTGGGGTGGTCGTTGTTCTGCGTAGGTTGGGTCGAGTTCTTCACGAGACCCAACACTCGCGTTGGGTCTCGCAAGCCGCTCGACCCAACCTACATCCCAGCGCTATTTCTTTCAATGCAATGATGACCGCTGGATTCCCGTAGCCCGGATGAGCGCAGCGAAATCCGGGACTGATCCCGCATGTCGCCCGTCTCCGCTAAAGCTTCGACGGACTAATGTGAGTGAGGCCGCCGAAGCCTTGGCGAAGGCGGCTTGCGCTCATGCGGGCTACGAAACTCGCAAAACGTGATCGAGCCAACCTACATTCCTACGTTTCAATCAGCTCGCGCAGGGCGGCGGTGATGGCTCCGTCGGGCCGGCGAATTTCGTCGAGAATGGAAAAATGGTGGTGTCCTGGAAGGACCGTGAGTTGCACCGGCAGGCGGCGTTCGCGGGCGGCTTCGGCGTAGCTCGCGGACTGGCGTTTGAGCTCGGGCAATTCGTTCCCTCCCACGAACATCCGCAGCGGAGGACTGCGATCACCCACGATGCGCAGCGGGCTCAGCGTCTCCACCTCGAACGGATCGAGCGCGAGCTTTTCGTTGAGATAGTTGAGCGCGATGGGCTCAAGATCAAAAATTCCACTGATGGGAATGCCGCCGCAAACGGTGGGACGCCGCGCGGCCATGGCGGTGAGATGTCCGCCCGCTGACCAGCCTCCGGCAAACACCCGATCCCGAGCAAAACCGAAATCGTCCGCGTGCTCCGATAAAAAACTCAGCCCCTGCTCGATCTCCTGCACGATTTCGGTCAAACGTGCGTCGGGAGCGAGCGTGTAGCCGACGGTTGCGACGTCAATACCGTGCGGCTGCGGCCCGTCGGCGACGAAGGCAAACATCTCCTTGTCGTTGCGCTGCCAGTAGCCGCCATGAATGAACACGAACAACGGTGGCCGTTGGGCACCTGACGGAAAATAGTCGATGCGCTCCCGCGGCCGCTTGCCATACGGCACATCGAGCCGAGCATGCGCTCCGGCCCGCACCGCTGCGCTGCGGGCGCGCCAATGCTCCAGCCATTGCGGGCTGTCCGCCACGGCCGCGCTGTTGTTGTAGGCCGCATCGAGCGCCGGGCGATCCATGCCGCGGTAGATTGCATCCCCCATCACGCCACGCCTGCGGCCGCCAAGTCGCGCGGCATCATGTGGCTTGTGAGCCGGCGCGCGAGATCGCGCCGCACCGCGTTGAATTCCGGCGAGGCCACGTCGCGCGGGCGCGGCAACTCGACGTCGATGTCGCTTGCGATGCGACCGGGCCCGGCGCTCATGACGAGAACACGATCGGCAAGCAGGGCGGCCTCCTCGACCGAATGGGTCACGAACAGGATGGTGACGGGGCTGCGCGACCAGATCTGCAAAAGCTCGCGCTGGAGCTGCTCGCGCGTGAGCGCATCGAGGGCACCGAAAGGCTCATCCATGAGCAGAATGCTCGCGTCATTCGCGAGCACGCGCGCGATGGCAACGCGCTGCTTCATGCCGCCGGACAGCTGGCTCGGATAGCGATCGGCGAAGCGTTCGAGGCCCACGAGCTTGACGTACTCGCCTGCAATGCGATCGACCTCGCCGTGCGGCAGTTGCCGCTGGCGTGGTCCGAAGGCGACGTTTTTCCGCACCGTCATCCAGGGGAACAGGGCGTAATCCTGGAACACCATGCCGCGGTCGCTGCCCGGCCCAGTGATCGGCTTGCCGTCGACCAGAACCTCGCCGGTGGTCGGCTCCTCGAAGCCGGCAACGATGCGCAGCATGGTCGACTTTCCGCAGCCCGACGCGCCGATGAGGCACACGAATTCGCGTTGCCGGATGGCGGTATCAATGCGCGCAAGCGCCTCGATGTCGCCGTCAGCGACAGGAAATCGCTTGGTGACACCCCGGATCACGACCTGGGGCCGTTTACTTTCAGGCATGGTGCTGGGGACTCCATCGCAGCACGCGGTTGCTGATCGCCACAATGATGCGGTCGGTGAGAAACCCGCACACCCCGATCACGATCATGCCTGTCACCACCAGGTCGGTGCGTGAGAGGGTGCGCCCATCCATGATCACGGAGCCAAGCCCGGTGGGAACGCCGGTCATCTCGCCCACCACAATCAATATCCAGGCAAATCCGTGGGCGATGCGAAGCCCATTGAATATCGCGGGTAATGAGGCGGGCAGCACAACCTGACGAAACATCCCGGAGCCGGAGCAGCCCAGCATGGCGGCGGCCTCGAACAGCCGCACGTCCACCGACCGCACGCCGAAGATGGTATTGAGCAGAATGGGATAGAAGGCGCCAAGAAAGACCAGAAAGATCGCCGCGTTGGGCCCCAGCCCGAAGAAGATCATGGACAGCGGCAGCCACGCGGTGACCGGAATCGGCCGCAGCAGATTGATGGTGGGATCGAGCAGCTGCCGCAGCAGCTTGATCCGTCCGATCATCAGGCCGAGCGGAATTGCAATCAGCGCGGCAAGAAAGAAGCCCCCATAGACGCGCGTCATTGATTTCCAGACATGGGTGAGAATGGTGCCGCTGAACGCGTCGTCATAGATTCCCCCGAAGGAGAAATCATACATCATCACCGCGACTTCGCGCGGGCTTGGGACCAACCGGGTGCCGGTGATGGCGACCGCGCGGTCCCAGAGCAGGATGAGGACGAGCGGAAACCCCGCGCCGAGCGCAATCGCGCGGATTCGTTCGGTCAAACGGCGGCGGCCGCGCGCCGGGACTGAGGTGTCGGTTACGTCTTGTTCTACTGGTTGCGCAAGCGCCGTGACTTGCTCGCTCAAGACAATCCCCAGCCCGCCATTGCGTTACATGAATTGCCGGGTGATGTGACGAGAGAGGTCAGGCATCTGGCGGATCTGCTTGTTCTCGAACATGAGGCGGGTATAGGCGCCCGCTCGCTGCATGAACACGTCGTCGAGCTTCCACGCAAGCTCGACATTGGGCACCGCCAGCTCGATCGATTTTTTCTGCTGGCCGAGCTTGGCCATCGCGACCTCGACGATCTGCGCAGGATTGGCCATGGCGTAGTCTATGGCTCTGCGGTGCATGTCGACAATCAGCTTGATGCGTTCGGGATTCTCTTTGACCGCCTTCTCGCTTGCGGAAAGAATCATGTTCAACGAGCCAATCGGTGTCGAATAGGGATATTCGACCAGCCGGCCGGTGCCATTGGCAAGGCTGATGCCCGGTGCAGGTTCTGCTCCGACATAGGCATCGATATCACCGCGGGCGAGCGCCGCCGGATGATCGGAAAATTGCAGCCGAATCGGCTGGATGTCCTTGATCGACATCCCCTCCATGCGCAGCCGCTCGAGGATCACCGCCTCCTGTGTCGAGCCCGGCCAGATAGCCACGCGCTTGCCCTTGAGATCCTTGAGCGTTTTGATGTCGGTGTTGACACCCGCGATCACTGCCATGCCGCGGTTATTGGCATTCGCCACGATGGCGACGGGCTCGCCGGCGGCAGCGCCGAGCAGAAAGGCCGCGATGCCGTGAATGCAGGTGTCGACGGTGCCTGTGAGCACTGCGTTCTTGCCGTCGGTCGGGCTTTCGAACGGATAGACCTCGACTTTGTAGCCCTCGGGGGCGAACCGCTCGTAGAAGTAGGCGGAGATTCCGTGGATGAGCTTGAGCGTTCCGACCTTGAGGACTTTATCCTCCGCGCTCGCGCGCGGAACGGATGCAATGGTTGCCAAGAAAATGGGCAGAACGAGCCCGAAGAACCGTAGGAAGCGCGTAAGCATTTCAACCCCATAAATCGCAACATGCCGGCTGCATGCAGCAACAAGTCTAGCGCACGCGGAGCATGCGGTGAACTTGGCACCTTGCTTACTTTTTGAGCAGCGGAGTAGCCCGCATGAGCGCAAGCCGCCTTCGCCAAGGCTTCGGCGGCCTCACTCACATTAGTCCGTCGAAGCTTTAGCGGAGACGGGCGACATGCGGGGATCAGTCCCGGAATTCGCTTCGCGCATCCGGGCTACGTCTCCTCCGCGAAACGCTTCAGAACACCGTGCCATCCGCGGCAACCGGCAGCGGCGACGGACCATCCGGCGGCCGCAGCTTAAGCGCGATCTTGCGGCCCGCGCTCCAGGTCCCGCCTTGCAGCATGTGCGGCAGGCTGAAACCGGAGTTAAGCCCGAGCTTTGCTCGCAGCAAAGGTAGCAACCGATCCATCAGGATGACCGTCAGCGCGCGCCATTCCACGACAAGCTCGGAGTGAACATCGTGACGGCGCTGCAGGTCGGTTTCCTTTCGCGGACGGATGACGCTGAGATCAACAAGGAGTCCGCCATTGCGATATTCCGGTAGCGCCGTGAGCTCGTCGAGCCCCTCGACGGTGACTCCCGCAATTTCAAGCGGCTCGATCAAAGAATAGGCGAGCCATTGCGAGAGTTTGTGAAAGGGCACAATCCCTTCAGTCAAATCACCGGTCCGGATCGCCGGGTGGCGCCCGGCATCCCCGATTGCAATGCCATTGAGCCTCAAGCCGGATGGCCAGATCGAAGCCATTGCTTCGAGGAGGGTCGTCAGAAGCATCGCGGCCGATATACGGTCGTCATCAGCGAGGCTCACAAAATAATCCACGAGATTGCCGGGACGCGCTGGCACCCGTCCAAACAGTTCTCCGCGCTCTGACAACGCCACGCCGAGAGATCGGAGCAGGTCGCTGCGCGCTTCTACTCCAATGAGCGGATTGTCCGCACTGACCTGAAAATGGTGCGCCAATGCCGCAGCATTGATCTTGGCGAGCGCGGCATCATCGACCCGAAAAGGCCGCTGAACATCGGAGGAGAAAGCACCGGCGCAAAACATGTCAAAGCTCGCGACGGCGAGCCCCTCTGAGCGCGCGAAAGAATGTCGGCTCGCCGATTCCCGGTAGCGCCATGCATCGCCGGCACCCGCATCAAGCAGAACGCTCACCGTGACGAGATCGATAGCTATGCGTGCGCGCTCGAGCGGATGCACCAGCACGCGTTGTGACAGTTCGTTCCAGCGGTCGATCCCGCCGGCGGAAAAATGCCGCCAGCGGCTGTGGTATGGAATGTTGAGATCGGGATAGGTCTCGCGCGTCACGTCGGCCACATATTGCGCGACCGTTGCCAAGCGCTCTTCGTCGAGCTCAAAATGCGGCGAGCGGCCCTCGGCGACCCACCGGTACACCATGGCGCAGCGCTCGCGGACGGCTGCGGCGCTGCGCAGCTTCGCGATCTGGGGCGCGAGGGCGGCCTCGGAGGAGATGCTCATGCGTCGACTTGCTCGCTAGTCATCAAAGGGTCAGGTGGCTATGGTGCCTCGCAATTGTCTCAGCGCGTATTGGAGGGAGATGATGCGCAGCATGCCAGCTTTGTTTGCCTTTGCCCTGGGTCTCATCGCATCGGCTCTGTTGCCGTCGCCGCCATCTGCGGAACAAGCGTGGCCGCAGCGTCCGGTCAAATTCATAGTGCCGCTCGGAGCCGGCTCGGGAGTCGACATCGGGACGCGCCTCATCGGGGAGCGGCTGAGCGCGCGCTGGGGACAGCCGGTGGTGATCGAGAACCGTCCGGGCGGTGACGGCATCATCGCGATCAGCACCTTCGTGGGCGCCCACGATGATCATGTCCTCCTGGCCTCGCCGAGCTCATCATTCACCGCTCACCCTTATCTGCACGAGAACCTGCCTTACAAGCCGGGCGATCTCCTGCCAATCGCGCGCGTCTCGAACACCCTGATTACCATCGCGGTCCCGGCTTCCCTGAAAGTCGAAACCTTCGCCGATCTGATCGCCATGGCGCGCGCGCAGCCCGGCAAGCTCAACTGGGCGGGCACGACCGGTGCGCTGGATTTTTCCTTCGCCGGATTTCTCCAGAGCAATGGGTTGAACATGACGAAGGTCCCGTACCGCAATCCGGTCGAGGCTGCCAACGATCTCGCCGAAGGCCGCGTGCAGGTCTACGAGGCGGCGCTCGCCATTGTGCGGCCGCAGCTCGAAGCCGGCAAAATCAAACCGCTGATCATGACCAACAGCGTGCGTGCCCCCACCTTGCCCGACGTCCCCACTGCGACCGAAGCCGGCCATCCCGAGCTCGCCTTTGATGGCCTCGTGGGCTACTTCGGCCCGCCGGGCATGCCGATGGAGTTGCGCGAGCGCATTGCAGCGGACGTCCGCGCCGTGACCGACGCCAGCATCGAGTCCCGCCTGATCACAACCGGCCAGATCCTCAATGTTGGCGGGCCGGCGGAATTCGGCCAATCGATCGAACAGCAGCGCGCGAGATTGGCCGCAATCGCAAAGGACCTCGGCATCAAGGCGAGCCAATGAAGCGGTTAGCGAATGGCGAATAGAAGCCTCGGCCGCGTAGAGCGTGTTTCGCTGAGATCGAGCCAGCAGGTCCACCTCTCCCCGCAGGGGAGAGGTACCGCGGGCTGCACCATCGCGTGGTGATCGAACGTCATCGAAACCGGCTCTAATACTCCCTATTCGCTACTCGCTATTCGCCATTCGCCAAGAGAGCAAACAAACGCGCCGGCGTCACCGGATACTCCTCAATACGCACCCCAAACGGTGCGAGCGCGTTCTCGATTGCCGAAATGATGGCGGCGGCAGCAGGCACGCAGCCCGACTCGCCAACGCCCTTGACGCCAAGCGGATTGAGCGACGAGGGAAACTCGGCGAATTTTATCTCGATTTTCGGCACCTCGGTCGCACTCGCCAACAGATACTCGGCGAACGTGGTAGTGACCGGCTGCGCCTCGCGATCGTAGCCCATCCATTCCAGCAGCGCGTTGCCTATGCCGTGCACGACACCGCCGACGAGCTGCCCTTCGACAATCATGGGATTGATGATGCGGCCGCTGTCATTGACGACGACATAACGCAGGATGCGCACGCCACCGGTCTCGATATCGACATCGACCTCGACCGCGTGGCACCCCCCGCCGTAAGTGAGCGCGCCCGGCTGGAAGCTCTGCATGCTTTCGAGCCCCGGCTCGAATTTGCCGGGCATGGCGTAGCCCGGGACGCCGGAGACCGCCTCGGCGACCTCGCGCAGCGTGAGCCCGCTCCCCGGCGCGCCTGCAATCTCGATGCGTCCATCGCGCAGCTCGAGATCGCTCGTGCCGACTTCCAAAAGATGCGCCGCCACCTGAAGCGCTTTGTCGCGCACCGCCGCGGCTGCCATGTGCACCGACGAACCCGCGGTCACGGTCTGCCGGCTGGCGAATCCCCCCTGTCCAAACGGAATGACGGCCGTGTCGGCGGCAATCACGCTCACCATGTGCGGCGGGACGTCGAATTGCTCGGCGCAAATCTGGGCGAGCGCGGTCTTGATCCCCTGCCCCATGGGCATTGCGCCGGTGTAGAGGGAAATCCGCCCGGAGCGGCCGATCCGCACAATGGCGGACTCGAATGGGCCGCGACCGGTGCCCTTGATGCCATTGCCGATCCCGATTCCGAGATAACGTCCTTGCCTTCTTGCCTCCTCCTGACGCAGCGCAAAACCGGCATAACCGATGGCGTCAAGCGCGATGCGCTGATAGGCGGGGAAATCGCCACTGTCGAGCGCGACCGCGGAACCCGCCCGGGTCTTGAGCGGCGTAACGTACGGCATCTTTTCCGGCGGCACGAGATTGCGCCGCCGCACCTCCGCGCGGTCGAGGGCAAGCTCGCCGGCCACGCGATCGAGCAGGCGTTCCATGGCAAACGCCGCTTCCGGATAGCCGGCCCCGCGCACAGGCATGGTCGCGACCTTGTTGGTCTCAACCACCCGGACGGTGAGCTCATAGGCCGGCAGCACGTAAGGGCCCGGCACTCCGGTCGAGGCGTTGTACGGCAGATTGATTCCTTGCGGGGTATAGGCCCCTTGATCATGGATCATGCTGCCGCTCACGCCGAGCAGGCTACCGTCATTGTCGAAGGCAACGTCGAGATCCCAATATTGATCGCGTTCCTGCACGGCAGCGAGAAAATGCTCGCGCCGGTCTTCGATCCATTTGATCGGGCGCCGCAGGAGCAGACAGGATGCCACAAGCGTCACTTCTTCCGGATACATGACGAATTTGGCGCCGAAGCCGCCGCCCACGTCCGGCGCCACCACGCGCAGCTGATTTTCGTCAAGGCCGAGCAACATCATCAGGGAACCGCGCAGCTCGTGGGCGAGCTGGGTGGAAGACCATAGCGTGAGGCGAGCTTCGATTGGGTCGTAAACCGCAACCGCGCCACGGCCCTCGATGGAATGCGCGCCCCCGCGATGCTGCTTGAGATGGACGCTGGCGCGACGGGGCGCACTCGCGAATGCTTTTTCCACGTCGCCGTAGGCTTGCTTGAACTCGATCAGGAGGTTGCTCTTGTTCGCGCTGTGCACGAGCGGCGAGCCCGGCGTGAGCGCGGCGCGGCAATCGGAGACCGCCGGCAGCGGCTCGTAGTCGACATGAACGAGGGCAGCCGCATCCTCTGCGACGTAGCGGTTGCGCGCAACCACCACGGCCACCGTCTCGCCAGCAAACGCGACTTCATCGCGGGCAAGGACAAAGGGCGTGATGTCGGACGGCAGCTCATCGGTGCGAAAACCCAACGGGAGCCGCTCGCGCGACAGCAAAGGTGCAAGATCAGCAAGCGTGAACACGGCCTGTACATTCGGATGCGCCCGTGCCTTGCCCGTATCGATGCCATGAATACGCGCGTGCGCGTGCGGGCTGCGCACGAATGCTGCCTCCAGCATGTCCGGGAAGCGCAGATCAGCGGCGAAACGGCCGCCGCCGGTGAGCAACGCCCGGTCCTCGATCCGCCGCACGGGCTTGCCGATGTATGTTGTTTGCTTCACGCGTGTGCACCCGTCAAAGAGGGCCTTGATAGGACGAAAGTCCCCTCTCCTGCTAGAAGATCGGCGTTGGCAGCGGAAGGTGATGGGAATGTCGGTTGTTCTCGAAAAGCGCTCGGATGGCGTCGCAGTCGTTACGATTGATCGGCCGCAGGTGCACAATGCCCTTGATGTGCCGGCGAAGGAGAGATTGGGTGCGATCTGGCAGGAAATATCGGACGACGCCGGCATCCGCGCCGTCGTGCTCACCGGCTCCGGCGAAAAGGCATTTTGCGCCGGCTCCGACATCAAGGAGATCAACGCCACAGGGCGCATGGCGACCACCGAGACGCTGCTGCGCGCCATTCCCGGCGCGGCCATTCCGTTGGCCAAGCCTGTCATCGCAGCATTGCATGGCTATTGCATCGGAATGGGCATGACGCTCGCGCTGCACTGTGACCTGCGGATTGCGGGCAGGAATACGGTGCTGGGCTATCCGGAAGTGCGTCATGGAATGATCTCCGCGGTCAGCGCGCTGCGGCTTGCGCAGGTTATTGCGAGCGCGCAAGCGCTCGAAATGCTGCTCATCGCCCGCAATATCACGGCAGAAGAAGCTTTGCGCTTCGGCTTTCTCAATGCTGTGGTGGACGACCCTCGGGCAGAGGCTGAGCGGTGGGCGTCCATCATCGCCGGCTATTCTCCCGCGGCCGTGCAGGCGACCAAGCGGCTCGCCATGTTCGCGCGGCGCCTCACGGCGCAGGAATGTTCCGAGATCGAGGCCGCACGCGCGACGGTCGAGAGTGACGGCGATTACAAGCAAGGCGCGGCGGCGTTTGCAACGCGGGCATAAACGGGAATGGCGCTGATGCGGGCCGTGAGCTTTTCCGCCTTCGGCGGGCCGGAGGTTCTTCACGTCGTCGAGGTCGAGCAGCCCCAGCCAGGCCCGCACGATGTCCTCGTGCGCATCCATGCGGCCGGCATCTGCTATCACGACCTGCTCTCCCGCGCCGGCAAGATTCCGGGCGAGCCGGGGCGGATACTCGGCCACGAGATTGCCGGCGAGATCGTCACCGCCGGGGCGAGTGTTCCGGCAGATCGCATCGGCGAAAACGTCGCGATCTATCATCGCCTGTTTTGCGGCAGCTGCCGCTATTGCCTGCGCGGCAGGCACGATCTCTGCCGAAACAGCCGCACCGTCGGCGAGTCCGGTGGTGGCGGCTACGCGGAATTCATCTGCGTGCCTGCGCGCAACGCGATCCGCCTGCCTGAAGGCATCGATATGGCTGCGGCCGCGCTCGCAGTTTGTCCGATCGGGACCAGCGTGCGGGCGCTTATTGGAGTGGCCGCGGTGCACCCAGGCGACATCGTCCTGATCACGGGTGCTGGCGGCGGACTTGGGCTGCATCAGATCGCGGTTGCGAAGAGCATTGCGGCGCGCGTGATCGCGGTGACGAGCTCTCCACACAAGACTGCCATCATCCGGCAGGCGGGTGCCGACGATGTCATCGTGCGTCCTGATCTTAAATTCAGCGCAGACGTCTGGCGCCTCACCCGCAAGCAAGGCGCCGATATCGTGCTGGAAAATGTAGTCACCGGCACGTTTGGCGAAAGCCTGCGCTCGGCGGCATCAAATGCAATGGTCGTGGTGCTGGGGAATGTCGGAGCACAGCCGGTCGAGCTCGATCCCGGCCTCGTGATCATGCGGCGAATCCGTATCGCCGGGTCCGGCATTGCGACCTTCGCCGATGTGCGCACCGCGCTGCATCTTCTCGCGCGCAAGGCGGTGGCGCCCTTCATTGATCGCATTCTGCCGTTTGCGCAAGCTCAACAGGGGCACGCATTGATGGAGAAGCGCGCGGTCAGCGGGCGGGTTGTGCTGCAGGGCTGGTGAACATGCCTGGCGACAAGTTGCACATCTCGACGCAATGGCGGGAGCTTGCGCTGCGCCACGGCGAGCGAGCGGCGATCGTCGATGATGGTGGAGGGCTGTCCTACCGGCAGCTGCATTCCCGCATTGTCAGGGTCGGCAACGCACTCCTTGGCCTTGGACTGGCGAAGGGCGACCGGATTGCGCTGCTTGTTCCGGATATTCGCGAATATCTGGAAGCCGATTACGGTATCATGGCAGCCGGCCTGGTGCGCGTTCCCCTCGATCCCCGGCTCACGCGCGATGAAACAACAGCCTTGCTGCGCTTTGCCGGCGCTCGCGCGCTGATTGGCCATGCATCCTTTGTAGACAAGCTGGACGGACTTGCGGGCGACGTCGACAGCCTCGAACACGTGATCTCAATCGGCGCCGGTCGAGGGCTCGATTATGAGATGCTGCTGCAAGGCGCCTGCGAGCGGCCTTTGCCCGACGGCGAAGGAGAGGACCTCGCCTCCCTCAATTTCAGTGGCGGAACCACCGGCGCCCCGAAGGCGGCGATGCTGCGCCACCGCAACCTCGTGACCGTGGCGCGCAACACCATCCGTGGATTTTCCATCGGCAGCGAGTGCACATTTCTCAATGTGCGGCCGCTATGGCCGATCGCGCAGGTGATCCTGATGTCGCATTTGTTCGCGGGCGCGACGGTGGTGCTGGGCCGCTTTGATCCGGATCGTCTCACCGAGACCATCGCGCGAACGGGCGCGACGCGAACCTCTCTGGTGCCGACGCAACTCGTGCGCTGGCTCGATCGTCTCCAGCCGGGCGAGCGCGCGCTCGATCGTTTGCAGGCGATCTATGTCGGCGGCTCTCGCATCCCACCCGCAATCTTCGAACGCGCGCTGGACTTGATCGGGCCCAAAATCGGCGTGCTCTACGGACTGACCGAAGCACCCGTGACCTGCTACTTGCCGCCCCAATGTCTCGCTGCAGGCGAGCAGCGCAGAAAGCTCATGCACTGCGTGGGCCGCGCGCTTGCGCAATACGAGCTGAGAATTGCGAGCGCGGATGCGCCGCTCTCGTCCGGCCAATCCGGCGAAGTGCTCATTCGCGGCGGCAACGTGATGGCAGGCTACTGGCACGATCCGCCGGCAACGCAGGCGGCGCTGTGCGATGGCTGGCTCCATACCGGAGACGTCGGCGAGCTCGATGCGTCCGGCAATCTCTCCATCATCGGCCGACACAAAGAGGTGATTCGATCCGGCAGCAGCACCATCATTCCCAAGGAGGTCGAGGATGTCCTCGCGCTCCATCCCGCGGTGGCTGAAGTCGCGGTCATCGGATTGCCCGACCCGCAATGGGGCGAGGCGGTGACGGCCTTCGTGGTGAAGCGGCCCGGAATATCGGCGAGCGAGCACGATCTGGTGGAGCACTGCCGCGGGCGGCTTGCCGGCTACAAGAAGCCGCGCTCAGTGCGCTTCGTGCCCAGCCTGCCGCGCTCCCACTATGGCAAGGTGCTGCGCGCGCAGCTGATCGCGCAGGCGGCGACGTGTGCGGTCACTCCGCATTGATCTTCGCGTCCTTGATGATGGCCTGGTATTTCCCCATCTCGTCGCGGATGTAGGTTGCGAATTGATCGGCGCCCATGCCGATCGGCTCGAATCCAAGCAGGCGCAACCGCTCCTTCACATCAGGCAGCGCGAGCAGCTTTCCAATTTCGCCTTGCAGCTTGCTTGAGATATCAGCCGGCAAATTCTTCGGGCCCCACAGGCCGTACCAGGAGACGAACTCAAAGCCTTGGACGCCTGACTCCTCGACGGTCGGTATCTCGGGAGCCGCCGGTGCGCGCTTGCGGCTGGTCAGCCCGAGCGCCTTGATCTTGCCGCCTTGCGCGAGCGGCAGCGATGACAGCATGGGATCGGCGAGAAGCTGAATCTGCCCGCTCATCAGATCCGTGAGCGCTGGCGCTGTCCCTTTGTACGAGATGACGAGCGTGTCGAGGCCGGCGTTGCGTTTGAGCAGCTCGATTGAGAGATGGCTGGCGGAGCCGATAGTGGTCGCGCCAAAGGTGAATTTCTGCGGATCCTTGCGCACCAGATCAAAAAAATCCTTGAGGTTGTTGGCCGGCACGCTCGGCGTGGTGCTCACGATCAAGGGACCGTCGGCGAGCAGCATGACCGGTGTGAAGTCCTTCACCACGTCATAAGGCACATTCTTGTAGAGGAACGGATTAATGACGTGAACGGAGGCCGAAACGAGGAGCGTGTAACCATCGGGAGCGGCCCTGGCGACCGCGTTGGCGCCGACCGTTCCGGATGCTCCTCCAGCGCGATTTTCGACAATGAAATGCTGCCCCACGGTCTCATTAAGCTTCTGCACCAGGATGCGCGCGACGCCGTCCACCGATCCGCCCGACGGAAACGGCACCACGACGGTGACGGTGCGGGAAGGGTAATTCTCCGCCGCTGCCGGCGCCGCGATAAACGGCGCGATCAGCGTGAATGCAATGGGCAGGGCCGTCATTAATCGCATGTGATGGGTCCTTCGGATATCGCTTCGCTCACCCCGGCTACTCAATATGTCCCGGGGTAGCTTCCGCCGTCGATAAGCAGATTCTGCCCGGTGACATATCCGGCCTGTTGCGAGCAGAGAAACGCGCAATAGGCGCCGAGCTCGGCCGGCCGGCCGAAACGCCCTGCGGGGTTGCCGGCAGCGCGCTCGCGCCAAAGCTCATCGAAACTCCTGCTGCTCGTCTCGACCAGGGCGCGCACATGCCGGTGCTGCGCGCCACTGTCGAAGATTCCCGGCAGGATATTGTTGATGGTGACGTTGCGTGCGACGGTCTGGCGTGCAAGACCGCCGGCGAAGCCCACGAGCCCCGAGCGCGCTCCATTGGAGAGCCCGAGCTCGGCCTGGGGAATTTTTACGCTGCGGGAGACGATGTTGATGATGCGGCCGAACCCGCGCTCCATCATGCCCTCGACGGTGAGGCGCATCATCTCGATCGGCGCCAGCATCATGGCATCGAGGGCGGCAATCCAATCGTCGCGCGACCAGTCGCGGTAATCGCCGGGAAGCGGACCGTCCGCATTGTTGAGCAGGATGTCCGGCCGTGGACAAGCCGCGAGCGCCGCCGCTCGCCCTTCTTTCGTTGTGATATCGCCCGCCACGGTTTTCACCGAGACCGCGCTTGCAGCCGCAATTTCGGCCCCGGTCTTCTCCAGCGCATCGCGCCCGCGCGCAACGATCGTGACATTGACGCCTTCCTGAGCGAGCGCAAACGCGCAGGCCCTGCCCAGCCCCCTGCTTGCGCCGAAAAGAAGCGCCTCGCGCCCGCGAATTCCGAGATCCACTGCGCTACGCGATATTGCGGCTCATCAGGCGGCGACCGCCGAGATGGAGGCGGATTTGTAATCGTAGCGCTGGTCGAGCCGAAGCTCCTTGACGATGGCAACGCCCTGGGCGAGCGCTTCGCCGTCGAGGCCGCTGAGCGGCTTGCGCAGATCGCCCGCCGGAAGCCCCAGCGCCTGCATGAGCGATTTGACCGCAACCGGGTTGATCGCGCAGTAGGTGAAGTGCAGGAGCGGAAGCATCTTCAGATACATGTCCCTGAAATTCTCAGCCTCGCGGTAGCTCGTCCAGGGCGTGGAAATGATCGCGAGCTCCGCTGGTGCGATATTGCCGGTCATGTTTGCGGTGCCGTGTCCGCCGAGGCTCATGGTCGGCACCACGAGCCCGAGATTGGGGCTGTCGCAGCACATCACCGAGACCTCGGGTTTGCCGGCGAGCACCTGCGCCACCTGACCCACGCGCGCGGTCGACTCCTTATGAATCACATAGTTCGGATGGCGGAAGATCCGCAGCAGATGATCGCAATGAAGGTCGCTCTTCACCCGCGGCGGATTGTTGTAGATGCCGAGCGGCAGATCGGTGGCATCCGCAACGTCGAGGAAGAAGCGTTCGATGTCGTGCTCGGGCGCGCAGATATAGGCCGGCGCAGCGAGGATCGCGCCGTCGGCCCCGTTGTCCTGGGCGAAGCGCACATTCTCGATGGTGCTTTGCGTGTTGTTGCCGGTCGCGCCGAAGAAGATGGGCATGCGCGGCGTCTTCATCTTGGCCGTTTTTACGATGATCTCGCGTTTCTCCTCGGGCGAGAGCATTGAGGTCTCCCCGGTCGAGCCCATGATCAGCACCGCTGAAGTACCGTGATCCTCCTGGAATTTCAGCAACGTTTGAAACGCGCCAAAATCAACCGACCCATTCTTGTTGAAAGGCGTAATGAGCGCGACAAACGATCCGGTCAGCAACTTCTTCGGCATTGCAGTCTCCATCCCTCGCGCGCAAGCCATTTCGGGGCAGGACCGGCGCGGCATCGCCGGGGGCTTACGTCATAGGCGAAAAACCAGTCGCGCGGAAGCGGCGGCGGCGCGTTACTCAATCGCTTTGCGCGGATCGTACGGCTTGCGGTCGCGCCATTTGCGCATGAGCTCGTCGAGCTCGGAATCGCTTCGCTCCGGCAGCATCACGCGAACGGTCGCAAGCAGGTCGCCTTTGCCGTCGCGCGCCGGGAAGCCACGACCCTTGAGCCGGAAGGTGCGCCCCGAATTGGTGCCGGACGGTATTGCGAGCTCGACCGCTCCGTCCAGCGTGGGCACGCGCACCTTGGCACCAAGCACAGCTTCATAGAGCGCAATCGGAAGCTCGAGCCGCAGATCGGCCCCCTCGCGTTTGAACAGGGGATGCGGAGCAATGGAGACCGTGATCAGGAGGTCCCCGGCGCGGCCACGGGAGCCGGTTGCGCCTTGCCCTTTCAACCGGATCTGCTGGCCGTCGGAGAGGCCGGACGGAATCTTGACCTCGATTTCGCGCCCGGTCGGCAACTGCACGCGTTTCTTTGTGCCGTGCGCTGCTTCCGCAAGCGTGATGGTCAGCAAAGCCGTGACGTCGCCGCCTTGGCCGCCGAAGCCGTCCTGCCCGCCATCGTCGTCCTCGAAAAAACTCCGGCCTGCACCAGGGCGCGATCCGCCAAACCCACCACGCGCGAACCCGCCGCCAAAGGCGCCTTTGAGAATATCCTCAAAGGCGCCAAAGCCGCTGAAGTCGCCACCGCTGCCTCGCCGCACACCGTCGCTGCCCCAGGTGAAACTCTCGGCACCGCCACCTCGGCCAAACCCCCGCCCGGCGCCAAACCCTTCGAACCCCTGGAAGCGGGGCTTGCCCTCGGCGTCAATCTCGCCGCGGTCATAGGCCCGGCGCTTGCTCTCTTCGCCCAGAATTTCATAGGCCGCGTTGAGCTCGGCAAAACGCGCGGCCGCGCGGGGGTCATGTTTGTTGGCGTCGGGATGCAGGCGCTTCGCCTGCTTGCGGAACGCGTTCTTGATTTCCGCGGCACTCGCGCCCTTCGACACCCCGAGGACGTCATAGGGGTCGCGCATCTTCAATCCCTCCAAACCGGGTCGGCGCACCTCAATTCGGCAAGCGCTCCCCACGCCCGTCTAATGTGGGGAGCAGAAAAGGCTGCTGCAACAATCAGGTATTCTTCCAGGGCCGCAGATCGCGCACTTCCCAGTTGCCGCGCCCGGCCCGGCAGGCCGAGCCTTCAAGCCACGACTCGCTGCCGTTCTTCACGTAGCTTGCGAGGAAATCGCGGCAAGTGGTGCCCTCGCGCGTGTAGGCCGAGGCAAGCGGGGTCACCGTCCCGCGTGCGCCAGTGCCCGGATTTTCCCAGGGCGCGCTCACATGGTTGCCGCCCTTGTCGAGCACTTCGGTGACGGCGGCGCGGGCAAAGAACCAGTCGGCCTGGGCGAGCGCATCCGTGGCGCTCTTTGGCCTCCGCAGCCGCAGTGACGCCGTTTGGTCCGACTTCTCCTCATCCCGCTTCGCGAACAAGTTATCGAGCTGATAGGAGAAGCTGCACCCACCCAGGCCAAGCGCAAGCACGACGCAGAAGGCCCCCGCAGCGAAACGCCCGGCCACGGCGTGCCTTCGAAACGGCATTCCTCTATAAACGAGGTGTCTCGATTGGACAGTTGGCCCCAATGCCGCCACTTGGGCGCTCCGCAGCATGTCAGAATCAGCTCCGATAGAACACCCCGGCTGGTTAACGAGTGGTGATTTCACCGAGGCTGATGAGCCGCTGCGGCTGTTTGCCGCCTGGTTTGAGGAGGCGAGCCGCAGCGAGCCGCGCGATCCGACCGCCATGTCGCTCGCCACCGTCGATGCCGACGGCATGCCGAATGTTCGCATGGTGCTGATGAAGGGCTTCGACGAGCGGGGGTTCGTATTCTACACCAATGTGGATAGCCAAAAAGGGCGGGAGTTGGATGCCACCCACCGGGGCGCGTTGATGTTTCACTGGAAATCGCTCAACCGGCAAGTTCGACTGCGGGGACCGGTGACCAGGGTCGATGATGCCGAGGCGGATATCTATTTTGCCAGCCGCCCGCGTCTTGCCCAGATCGGCGCCTGGGCGAGCAAGCAGTCTGCGCCGCTTGAAAGCCGCCATGCATTCGAGCGCGCAATTGCATGGCAGACCGCTAAATTCACGCTTGGCGCCGTTCCGCGGCCGCCATATTGGACCGGCTATCGGCTGTTACCCCTGATCATGGAATTTTGGCACGACCGGCCGTTTCGGCTGCACGACCGGGTCGAGTTTCGTCGCGACGCCCTGGACCAGCCGTGGCACAAAACGCGGCTCTATCCATAACGCGAGAAGGCTTCCAGCACATGCCCACGTCCAATCAGCAGCGCCGCACGCTCCTTCTTACGGGAGCGAGCCGCGGCATTGGGCATGCGACCGTCAAGCGCTTCTCCGCCGCCGGCTGGCGCGTGATTACCTGCTCGCGCCACGCGTTTCCAGAAAACTGCCCATGGGAGATGGGACCCGAGGACCACATCCAGGTCGATCTTGCCGATCCCGAGCGCACGCGCCAGGCGATCGCAGAGATCAAGCGGCGGCTCGATGACCACGAGCTCAACGCGCTCGTCAACAACGCGGCGATCTCCCCGAAGGCGCAAGCCGGCAAACGCCTCTCCTCCATCGACACCACGCTCGACGTATGGGACCACGTCTTTCGGGTAAATTTCCTTGCGCCGATCATGCTGGCGCGCGGGCTCCTCGACGAGCTCAAGGCCGCCAAAGGGTCGGTGGTCAACGTGACTTCTATCGCAGGCTCGCGGGTGCATCCGTTCGCCGGCGCCGCCTATGCTACATCGAAGGCCGCGCTTGCCTCGCTGACCCGGGAAATGGCAGCCGATTTCGGGCCGCTCGGGATTCGCGTCAACGCGATTGCCCCGGGCGAGATCGACACCGCCATTCTGTCACCGGGGACCGAAGAAATCGTGGCGCATCAAATCCCGCTGCACCGGCTCGGCACCCCGGACGAGGTGGCCAAGATCATCTATGTGCTGTGCACCGAGACGTCCTCTTACGTGAACGGCGCCGAGATCCACATCAACGGCGGCCAGCACGTTTAACAGGGATCAGGTATCAGGTGTCAGGTATCAGGTTGGGATCCTGCCTGATGCCTGATAACTGATGCCTGATAGCTGCCGGACGTCACAGCCACTTTTTCCATTTGAAGAGATAGTACGGCAGCGCCGCCGCGAGCACCATCATCACAATTGCAATCGGGTAGCCGAAGAACCAGTCGAGTTCCGGCATATGCCTGAAGTTCATGCCGTAGATGGACGCAATCAGCGTGGGCGGCATGAGGGCAACGGCCGCCACGGAAAAAATCTTGATCACGTTGTTCTGCTCGATGGTCACGACGCCGAGCATGGCGTCGAGCAGGAACTGGATCTTGTTGGAAAGATAGGCGGCGTGGTCGGATAAGGAATGCACGTCGCGCTGCATGCCGCGCAGCTGAGCGCGCTGCTCTTTCGCCCAGCGCATGCTGTCGGCTTCGTGCGCAAGGTACAGCAGCAGGCGGCCGATGGAGACGAGGCTCTCGCGCACCTTCGAAGCGAGATCGCCTTTGCGGCCGATGGCGCGCAGGATCTCGTTATAGCTTCTGGTGCGATCGGCGCGCTCCTCCGGCTCGAAGATATCGTGCGAGATCTGGTCGACCTCCGCGCCCACGCGCTCCAGGATGTCGGCGGTGCGATCGATGACTGCATCCAGGAGGTCCATGAGCACCGATTCTCCGTTCACTGCCGGCGAGCACACCCGGGCGAGCTTGTTGCCGACCATCATGAACGGACGCGGCTCGTCGTAGCGCACCGTGATCAGCCGGTGTCCGGAGAGGATGAAAGTGACCGGGGTCGTTTTCGGTGCCTCGGTGTCGGACTGACACATCAACGTTGCGGTCATGTAGCGCGCCCCATTCTCCACATAGAGACGACTGGTGACCTCGATCTCCTGCATCTCCTCGCGGGTCGGCACGGCGATGCCGACCTTTTGCTCCACGAGCTTGTCTTCCTGCAGATTGGGATTGACCAGGTCGAACCACACCGAGCTTTCGGGCGGGTTGCCCCCGGTCTCGACCGCGATCCGGTCAAGCGTGGTGCCGCGCGGAACGTAGACCCACAGCATGACCCCTCCGCGGCAATTTGTCTGACCGGGCAATTCGACCGAATCGCCGCGATCAGTC
>Ga0209526_10000809_pt1 | contig 20616 bp, 16 predicted proteins | sample JacPinW_OM2H0_M1_FD_188566 | JGI IMG/M metagenome (GOLD analysis project Ga0209526, IMG submission 188566) | Forest soil microbial communities from Algoma, Ontario, Canada - Jack Pine, Ontario site 1_JW_OM2H0_M1 (SPAdes) (version 2) | ecosystem: Environmental > Terrestrial > Soil > Boreal... | reverse complement strand
CGCGGGTCGGCATCGACCTGATGCTCGGCGCGCGCGAAGCGCCGGCCACCAGGCTGGGCGGCTGCATCGGCGACGGAGTGGCGGGCGATTTCGCCCGCGCTGCCCGTGACGGCGCTGCCCGTGACGGCGCTGCCGGTGACGGCGCTGCCCGTGACGGCGCTGCCCGTTGGCGTGGCCGTGGCGGCCGCAACGGCCGGGTTTCCTTCCGCTCGGGTGGCCGCCCGTTGGGCGGTGGCCATCGATGCGTCGTGCAGGAAGCCGACCACCGCCTCCCTGGCCAACGCACCCAGGTCAGGAGGCCTGGACGCAGCGGACGAGGACCGTAGGCGCTGGCCGTTGTGGGGACGGCGCTGGCCGCCGTCCGGGGACGCGGCGGCCCGCCGCGGGCTGTGCGGTGAGGAGACAGCGACGGTCACTCGCTGGCGCGAGCTAGAGTCACCGTCAGCGCCAGGCGGCAGGCGTGCCTCGGCGTTACCTTCCGTGGTCATGCGGGTCTCCTCACTATCCTCCGTATTTGTACATGTTCTACTACTCTACGTGACTATGACAGTGGCGGACTGGGCTCAACGGCCCGTGTTCACCTGGCACCTTGGCCCCTGCCATCCAGCCCGCCCATCCGGCCCGCCCATCCAGCCCACCCATCCCGGCTCCCGGCCGCCGTCGGCCAAGCCGCCCAGGATCCGGCACTGCCAGTTGCGTATCTTCGTGATGGTCAGCCGGTGGGGCCCGCATACCCGGAGCGCGTCCACGTCGAATTAGTGCGGTATCGGCCAGTGAAGTATTATGAGTTATCCTGATTGGCGCGCTTCCAGCTGGTTTGCGGTAATTTCCGCATACGATCCCATCGTTATCTTATTTGTTTCTCAAAACGATGCTTCCTCGCGGATGATCGCGCCAGCCACGGAATTTGGCACTTCTGAGATAGCCCCTTGGCGGGATTTAGCACTTCCGAGATCAAATTCGCGTGCTGAAACATCTCCGCTGTATTCTGTGCAAGTAGATCCAGCGGTAAACGCTCGGCTCGGGGGAGCAATCACATGGACGACGCGGAGCTGACGAGCTTGACCGGGGTTGCGCCCGGTCCGGATCTGGAGAAGGCGCCGACGGGGATACGTGGGCTGGACCAGATCACTGGGGGCGGGCTACCCCGGGGACGGGTGACGCTGGTGGCGGGCAGCGCCGGGGCGGGCAAGACGCTGCTGGGGTTGGAGTTCCTTGTCGCCGGCGCCCGCCAGTACGGTGAGCCCGGCGTGCTGGTGAGCTTCGAGGAGTCGGATACCAAGATCACCCTCAACGTGCGCTCGCTCGGCTTCGACCTGGATCAGCTCCAGCGGGACGGTCTGCTCGCGGTGCTCGCGTTCCGGGTGGAGCCCTCCGAGATCGTCGCTACCGGGGAGTTCGACTTCGAACCGCTCTTTGCGATCCTCGACGACGCGATCAGGCGCGTGGGCGCCAAGCGGGTCGTGCTGGACACCATCGAAGTGTTGTTCGGCGCGTTCGGCGACGACTCGATCGTGCGGTCGGAGCTGAGCCGGCTGGCGCGCTGGCTCGACGACCGGGGCGTCACCGTCATCGTGACCGGGGAGCGGGGCGACAAAAGCCTCACCCGCAGCGGGATCGAGGAATACGTCACCGACTGCGTGATCGTGCTCGACCATCGGGTGACCAATGAGATCTCCACCCGTCGTCTCCGGGTGGTCAAGTACCGGGGATCGGCGCACGGCACCAACGAGTACCCGTTCTTGATCTCCGCCCGTGGCTTTGTCGTGCTGCCGCTCACCTCGATAGCGCTCAACTACGGGGCCTCCGAGGAGCGGATCTCAACGGGGATCCCCCGGCTCGACCACATGCTGAGCGGCGGTCTTTTCCGAGGTTCTACCCTCCTGGTGAGCGGAAGCGCAGGCACGGGAAAGACCTCGCTCGGCGCGCACATGGTCAATTCGGCCTGCGCGCGCGGTGAGCGGGCGTTGCTGGTCTTGTTCGAGGAGTCACCCGACCAGTTCCTGCGTAACATGCGGTCGATCGGGCTCGACCTGCGGCCGTGGGTCGACTCAGGCTTGTTGCGCATCTGGGCGGCGCGACCGTCCGCGCTCGGGATGGAGACCCATCTGGCGGTCCTGGCCGGGCTGCTCGAGGATGAGACACCGTCGGTGGCGGTGCTCGACGGGATCGCCAGCATCGGCCAGGGAATTTCCCTCGCGGAAGCGACCTCGGCGGTGGCCCGCAAGATCGACCTGCTGAAGGCCCGGGGGATCACGACCGTGATCACGGCGCTTGGTGAAGGGGACGTTGAGACCTCAGAGAACGTGTCGTCGATGGTGGACACCTGGCTGCTGTTGCGCAATATCGAGGCCAACGGTGAACGCAACCGGCTGCTGTTCGTGTTGAAGTCGAGGGGCACGGCCCATTCGAATCAGGTCCGGGAGTTCGTGCTCACCAGCCACGGGGTCGAGCTGGTCGATGTGTATGTCGGCGCGGCTGGCGTGCTGGCCGGCTCCGCCCGGCTGGCGCAGCAAGCCACCGAGCGCGACGCGGAGGCTCGGCAGGCCGACGATCTGGCCCGGCGCCGACGTGAGCTGCGCCGCAGCGTCATGGAGCGCGAGGCCCACCTCGTCGCGGTGCAAGACCAGCTCGACGCCGAGCGGGCGGAGATCGAGCGGATTGACCTTCGCGAGCGCCACCGGGCGGCCGACACCGAGACGGACCGCTCAGCGATGGGGGTGCGGCGCTGGGCCGATACGGCCGCGGGCAACGGTGAGAAGCGATGAGCCAGCCGCGCACGGCAGATAACGGGTCCGCGACCCCGGCCGAGGCCCAGCAGATGTGGGATCTGCGCCTGTACGTGACCGGCCAGTCGCCCAAGTGCCTGCGGGCGATCGAGAATCTGCAGCGCGCATGCGAGGAGCACCTGGCCGGCCGCTACCAGATCGAGGTCGTCGACCTGCTGGAAAACCCGCGTCTGGCCGCCGAGGATCAGATCCTGGCCGTGCCTACGGTGGTCCGAAGGCTCCCGCAGCCGATACGCAAGCTCGTCGGTGATCTCTCCGACACCGAACGTCTCCTCATCGGCTTGCAGCTTCGGCCGCCCAGGAGTGCTGCGACATGACCGGTAATGCAGCTGCTGATCGCTGGGCGCTGACCCTCTACGTCAATGGCGCGTCCACGAGTTCCATCCACGCCATCGAGACTGTGCGCCGCGTCTGCGACGAAAAACTCGGCGGCCACGTCGACCTGGAGGTCATCGACGTGCACCAGCAGCCCGCGCTGGTCGCCCGCGACCAGATCGTCGCCGTGCCGACGCTGGTCAAACGCCTTCCCGTCCCGGAGCGCCGCATCGTCGGCGACCTCTCTGACTCCGCCTGGATGAGCCTCGGGCTCGACCTCGGTTCCGTCGAGGTCAGCGACGGACATCCCGACCCGGGCGCGTAAGGCATGGCCCGATCGTCGGCTCCAGAGGTCACGGGTCCAAGCCGCCTCGCAACGGGACTGCCTGGGGAAAGCCGTGAGGAGACCGTCGAGCTAGCCGAAGTGCGGGCCCAGCTGCGCGAGGCGCACGAGACGATCGAGGCGATCCGGGGTGGTGCGATCGACTCACTGGTGATCGGCCCGCCCGGACAGGAGCAGGTCTACTCCGTCGCGAGCGCCGACCGCCCCTACCGGCTCATCGTCGCGGCGATGAACGAGGGCGCGGCCACCGTCTCTCCCCGAGGGGTGATCCTCGACGCCAACCCGAGGCTGGGCTCGATGACCGGCCAGAAAACCACGGAACTGGTCGGCACCGCGGTGCTTGACCTGATCCCCGACGCCCACCGGCCCACGTTCGCCCGTCTGCTCGATGTCGGCGCCGGCGACAGCGCTCGCGGCGAAGTGGACCTGACCGGACCTGGTGGCACGACCGTTCCGGTCCTGCTGGCGGTGAGCGGCTTTGACCTCGACAGCATGCTGCTGCGGTGCCTGGTCCTGACCGATCTCACCGCGCAGCGCGAAGCCGAAGGCGAGGTCCGTGCGCTCAACGCCGAGCTGGAGGCCCGCGTCGCGCATCGCACGGCTGACCTGGAGTTGGCGAACAAGAACCTGGAGGCGTTCACCTACTCGGTCTCCCATGACCTGCGCGCCCCGCTGCGAACGTTGAGCGGGTTCAGCGGAGTGCTGCTAGAGGAGTACGGCGATCGTCTCGACGAAACCGGCCGCGGGTACGCCGCGCGTATCCAGGCCGCCAGCGAGCGGATGGCCACGCTCATCGATGACCAGCTGCAGCTGTCGCGGGTGTCGCGGGCCGGAATGAACCTCGCACGGGTCGATCTCAGCGCGGAGGTCGGCGCCATCGCCGACGAACTGCAGTCCCGTGAACCCGACCGCCGGGTCCGCTTCACCATCCAAGACGGCGTCTGGGTGACTGCGGATCGCAGTCTCATCCGCAGCGTGGTGCAGAACCTGGTGGAAAACGCCTGGAAGTTCACCGCCCGGCGGGACGGTGCCACCATCGAGTTCGGCACCACAACGGTCGAAGACGCCGGGATCTGCTGCTACGTGCGCGACAACGGGGCCGGCTTCGACCCCGCCTATGCGGGCCAGCTGTTCCAGCCGTTCCAGCGGCTCCATACCGCAGACGAGTTCCCCGGCACCGGCATCGGCCTGGCCAGCGCCCAGCGGATCATCGAACGGCACGGCGGGCGCATCTGGGCCGAAGGCGCCATCGGCAGCGGCGCCACCTTCTACTTCACCCTCGACCCACACGAGGACCACTAGCGCAAGGGCACTCTTGGCTCGCATCGGCAGGTCCGCCGGCGGCGCAGCGGCTACGGTCGCCCCATGAGCATGAAAGGCCGGATTCGACCTGTCAATAGGCGCAGCCAGCCGTTCCGCCAGGATTGGCGGCTGCATATGAGTCATGCTGGTCCGCCACCAGCATTCCGCTATCGTGAAAGCTTCACAAGCAGAGTCTATACCGGTTTAGTAAGAATAGTATTCCTTGACAGTTCCTGACCAGGTACGAAGAATTACCGGGCGTGAGAGAATTCCTAGAACATGCCGGGTCGAGGATCGGGAAGTGCCGCCGCCACGCGTCCGCTGTGGCCGCCGCCGCCGTCGCGGTGGCCGCCGTCGCGGTGGCCGTGACCATTCCGGTGATGGCAGCGGCGGGGGCGCAAAGCACGTCTGGCGCCGCGCGCGAAGGCGGGAGCTGGGTGACGGCCTGGGGCGCGAGCCCGGTGGTCGGTTCGGCCATTCCCGGTTCCACGTGCCCGGCCGGAGTCGGCCTGACCAACCAGACCGTCCGCAATGTGGTCTTTCTCAGCGCAGGCGGGGCCGAGGTGCGGATCCGCCTGTCGAATGCCTTCGGCACACAGGCCATGCAGGTCGGGCATGCTTCGGTCGCGGTTCAGGGCTCCGGCGCCAGCGCGGTGCCCGGAACGGTGCGCGAGCTGACCTTCGGCGGGCAGCAGGCGGTGACCCTCGCGGCCGGCGGCGACGCGCTCAGCGACCCCGTCCCGCTCCGGGTGGCCGCCCTGTCGACCCTGCTCGTCAGCGTCTACGCCCCCGGCCCGACGGGTCCGGTCACCAATCATCCGTTCACAGCGCAAGGCAACTACCTGGGCAGCGGCGACCTGGCATCATCCGTCACGGGCACGGGCTACCAGGACACTCCGTGCTGGATGTTCATCAGCGGTGTGGACGTGCGCGCGCCCAGCCGGGTCACCGGCTCGGTGGTCGCACTCGGAGACTCGATCACCGACACCGCCAACACGACCGGCAATGCCAACCGCCGCTGGCCTGACGACCTCGCCCGGCGGCTGAACGCTCTGGACGGCCCGACTCTGTCGGTGGTGAACGCGGGCCTGGGCGGTAACCGCCTGCTGGCGCCCCGCGACGGTCAGCCTTATTACGGCGTGGCCGCGCTAGCCCGGGTGGACAGGGATGTGTTCACCCAGGCGGGCGTCCGTGCCGTCATCCTGCTCGAAGGCGTCAACGACATCGGATACGGCGCTACTGCGGACGAGATCATCTCGGCCGAGCAGCAGATCGCCACCCAGGCTCACGCCCGCGGGCTGCGCATCTACGGCGCCACGATCACACCGTTCGGTGGGTCCTTCCTTTTCTCGGTCACGTCAGAAAAGACCAGGACCGAGGTCAACACCTGGATCAAGACCAGCCATACCTTCGATGGCGTCATCGATTTCGCCGCGGCTGTCGCGAACCCGAGCGACCCAACCGCACTCGCCCCCGCAAACGACAGCGGCGATCACCTGCACCCGAACGACGCCGGCTGCCAGGCCATGGCCGACGCGATCAACTTGTCGATGATCCTTGGGAGGCGTTAGAGACTGAGGTGGACGCGGAGTGCCTGGTCCACATCGGCGATGAGCGCCGCTGGTAGCTGGCCTATGGAAGCACCGACGCGCTCGACTGCGACGGAGCGGATCTGTTCGGCCTGGGCTTTGGAATCGTGGGGCAGGCCCGTCAGGCTGGCTGGCAGCAGCGCCTGGAAGGGGTAGACACGGCCGGTGTTGGAGGTCAGTGGGACGAGTGTGATCACCCCCCGGCCGAGGCGGCTGGCCGTGGCGTTGGCCGCGTCGTTGCTGACAATGACGGCCGGGCGGGTCTTGCTGGCCTCCGATCCGCGCGCCGGGTCGAGGCTTACGGTGACGATCTCCCCGCGGCGCACTCAGGTCTCCAGGCCGTCGGCCACGACGGTGTCCCAGGTCTCGGCATCGCCGGATGCGGCCCAGGATGCCCATGCGTCCTCGTAGGCGGGAGCGAGCTGGGCGGCCCTCAGCAGCATGACGGCCTGGTGCAGGACTGCGGATCGCGAGGGAATTCCCTGAGCATGGGCATAGGAGTCGAGGAACTCGATGTCGTCCTCCGGCAGGCTGACACTCACCTTCATACTTGGGATACTACCTCCGGTACGACCGCTCCGACGGCGAGTCAAGCGCTCGGGCCGCCAGGCCGGGGACGACCGGATGCGCCTAGAAGTCGTCGTCGAACGTGACGTCGCCGGTGACCCCCACCTGATAGGCCGAGACCCGCCGCTCGAAGAAGTTCGACAGCTCCTGAACGTCTTGCAGGTCCATGAACGCGAAGGGGTTCGGCGAGCCGTACAGCGGTCCGATGCCGAGCTGCGCGAGCCGACGGTCCGCGACGTGCTGCAGGTAGCCGCGCATGTCCGCGGGCGACATGCCGGACACACCCAGGCCGAGCAGGTCGGCAGCGAACTGGGCCTCGCATTCGACCGCCTCGGCGAGCATCTCCCGCACCTGCTTCACCATCGCCTCGTCGAACAGGCCAGGTTCCTCGCGCCGTACGACGTCGACCACGTCGAAAGCGAATGCCATGTGCATCGACTCGTCACGGAACACCCAGTTGGTGCCCGACGCGAGCCCGTGCAGCAGGCCCCGCGATCGCAGGAAGTACACGTAGGCGAACGCACCGTAGAAGAAAAGTCCTTCGATGCACGCGGCGAAGCAGATCAGGTTGAGCAGGAACTCCCGGCGCTGGTCAGCCGTGCTGAGCTCGCGCAGCTCGAAGACCCGGTCAATCCACCGAAAGCAGAATTCGGCTTTACGCCTGATGGAAGGGATGTTCTCGACGGCGGCGAAGGCGTCGAAACGCTCCCTCTCATCGGGGACGTAGGTGTCGAGCAGGGTCAGATAGAACTGGACGTGCACGGCCTCCTCGAACAGCTGCCGCGACAGGTAAAGCCGAGCCTCCGGCGCGTTGACGTGCTGGTACAGGTTGAGCACGAGGTTGTTGGCGACGATCGTGTCACCGGTGGCGAAGAACGCGACCAGCCGGCTCACCAGGTGCTGCTCCGCGGGCGACAGCCGGGCCAGGTCCTTGAGGTCGGAATGCAGGTCGACCTCCTCCACCGTCCAGGTGTTCCTGATGGCGTCACGGAACCGGTCATAGAAATGCGGGTAGCGCATGGGGCGCAGGGTCAGGTCCATCCCCGGGTCGAGCAGCATCGGATGCCCAGCGGCTGGCGGGGCGGCGGGGTGCGCGGCAGCCTGCGCTGACTCGTCGGCGGTCACTGGCATGCCTCGCAAGCCCCGGGGTTCTCCAGGGCGCAAGCGGCCGCATCGGCCGTGTCGGCGGGCGGCGTCCCGGCGGTAGTGAAGGTGGACGGCGTCCCGGCGGTGGTGACAGTGGACGGCGTCCCGGCGGCGGTGCCGCCGGGACGCTCCCCGGCGGCGGTGACGGTGGCCAGCTGGATCCGGGTCGCGGGTCGCGAGCGCAGGTAGTAGGTGGTTTTCAGGCCCGCCTTCCAGGCGTGGAGGTACATCGAGGAGAGCTTGCCGATGCTGGGCGAGGCCATGAACAGGTTGAGGGACTGGCTCTGGTCGATGAACGGCGCCCTGGCCGCGGCCAGAGTGATCAGTGCCCGCTGCGGCAGTTCCCAGGCGGTGCGGAACAACTCGCGGACGTCGGCCGGCAGCGCCTCAATACCCTGAACCGAGCCGTCGGCCCGCTTGATCGCCGCTCGGATCTCGTCCGTCCACGCGCCGCGCTCCTTCAGCGCAGCCACGAGAGCGGCGTTGATCTGCAGGAACTCACCGGACAGCGTCTCACGCTTGAACAGGTTGGACACCTGGGGCTCGATCCCTTCATAGCAGCCGGTGATCGACGCGATGGTGGCGGTCGGCGCGATCGCGATGAGCAGCGAGTTTCGCAGGCCGGTGGCCTTGATCCGGGCGCGCACCGCCGACCAGCGTTCAGTCTGGGTGGCAGTGGCGTCCCAGAGGTCGGGCTGCAACTGGCCCCGGGCCGCGCGGGTATCGGCGAACGCCGGATGAGCTCCCAGTCGCTCGGCCAGCGCCGCCGAGGTCTCCAGCGCGGTGAGGTACATCTCCTCGCAGATGCGAGTCGACAGCTCGCGCGCGGCGTCGGAGTCGAAGGGAAGGCGCAACGCGAAAAGCACGTCCTGCAGCCCCATCACGCCGAGCCCGACCGGGCGCCAGCGCGGGTTGCTCGAAGCCGCCTCGGGAGTGGGGTAGTAGTTGATGTCGATCACGCGGTCCAGGAAGGTGACGGCGGTCCGCACGGTGGCACGCAGCTTGGCCCAGTCGATTCCGTCACCGAGGAGATGCCGCGCTAGATTCACCGAGCCGAGGTTGCACACTGCGGTCTCGCTGTCGCTGGACACCTCGATGATCTCGGTACAGAGGTTCGACAGGTGCACCACGTTGCCGTCGAGCGCGGTCTGGTTGCAGGTGCGGTTGGCTGCGTCCTTGAACGTCATCCAGCCGTTTCCGGTCTGCGCCAGCGTGCGCATCATCCGCCCGTAGAGGTCACGGGCCTTGACCTGGCGGACATAGCGCCCGTCCGCCTCGGCGGCTCGGTAGGCGGCGTCAAAGGCGTCGCCCCACAGATCCGGCAGTGCGGGAACCTCGTCCGGATCGAACAGCGACCACATCTCGTCCGCCTCGACCCGCCGCATGAACTCGTCAGGAATCCAGTTGGCCAGATTCAGGTTGTGCGTGCGGCGCGCGTCTTCGCCGGTGTTGTCGCGCAACTCCAGGAATTCCTCGATGTCGGGATGCCACGGCTCGAGATACACGCAGGCCGCGCCCTTGCGCCGGCCGCCCTGGTTCACCGCCGCCACGGACGCGTCGAGCGTGCGAAGCCACGGCACGATGCCGTTCGACTGCCCGTTCGTGCCCCGGATCAGCGCCCCCCTCGAGCGCACCCGTGACCATGAGATGCCGATGCCGCCGGCGAACTTCGACAACCGGGCCACCTGGGCGTACCGGTGATAGATCGAGTCCAGCTCGTCTCGCGGTGAATCGACCAGATAGCACGACGACATCTGGGCGTGCCGGCTGCCGGAATTGAACAGCGTGGGGGAACTCGGCAGGTAGGCCAGCGACGACATCAGCCGGTAGAAGCCGATCGCCTCGGCGGGCGACTGCGACAGGCCGCAGGCCACCCGCAGCAGCCAGTACTGCGGGGTCTCGATCACCAGCCGGGTGACCGGGTGGCGCAGCAGGTAACGGTCGTAGACGGTGCGCAGGCCGAAGTACTCGAACCGCAGGTCGGCCGTGGCGTCGATCGCGTCATCGAGCTTGCGCGCGCTGTCCTCGACGAACTTGGCGGTGTCGTCTGCGATCAGCCCTTCGCGGTGGCCAAGCCGGATGGCCTGGCTGAACGAGGCGATGCCCTGGCCGCGGGCCTCCTTGCCGATGTAGGTGGCGAGCAGGCGCGCCGCCAGCCGCGAGTACTGCGGCTCCTCGCCGATCATCTCGGCCGCGGTCTGGATCGACAGCCGGTCAAGCTCGGCGGTGGTCGCCCCGTCATACAGGCCGCTGATCGTCTTGGTGGCTACCCGCAGCGGGTCGATATCGCCGAGTCCCCCGGCGCACCGGCCCACCGCCCTGACGATCTTGTTGACATCGACGGGCTCGGTGTCGCCGTTGCGCTTGCGTACCTGCATCTGGGTGCTAGCAGGCATCTGGGTGCTGGCCGGGCTGGCGTGGCCGGGCAGGCTCTCAGTGACCGTCATGCTTCTCCTCGCGGGTTCGGACCGGTCCGTTGTTTGGCCATTGGGCCGACTCCGCGAGCTGGACGGTCCGCCGACCCAGCGGCGTCCAACACCATATGTAGAGCGCCAGAACGAACCAAGCACCATATGTCGTGTCGGCGAGTCGCAGCGTGGCCGGGCGGGCTACGGCGGCGTTACCGCGTCAGGGGATCGGCGAGCATGGCGGCGGCCCGGCAGCCGACGGCGGCTACCGCGTCCGGAGATCGGCGAGCAATGGACGCATGTTCCCGCCGCCTGGAACGAGAAACGGCTGTGCGGTCACAGCGCTGCGCTGGCGTCAGCCTGATGAGCCGAACTGGATCGGGACCCTGATGGCCTGTGTGGTGCGCCAGGCAGCGGATCCCGGCGCCAGCTGCCAGATGGTCAGCGTGGTGTGGTGGACGGCGAGGGCGTCGAACCCGCCCGCGGGGCCCGGGGCCAGTGTCGCCGTGCCGGGCGGCAGTGCGGGCAGTGACCGCCATGAGGTTTCAGTGCCAGCGATGGCCGCTCCGCGGTTCCCGTTCAGCACTATCGCTGCTGTGCCTGCGGGCCCGAACGACGTGGCGGTCAGCGTCGAGCCGTTCAGCCTGAACGCGGGCGACAGTGTCCAGCGGCTGCCGCCGTCAGCCGACCAGGCGGCGAAGAGGCTGGCCGCGGGCCCGGCACCGGCGGCCAGCAGCGCCATGGTGCGGTGTGCTGCCTGGGTGAGCCTGAGCACTGTGATGGTCTGGTGAGCGAGCGTGGCTGGCAGCTGGGGTCCTGCGGCCTGCCAGGTGCCGCCCCGGGCGGCGAAGATGCCTGCGGTCCCGGGGTGGCTGCAGGTGCCCGCGAGGAGGGGTATCCCTGACGGTGTGAATGCGGCCGCGGTGAGGCCGCGGAGGCCACAGTGCCTGCCGGGGGGAGTCGATGCGAGGGTTCGCTGGCTGGCCAGGGTGCTCCAGTTGGCCGCGCCCGACGCGGCCAGCTTGGCCGTGCCGTTGGCCAGCAAGGCGAGCAGGTTCCCGGTGCCGGGTGCCGCGGCCAGGGCGTCGGGGACATCGGCGAGGGCCGCATCGACCGGGTTGCCCGATGACCATGCCTGGCCGCCGTCGCGGGTCACCGTCAGCGGTGTGAAGGCGAGGTACTGGCTCGGCCGGAACCCGGTGATCAGCGATTGCCCTCCGGCGTCGGCCAGGATCAGGCCGCCGTTGTCAGCCACCCCGGTCGGTGTGACCAGCTTCCATCGGGTGCCCCCGGCCGGGCGCATGAGCAACTGCCAGAAGTCGTTGTGCTGGGCGCTTGATCCGCCCATCACGGTGACAGCCCACGTACCGGCGGCGGTGACGAGAGAGGTGTTCAGTGATGGCGGCCCTGGGGTTGCGGCCTGGGTCGCCGGGCCCCGCGCGGGCGGGGCGGCGCTGCCGCAGCCCGCGGCGAGAATGGCGGCGCCCAGGGCCAGAGCGGTGCCGGCCGGATGCCGTGGCCTGGGGCGTGCCCTGGTCATGACCGCCCCAGCAGCTGATGGGCCGCGTCGGTCAGCTCGGCGGCGAACGACGATTTGGTGCTCGCCGTGCCGGGGCCGGGGTTGAAGTTCAGTTCCTGGCGGACGTGGCCCGCCTGGTCGATGACGAACGCGTAGTCGCCGTGGCCGATCATCGCCCCGGCCGGGAGGACCTGCATGGGCAGCCCGTAATCGCTCCACACCTGGTCCAGCTGTGCCCCGCGGCCGGTCAGGTATAGCCAGTTCGGCAGCGTGTCGAGGCCTTCCTGGCGGTCGAACGCCCGGAGGTAGGCGACCTGGGTGTAGAGGGGGTTGTAGTTGATCGCGACGAGCTCGACATGCCGGGAATCCGCGGCCAGCAGCTGGCCGGCCTGGCGGAACTCCTGCCCCATCAGCGGACAGTCGCTGGTGCAGACCGGATCGAGGAACGTCAGCAGCACCACCTTCCCCCGCAGGCTCGCCAGCGTGACGGTCCGGCCGTGCTGGTCGGTCAGGATGAAGTCCGGCGCCCGGAAATTAACCGGAGCGCTGGAACCGTCGATGGCCTGGGCCAGAATGGTGTCGGCGACGGGGCTGGCCTGGGCGGCCGCCATCGGGGCCGCACCGAGGATGATCACGCCGACCGCCCCCGCCGACGCCACGGACTGGATGCTGGCGCCCGCCAGCGACCGGCGCACAGACGTTAGCCGGAGCCGGTCCCGCCAGCCCGCCGCCGGCATCTCGGTGCTGGCTGGTTCGGCCGCCGGCACTGGCGCACTGACCAGAGCGAGGTAGCCGGCGATGGCCAGCAATGCCATCGGGATCATGCTGTTGGGGTCGGTGCCCAAGCCGCCGAAGAAGCCGAAGTCCTCGATCAGTACCCAGTCCGCCAGGCACAGCGCCGTGAAGGCGATGACCGCCGGGCGGATCAGCCTCGGCTGCCCGCTCAGGAAGGCCGCGCCGGTCAGGGCGAGCGCGGCCACGACGAAGAGGTTGACCGCGAACCCGTGCGCGGCGTCGAACGTACCGAACGCGTTCACCCAGGACGCCAGGAAGCCGGGCTGGGAGGTCTGCGACATCGTCTGGATCATGCCGGTGAGCGTGCCCGGTTGCCCGTGCGAGGTGCCCTGCCAGAATCCCCGGCCCGGCCACGCCTGCAGCACCGCCATCCCGGCCAGGAACAGCCCCATCCCGGCCAGGGTCAGCCTGCCCAGCCGGGGCGTGCGCCACGTCCGCTCGGGCAGCGCGATCAGCGCGCCCGCGACCGAGTAGATGAGCACTGCGCCAGGTGCGCCGAACAGCCAGGTCAGCCCGGGGGCGAAGATCCCGCCGAAGGATTCGCCGAACGCCCAGACCACCAGTCCCCAGCCGACGCTGACCAGCCCGGCAAGCCGGGAGGAGGTGCCGCGGGCCGCGGCCAGCATCCAGATGCCGATCCCGACCTGGATCCACACCGCCGAGGCGCCCGCCTGCATGGGGTGATACGACCAGTTGGTCCCGGCCCAGTTCACCACCTGCTGCACCCATCGCGGCGAGCTGGCCGCGATGGGCTGGATGACCTGCGACGGGAGGCCCACCGCCATCTTTGGCTGGGCCTGCAGGATCCCGTCGAAGATCCACAGCAGGCCGAACCCGAACCGCAGCAGCTGCCGCCAGGCCGGCTCAGCCGCTGCAGAGGGGGGCGCGCCCGATGCCGGAGCCCCGGTGTCACCCTGGGGGGCTGCGCCATCCTGGGGGGCTGCGCCATCCTGCGGGGCTGCGCCATCCTGCGGGGCTGCGCCATCCTGGGGAGCTGCACCATCCCGTGGGGCTGCGCCATCCTGGGCCGCTGCGGGCAGCCATGATCGCAGGGTCACCCAGGCGAATCCGAGCACGGCGAAGATCAGCAGGGCGATGAGCCCCTGGTGTACCAGCGCATTCTTGAACGCGGCGACCACCGTAGGGTCGCCGACGTTCAGGCCGGAGTTCATCCCAGGCATGACGTCATCTGCTCCTCTGGTTCAGCCCGTCAGGCTGGTTCAGCCCGTCAGCTGGCTCAGCCCAGGATGCTGGCTCAGCCACGTCAGCTGGCTCAGCCACGTCAGCGGGATCCTCTTCCCGCGCAGGCCCTTCAGGCCGCGGCCGGCCCCATCCCCGGCGGGCAGTGGCCGTGCCTGCGAATCGCCGCAGCCGCACGCTGTTGCCCACCACGAATGCCGACGACAGGGTCATCGCCGCCCCGGCGATCAGCGGGTTCAGGAACCCGGCGGCGGCCAGCGGGATCGCGGCGATGTTGTAGCCGAACGCCCAGGCCAGGTTGCGCCGGATCGTCTGGAACGTGGCCCGGGCGAGCTTGATCGCGTCGGGAACGACGCCCAGGTCGTTTCGCAGCAGGATCAGGTCGGCCGCGCACATCGCGACGTCGGTGCCCGAGCCCACCGCCAGCCCCAGGTCCGCTGCGGCCAGGCAGGGCCCGTCGTTGACCCCGTCACCGACCATGGCCACCGAACGGCCGCGTGCTTGCAGGCCGGTGATCACGGCGACCTTGTCGTCTGGCATCGCCTCCGCGATCACCTCATCCACGCCGGTCTCGGCGGCGACCGCCCGCGCGGTGGCCTCGCTGTCGCCGGTCAGCAGAACCGTGCGCAGGCCAAGCCTGCGCAGCGCGGCGACCGCCGCGGCGGCCGAGGGCTTGACCGTATCGGCCACCGCCACGCAGCCCCGGGCCTGGCCATCCCAGCCCGCCAGCACCACCGTGCGGCCGGCCCGCTCCCACGCCGCGCACTGAGCAGCCAGGCCGGCCGGAACCGCCAGCCCCCGGTCGCGAAACAATTTCGCCCGCCCGACGATCACCTGGTCCCCGTCCACGACACCGTGCGCGCCCAGCCCGGGCAGGGCCGCGAACCCGCCGGCCTGCGGCAGCGGCCCGAGTTCGGCGCGCGCGAAGACGGCGATCGCGGTGGCCACTGGATGCCCGGACGCCTGCTCCACCGCCCCGGCCTGCCGGAGCAGGACCTCGCGGCTGATCCCCGCGCCGGGCTGCACGCCTGCCACCGCCATCACGCCCGTGGTGAGAGTGCCCGTCTTGTCCAGCACCACGGTGTCTGCCAACCGGGAGGACTCCAGCGCCTGATACCCCTTGATGAAGATCCCCAGCTGCGCTCCCCGCCCGCACGCCACCACCAGCGCGGCGGGGGTCGCCAGCCCGAGCGCGCACGGGCACGCGATGATCAGCACAGCCAGCGCGGCGCTGAACGCCCGCTCGGCCGGGCTGCCGGCCAGCAGCCACCCGGCCAGGGTGAGCGCCGCCAGGGTGAGCACGACCGGGACGAACACGCCCGCGATCCGGTCAGCGACCCGCTGAATCGTGGCCTTCTCGGTTTGCGCCCGCTCGACCAAGGCGACCAGGTGCGCCAGCTGGGTGTCGGTCCCCACCCGGGCCGCCCGCACGATCAGCCGCCCGCTCACCACCACCGTCCCGGCGGTCACCGTGCCGCCCTCGGCCACCTCGGCCGGCACCGACTCGCCGGTCATCATGCTGGCGTCCACCGCGGACTGGCCGAACTCCACCTCGCCGTCGGCCGCGATCGTCTCCCCCGGCCGGACCACGAACCGCTGCCCCGCCCGCAACGCGGCCGCCGGGACCCGCCGCTCGGTCCCGTCGTCCTCAAGCACGCAGGCGTCCTTCGCGCCCGCTGCGGCCAGTTCGCGCATCGCGTCACCGGCGCTGCGCCGGGCCCTGGCCTCATACCACCGCCCGGCCAGCAGGAACGTAGTCACCGCCGCCGCGACCTCCAGGTAGATGCCGCCGCCGGAGGCGTGCAGCAGCTCATACGTCGCGCTCATCCGCGGCTGACCGCGGTCCAGGACGAACATCGCGTACACCGACCAGCCGCACGCGGCCGTGATCCCCAGCGACACCAGCGTGTCCATCGAGCTTGTACCGTGCCGGGCGTTCCTCAGGGCGGCCTGGTGGAACGGCCACGCCGCCCACCCGGCGACCGGTGCCGTCAGCGCCACCAGGACCCACGGCCAGCCCGGAAACCGGTAGGCGGGAAACAGCGACAGCAACACCGACAAGTCACTCAGCGGGACAAGGAACACCAGCGCCACGATTAGCCGCCGGCGAAGGTAGCGGACCCGGGCGTCATCCGCCCCGCTGCCCATGCCAGCGGCGGTCGGCGCAATCACCTCGGCGCCGTAACCCGCCTCCTTGATCTGCTCGATGAGACGCTGCACAGGAAACGATTCCGGCACCGTGACGCTGGCCTTCTCCGTCGCGATGTTCACCGTCGCAACGACGCTGTCGATCGCGTTGAGTTTCTTCTCGACCCTGGCCGCGCAGGCCGCGCATGTCATTCCCTGGACCGAAAGCTCAATCTCCCGTAGCCCAGATGACGCCTCGCCGGCCGTCACAGCCGATGATGCCACGTCCACCCTCCAGGAATAAGGCCAGGCCATCAGATCACCATGGAAGGCCGCCCGCGGCGGCGGGGGCGGGACCTGCTGTTTGCTGCGGCGAGGCACTGCGGATGCCGCCGCACCGGAAATCTACACACCCGCAAAGACCCCGGCAACACAGGGACCTCAGAAAGCCAGATATCTTGTGTGACTTCAATACCCCGCCCCAGTTCCCGGAATACCCTGGCCGGGTTCCCGAGATACCCTCAGGGGGTTCCTGCAATACCCCGAGGGGGTTTCAGTAATACCCTTCCGGGGTTCCGGAACCCCGGAACCCGAAGCCCAGTTGTGCCCATTCCGCAGAGTTATCATTGCGCAGGGCGCGGCTAGCGCCTTACGCTTTTCTGGTCGCCTGTAGCACACGGGCCAGCGGCAGCCGCGGGGAGGACACTGACGTGACCGGACCGTCGTGGCTTGCGGGCGCCTTCGCGGCAGTCATGATCGGCATCGCTCTCTACTGCGCGGGTCGGCTGGCCCTCTCTCGCCTGCGGCGGCGGGAAACCGAGTTCGATGCCGACGGATTGCATGTGGCCATGGGCATCGCCATGGCGGGAATGCTCGTGCCGCGACTGAGCCCACTGCCGGGCAGCGTATGGGAGGCGATCTTCGCGAGCGCCGCGGTGTGGTTCGGGTGGCAGGCCATCCGTGCCCGCGGCGGCAGCGCCCCGGCCAGCTGGCGGTGCCCCCATCCGGTGCCGCACCTCGTCGAGTGTGTCGCCATGCTCTACATGCTCCTGGCGGTACCGCGCTCGCGGCCCGCAGGCGCAGGAGCGGGGATGTCGATGCCTGGCATGGGCGGGTCCCCCGGCGCCACGGGAGCCTTCCCAGCGCTCGCTGTCGTGCTCGCGTTGTTCATGGTCGGCTACGTCGTGTGGGCCACCGACCAGCTCACATCCATGGCGCGGGCTAGGACAGCCGTGAGCACTCAGAGTGTGACGCGGGATACCGTCGGGCTTCCGCGCATCCCCGCTACTGTGGCCGCTTCGGGCCGGTCCAGCGCCGCCGCGGGCACGCTCAGCACCGTCACCAGCACGCCCAGCACCGTCACCAGCACGCTCAGCACCGTCACCAGCACGCCCAGCACTGTCACCAGCACGCTCGGCGCGACCGCTAGCTCGCGCGAGCACGCGGGAGCCAGCCTGATGCTCGCTCCCCGGCTCGCCGCGTGCTACAAGATCGCAATGGGCATCACCATGGGCTACATGCTCATCCTGATGCTCTAACACCCGGCGCACAGGCCAAGTTCCTCCGGCCCAGCCCCCGGAAATCGATCACCTGAATTCATGCGGTGGATCGAGGCTAAGGGCTTGAAAGGTTCATAGCGCCTCGGCGGATCCAGGGCTGCTGTGATGCAGAATTCGCTGGATCCCCCGGTGGGCTGGAGCGACCGTAATGGCAGGCTGGTGAATTCAGCCAGTGTCTGAGAGCATTTCACTGTGCTGATCGAGGAGGAAACAATGAGCGCCCCTGCCGCCGCAGATTGGACGGTGGCAGCGCAGTTCCTGGGCGGAGCTCATCGTGGAAACGCGGCCAAGACGGACAACATAGGAGAACAGGTGACGAATGTGGCGTAGGGCATGCCCCGCCCTGGCTGCCCTGGCCGTCCTGCTGGGGATCGCCGGCTGTGGCATTCCCACGGCATCGGCCCAGGCGCCGCAGTCGGCGGGAAAGTCGCCCTCGGCGATTGCCCGCATGGTCTGTACCCCGAAGGCAGCCCGGGAGATTGCCCAGGTAGTGGGAGCCAAGGCAGCGGTGACGGCCCCGACCTGGGCCGACAGTCTGTATGCCTGCGCCTACCGGTACAGCAAGGGGACCATGGTGCTCTCCGTGAAGGAGCTTTCCAGCTGGACCCAGACGTTCGCCTACTTTGACCAACTCGCCAGGACACTGCACAGGACAGCTCCGATCGGGGAGTTCGGCCAGGGTGCCTTCAGCGTGCGCAACGGATCGGTCGTGGTGCGCAAGGACTGGAAGGTCCTGCTCGTGGACACTTCCGGGCTGCGCGGGAACATCGGGTCGCCACCGAATCCTCCAAGCCAGGTAGCCATCAACGTGGCGGGCGTGATTCTTGGCTGCTGGACCGGCGATTGATCGGCCGCATCGTCCGTACCAGGATGCTAGTGCGCTCTCCCGGGCAGGCTCGGCAGTATCGCATCCGGACATGTACGCGGTCTCCGGCGGGATACCGCTGCGCGGCTGAACGCCAGGGCACGCTTAGCCCAGGGCACGGGCCAGGTCGCTGATGACCTCCGCTGTCTCGTTCGCGTAGCCGAGCGCCAGCCTGATGGTGCTGCGGTCCACCCCGATGCTCTTCAGCGCTTCGTCGTCGTATTCGAAGTAGGTGAAGAAGGTGCTCTGCTCGACCAGCGTGTGCGGCGCTCCGAAGTTCGACGCCATGAAGGGGACCTTGAGCCGGTCGACGATGCGGGCGGTAGCCGCCTCGCTCAGGCCCAGTTCGAACGTGACCACGCCGCCGTGCCCGGCCAGGTAGTCCTGCCCCAGCTTGAAGTGTGGATGGCTGTCAAGGCCGGTGTAGTAGACGCGCCGTACCGCCGGATGCCCGTCCAGGTACCGGGCGACCTCCATGCCCTGGGCGTTGACGCGCTGCATCCTCAGCGCCAGCGTGTAGAGGCTTCGCCTGAGCAGGAACGCGGCGTTCCCGTCCGCCACCGGGCCGGTCGTGTCGCGATACCAGCGGATCTGCTCGATCAGGTCCCGCCGCCCCGAGACGACCCCGGAGACGATGTCCCCGTGGCCGCCGAGATACTTCGTCGCGCTGAAGAGCGCCAGGTCCACACCCCAGCGCAGCGCGTAGAAGTTCGGCGGCGGCGAGAACGAGCTGTCCAGGGTCAGCACGACCCCGGGGCCGACGATCTCGCGCACTCGTGCGACGTCGATCAGGTACATGTGCGGAGACGAGGGCATCTCCAGGTGCACCAGCCGCAGCCGCCCGGCGAGCGCGGCGATGCCCTCAAGGAACGCTTCCGGATCGCGGATGGAGATCTCGTGGACGATGACCCCGAACTTGGGCAGCACGTGGTGGAAGAGGTTCCTGACCTGGCGGTAGGACTCGGCGGGCAGCACGACTTCGTCGCCGGTCCTGAGTAACGCCACGAACGTCGTGAAGTGCGCCGCCATGCCCGAGGCGAACAGCAGCGAGTCGTCGGCCCCGCTCAGTTCGCTGAGCCTGCCCTCGACCTCCAGCCAGGTCGGGTTGCTGTAGCGCCCGTAGCGCCCGGCCGGGAGCGTCAGATCATGCAGCCCCGCCTTGACCTGGTCCGCGTCGTCGAAGCAGTACTGCACGGGGTCGGCGAGGGCACGGTGTACACGGCCGGCGCGGCCTGGCTGGTCGGGATGTGCCCGCCCGAGCGGCGTGGCCGGGTCGTCGGGCTGTACGGCATCTGCATGTGGCTGGGTATCACCCTCGGCGCGCTGTTCGGCACCGTCACCATGCGGCTCGTTGGCTTCCCCGCCGTGTGGGGGCTGTGCGTCGCGGTGGGCGTGGCCGGGTTCCTCTCCATCCTGCCCAAGCCGCGGCCGCCCCGCCACGAGGGCGCCCCCGCCCGCAGGTCCCTCCTGCCGTCCAGCACGGTCATCCCGGGCATCGCGCTGTCCCTCGCCGCGCTCGGCTACGCCGGGCTGGCCGCGTTCGTCGCGCTGCACATGCAGGCGCGCGGGGTGGCCAACGGCATTGCCGCCTTCAATGCGTTCGGCTTTACCTACGTGGGCGTCAGGCTGTTCATCGGGAACGTGCCGGACCGCCTCGGCCCGCAGCAGGTGGCCTTCTGGTCGGCGCTGGTGGAGGCGGTCGGCCTGCTGATCGTCGCGATGGCCCCGGATCTCCCGGTCGTGATCCTCGGCGGGCTGGTCATGGGGGCCGGTCTCTCGCTGCTGTTCCCGTCGCTCGCCCTGATCGTCATCAACCGCACCGACAAGTCATAGCAGGGCGCCGCGCTGGGGGCGTTCACGTCCTTCTGGGACCTCGGGATCGCGGTCGGCGCCCCGGTCGCCGGGCTGATCGCCAGCGCCTCCGGCTACCCGGCCATCTACTACGTGATGGCCGGCTGCGCGGTCGCCTCGGCGATTCTGTCGGCACCCGGGGCACTGCGGCGCGGGGCCGTCGCCCACCGGCCGGCGCAGGACATGGCAGGCGACGGCGTCCAGCGTCCGGCAGACTCCGTCGACTCGGCTGTCGACCCGG
>Ga0209526_10000808_pt1 | contig 20616 bp, 14 predicted proteins | sample JacPinW_OM2H0_M1_FD_188566 | JGI IMG/M metagenome (GOLD analysis project Ga0209526, IMG submission 188566) | Forest soil microbial communities from Algoma, Ontario, Canada - Jack Pine, Ontario site 1_JW_OM2H0_M1 (SPAdes) (version 2) | ecosystem: Environmental > Terrestrial > Soil > Boreal... | reverse complement strand
AATGCCGCTGGGGCAAAAGGGGCCGCAGAAACGCCTGGTGCGCACATCCGCCGCGGCCGGCAGGAACTCGCCGCCGGACGGCTGGACACGGCGGAGAGCGAATTCCGGGCTGCGCTCGGCGCGGATCCCGCCAACGCCTCCGCACACCGTGAGCTTGCAGACATCGATCGGCGTCGCGGAAAGCTCGATGATGCGGTGAAAGAACTCCAGGCTTCGCTGGAAGCGCGAGATTCGGCTGTCGTCCGTACCATGCTAGCGAGAATTTATCTCGATCAGAAGAAACCCGATCTGGCTCGCACCGAGGTGGAACGGGCTGTCAAACTTGCGCCCAATTACGCGGAAGCCAAAAAATTGCTCGAGCATCTCCAGAATTCGAAGCCCAACGGGGGTGCGCAATGATTCGCCGCCGCGAGCTCTTTTGGTTTCGCAAGGTTTCTTGTCACGCCAAGCTTTTCTCTCTCTGCGCCTTCTGGGCCTCGGCGTTTATCCTGGTTTTCCCTACCGCCGCTATCGAGGAACATCGGCCTAGCTCGGTTCTCGAGCTGAAGCTCGACGGCGAAGTGGAGCCCGTCCTCGCCACTTACATTGATGAAGGAATTGCCGACGCGGAACGCCGGCACGCTGCTCTCGTGCTTATCACCATGGACACGCCCGGCGGCCTCAGTGACTCGATGAAGGATATCATCCAGCATGTTTTGAGCTCGCCAGTTCCCGTGGCCGTCTTCGTCTCGCCCACCGGCGCGCGCGGCGCGTCCGCCGGATTTTTCATTCTGCTCTCTGCGGATATTGCTGCCATGGCTCCTGGCACGCACACCGGCGCGGCTTCGCCGCTCATTGGCATTGGCTCGTATCCTGTGGCGATTGACGACACGCTGCGCAGAAAAATCACGAACGACGCCACCGCGTTTCTCCGCAGTTTTGCGGACAAACGGGGGCGAAACCCGTCCTTGGCAGAAACCGCGGTCACCGATGCCAGGGCTTTCACCGAAAAGGAAGCTTTGGACGGCAAGTTGATCGATCTCCTGGCGGCATCGGTAGACGATCTTCTGCAAAAGCTCGACGGACGTGAGATTACTCGGTTCGATGGCACGAAGGTCAGGTTGGCGCTCTCGAATTCCGTGCTGACGCCGTTCGAGCTGTCCGGGCGGCAAAAATTTCTCGCACGCATTGTCGAGCCGGATGTGTTCTTCCTTCTTTTGATTGTGGGTGTGCTGGGTCTCTACACCGAATTCACGCATCCCGGGATGGTTGCTCCGGGTGTGGTCGGTGGCATCTGTCTGGTGCTGGCACTGTACGCTATGCACCTTCTGCCTGTGAACCTCGCGGGTGTAGTTCTGATTCTGATCGCGCTAGCGCTCTTTATTCTGGAAGCAAAATACACCAGCCATGGTGTTCTTCTTGCAGGAGGCATTGTCTCGATGCTTCTGGGAGCGATGTTTTTGATCCGCTCCCCATTGACCGCGGGCGGCGTGAGCCTGGGCATCGCGGTAGCCGCGACTCTTCCATTTGCGGCGCTCAGCGTTCTTCTCATGCGTCTCGTTCTTACCTCGCGCAAATGGAAATTCACCACGGGACGCGAAGAATTGATTGGCGCGCAAGGCATTGTGATTTCACCGATGGCTGGCGGCGCGGAAGGAATGATCCGCATCCATGGGGAACTCTGGCGCGCCATATCCCGGCAACCGCTGCCGGAAGGCAAGCCCGTACGAGTTCTGAGGGTGGAGGGTCTCAAGCTGTACGTCGAGCCCGTGGACGCGGCTCCAGCAACAACGATATAAGCACGCAGCGTTGAGGAGGCAATATGTTCGAGTTCTTCGGTCTCGGCGGACTCGTGTTAGTGGGGTTCCTGCTGATCTGGTTTTGGAACTCGCTGTACATCATCAAAGAATGGGAGCGAGGTGTGGTACTGCGCCTCGGCCGTTTGTTGCCGCAAGCAAAGGGAGCGGGAGTCAATCTCGTTTTCTGGCCCATTGAAACTCTGACGCGGATCAATATGCGGATCGAGACGCTGGACGTTCCGCCGCAGGACATCATCACGCGCGACAACGTGTCGGTGAAAGTGAACGCGGTATGTTATTTCCGGGTTGTGGATGCGAACCTGGCGCTATCGCAGGTGCAAAACTATACCTACGCGACATCTCAGCTTGCTCAGACCACTCTGCGCAGCGTCGTGGGCCAGTTTGAGCTAGACGAAATCCTCTCGCAGCGCGATAAGGTGAACGCCAAGCTGCAGGTCATTCTCGACACGGATACGGAGCCTTGGGGCATCAAGGTCAGCAAAGTGGAAGTGAAGCAGGTCGACATTCCCGAGCAGATGCAGCGCGCCATTGCGCGCCAAGCGGAGGCCGAACGCGAACGCCGCGCCAAGATTATTCATGCCGCGGGCGAGTTCGAGGCTTCGCAGAAACTTGCCGACGCCGCGAAAGTTCTCGAAACGCAGCCTTCCGCCATTCAGTTGCGTTACCTTCAGACCCTTACCGAGATAGGTGTCGAGAAGAACACAACGATTGTGTTTCCGCTGCCCATCGATATCATTAACAGTTGGGTTCAAACGTTAGGAGGACAAAAGAAGTAAGAATGGCTTCTCGAGGAAATCGGGGGGGTGCCGGAGACCGCGTGCTGGAGAGCAGGCACGTTATCGGTCTGTTCATGCTGATGCTGCTGTTTTCCGGTGTTTTCTTCGCGCTGGGTTACGTCATGGGACGCAATCAGTACGACGGCCAGGTGCGCGCCGCTGGCAATCCGCGATCCACGCCGGATGCTGCCATAGCTGCCAAATCGGAGGCATTCGCGAAACGCGCCAACAGTGCGCCTGCTCATGTCGAGCCGCCGTCCGACCCGGCCACTCAGCCGAGTTCCGATTGGGGTTTTTACAACGCCGGCAAGACGTTGCCCGACGACAACCTGAAGCCGACGTCGTCTTCGAAGACTATCCCGGCGGCCGCCAGGAGCAAGAGCTCGCCCAGCTCTGCCAATGCGGCCGGTGCTTACACCGTCCAGGTCGCCGCACTCCGGAGAGAATCGGACGCTTTGACGCTCGCCAATAATCTGCAACGAAAGAGATTCCCTGCGTTCGTGGTTTCACCTCAAGCGGACAAGTATTATCACGTAAGGGTCGGTCCGTATGTCGACCAGAAGTCCGCAGAGGCCGCAAAGAAAGGCCTCGAGGGCGCCGGCTTCAAGGCTATTGTGAAGCACTGATGCCGGAGCGCGTTTGGGCAACCTTCCTTCGTCCTCGTCCTGGGGCGCCGACTCCCACCGCTTTTCGACCGGTTTTCGCCGCTTTGTCTGGCGCGGCGTTGTCGCTTTCCTACACGGGCTTTTATCTGAGCATTTACTCCTGGGTATGTGTCGGGATTCTTCTCATCGTGCTGTTCGGCGCGCGGCCCTTGGCAGCGTTCGGCTGTGGTTTTCTGCACGGATTCTTCTTTGTGCTGACTTCCGTGCCGTGGATTGCCACGGTCCTGGCGGTTCACGGTGGCCTCTCCACGGCCGGCGGCTGGGGCGTGCTGCTTTTGATTGCTGTTGTCTGGGGCTTGCTCACGGGTGGGTTTGCCTGGACGGTGCAGCGTCTCTCGCTCCATAGCATTGGCCTGGCCTGCGTTGGTGCGCCGTTTGTCTGGGTGACCTTCGAATTTGCCCGTGCACACCTTCCGGAGATCAGCTTTCCTTGGAATCTGCTGGGGTATCCAGCCTCCTCGAATCCGGCGCTTGTGCAACTCACCACGGTCACCGGCATCTACGGTCTTTCCTTTTTGGTCGCAGCCTTCAACGCGCTCCTGGCTTGGGGTGACGCGGCAGCGTCGCGCGCTGCTCGCCGTCTGACTCTTCTGGGCGCCTCGATCGCCCTGATACTCATCGTGATGCTAGTAGGGCCGCGCTTTGTGCCGGTACCGCAAGCAAAACACTACGCCCGCGCCGTTCAGCTCAATTTTCCCGAAGTCGAGGCCTATCCGAGCGATTGGTTTCAGGCCCAGGCCTCCGATCTCGAAGAAATCGAGAACTTGAGTCTTGGGCCGTCTGGCCGCGATCCTGATTTTCTCATCTGGCCGGAAGCGCCCGCGCCTTTTTCTTTTGAAGACCCGCAATTTGCCAAGCGCGCTTCGATGCTCGCGATTCGTTTTCACCACCCCTTTCTTGCCGGCGCCATCGAATGGAGGCCGCTCGTCGATTCTTCACAAGCAAGTGCGCGTCATGTCCTTGTTCCCTACAATAGCGCGGTCTTGGTAGACCCCCAGGGTCAAGACCTTTTCACGTACGACAAGATTCATCTCGTTCCGTTCGGAGAGTACGAGCCTTTTCCACTGATTCACCGGGTGGTCTCCAGCGTCTCCAGCGAAGTGGGCGGCTTCCGCAAGGGCACGAAGTACGCTGTGGGGCATCTTCCAGGCGGATTCACGTTTGGCACGTTCATTTGCTACGAAGCGATTTACCCGGGAGAGATTCGCCGTTTTGCTGCCAACGGCGCGGAGCTGTACGTTAACATTTCCAATGACGGGTGGTTCGGACGCTCCGCCGCGGCGGAGCAGCACCTCCGCATGGCGCGCGTGCGCGCCGTCGAGAACCGCCGATGGATGCTCCGCGTAACCAACAATGGCTTCACCGTTTCCGTCGATCCCTACGGGCGCATCTTTCGTCCTCTACCCCCCGACGTGCGCGCCGCCGCCGATCTGCCCTACGACTTCCGCACCGACGAGACTATCTACACGCGCTTCGGCGATTGGTTCGCCTGGCTCTGCGTCATTGTTTCCGTTATTCTGTTGACCTCAACTTTCAGGAAAGGAAATACCGCTCGCGAGGAAGAGTTAGTAGCAAACTCCGAGGTGACGGGTGACCGATCACTCGTCACTCGGTAGAGTTCGAATGCTCTCGGGCCGGCCGAAGAAATGATTCTCGAAGACCTGCAGTATCGATACGAAAGCTTGAAACCACGCATCGCGCTCGTACGGAGCTTTCTTTGACGCCGCGCAGCATCGGGAGCGCTTGAAGTCGTTGGAAGCGCGCATCGCCCAGCCGGATTTCTGGAACGATCAGGAAGCAGCTCAGAGCGTCCTGCGGGACCGCAAGCGCTCCGAAGACCAGAGCGGCGCCGACGCGAAGCTTACTTCCTTTTCCAGCGACATCGAAACCTACATCAATCTCGCTCAGGAAGAAACGAACGCCGGGCAGAGAAACGATCTACTGAAAGAGCTCGACCGCGAGATCTCTTCCGTGGAGAACTACATCGCCGAACTCGAGACGCAAACCTTGCTCTCCGGTGAAAACGATCATCTCAACGCCATCATGACCATCAAGCCCGGCGCCGGCGGCACCGAGTCGCAGGACTGGGCCGCCATCCTCCTGCGCATGTATCTTCGCTGGGCGGAACGCAAAGGCACGGGCGCCACCGTGCTCGATGAGACCCCCGGCGAGGAGGCGGGCATCAAGTCCGCGACGATCCAATTTGCCGGCGAAAACGCCTATGGCCTTCTCACCGGAGAAACCGGCGTGCATCGCCTCGTGCGCATTTCGCCGTTCGATCAAGCTGCGCGTCGCCACACTTCGTTCGCTTCCGTTTTCGTTATTCCCGAAGTCGACGACCGCATCGAGATCAACATTCGTCCGGAAGACTTGCGCGTCGACACGTTTCGATCGGGCGGCAAGGGCGGGCAAAACGTCAACAAGGTGGAGACCGCGGTTCGCATCACTCACCTCCCGACCAATATCGTCGTCGGGTGCCAGGTCGAGCGCAGCCAGCACAAGAATCGCGAGCTGGCCATGAAGATGCTTCGCTCCCGCCTCTATGATCTCGAAATCCAGAAGCGCCAGCAGCATACCGACAAGCTTGACGAATCCAAGCTGGACATTTCCTTCGGCAGCCAGGTTCGCTCCTACGTCCTCCAGCCCTATCGGCTGATCAAGGATCACCGCACGAAATTTGAAGTGGGCGACGTGGACCGTGTCCTCGACGGCGACCTGGATCCCTTTATTCGCTCCTATCTGATGGCCAAGAAGACCAAGGGCAGGCTGGAGATTCAGCCGGACGACGACCCCGATGCAGCGTGATCTTCCCACTGGATGCCCAGACCGTCCATTCAGCCGCCGATTTGCCCCATTCAGCCAGCGGGTAAACCACTACGATTCAATGCGTTGATTTCTTGTGTCCGCCGATGGTAGCTTTGTAAAGATACGCGAACCACTGTGAAGGGTGGAGAACGCTGCCGGGAACTCCATGTCCCCCTGGCCGGCAATCAAGGAGACTTTGTTTTGAGCGAAGCCTTACGCAACTTTTTGTTTACCTCCGAATCGGTGACGGAAGGTCACCCCGACAAAATCGCCGATCAGATTTCTGATGCCGTCCTTGATGAAGTGATGAGGCAGGACCCCAAGGGCCGCGTTGGCTGCGAGACGCTGGTCACCACCGGTCTCGCCGTGGTCTCCGGCGAAATCACCACCTCCGCGCAGGTGGACTACGACGCTCTGGTCCGCGAAACGATCCGCGGCGTCGGTTACGATCGCGCCAAATACGGGTACGATGGCGAAACTTGCGCAGTCATGTGCACCGTCAAGCGCCAATCGCCCGACATCGCGATGGGCGTCGACACCGGTGGCGCCGGCGACCAGGGCCTCATGTTCGGCTTCGCTTGCGACGAAACCGAAGAATTGATGCCCATGCCCATCCAACTCGCTCATCGCCTCACGCAGCGCCTCGCCGACGTTCGCAGGTCCAACAAAGTTGATTTCCTTCGGCCCGATGGCAAGTCGCAGGTCACCATCGAATATCGCGATGGCCGGCCGTTCCGCGTCGATTGCGTGGTGATCTCCACCCAGCATGGCGAGAAAGTCTCCAACGCCGACCTTCACGACGCCATCATGCAGCATGTCATTCGCCCCATCGTTCCCGCGGCTATGCTCGATCGCAATACCAAGTACCACATCAATCCGACCGGACGATTCGTCATCGGTGGTCCGATGGGCGATGCCGGCCTCACCGGGCGCAAGATTATCGTCGACACCTACGGCGGATACAGCCGTCACGGAGGCGGCGCTTTCTCCGGCAAGGATCCCTCGAAGGTTGACCGCTCTGCCTGCTACATGGCCCGCTACATTGCCAAGAACGTTGTTGCCGCAGGCCTCGCCCGCAAAGTTGAGGTTCAGCTCGCCTACGCCATCGGCGTCGCCGAGCCTGTCTCCGTGATGGTAGATACCTTCGGCACTGCGACCGTCCCTGAAGAGCGCATCACCGCGCTCGTTCGGGAATCTTTCTCTTTGACCCCCAAGGCCATTATCGAAGCGCTCGATCTTCGCCGGCCGATTTACAAGCCCACCGCCGCCTACGGGCACTTCGGCCGTAGCGGACCAGGTTTCACCTGGGAGCGCACCGACCGTGCCGACGCTCTGCGCAAGGCGGCCGGTCTTGGCGCAGTGGCCGGAGCGGAAGTCGGCGCACGCCGCTAGCTTTTTTCGCATCGGTAAACCGAGGTGCCGGCCTGAACACCGGCGCTGCATGCCGTACAAAACTAAAATCGAGGTGCAACACTTTGGCTCTCGCTGAGATGAAAAAAGGTGATGTGAAAGACATCGGGCTTGCCGACGCCGGCAAGCGCAAGATTGAGTGGGCCGCGCAGCAGATGCCGGTGCTGGAATCGATTCGCAAGCGCTTCAGCAAAGAGAAGCCGCTCAAGGGTCTTCGCGTTTCCGCCTGTCTGCACGTCACCAGCGAAACCGCGAATCTGATGATCGCCCTTCGCGATGGCGGCGCCGACGGCGTTCTCTGCGCTTCCAATCCGCTCTCCACCCAGGATGAAGTGGCCGCGTCTCTGAACCGCGATTACAACATCCCCACCTATGCCATCAAGGGCGAGGACAACGAGACCTATTACGCTCATTTGCGCGCCGCGCTCGAGCACAAGCCTCAACTCACCATGGACGACGGCGCCGATCTGGTCACCATGCTTTTGACCAAGCGCGCCGATCTGGTTCCGAACGTCATCGCCGGTACCGAAGAAACCACCACCGGCGTCATCCGCCTTCGCGCCATGGCCAAGGACGGCACGCTGAAATATCCGATCATCGCTGTGAACGACGCGATGACCAAGCATTTCTTCGACAATCGCTACGGAACGGGCCAGTCCACGCTGGACGGCGTCATTCGCGCCACAAACATCCTGCTTGCCGGACTAAAGGTGGTCATTGCGGGATACGGCTGGTGTGGCCGCGGAGTCGCTATGCGGGCCAAAGGGCTTGGTGCTAGCGTGATCGTTACCGAAATCGATCCCGTGAAGGGCATCGAGGCCGTTATGGACGGTTTCCGCGTTCTCCCTATGGCCGAAGCGGTTCGGGAAGGCGACGTGTTCATCACCGTTACCGGCAACAAGAATGTGATCCGCGGGGAACACTTCGAAAGCATGAAGAACGGTGCGGTGGTGTGCAACTCCGGCCACTTCAACGTTGAAATCGATATTCCTGCGCTTGAGAAATTGTCCAGCGGCAAGCGGGAAGTTCGCCCGCTCGTCGACGAATATCTCCTGAAGGGAGATCGCAAGGTTTATCTCCTTGGCGAAGGCCGGCTCGTGAATCTCGCCACCGCGGAAGGGCACCCTGCCTCGGTCATGGATATGAGTTTCGCCAATCAATCGCTCTCCGCTGAATATCTCGTCAAGAATCACAAGAACATGAAGCCGCAAGTTTACGTCGTTCCCGAGCACCTCGATCGCGAAATCGCGCGCTTGAAGCTCGAATCCATGGGCCACAAACTGGACAAGCTCACTCCCGAGCAGGAGCATTACCTCGCTTCCTGGCAGGAAGGCACCTAGCTCGGCAGCCAAACAGCTGCACGGTCGTGGTACTGTTGTAAGGGCGCAGCAACATGCTGCGCCCTTCCTTTTAATGGTGGTTAGGTTCTTCGCGAGCGCAACCCTATGTGGGACTTCGGCACGCACGCCCTCGACACCGCCCGTTTGCGCGGCGCATCCTACGCCGACGTACGGGTCATGCATCTTCGTCAGCGCGACCTGACCACCAAAAATGGCCAGGTTGGCACGCTGGCCCAATCCGAATCCATCGGGCTCGGCATCCGGGTCCTCGCGAATGGGGCCTGGGGATTCTCTTCAACCGATCGGCTCACGCGCGATGGCGTCTCTGGTTGCGCCGCGCAGGCCGTGGCCATCGCCAAGGCTTCCGCGCTCGCGAAACGCGGCGAGGTGGTCATGGCGCCGGAAGCAGCGTACGTCGATAGCTGGCAGAGTCCTTTCCACAAGGATTCATTCGAAATCCCGCTTGAGACACAGCTCACGCTTCTGCTTGCCGCCGATGCCGAAATGCGTCGCGTCAAAGGCGTGACGCTGACGGAAACCGGCATGCAGTTCCGCAAGATCGATTCCTGGTTCGCCTCCAGCATCGGCTCGCGCATCCACCAACGAAAAGTCATCACCGGTTGTGGCATTGCCGCCACGTCTTTCCAGGCCGACGAAATTCAAAAGCGCTCCTATCCGAACAGTTTCGGCGGGCAGCACGCGCTGCAAGGCTACGAGCTTGTCGAGTCGCTCGAATTGCTAGAGCACGCTTCGCGGGTCGCCGAAGAGGCCGTCGCGCTCCATTCCGCGGCGCAATGTCCGCAAGAAACGGGCACGCTGATCCTCGGGGGCACTCAACTCGGCTTGCAGATTCACGAATCCATCGGCCATCCCATCGAACTTGACCGCGTTCTCGGTCAAGAAGCCAACTTTGCCGGCACCAGTTTCCTCACCCTCGATCAACTCAACAAGCTGCGCTACGGTTCGGACATCGTCAACGTAGTCGCCGATGCCCGTCTCGATCATGGTCGCGGCCTCGGCACCTTCGCTTACGACGACGAAGGCGTCCCCGCGCAGCGCACCGACATCATCCAGGACGGCCAATTCCGCGGCTATCTTTCGAACCGCGAAACCGCACATCTCGTCGGCCTGAAACGCTCGTCCGGCAGCATGCGCACCGAAAGTTGGAACCGCCTCCCCATCATCCGCATGACCAACATCAGTCTTTTGCCCGGCACTTGGTCCTTCGACGACCTCCTCGCCGATACCGATGACGGCACCTTGATGGAGACCAATCGTTCCTGGTCGATCGACGATCGACGCTACCAATTCCAGTTTTCTACCGAGATCGGTTGGGAGATCAAAGGCGGCAAGAAAGTGCGCATGCTGAAAAACCCCAGCTACAGCGGCATCACCACCGAATTCTGGAATTCTTGCGACGCGATCTGCGACACCCATCATTGGACGCTCTGGGGCACTCCCAATTGCGGCAAGGGTCAGCCCATGCAGACGATGGGCACCGGCCACGGCGCGTCTCCCGCGCGCTTCCGAAACATTCGCATCGGCACAGCCTTCTCGAACTCATGAGTGCACAGCGCAAGCCTCGAGGTGCGCGAATAGGGAAGAACGCTGGGTCTTCCACGCATCTTCTGTCGGAGCGCGATCTTCGTCGTAGTATCGACACCGTGCTGCGCCTCGCTAAGGTCGCTGGCGCAGCCGAAACCGAAGTGCACCTCGATGAAGTCGTCGACGCGCTCACGCGCTTCGCCAACAACGCCATCCATCAAAACGTCGCCGAGCACGGCCTCACCGTTTCCATTCGCACCGTAGTCGACGGCCGTACCGCCCGTGCTACCACCAACCGCATCGACGAGGATTCCCTCCGCGCCGCCATCGATGCTTCTCTTTCCCTCGCTCACAGTCAGCCCCAAGACCCGCGCCTGCTGCCGCTTGCCGCAAGGCAGCGCTATCGTCCGGTAAATCGCTTCGTGAAGCAGACCGCCGCCCTCACCCCCGAAGATCGCGCTCGGGCGGTACGCCGTGCTTGCGATCTGGCCGTGAAGCACGGCCAGACCGCCGCTGGCATCTACTCCAGCGGCGAATCGCAAACCGCGGTGGGCAATTCCCGCGGCCTGTTCGCCGCGTATCGCGAGACCCACGCCGAGTTCTCCATCACCATGCAGGAAGAACTTGCCGCGAGCTGGGCCAAAGCAAACGCCGCCAGCGTAGCGGATATCGATCCCCAAGAACTCGCGGCCCGCGCCAGCGAAAAGGCGCATCGCGCCACCAACGCCCAGGAGCTTTCCCCCGGCCGCTACACCGTCATCCTCGAACCCGCCGCCGCTCTCGATCTTGTCGGTTTCCTGTTCTACGACTTCGCTGCCACGGCCGTCCAAGACAAACGCTCCTGCCTCAACAATCGCATGGGCAAGCAGCTTTTTGGCAAGAACGTCACCATCGCCGACGACGTTTATCACCCGTTGCAGCTCGGTGCTCCTTTCGATGGCGAAGGCATCCCTCGCCAGCGCGTTCTGCTCGTCGATCGAGGCATCCCGAAAAATTTGGTCTACGCCCGTACCACCGCGAAGGCGGCCCGGAAAAAGCCCACCGGACATGGTTTTCCCCTCCCCAATGAATATGGCGAAGCGCCCATGAACCTGGTCTTTACGGGTGGCAACTCTTCCCTCGAGGAAATGATCGCCTCTACGGATCGGGGCCTCCTCGTGACGCGCCTCTGGTACATCCGCGAAGTCGATCCCTACGAAAAGATCATGACCGGCATGACCCGCGACGGCCTTTTCCTGGTCGAACGGGGTCGCGTGGCTTCCGCGGTCCGCAATTTCCGCTTCAATCAGTCCATTCTGGAGATGCTCCGAAACGTGGAACTCCTCGGCCCCGCCGTACGCGCTACCGGCGAAGAAGCCTTCGAAATGGTCGTTCCCGCGATGAAAGTCCGCGATTTCCACTTCTCCGAGGTCACCAAGTTCTAGCCGTTCCCGCCGCCCTCAAGGGGTCCATTCGCCCCCTCTGGACCGCCTCTACAAAATTGATTTGTCGAATCCAAATTCTGCGTTGTACACGGAGGGCCTCCCCGTTCAATAAACTCTTATGTGGTCGTGTCATGTGCGAGCGGGTCGGGGGCGCCACCCCAATTGGGGTCATCCTGACCACGACGCTTGCGGCACGGGTTTCGTGGCCCGCCTGGGTAGTCCGCCCAATCACGACATCATCCAGTTGGCCCTGACCGCTCTCGAGCGCCTTACCCATCGCGGCGGCGTCGATGCCGATGGTGCCAGTGGTGACGGTGCCGGGATACTCACCTCGATCCCTGAGTCTTTCTTTCGAGCCCGAGCCCAAGAGCAGGGCTTCGAGCTTCCCGAGCAGTTTGGCTTGGGTTTCGCGTTTCTGCCGGCGGCATCCTCCGGCGACGCCCGCGCCGCCATCGAAGCCGCCGCGGAGACCGAGCGTCTCCGCGTCCTCGGTTGGCGCCGCGTCCCGGTTACCACCGGCTCGCTCGGCCGCCTCGCCCTGGAGACCATGCCGGAAATCTGGCAATTTTTCGTCGCGCCCTTTCACCCCACTCGCGGCGCCGCCCGCTTTGAGTGGCGTCTGGCGCTGCTGCGCAAGCGCGCCGAATCCGTTTTACCCCCTCGCTCCTACATTTGTTCGCTGTCGTCGCAAACGATCGTTTACAAAGGTTTGCTTACGCCCTGGCAGTTTCCGCAATTCTACGAAGATTTGCACGACCCGGCGTTTGCCACCACTTTCGCGGTGTTCCATCAGCGCTATTCGACCAACACGCAACCTTCTTGGCATTTGGCGCAGCCGTTCCGCTATACGGCCCACAACGGTGAAATCAACACCATCATTTCCAACCGTCGCTGGCTGCGTGCCAAGGATCGCGAGCTCCGCGCCGAGCTCACCGTGGGATCATGGTTTCGCGTGCTCGAAGAAAATGTCAGCGATTCCGCGAGTTTTGACAATGGATTTGAAGCCAAGCTCCTGGCGGGTTTTTCCCCGGAAGCGGCCATGCTTGCCATGGTGCCGCCGGCGTTTGAAAACGACCCACTTCTTTCCCGCGACGTTCGCGCCGCGCTCGCTTCGCTGTCTCAGAATGGGGAGCCTTGGGACGGTCCCGCGGCTCTGGTGTTCTCCGATGGCCAGTTTGTCGGCGCAAAGCTCGACCGCAATGGGCTGCGCCCGCTGCGCTACACGTTGACCCACGACGGATTGCTCATCGCCGGCTCTGAAACCGGGCTCATCGATTTTCCCGAGTCCCGCATTGCCGAGCGTCAGCGCCTTGGCCCCGGCGAGATGATTCTTGCCAATCCCGTGACCGGCGTTGTCTACCGCTGGCGTGAAATCCTGAAACGGCTTGCCACTCAGCAATCAAGAAATGCTTTACCGCCGGTGCGTCAAATCGGTGCGACGGCTACCATGCCTTCGCCGGCTATCGACGTGCCGAAGCGCGTGGCTGCTGCCGCTGGCTGGACCGAAGACCAATTCAAGATCCTGTTTTCCGCGCTCATTCACGGCAAAGAAGCCGATTGGAGTATGGGCGATGACGCTCCCCCTGCTTTTCTCTCGGCTCTCCCCCGCACTCTGTGGGATTACTGCAAACAGCGTTTCGCGCAGGTCACCAATCCACCCATCGATCCGCTGCGCGAATCCCACGTGATGTCTCTCGCCGTTCATCTTGCCAACGGCGTTGTCTTGCCTAGTCCGGTGATCGGTGCGGGTCAGCTCGCGGAGCTTTCCGCTACGTTCGGACCCGTTCATCGTGTTGACTTTACTTTTCCTGCCCCAATGGGAGTCCCGGGCGCGCGCTGCAGCATTGCTCAGCTTTCTACCCCTCTGAGTGGCAGCGGACGCCCGGGCCTCCTCCTCCTTTCCGACCGCGGCATCAGCAGGGAACGGGCCGCGCTTCCTGCGCTCCTGGCCACCGCCACGCTGTGGAAGGCCATGGTTGGCGAGGGCTTGTGGGACGTGCCTCTGATCGTCGAATCTGCGCAAGTTTTTGATACGCATCACGTGGCTTTGCTGGTCGCCGCCGGCGCCAGCGCCGTGGTGCCCTATCTTGCCGACCACTTCGCCGAATCGCTGGAGCCGGGTGGTACGGAACGCACCCGGGCGGCGATCAACGCCGGTCTCCGTAAAGTTCTCGCTCGCATGGGCGTCTCCACTCTCGCGAGTTATCGCAACAGCCATCTGTTTGAGATCGTGGGTCTCGCCGAAGACTTCTGCACCGAATTCTTCGAGGACGTTGCCGATTTTCCCGGCCAAAAAAGCCTCGACGATCTATTGACGGACTACCTGCGAATGCACAAAGCGGGCTTTTCCGCAGTCTCCGACGACCTTTCCGACGCCGGTCTGTTTCGCTTTCGCAAGGGTGCCGAGCTTCACGCCAACTCGCCCGAAGTCGTGCGTCGTCTCCACGCTCACGTCCGCGCTCCGGAAGCCGGAAAATACGCTGCCTTCGAAGAATTGGCAGAGAATCACGGTCCCGTTTTTCTCCGCGACCTGCTTGAAACCGTTCCGTCGCCACCCGTTCCTATCGACGAAGTCGAGCCACTCGACGCCATCGTCCAGCGCTTCAGCACCCAAGCGATGTCTCTCGGCTCGCTCGGCCTGGAAGCCCATCGAACTCTCGCGCTTGCTATGAACTCGCTCGGCGGCCGCAGCAACACTGGCGAAGGCGGCGAGGATCCTGCGATTTATCGGCACGAGCCGCACGCCGCCAACAAAATCAAGCAGGTCGCCTCCGGCCGCTTCGGTGTGACCGCGGACTATCTTGTCCACGCCCAAGAGCTCGAGATCAAAATGGCGCAAGGCTCCAAGCCCGGCGAAGGCGGCCAGCTCCCTGCGCGCAAAGTCACCGAATACATCGCGCGTATCCGCCACGCCACTCCTGGCACGCCGCTCATTTCTCCGCCGCCGCATCACGACATTTACAGCATCGAAGACTTGGCACAGTTGATCCACGATCTCCGGGCCGTGAATCCGCGCGCGCGCATCGGCGTAAAGCTCGTCTCCGGTTCGGGCGTCGGCATCATTGCTGCGGGTGTTGCTAAAGCCGGCGCGAACGTCATCACCATCAGCGGACACAATGGCGGCACGGGTTCTTCGCCGCTCACTTCCATCAAAAACACCGGCCTACCCTGGGAGATTGGATTGCGCGAAACGCATGAGACGCTGGTTCGCGCTGGCCTCCGTTCACGTCTCTCTCTCCGCGTGGACGGAGGCCTGAAATTCTCGCGCGACATCCTGATCGCCGCGATTCTCGGCGCCGACGAATTCGGCTTCGGTACCGCCGCTCTTCTGGCCATCGGCTGCGTCATGGCCCGCCAGTGCCATCTCAATACTTGCCCCGTAGGCATCGCTACGCAGGACGAAACGCTGCGCATGCGCTTCAATGGCAAGCCCGAGATGGTCATCGCGTATTTCCGTTCGCTCGGCGAAGAAGTGCGCCAGCGCTTGGCGCAGCTCGGCGTTCGTTCGCTCGGCGAGCTGCGTGGCTGGTACGATCGCCTGGGCACCCGCTCCGGAATGGACGCGTTCATGGTTGTTCCCGTTTCCGAGGGTCGTCGCGTTGCCACGCAACAAGTTCCCGTGGATCACACCTTTTCGCTCGAGGATTCGCTGCACTTCGGAAATTCCCTCGGAGAGCTGGCTGAACCTCGTCCCATCCACAACTCCGACCGCAGCGTCGGCACGAATCTGAGCGGCGAGCTCATGCGCCGGCGCAGCCGCAATCCGTCTACCGGCGAGGAAATTGTCCAAGCTTTCCATGGCTCCGCCGGGCAGAGCTTTGGCGCGTTTCTCGCCGATGGGGTCACTCTACATCTCTCCGGTGAAGCCAACGACTACGTCGGGAAAGGTCAGTCCGGGGGCACGATTTCAATTGCCGCTGGTTCCGCGGCTTCTCGGCGAGGTGACGTACTCGCCGGCAATACAGTTCTTTACGGTGCCACCTCCGGCCAGCTATACATTGCCGGACGCGCCGGCGAGCGTTTTGGTGTTCGCAACAGCGGTGCCCTTGCGGTTGTCGAGGGCGTAGGCCAGCACGGTTGTGAATATATGACCGGAGGCGTCGTCCTCGTCCTGGGCCCTCTCGGCTTGAACTTTGGTTCGGGGATGACCGGAGGCCTCGCCTACGTTCTGCGCGCCGAAGCCGACGAAGTGCTCCATCGCGAGTTCGTCGTGCTCGCCGACCTCGATGCCAACGAAGAATCCTGGCTAAGGCGGGTTCTGGAAGAGCATCTGCACCTCACGGCTAGCCCTCGCGCCAGCCGGCTTCTGTCGCGCAGGACCCCACTCCCATTCGTGCGCATACAGCCGGTACATTTCCAAGGCACCATCGAAGATACCTGGAAGCCCGTGCTTGCCCGCTTGAAACAGCGCGAACGTCTGCTCGTTGCGCCTCAGAGTTCGCAGATTCCCCAGGCTGCCGTGCATGCTTGAGATCCGGAGATTTACCGCCGCACGCGCTCTGGCTATTCCGCTATAATGCTCGTCGAACGGTTTGCTCATGGACTTTGATCAACTTGCCACTTTCGTATTCGTCGCCAAACTGAAGAGTTTTTCACGTGCAGGCCAGAAAGTCTTTCGCTCGCAGTCGGCCGTAAGCGCGCAAATTCGGCAGCTCGAACAAGCCTATCGCGCCAAACTCCTCGATCGTTCCGCCAAGTCGGTCGAGCTGACCCCGGCGGGTGAAGTTCTATTCGAATTTGCAGAACGCCTTCTCCGCTTGCGCGACGAATCCATCCAGGTGGTTGCCGACCGCGGCAACGTCGTGCAAGGTCCCGTCTTGTTCGGTGCCAACGAGGCCACCTGCCTCTATCTCCTCCCCGATATCTTCGCGGAGTTTCAGCGCCGTTTCCCGCTCGTCCACATCAGCATCTATCGCAATTTCAGTCACAAGATTTTGCAGCGCATCGAAGATGGCTCGATCGACGTCGGCATCGTCACCTTGCCCACTAAGTCGCCCAATCTCAAGGTGCATCACATTCATCGCGACCGCCTGCGCTTCATGGTCAGCACACGCAACGCTCTGGCCAATCGCTCGAAGATTACCCTCGATGAAGTCGCCGCGCAGCCCCTCATCTTTCCCAGGACCGGTTATACCCGCCAGGTGCTGGACAAGCTCTTCCGCCCGTACCGTTCGCGGATCCAGGTCACCATGGAGTTGCCCAGCGTTGGCATGATCAAGCGTTTCGTTGCCGCCGATGCGGGGGTCTCGTTCATCAGTGAGAGTTTTGCGCGGGATTACATCAAAGCGGGCGAAGTGAAGCTCCTCACTGTCGAAGGCGTCGATATCTGGCGCGAGCTCGGGCTGGTCTACCGCCGCGACCGCAGCCTCCCTCGAGCCGCTCAGGCCCTCATCGCTCTCATACGCGAGTATCGTAAAGCCGCGGAAACCCCTGCAGCTGCCGCTTCTGACTAGGAAATTCAGGCGTTGTTCCCGCAAGGCCTTAGCGCTGGGTCGCGCCCGCTTGGGCCGTAGCGTGCACACCGCACAAGATCTCAACAAGAGGAGCTGGGATTTTGTGCTTCTGCGTAGGGAGGTGGAATCGCTCGCGAAATCCGCTCAGCGAACGTTAAAATCCAGGCTGGTGATGGCTCGCGCAATCACATTTTCCTGAATTTGGATCAGGTCGGTGTCCGCGTAGGTCATGCCTAGCGCTGTGAGAATATCGTTGCCGCGCGCAATCACCACTAGCGTGCCGGACCAGTCATGTTCGTCGGCCTTCCCGCGGTAGCGATATTCCACCGCCGGTAATCCGCCCACCACTGTCTTTTGCTGCGAAATCTGCCGGTAGTTGAGGTACACATCGTGCAGCCGCTTCTCCACGGTCGTTGCTGCCGCATCCAGCGGCTGCTTGGTTTTTTCCCGCCCGACCACCATCAGTGTCGATTCGTTGAACGTTCCCATCGCCACGATCGCATTCGGCAGCGCCGTCCGCGCATCGTCGATCAGCTTCCAGCTTGGCGCCTTATACATGCGGAAGCCGTGCGTGTAGTTCGTATAGACATTCCCCTGAACCTCTTCTCTGTTCGCAGGAACTTCCGGTTCGGGCGGTGCAGGAGTCGCCACGGGCACCGCCAAAGCGCTGGTCGAAGAAGACGGCGTGCCCTTAATCGCAGGTGCGGCGGGTCTCGCGGCAGGCGCAATGGCAGGCAATGCCGGTTTCACCGCTGTGCTCGATACTCTGGCCGGTCTCTCGAGCGACGACACCATCGCAGGCTCGGCCGTCGGTTGTGTGTCCGCCGCGGCGCCCATCTTCACCTGCTCCTGCTCTGGGTTTGCCGCTTCCGGGCGAACGGGTTTCCTTCCCGCGGGCTTTACTTCCGTCTTGCCTGTTTCCGAAGCCATCGGAAGAATCGCCGCGATCTTGTTCTTCTCCACGAGAATGAATCCAAAGTCAGTCTTAACCTTGAACATGTTGTTGTCGTACGCGACGATCACACCATAGAAGGTCTTCCCGTCCTTGAGCTGTATTTCGTCCGCTCTGACGGGAAGTGTTGTCACACAAATCGCAAACAGGAGGAGGCCGCGCTTGCAGGGGACAGCCATCTTCAAAGTATCCTGCCGCCCACCGGAGCCACGCAATCTTCCGTCAAGGCCGGTGTCCGCCTGGTCACCCCACCATGAGCCACTCCAACACTCGTCGTCTCGCTCGCGAGTGCCGCCGAACGAGCTCTAACCCGCACCGGCCGGGCGAGTCCCCGCGCGGTCTCAAGCTGGCACGCCCGCCGCCGCGCTCACCATCGCGCAATGCAAACTGCCGGCCCGCTGATTCACGGGTTCTGTCTGAACGCTCGTCAGCCTCAGATCCACGGATTCCACAACAACGCCGCTCATCTGCGACCTGCCAAGTAAATCCATGGCCGCTTCGCGAAGCTCGCTCCCCTCATTCGTCGGTCTGGCAAGACGCATCCGCTGCAGCGTCGCCACCCCATCCGCATACTCGAGCCTCAACCCCATCGACTTCGCCTCTCGCCCGCTCTCGCGCAGCGCCTCTCCAGCCCGCCGGCACACGTACGCTATCATCCCGCCAACGATTTCTGCGTCGTCGACCGTACTCCCGTCGGCCGAATCGTCGCCTAAGGTCGGTCGCAATCTATGCCGGCAATCACCGAGATGCCGCGCGCAATCCCAAATTCTTCGCCCAAGCGCCTTTCCAAACACAGTCTGCAGAGCCGGCCTCGGCACGCCCGCAAGCTCGACAACCATCGCCTCCCCGCGCCGCTCCGGGATAGAACTTTCAACCCACGCTTCCATAAGGCCTCCTGGCAGGAACTTCGGAGTGTAACGGCCAGCGGCTCGGGAGAGCCTAGGGAGGCAATGGAGCCGCCAGCCGTCTTCCGGTTTCCTTCACCACCTTCCACTATAGCGAACAAAAAGCGAAAGTCAACAAGGGAATCGTTGCAGATTTCGCCGACCCGCGCGCGGGGTCCTACTCTCTGAAAAAAGTAGCTCCGGTTTGTGCCATCGCATCTGCCCGTTGGCAGACAGCACCGTTTGAAACCTCTGTCCGGAGCCGCACGGACAAGGGTCTTGCGCCCAAGCTTTTCCACGAGTTCTTTGTTTCCACGAACTACTCGCCTCCCGCGTCCTACTTGCGTTTCGGACGGATATCCCTTTCGGCGCTTACTGCTGCGCTCGAAAGCACCCTTCGTCGTTCAAGGCATCGCTACGCATGACCGACCTCCTGTTTTGAAGTCGCACGGTCTTTCACCAAAACCCATCCGTGGGTTTGACGCGAATGGGCCTGCTTCGCCCTCTAGATCCGGCTTCCCCGAAGCCGCCGGTGCAGGGTCCGCGCCGTTCTCTTGGAGCTCGCCGAACTGCAGCCGCCTAAAAGAGCTGCCGGAACGTCCAGAACGCCACCGGCAGCGTCAACACCCACGCCATCACGGCTTCAACTCCTTAAAGAGCGCCATTTCCATTCCGATGCTGTTCACCAATTCGCGCAGCGCCAGCATCGTAGTGGGAATGTACTCCGTCACGTCCTCCCGCGGAAGCGCACCACAGGATAGGGTCTCGGCAAACCAAATAGCGGTCCACCATTTCACCTTCTTATTTCTTGACAATCCCCGCCCTGCCGATGAAGCCTTGTCCCCATGAACCCCTCCCCAGTGCTGTTTCTCTCGTTTTTCATCGGCGTCATCGCCGGCCTTCGCTCCCTTACCGCACCCGCAGTCGTGGCCTGGGCCGCGCATCGGCGCTGGCTGGAACTTCGCTATTCACCGCTCGCCTTCCTGCACTCGACCGCCGCCTCCATCATCTTTGTGGTGCTCGCGCTCGCCGAACTCGTCGCGGACAAACTCCCCTCTACCCCCGGCCGCACGCAACCTCCCGGGCTGATTGGCCGTTTCCTGACGGGTGGTCTCTCTGGTGCCGCCGTAGCGGCGTCGGGAGGCGGATCCCTCGCGCTTGGAGCCGTTCTAGGTGCTGGCGGCGGCCTCGTCGGTGCGTTCCTCGGATACCAAGTTCGCACCCGCCTGGTGAAGGCTCTCAAGGTTCCGGATTTCGTCATCGCCGTGTTGGAAGATGCTGTGGCGATCGGCGGGGGACTCTTTATCGTTTCCCGGTTCTGATCCACCCTCGAGTGCATCCAATTCCCGGGCAGCAGGAGTTTTCAAAAAGCCCCCAAGGGACCTCTCGATGAGCGCCGCAAAACACTATCAAGCCGTCGTTATCGGTTCGGGCCAGGGCGGAACTCCTTTGTGCCGGGCGCTCGCCGAAGCCGGCTTGCCGACCGCGCTCATCGAACGCGAGCACATCGGTGGAACCTGCGTCAACGAAGGCTGCACCCCCACAAAGACCATGGTCGCCGGC
>Ga0209526_10000807_pt1 | contig 20623 bp, 19 predicted proteins | sample JacPinW_OM2H0_M1_FD_188566 | JGI IMG/M metagenome (GOLD analysis project Ga0209526, IMG submission 188566) | Forest soil microbial communities from Algoma, Ontario, Canada - Jack Pine, Ontario site 1_JW_OM2H0_M1 (SPAdes) (version 2) | ecosystem: Environmental > Terrestrial > Soil > Boreal... | reverse complement strand
GAGGAAGATGCCCGCCAGCACCGCGAAGATCGACGCGCCCGCCAGCACGATGGCAAGGCGCTGCAACGCCAGGTCCAGCGATGCGTAGGCTTCCTTGACCGGAAGCTCGACGAACATGATCCAGCCCAGTGGCGCAATCGGCGCCGACGCCGTCAGCACCTCCTGCCCCTGGATATTCATCGTGCCCTGCAAGGAATCCGGGCCGGAATTCGTGGTCCCTGCCCGCGGTGTCGGGACCGGCGGCGCCGGTGCCGGCGGCATTGCCCGCGCTCCAGGCGCGGCCTGCGCCGCTTGCGCTGCCTGCTCCGCCAACGCGGCCTGCTCTGCCAACGCGGCCTGCTCTGCCAACGCGGCCTGCACCTGAACGAGCTTCGACATGTCGGTATTGCGCAGCACCAGGCTGATGTCGGGATGCGCGATCAACCGTCCTCCCGCGCCGACGACATAGGCATGGCCGCGCTCGCCGACCTTGATCTGCGAGACCACGTCCCAGATCAGTTTCAGATTGACCTCGGCGATGCTGACGCCGGCGTCCTTGCGGGTGCCGGCCAGCGCCAGCGTCATGTAGGGCTCGGACTCCCGGCGGAAATAGACCGGACCGTAATAGACCTTGTGGGCGACGGCTTCGGTGAACTTTGGGTCTTTGGAGAGATCGAGCCCGGAGTCCACGACGTCCATGGCGAGACGCGAGACTCTCAGGCGCTCCTTGCCGGTCGAATCGACCTGCGCCAGTTCGGTAATCGCCGGCACCTGCCGCAACAGCCGCAAGGCATCGAATCGGCGCTGCTCGATCGAGCCCGCGGACCACGGCAATTGGGTGGTCCAGCCGAGCTGGCTTTCGATCTCCTTGATGAACTGGCCGATCTTTGCCGCCGCCGCCTCGGCCTGCTCGTGCTGAATCCGGATCAGCGCGGCCTTGTGCTCGCGGTAATAGAAGAAAACCTCGAAAATCCCGTTGGAAAGCAGCGCGACGCCGACCACCGCGACGAACAGCGCGACATATTTGGTGAACAGCCGGCTGCGGATTTTCGTCGCCTGCGGCTTGGCCTCCGGCGCAGCATCCGCCACGGGCGATGCAGCCAGCGTGCGGCCCTGAGGCGTGTCGGGGTGGAGGGAGATGCTCATCCCACCCAATTTAGCAAGAACGGGCGGTAATGTCTCTTACCGCAGTGCGGTAGGATTACTCGATCGAGGCGGCGGCGCCGTTCAACGCCGCTGCCGCGAGAGGTGTGCCGGTTAACGGCTCAGGTCGGCTTCAGCGCCTTCGTACCGAGATCGAACTCCGCGATCTCCTTGGCCCGCTCGGAGTCGGCCGCTGCGCGGTGATCGGTGGCGATCGACACATAGACCATGGGCAGTACGAACAGCGTGAACAGGGTTCCGATCGACATGCCGGCGACGACGACAAGTCCGATCGAGAACCGGCTCGCCGCGCCCGCGCCGCTCGCGGTCAGGAGCGGCAGCAGGCCGGTGACCATCGCCGCCGTCGTCATCAGGATCGGCCGCAGCCGCACGCGAGCCGCCATCTCGATCGCGGAGCGCCGGTCGAGGCCTTCATTGAGCTGCAGCTCGTTGGCGAACTCGACCATCAGGATGCCGTGCTTGCTGATCAGCCCGACCAGGGTGAGCAATCCGACCTGGGTATAGATGTTCATGGTGGCGAGGCCGAAGAACAGCGGAATCAAGGCTCCGACGATCGCCATCGGCACGCTGATCATGATGACGAGCGGATCGCGCAGGCTCTCGAATTGCGCCGCCAGCACCAGGAAGATGATGATCAGCGCAAAACCGAAAGTGATCGCGAGCTGGTTGCCTTCCTGCACATATTGCCGGGAATCCGCGAGGTAGTCGTGGCTGAACCCGGCCGGGAGCTTTTTGGCCTCGCCCTCGAGGAAGTCGACCGCCGCCCCGACCGTGACGCCGGGCATCGGCACCGCCTGGAAGGTTGCGGAATTCAGCTGGTTATAATGCGTCAGGGCATTGGGATCGGTCGCGGTCTGGATCGACACCAGCGTCGACAGCGGCACTTGCTGGCCGCTTGACGACGTCAGGTAGTAGCTGCCGAGCGCCTCGGGCGACAGCCGCTTGTCGCGCGGCACCTGCGGGATGACCTGATACGACCGTCCTTCGAGGTTGAACCGGTTCACGTAGTTGCCGCCGAGCAGCGTTGCCAGCGACGCACCGACATTCTGCATGGTGATGCCGAGATCGCTCGCCTTCGAGCGGTCGATACTGACCCGCACCACCGGCTGATTGAAGTCGAGATCGCTGTCGGAAACGATGAACAACCCGCTCTTGCGCGCGGCGTCCTTCAATTTGACCATCTGCTCATAGACCGCCTGGAATCCGTTGGTCGAAGAGATCACCATCTGCACCGGCAAGCCACCGGGCCCGCCGGGCAATGGCGGCAGGTTGAAGGCAAAGGCGTTGACGCCCTCGATCTTGCTGATCTGCGCCTGCACCAGCGGCTTGAGCGCGATCGACGAGCGCTTGCGCTCGTCCCACGGCTTGAGCAGCATGCCGGCGATGCCGTTTTGCGGGCCGTTGATACCGTTCAGAACGAAACGAAGGTCGGTTTCCGGGAAACCGGCGAATGTTTTGTCCAGCTTCTCGCCGTAATAGTCGATGTAATCGATGTTGGCGTATTTCGGCGCCTTGGTCACGGAGAACACGATGCCCTGATCTTCTTCGGGCGCGAGCTCTTTCGAGGTGTGCATGTAAAGGAAACCGACCAGTCCGAGGATGGTCAGCGCGAACAGCGCCGTGATCGGGCGATAGTCCAGCGAGCGATCGAGCTGCCGGCCGTACCAACGCGTCATCGCGCCGAACACCTTGTTGACGATCCTGGCAAACCGTCCCTCCTCGGCACTCTTGAGGAACACCGAGCACATCATCGGCGACAACGTCAGCGCGATCACGCCGGACACGATCACCGCGCCCGCCAGCGTAAACGCGAATTCGCGGAACAGCGAACCGGTGAGGCCGCCGAGGAAGCCGATCGGCGCGTACACCGCGGCGAGCGTGATGGTCATGGAGATGACCGGGCCGACGATCTCGCGCGCGCCCTGCATCGCGGCCTGCACCGGAGGTTTGCCTTCCTCCAGATGCCGGTGGATGTTCTCAACCACCACAATGGCGTCGTCGACGACAAGACCGATCGCCAGCACCATCGCCAGCAGCGTCAGCAGGTTGAAACTGAATCCCGCGATCAGCATCAGGCTGCAGACACCGATCAGCGACAGCGGGATCGTCACCACCGGGATGATCACCGAACGGAACGAGGCGAGGAACAGGAAGATCACGACCACCACGATGATGACCGCTTCGCCAAGGGTCTTCTCGACCTCGTCGATCGAGGATTGAATGAATTTGGTCGAATCATACGCCACCTTCATCTTCATCGACGGCGGCAGGTTGCGTTCGAGCTCCGGGAACAGCGCGCGCACGCCCTTGACCAAGGTCAGCGGGTTGCCTTGCGGGGTTGCCTGCACGCCGATGAAGATCGCGTGCTCGCCGTTGAAGGCGACGCTGGCGTCGGTGCTTTGCGCCGCGAGCTCGACGGTCGCGACGTCCTCCACCCGCACAAACCCGCCGTCCTTGGACTTGATGATCATGCGCTTGAACTGATCGAGATTGCGCAGGTCGGAATTGGCCGACACGTTGGAGACGATGAAATAGCCCTTGGATTGGCCGGCGGCGGCCTGGAAGTTATTGGCGGCAATCGCAGCAGAGACATCCCCGGGCGAAACGTTGCGGCCGGCCATGCGGACGGGATCGAGCCACAGCCGCATCGCAAAGGTCTGGCCGCCCAGAATATCGGCGGAGGCGACCCCGTCGACGGTCGACAGCACCGGCTGAACCACCCGCGTCAAATAGTCCGAGATCGCCGATCCCGACAGCGAGTCAGAGGAGAAGCCGAGATACATCACCGCCGTAGTCTGGCCGGTGCTCTTGGTCACGACCGGATCGTTCGACTCTTTCGGAATGAGGTATTTGACCGAATTCACCTTGGCGAGCACTTCGGTCAGCGCCTGGTTCGGATCGAAATTCAATTTGATGTAGACCTGGATCGTGCTGGTGCCGAGCACCGACGACGAGGTCATATAGTCGACGCCTTCGGCGGACGCGACCGCCTGCTCGATCGGCGTGGTGATAAAGCCCTGGATCAATTCGGCCGACGCACCGGGATAGGAGGTGGTGACGTTGACCACGGTGTTCGACAGCTTTGGATACTGCCGAATACCCAGGCTGGTCGCGGCCCGGAACCCGATCAGCAGAATCAAGAGACTGACGACCAAGGCCAATACCGGTCGTTTGATGAAAATGTCGGTCCAGACCATCGCGATGCGCTCCGATCAGATCATGATCCGGTCAAATCGGATCGTGATCCACGTTTTATGTTTGAGGTTGATCTCCGGGCCAACGCTTCGCGCTGGTCCGGAGCAAAAACCGTTTAGTAACGCGGCGGATTGGCCGGTATCGGCGGCGGCTGGTCGGTCGAGATCGCCACCGCCGCACCCGATTGCAGCTTGAGCTGGCCGACCGCGACCACGCGATCGCCGGCTTTCAAACCGCTCAGGATTTCGGTCCGTCCATTGACCCGGTTGCCGGTCCGCACAAAGGTGCGGACGGCGGTCAGGCTGGTCTTGCCATCATCCTGTTTCTTCTCGGTGAGCAGGTACACCGAATCCCCGTAGAGCGTGTAATCGACCGCCGTTTCGGGGACGGTGACGACCGGCGGCTTGTCCGGCAGCACCACCGTCGTGGTCGTGAACATGCCGGGCTTCAAGATGTGATCGGGATTGTCGAGCGTGGCCTGAACGTGGATGTTGCGGGTATCGGTGGCGATCTGGGGTTCGATCGCGTTGATCGTGCCCTCAAAGCCGCGGCCCGGATAGGCATCAACCGCGATGCGCACCGTCTGTCCGACGGCAAGGTGTCCGGAGTCCTTTTCCGTCACCGTGAAGTTGGCGTACAGCGTCGACAAATTGGTCAGCGTCACGATCTGCGTACCCGCGGTGAGGTACTGGCCGACCTCGACGTGACGGACGCCGAGTTCGCCGTCGAACGGCGCGCGCACCAGCTTCTGCGAAATGATCGCCTCGGTCTTGGCGATACCCGCATTGGCCTGGTCAAAGGTGGCCTGCGCCGAATCGGCCGTCGCCTGCGGACCGAACTGACGCGCCGCCAGCTGCTTGGCGCGATCCAGCGCCAGCTGCGCGCCGATCGCCTGCGCCTTGAAGCTCGCAAGGTCGCCCTGCTCGGGACCGTCGAACAGCTGAATCAGCGGGCTCCCCGCCTTCACGGTGGAACCAGCAGTAAACATGATGTCGGTGATCCGGCCCGAGACGTCGGAGGTGACATTCACCTGATGCACGGCGGCGAGATCACCGACCGCCGTCAGCAGGTTCGGAACGACTTCGGACCTGGCCTCGGAGATGGCAACCGAGGTCGGCGGCGGCTTATTGTTGGCAAAGAACTGCGCGATCATCTGGCCGCGGAAATAGTTGAACCAGACGAGGCCACCGACCAGCGCCGCCAGCAACGACCCAACGATGATGAACCAGCGGATCATCCGAACCGGACGCCCGGGCGGCTTCTCGGTAATCGCCCTGCCCGAGATATGGGCTTCGGTCACAATGTTCATGTCATGCACTCTCTATAGTTATCTTTTGCTCCGGCTCCGGCGAATGTTCGCGACAGAGGTAAGAGGCGATAGCGGTTTCGTTCAATCCAATTCCGCGGAGGATAAATTGGCAAAGCTGCCGTTCGAAATCGGCGGCGTTGCCGTAAGTCAGGCAAGGCATCGACGGCAGCCGGGCTATCGTCGCCATCAGCACGGTATGATGCGCAAACCAGAACAGGTTTTTTGGCTCGCGTCCGATCCGTGATGCGTCGCCCGCCTCCACCGCTTGCTCCAGCGATGCGGTGAAAACAGCCCCGACCAAACCTTCGATCTTCTCATAGATCAGCCGCGCGAATTCTCCGTCGTCGAGGTGGCTGGCGACCAACAGCCTGAGACGCTGGGCGTCCTCCTGATCGGGAGCATCTACCGCCCCCTGGAAATGGCGGACCATTTCGCGGATCAGCGTGACGAGCGTTTCAGTCGATGGCGGAAGCCCCAATAACCGATGCAGCGCGGGATCCGCGTCACACTCCTCCGAGAGGATCTCGGCATACAGCGCCGATTTCGTCGGGAAGTGCTTGAACAGCAAACCTTCCGAAATTGAGGCAGCCGCCGCGACGCTTTTGGTCGTGGTCCCCGCGAAGCCGTGGCGGGCAAAGCAACGCTTGGCGGCACCCAAGATCAATTGCCGCCGCAAGTCGCCGGTCATGCGCAGAGTGCTCATGATTGTGAGTAAGCACTCACCTTAACAAAAAGTCAAGGTTTTCGCTGCAGTGCACCAGTTCCACTGGGTGCTAGATCGGCCCAAACCCGAGCGCGCCGCGAATCCGGGTCACGGTGAATTGACCGTCCCGGCTGGACAGCACGCGCTCCAGATTGGCGCTGTCGATCTTGATGCTGGCGAAACGGGGACCACTGGCGATGTCGTGCATGGAACGCGCAAAGGCCTCGATCTCGGTCATGGTCGCGAGGCTGCGCGCGTCGGCGATCCCGCACGCGCGGGCGACACCGACAAGGTCGGCGGTGCCGGCAGTGTGGCTCGCCTGTCCGCCGGTTTCGCCATAGACCTCATTATCCAGCACCACGATCGTGAGGTTGCCGGGCTTTTGCAGGCCGACGGTGGCAAGGCTCCCCATCCCCATCAGCATCTCGCCGTCGCCCGTGATCACCACGACCGGCAGTTTCGGCTGCGCCAGCGCCATGCCGAGCCCGATCATGACCGCGCCGCCCATCGCACCCCAGAGATAAAAGTTGCGGTCGTGATCGCCGGCAGCCGCGATGTCGTAGGTCGAGGCGCCGAGCCCGCCCACCACGATCGCGTCCTTGCGCTCTGCCAGCAGGCCAGCGACCACGCCCCGCCGCTCGAGAAGATTTGCCTTGCTCATTTGGTAAAGACCTTGGCGCCGATCAGGCGCTGCGACAACAGGACGGCCGTCGGCGTGCAGGCGTTGTAAGCCTGCCCCGCACCGGCTTCGACGACCTCGCGCACTTCGCTCGGGTGCGACGCCCGCAACACTTTGATCCCGGACAATTCGAAGACGCCGGCGGTGCTCGACCCCATCGGCACCTGCCAGGGATTGAATTCGCCCCATTCGCCGCGCATCGTCACCAGCGTCAGGAACGGAAAACGAAAAATCTGGGTCAGCGACAGCATGTTCACGCAATTGCCGACCCCGCTCGACTGCATCAGCAGCACGCCGCGCTGGCCGCCGGCCCACGCCCCGGCCAACATGGCCACGCCCTCTTCCTCCGTCGTCAGCGGCACCGCGCGCATCGACGGCGCGCCCAGCACGCGTTCGATCAATTGCGAATGCCCGGCATCCGGCACGTAAGGCACCTGACGGACATCGAAGCGCTGCAGAAGCGCAAAAATCTCCTCCGGCCAAGAAGGAGTAGTTTCGGACAGGGCTACGGAACCAGCTTCAGTGCGGGCGTGCATTTTTCATTTCCGGTCGGCTGGGCAACACTGTATTCGGGTGCGGGACTGTAGACGGCGCCGCATTTTACGAAAGAGCGAAAACGGCATATCCCTGTCCCCAAAGAGTATGGCAGCATGACTGCGAACGCGCGAGAGCTGGCGAGGAGTTTCGACCTCGAGAAACTCACCCCGGAATTTTACGCCGACCCCTACCCGATCTATCGTGCACTGCGGGAGCACGAGCCGATAAAACTCATGCCGAATGGCTCCTACTTCCTGACGCGCTATGACGATCTGGTCAGCGCCTACAAGAACACGAAGCTCTTTTCATCCGACAAGAAAAAGGAGTTTTCGCCGAAATACGGCACATCGCTACTCTACGAACACCACACCACCAGCCTCGTCTTCAACGACCCGCCGGCCCATACGCGGGTGCGGCGCTTGATCATGGGCGCGCTGTCGCCGCGCGCGATCGCCGAGATGGAGCCCTATTTGATCGCGCTGGTCGACCGGCTGCTCGATGGTATCGCCGCCAAGGATAATTTCGAGCTGATCGGCAATTTTGCCTCCGCGATCCCCGTCGAGGTGATCGGCAATCTGCTCGACGTGCCCAGAGACGAGCGCGAGCCGTTGCGCGACTGGTCGCTGGCGATTTTGGGCGCGCTCGAACCGGTCATCAGCCCCGAAGCGTTTGCGCGCGGCAACAGCGCGGTAAAAGATTTCCTCGCCTATTTGGAAGACCTGGTCGAGCGGCGCCGCGCAAAACCCGGCAATCCTGACCGGGACGTGCTGACGCGTCTCATTCAGGGCGAGGACAATGGCGAGCGCCTCACCGCGAAGGAACTGCTGCACAATTGCATCTTCCTGCTGAACGCCGGCCACGAGACCACGACCAATCTGATCGGCAACGGACTGGTGGCGTTGTCGCAAAATCCCGCGCAGAAAAAGCGGCTGATCGAGCATCCCGATCTGATCAAGTCCGCGGTCGAGGAAATTTTGCGATTTGAAAGCTCGAACCAGCTCGGCAACCGCATGACCACAGATCGCGTCGAACTCGGCGGCGTCACGCTCGTCGCCGGCACGCCGGTGACGTTGTGCATCGGGGCTGCAAACCGCGATCCCCGACAATTCCCTGATCCGGAAACGCTCGACATCGGCCGCACCCCGAACCGGCATCTGGCGTTCGCCACCGGCGCGCATCAATGCGCCGGCATGGCGCTGGCGCGGCTCGAAGGCGCGATTGCGATTTCGCGATTTTTGGCGCGGTTTCCGGGTTACGCGCTGGACGGCGAACCAGTGCGCGGCGGCCGCGTCCGCTTCCGCGGATTTTTGAGCGTGCCGTGCGTGGTCGGATGATCCGCCGTCACAAATACATCATAACGGCAATTGCGAATGCGCACGATGGGACACGATTTCCCTCAACCGTGGCGATTCCGCCACAGCCCGAAAGCCCTGCGCAAGTTAGGATTGCTCCCAATCATCAGGGATGGGCAGGATCATGAAAAAGCTGTTTTCCGGAATGGCAGCCGTTTTGGCTCTATCGACGACGGCCTCCGCCGCCGATCTGGCGGTCATGAGCCCGATGCCGATGCCTGCTCTGGTGATCTTCAGCTGGAGCGGGTGTTACGTCGGTGTCGAGGGCGGCGGAAACTGGGGAAGAAGCGAGCAGATCGCGCGCTCGGGCGCCTTCGTCAATTCGCCGATCACCGGAAAATTCGATTTGAGCGGCGGCATCGCCGGCGGCACCGTCGGCTGTAATTTCCAAACGAGCAACTTCGTGTTTGGCATCGAGAACGATTTCTCGTGGACGAACAAGAAGGGCTCGGCGTCCGATCTGCCGCCATTCAACGTCGCCAGCACCAGCGCCACGCGCGAGAAGTGGATTGACACCCTGCGCCCCCGCTTCGGCTATGCCTGGGACAAGTTTTTGTTCTACGGCACCGCCGGCGTGGCGTTTGCAGGAACCGACGTGACCGTCTCCAATCCGGCCTTCGGCAGCTTCACCAATTCGCAGACCCGGATTGGCTGGACGGCCGGTGTCGGCGGCGAATGGGCGGCCTGGACCGGTCCGTGGGGCGCGGTGACATTCAAGCTGGAATATCTGCACGCCGACTTCGACAGCAAGCAATATTTCAATCCGCCCGTCGCCATTCCCACCGGGACCATCGTAACCCGCGACATGAAGCTGCGGGACGATATGGTTCGCGTCGGCATGAACGTATTGTTCAACTGGGGCGGCCCGGTCATCGCGAAGTATTAATTGCTTTGTGTAGGATGGGTTGAGCCTGCGGGTCGCGCGGATGCGCGCCGATGATAAACTCCGCGATACCCATCACCTCAGGCATCGCGACCCATTGATGGGCTACCGTCATCTCGACTGCCTCTCCGCCTGCTCGACGGTGCAGAGCGCGGACTCGATCCCGCTCAAAATGGCCCGGTCCCAGACCTCATAGCCAGCAGCGTTGAGGTGGATACCGTCAAACGTGTGATGATCCGGCATCGCCGGCAAGGAAATGAATGTGACCCGGGCTTCTTCGGCGAGCTGGCGCAAGATTGCGTTATAGCTGTCGATCACGGCGATGCCGACGTTTTTCGCCGCTTCCAATCCGGCCTCGGGGGATGGTATCGCCACAATCGCGCGGCGCGGCGTCAACGCTGCCAATTCGGTCAACAGCGCCTGGTAATTTGACCTGAATTGCTCGACGCCATGCGCCATCGCCGCATCGTTGGTACCGAGCGAAACAACAACCAGCGCCGCGCGCTTGCCGCCAAGCGACTGCGAGAGAATCGCGCCGAGGTTGCTCGCCGTCGATGCGCCTCCAATCCCGGCGTTGACGATAGCGTGGCCGCATAATGACCGCGGCAACGTCGATGCCTCGACAATGCTGTCGCCGAGAACGACGATCGCATCATCGAATCGCGCCAGCGTAGATTGGATGACGAAATGCCGCGTGGTCGCGTGGGGGTCGAAGACGACGTCATGCTTTGGCCATGCCGCCCATGCGCAGACCGCGACCAGCGCGACGAGGGCCACACGGTTCCGGTTCATTCGGCCGCCGCGATCGGATTGGCACCGGCCGTCGTCACGCCCAGCGCTTCATGACGCACATCGGACATGCGCTTTCGCAATCTCCTTGATAGCTCAAGCGCGCGGCGATCGACCGGGAGAAAAAATATGCTGCAGACAAACGCAAGGCCTATCCCGACAACGATCGCACCCACGCGAGCCAGTTCTATCCCGACAATGCCGTTCAACAGCAGGAATAAGGCGGCTGCAGGTCCGAACAGGATCGGCCAGTGAATCAAATAGAGCGGAAACGACAATTTGGAGCAGCGAACGAGCCAGGGGCTGGATAGAAACCTGCGCGCAACCTCAAGATCGATGATCCCGATCAGGACCAGGATCGCGCCAAATGTTTTCTGCTGCGCTGGCGCGAATGGGCCAGGGAACAGGAAGTAGGTTGGATCAGCGCATAGGCTTCGCAACCATTGCGGCTGCCACACTTCCCCTAGCACGCACAGAACCACCCCCAAAGCGATCGAGAAAACCGGCAGCAGCCTGCCGGCCGGCGCAGGCCGTTCGGCACGACGGAAAGTCGCCAGCAGATGACCGATGAAGAAGCAGATATAGGCGCTCCGGACCGTGAAGATCGCACCGAGCAGCACGACGGCCCACCACCAAGCGCGCGATCTTCGGGCGAACCCGCACAGCCCCAGCACGATCATCGAGCCGTAGAATTCGATGCTGAGTGTCCACAGCGGCGCAACAAAGGATTGCTCGATCGGCTGCTGCCACGGCAGAAAAGCAACGCCGGGTGATCCACGATAGCTCAGGAACAATGCATTGAGCACCCCGTCCCTGATCACCGAGAGGATCGAAAGGTCGGTGCGCCATTGGCTGGCGAACCAGGCCGATCCGCTCAAATCGCCGGCCTCGACGTTCGGCCTGCCGAACATCAGCATCACGGCTGCGGCGACCAGCGTTGCAGCCAAAGCCGGCAGACCGAGGCGGATCAGCCGGGCCACGATCTGGGAGGACGGTTGCGCCAGATGATGCTCGAACGAACGGGTCAAGACGTAGGCGCTGAGCACGAAGAAGATGTAGACGGCCGAATAGCCGTCATACAGAAAATACAGTGGCGACAGGTGAATGGTGCGCGCAACGATTGCGTCAGGCGGCGGCGTGAACACCAAATCCGGCGCGAACGCCGACAGGAAATGTAAGAGCAGAACCTGCAGCGCAGCGAGGCCCCTGATCGATTCGAGATAGGCGATGCGAGGCGCTTTATCGCGCGAAGCCTCGGGATACTGGCGCGCGAAGTTACTCATCGGTCAGGCATCGGCCAGGCGGCCGCGACGCCAAATGAGGCTGGTTTGCAAGCGTCGGAGCGGGTACAGGCTTGGCCACGCGAAATCCCTTGCGCGCGTAAACGCGCTTTGCCCGAACGCGCACGCCTTCAACCAATAGGACCAACAGTCCTTAAGAAATCTTAAGGATTTGAGGCATGCCGGCGGGATTTTGGGCGATTGGCAAGAGCGCGGCCGGACCGCGCGTCCGCGCCGGCCTTGACGCAACGGCGTCAGAGGCCGCCTTGCCAGGCATCAACCTGGTGCGCCTTGAATGAGGCCGGGACCATCACGAATCATCGACGGAGCGCCATCTCGACGGTATATTGATCGAAGAGAGCACTCGGTCGCAAGCGGCCGATACCGGCGCGGTGACGAACGATGCCTCCACCGGCCCATGATTTCATCGCCAGGGAAGCGCGCTTCGGCGCGCAGAACTACGCGCCGCTCGGCGTCGTTCTGTCGCGCGGCGAAGGCGTCTTTGTGTGGGACACCCAAGGCAACCGTTATCTCGACTGCCTCTCCGCCTATTCGGCCGTCAATCAGGGCCACTGCCATCCGAAGATACTGGCCGCCATGGTGGAACAGGCAGGCAGACTGACCCTGACGTCGCGCGCCTTCCACAACGACCAGCTGGCGCTTTTCTACGAAGAGATCGCGAACTTGACCGGCTCGCACAAGGTGCTGCCGATGAACAGCGGTGCCGAGGCGGTGGAGAGCGCGATCAAGTCGGTGCGCAAGTGGGGCTATGAGGTGAAGGGTGTGCCGGACGGGCAAGCCGAGATCATCGTCTGCGCCGACAATTTTCACGGCCGCACCTTAGGCATTGTCGGCTTCAGCACCGATCCTGCGTCGCGCGATCATTTCGGGCCGTTCGCGCCGGGTTTTATCATTATCCCGTTCGGCGACGCCGATGCGCTGAAACAAGCGATCACGCCGAACACCGTCGCCTTCCTGGTCGAACCAATCCAGGGCGAAGCCGGCGTCATCATTCCGCCGGAGGGCTATTTTGCGAGGGTGCGCGAACTCTGCACCGCGCACGACGTGATGCTGATCCTCGACGAAATCCAGACCGGGCTCGGCCGCACCGGCAAATTGCTCGCCGAGCAGCATGACGGCATCGAGGCCGACGTGACACTGCTCGGCAAGGCGTTGTCCGGCGGCTTCTACCCGGTGTCGGCCGTGCTTTCGAACAATGAAGTGCTCGGCACCTTAAAACCCGGCCAGCATGGCTCGACCTTCGGCGGCAACCCGCTGGCGTGCGCGGTGGCTCGTGCAGCGCTGCGCGTGCTTGTCGAGGAGGGGATGATCGAGAATGCGGCCATGCAAGGCGAGCGCTTCCTTGAGGGATTGAAGAGCATCCGCGCCAACACGATCCGCGAGGTGCGCGGCCGCGGGCTGATGCTGGCGGTCGAATTGAACCCGGAAGCAGGCCCCGCGCGCCGCTACTGCGAGGCGCTGCAGACGCGAGGCATCCTCGCGAAAGACACCCATGACCACACGATCCGTATCGCCCCGCCGCTGGTGGTCACCGGCGATCAGGTCGACTGGGCGCTGCAGCAGATCGGCGCCACGTTGACGCAGGATTTGTCGTGAGGGTCACTTCTCCCTCGCCCCGCTCTTCGCGGGGTCGGGACGAGCGAAGCTCGCCCTGAGAGGGTTGGGGTGAGGGGCTGTCTCCGCAAATTCCGAACATAGATGCGCGCGGTGAGTCCCCCAGATGCGGATGGCTGGCGCGGCACCATCAACCCGCAACGGCCCGTCGTGGCGTCGCTAACGCTCTGAAACTACTTCCGCCCTTGGGTAATAACGGACATGTCCGGACTTCCTGCTGGCTTGACCCGGTCGCCAATGGACCCATCTCGGACTTAGCAAGCGTATTCTTTACCGCTTGCAGCTCCAGTGCATGTCGAGGACAGCTACGTGATTGTTGTGGAAACGCAGCGGGTCGCGGTGGGGAAGTAGCCGCCTCCCACATAAATTGACCTCAGCGCGGGACCGCGCTGAGGTCATCTCATGGCAATAGCTTAAGCAGTCAGTTGACATTTCAGACCGCGATCAACATCGAGGTACGACGGTCGATCACCCGCATACCTGGCGGGGTTGCAGACGCCAGCCATGCGCAGTGTGCACCCGTCGCTGAACAACGTAGCAAGTGCCGTTGTCGTAGTAGGAGTCGCCGTAGGTGTAGTACGGATAGTCGTAAGCGTAGTCGTTCCAGTAGCCATACGGCCGGTAGCCGTAGCGGTGCCCGTAGTCGTGGCCATGAAATCCTCGAACAACGGGACCGGGGCCAAAACCGTGGAAGCCGCCACCTCGAACGACGGGACCGGGGCCACCGTGGAATCCTCCAGCGAAGCCGCCGCCGTGAAAACCGCCGCCGCCCATGGCCATGCCGCCGCCGTGGAAGCCACCGCCACCAAAGCCGCCACCACCGTGTCCGCCGCCACCACCACCGCCACCACCGCCACCGCCGCCGCCTCCACCGCCACCTCCGCGTGCCTGTGCGCCCGTCGCAAGCAGAGACCCGGCAAGCAGGGCGGTTGCCAATACCATCGTTGTTCTTCGTGCGGTCATGAATTTTCCTTTCGATGGGCAGGAGCCATCAGTGATCATCGAACTTCCTGCCCGGCCTCATATCGTTGCCCAACTCCGAATGGCTAACGGGAAATTTCGAAGACAGTAATCGGAGCGGCCGATTGCGCTCAGCGCAAAAAAAGCACGATGCCGGTCAGCGCGCTGGTAGCGCTACGGTGTCCCGGTCAGGCGCAAATGCTTTCTTGGCACCAGTCAGACACTCTCGGATCAGATTTCCGAGCATCCTGAATTCGGCGCCGCGCGAGGATGTCGACCGCCAAGCGAGGACCAGTGTCCGGTACGGCTTGTCTGGAGAGAGCGGTCGAATCACAACATTGCGGGTTGAAGCGAGTTCCGAATCCACCGCAATCTGGGGCATCAGCGTGATACCAAGGTTCGCGGCCACCATCTGGACAAGCGTTCGCAGGCTGGTCGCCTGGAAGACCTCATTGCGAACCGGGTCCACGATCCGACATGCCTGCAGTGAATGGCTGCGCAGGCAATGTCCGTCCTCAATCAGGAGCAGCTGTTCGCGGGCCAGGTCATCACGGCTCACCACCTTGTGATGGCGGAGAGAATGGGTGCGCGGCATCGCTACGACGATTGGGTCTTCCGCGATTTGCATCACCTCGACATCGCCAAGTTCATAAGGAATGGCCACCAGCAAAATGTCGAGCTCGCCTCCGGCGAGCTTGTCCAGCAGGACTGCAGTCGGAGCCTCCCGCACGTGCAGCTTGAGCTTCGGCCGCGCCGTGCCCAGATGCGACAGCAGCGAGGGCAGGACATAAGGTCCGACTGTCGGGATTACCCCGAACCGGAGCGGCCCGGACAGTGGCTCCTGTGCATTGCGGGCCAACCCGACCAGTTCCTCGGCGTCGACCAGCAGGCGCTGAGCGCGCGTCGCGATCTCTTTCCCCAAGGGCGTCAGCATCACGTGGCGATGGCTGCGCTCAAACAGCGTTATGCCAAGCCGTGCCTCGAGCTCCTTGATCCCTCCGCTCAGCGTCGATTGCGTGACGGCACAACTTTCCGCAGCACGGCCGAAATGGCCCTGCTCGGCCAGGGCACACAGAAAGCGAAGTTGTTGAAGACTGGGCAGGATGGCCATCGGAATGTCCAATGAAGCTGTGCGTTTTTATCCATTGGACCAATGGCAAAGAATGACGGAACATCCGGACGCACGAGATGTGCCGGCAGATGACGATCCCATTGCTGGGTACTTATAAATCAATCGCTTGCGAACATCTCACTATCAGGTGAAGCGCCATGAAATATCGTCAACATTTCGAATCCACCATCGAGGTAATTCGCCGCGAGGGTCGTCGCGTCTTTACGAATCTGAACCATCAATAGATGGAGTTTGTTTCTTTGTCCGATGCCTTGATTAGCTTGGTCCCCATCTACGGCCCGTGGATCATCTTTGGTATTGTTGCGTTGGAAAGTGCCGGCGTGCCTCTCCCCGGAGAGACAATCCTTGTTGCCGCTGCACTCCTTGCCGCCACCACTGGTCAGATCAACATCGTCGTCGTTGTACTGGCAGCTGCAGCGGGTGCGATTGTCGGGGACGGTATCGGATACATGGTCGGGCGTCGCCTCGGGCTGCCCTTTCTTCGCAGATACGGTCGGTACATCCGCCTCGATGAGGATCGATTGCTGATCGGTCGATATCTTTTCTTTCAGTATGGCAACGCCGTCGTGTTCTTTGGGCGTTTCATTGCAGTGCTACGAATGTTTGCGGCTTTGCTTGCGGGCGCTAATTGCATGCCGGCAGGTCGGTTTTTCTTCTTCAATATGACTGGTGGAGTCTGCTGGGCGTGTCTCTTCGGCTTCGGTGCTTATGCAGTGGGCACCGAAATTTACAAGATTTCCGGAACACTGAGTGTGATCTCGTTGGGCCTGTTTATTGCGGCGGGATATGCACTCTCAATTTTCATTCGACGAAATGAAGTCACGCTACGCCGTCGAGCGGAAGTAGCTCTGTCAGATCATTCGTGCGAATGACAGCCGTTAATGGCACATAGCGTCATTTCGCTGCGCTGCGGAATTTGGTCGCTATCGGGGCATAGCGGACATCGAGCAAGCCGCCACGCGCCGCTTGGATGAGACAGTTTCCCCGTCACGCTCATTGCGTCCGGGAAAATTCCGTAAAATGCATTCGAAAACAAAATTAGATTGCAAGCGGCTCCGCTAAGCAGATTCCAATAAGTCTTCTGTAAAAGTGGCTGCAATGACGGATGAACCGTTATCGAAGAAGGGCGAAGGACCGACATGTTAGTGAACCGACGCAAAAGCGAACGTCGTATGTGCAGAAGCCTGGCGCGGATTCAGTTCGGGACCGGCTCGTTGTCGCGCGACTGTACGATCACGGACATTTCCGACGGCGGCGTCAAGGTGATTGCCGAATATGTCGACGTTCCCTCGGAGTTTACCATCATCTTGTCAGAGGGCCGCCCGCGCCAATGTCGGCTGGCGTGGCGGATCGGCTGCGAATTCGGCGCTCAATTCGTCGATTAGGCGGAAAAGCCCCTTGAAACCGCAAGACCGGTGAACGCCTTAGGCTCGTAGGCACGACGTCGACGCCGGCTGTTCGTGCGAACGACCTGGGCGGCTGACACGCCGGCTTAACGGGAATTTAGGGTTAATCTGTAAGCATCTCTGACCAGTCGCCGACGATAGGTCAAAGTACATGCTCCCGCAGCCGCTCCTGCAACATCGGGTCGCGAGATTCCTTGCGGCCGCGGCGACGTCTGCGGTTGTGGTATTGGGGCTTTGCAGCTGCCAGACCGACGGCACCTCAGACATCACGGGGTCGCTGGGCGAGAAAACCGAGACCAGCCCCGCCGCCGACCCGCGGCGCGAGCTCGACTCCGATCGCGAGCGCTACCGCGCCAACCCCAAGGACGCCGACGCGGCGCTGCGATACGGCAAGGCGCTCCGCGCCACCGGGCAGCGGGCCCAGGCGGTCGCGGTGCTCGAGCAGGCCACACTTGCTAACCCCGACGACAAGGCGCTGCTGGCCGGCTACGGGCGGGCGCTGGCCGACAATGGCAATTTCCAGCAGGCGTTTGACGTGCTCGGCCGCGCCCATTCCCCCGACGATCCCGACTGGCGGATCCTGTCGGCTCAGGGAGCTACCCTCGATCAACTCGGCCGATACGATGAAGCGCGGCAGTATTATGCGAGCGCCCTGAAAATCGCGCCCGACGAGCCTTCGGTGCTGTCCAATCTCGGCCTGTCCTACGCGCTTTCAAAGGATCTGCCCAAGGCGGAGGAGACGTTGCGCCGCGCCAACAGCCACACCGATGCGAATCCGCGGGTGCGGCTCAACCTGGCTCTGGTGGTTGGCCTGCAGGGCCATCTGGCCGAGGCTGAAAGCATCGTGAAGGCCGACCGGCCGCCTGACGAAGCGGCGGCGAACGTCGCCCAGCTGAAGCGATTGTTGTCGCGAAAAGAGCATGCCGCCAACGACGCCGACAAAGTACCGCGGACGGCTGTCGCGCACCCTGATTGACCTCTTGGCGAACGGCGGACCCTGCTCCGTCGGCCGAGCACCGTTACGCGCACGCCCCCCGCGAGAACGCTGCGGCGCGCCCCAAGTGATGGCTACTTCACGCCCAATTTCTTGATGATCGGCGCCAGGAAAGAACCCCGCGGCTTTTTGTTGTCGCCGCGCCCGGTCAGCCGCTGCGCGATCTGCAGAAACGTCTTGGTGGTGCGGTGGCTGGCCGAGATTTCCGCGATCATCTGGCCGTTGTTGGCCGCGGTGCCGAACAGTCGCGAATCGAATGGGATAGAGGCGATCGGCGGGATCTCGATGGTCTTGGTGAAGCCGCGCGCGTCGATTTCCGGACGCTTCGGCATGCGGACCTGATTGAGACAATATAGCGGCGGCCGGTCGTTGGGCCGCGCCGATTTCAGGATGCCCAGCATGTTCTTGGTGTTGCGCAAATTGGCGAGGTCGGGTTCGGCAACGATCAGGATATCGTCCGCGCCGATCAGAATGCGCTTGGTCCAGGCCGACCATTGGTGCGGAACATCCAGCACGATGCAAGGCGTCGTCAGGCGCAGCGTGTCGAAAATCGAATCGAAGGCCTCGGCGGCGAAATCGTAGACCCGGTCGAGTGCCGCAGGTGCCGCCAGCAGGCTGAGGTGGTCGGAGCATTTCGCGAGCAGCCGTTCCATGACGGTGGTATCGAGCCGTTCGGCCGAGAACACCGCATTGGCGATGCCCTGCGGCGGATCCTGATTGTAGTCGAGACTGGCGGTGCCGAACGCGAGGTCGAGATCGATGACGACGGAATCCATCGCCAGATCGCGCCCGATGGCCCAGGCCACGTTATGCGCGATAGTGGATGCACCGACGCCGCCCTTGGCGCCGACGACGGCGATGATGCGGCCGAGCGCGACGGCCTCCGACGCCGAGAACAGGCTGCAAATCGCGCGCACCACGTCCAGCGGGTTAACCGGTCCGATCACGTAGTCGCTGACGCCGCGGCGCACCAGTTCGCGATAGGGCGCGGCATCATGGGGGGTACCGATCACGACGACGCGGGTTCCGGGATCGCACACACCTGCGAGTTCGTCGAGGCCGGCAAGGATGTCGTTGCTGCCGTTGGTTTCCAGGATGATCACGTTCGGCGTCGGCACGCTGCTATAGACGTCGATGGCCGTCACCACGCCGCCCATCTTGACCGTGAGATGGGCCTTGGCGAGGCGGCGATCCTCGCCCGCCGATCGAATGGCGGCCGCAGTTGCCTCGGTCTCGCAATAGGCCTGTACCGACACGCGCGGTGCCGGGGCGATGTAATCGTCCGCGAGCGGCGCTGTGTCGCCCGGCTGCTCGTCGGGATTTTTGTGGATGTGTTTGATCATTTGCCGGTATCGCTGAGTTTGGCCTTTTCCGCTTCGGGATAGGTGGTCGTGCTCGTCTCGCCCTTGCGATACTTCTCGAAGGCTTCCGAGCGCCGCGGCGTATAGGGGGGCGTTTCCGGCCGCGGCTGCACGAGATCCGACGGATTGTCGATCATCGCCGCCATGTTGCGCTGATAGGCGCAGCCGAAATTGTGGTACTCCGTGTTCCCGGAATAGCGGGGGTCCAAAATCGAGGGGCCAAGATCCTCCGGCCACAGACCGCAGGGTCCGGCAACCGCTGCAAGCCTCGGATAACTGAGCCTGATTGTCGCCAGCGTCCGCGGGTTGTCCGGGGTGTAATGTCGTACGGTAATTCCGCTCGAAGGCACACCGCCTGCCGCGAGCACTGCCTTGGCCTCCCGGAATGCAGAGGCCGCCGCCCGTGCGTTCGGGGTGTCGACCGGCACATCGGCAACGATCGCGCCGGTGCCCTCGCGAACCCATGTCTGCGCCAGCGCCACGACGTCGGCGCGTTGCACGGCCGACAAGCCGCCACGTCCTTGCCCGACGAAGATCACCACCGAGCGGTTGGCTTCCTCGATCGCGATCGGATGGCGCAGCCGGTAATCGTCGGGAACGCTCGCGGTGGTCACGACTTCGGTGGTGGCAAAGGTGCAGGCACCGAGGCTGGCTGAGAGGCCGACGAGCGCGCCGACGAGGCGCAGGGTTTTATAGCGATCGACCGCTGTTCTGTTTGTCATCGTCCTGTCCTCGTCCCGCGTTGGTCGCGCAGCCCCGTCTCAGTCAATGATGAAGCCAAAGTTGGCCGGAAAGCTTCCAACCTGGTCGACGCGCGCGGCAATGCCGTAAATCCGATTCATCTGGGCCAGCAGCGTCGATTGGGAATCCGACGCCGGCGCAAATCCGTCATCGGGACGCGACAACTCTTTCTGGGCAACCGCCCGAACCACATAGGGCGTCACCAGGACCATTAATTCGGTCTCGTGATTGACGAAATCCTGGCTCCTGAAGAGCGCGCCAAAGATCGGTATCGAGTCGACGCCGGGCATTCCGTTGACGGCCTGCTTGGTCTGTTCCTGGATCAGGCCGGCCATCGCCATCGAACCGCCCGATGGGATCTCCAGCGTGGTTTCGGCGCGCCGGGTCTTGATCGAGGGAATCGTCGTTCCACCGGTACCGCCCTGCAAAGCGTTTTCGGTCGAGACTTCCGACACTTCGGTCATCACCCGCAGGCTGATCCGCCCCTCACTCAGCACCACCGGCGTGAAGTTGAGCGAGATGCC
>Ga0209526_10000806_pt1 | contig 20628 bp, 16 predicted proteins | sample JacPinW_OM2H0_M1_FD_188566 | JGI IMG/M metagenome (GOLD analysis project Ga0209526, IMG submission 188566) | Forest soil microbial communities from Algoma, Ontario, Canada - Jack Pine, Ontario site 1_JW_OM2H0_M1 (SPAdes) (version 2) | ecosystem: Environmental > Terrestrial > Soil > Boreal... | reverse complement strand
CGCTGGTCCACGGCAACTCGCAACGTGGAGTGATACAGCTCTTCGACCCGCCGCCAGCGTTCAGCCTCCACGGTGTCCTTCCCCGTTGAGCTCTCGCAAGAGCCACACCTTTGCCATCTTCCAGTCACGCATGACCGTATCCTGTAAAACTATCGTGCGAGGCCCAGAAATGGATTTTCAGGTCCGAGTACTCCGAGATATTTAGACCGAGGGATGCGAGTTCTGTGCAAAGAGAGGATTCGACAGGCCAGCCTTTTGTTTCTGCAAGAAAATCTTCCCGAAAAACCGACGGTGGAACGTAGCGGAGATGCTCGAATACCGCAGATGTGACGTAGTCTTCGTCCCCAGCGACTGCTTCCAAAACATGTCCATGAATTTCAGCCTGCAGCATATACAACCATCGCCGTTTACCGGCGCGAACTATACACTGAAGTATGCTTGCAAAGCCACGGTCAGTGAATTTTCCGCTCGGGAATCGCGTTCTCTCGACCGCATTGCTTTTCAAGCGGAAGGTGAACGTCTTAAGCGGAAAAAATCACAAATAAATTGAGATTGGTTTTCAGTAGGATTTTCGACGTCAAAATTGGGGCGCGGATACGCGGCGGATACTCGGAGAGACGCAAAACAGGGTTAAGTCTATTGAAATCAATGGTGCCGGCGGGGGGAATCGAACCGACGGCCCAAATTGAAAACACGTAAGTTATTCATTTGACGAAACGCTGAAAACGCTAGAAACGCCAAAACGTCAAGATTCGGATACGCGGCGGATACGCAGAAGGGTGCAGTGGTACCAATCCGCTTTTATCCAAAAAATCTTTGCGCGCATGGAGACAACTAAGCCCCGAGGGGGAGTCCTCTTTTTTGCAGGAAAATCCGGCTAGGCGCAGCACGTGTAGGCCTCTTAAAAAGGGGCAGATTTTCTTTGGAAAACCCAATTTTCGAAATGCCCGCGCCACAGGTTAGCGGGTTACATGTCCGGTTGCCGCGTTTCTCCAAAAGGAATCGACCTACCCGGGCTGACAGTTTGCAGATGCGGTTATTTTCACCGTCACCAATCAGTGGTAGTGAAGTGCCTTTTCGACAGATTCCGGAGTGACTGCGACACAATTGGGAAGCTAGGCATTCGGCCGAGACACAGTGCGATCTTGCAACCAGTGATTCAGCTGTTTTCGAAGCCCTTCAAAATTAATGGGTTTCGAGAGGCAAGCTCTGCAGCCCGCCTGCAGGATCCGTTCCTGCTCCGTCACCAGAGCATGTGCGGTCACGGCAATCACTGGGATTTCCCCCAGCTCCAGTTTTTGGCGCATCCATGCGACAAGGTCGAGGCCGTTTTCGGCACCGAGATTGATGTCGAGCAAGACCGCATCGGGAAGCCGCTTGGCAAAAACCTCGTAACTTGCCTTCAAGTCTGCCGCAGACCAGACTTCATAGCCTTCCATTTCGAGCCAGTCGCAGAGGAGCTCGCGGTTGGGCTGGTTGTCTTCCACGACGAGGATACCGTGTTTCAAGCATCCTCCAGAACCTGGGAAGTTACCACACGCGCCAACTGCTTCATCAACGGTTCTCGCCAAGAATGCTGTTTACGATAGAGCGATTCCGCGTGCGCGCGGACGTATTTTTCTTCTTCCTTGGTGAGATCCTTGCTCGTCAGAACAAACACGGGAAGATCCGCCGTGCGTGGGCTACCGCGCCACTCGGCGAGCAATTCGAAGCCACTCATCTTGGGCAGCACTAAATCTAGAATGACTAACTCGGGAAGAGAATGAGCCACACGAGCGCGGGCTTGGGCGCCATCGACAGCGGTGATCACGGAGTAGCCACTCACTGTGAGCAACTCCTCGATCATCTCGCGGGTAGACGCGTCGTCTTCCACCAGCAGAATAGCCCGTGCCGGCGCTGCCGCTCCGCGAGAACTGAGGCAGCGCTCCACAGCAGCCAGCAACGTCGCCTTGTCCACCGGTTTAACCAGATACTCGTCGGCACCGAGAGCAGTTCCGACGCCAGGCTGATCCACGATGGTCACGACAATGACGGGGATCTTTAACGTGCGCGGGTCATTTTTCAACTGCAGCAGAACCTCCAGCCCGTGGACCGGCTGCATGAGAAGGTCCAAAGTGATGGCATCTGGCTGGTATTCAGCCGCCATTTCGGTGGCGCGTTCCGGTTGATCACATCGCAGGGTCTCATAACCCGAGGACGTGAGTTGCGATTGGATAAGTTGCCCCGTCGCCGCATTATCCTCAACGATGAGAATCCGCGGAATCTTGCCGGCTCTGAGCGTAGCTATGGTCGTTTGGGCGGGCTCATCCGGCTCAGTTGCAAGAAGGGGCAGGGAGAAATAAAAGCAAGTTCCATGGCCGGGCTTGCTCTCGATCTCCAGTTTGCTTCCGTGCAGTTCGACGAGGCGCGCAGTGATGGCAAGTCCCAGGCCGGTGCCTTCTGTGGCGTTGCCCGTTTGTGTCAAGCGAAAGAACGCTTCAAAGATCCGCTGCTGTTCTTCGGGTGCAATTCCCGGGCCATTGTCACGCACTTCCAGTCTGACTTGCCCACCCACTTGACGCGCGACCAATTCGATTTGGCCAACCTCCGGGGTGAACTTAATCGCGTTGCCGACTAGGTTCATGAGGATTTGCTTGAGCCGAGTCGCGTCGGCATGGACGTACAAACGAGGCTCAACCCTCTGGGTCAAGCACTGGGATTTCTTGTCCGCCAGCGGTTGCAGGGCGCTAAGCACTTCAGCAAATGCAGACGCGATGCTCACATCTTCACGGACAATCTCCATTCTGCCAGCTTCAATCTTAGAAAGGTCCAGGATGTCGGTGATCAGCTTGAGCAGGTGCGTTCCCCCGGTATGTATATGGCAAACGTAGCGTCGCTGGCGATCGTTCAGCGTACCGTAGCGCTCGTCAGCGAGCAGGTCGGAAAAGCCCAGAACTGCGTTGAGCGGGGTGCGCAGTTCGTGGCTCATCGTGGATAGGAATTGATCCTTGAACTTATTGGCGCGCTCCGCCTCGTCTTTCGCTCGGACAAGGGCTTCTGCAGAGCGCTTTTGCAAAGTGATATCGTGGAAGACGACGACGCCGCCCCGCAGAGTGCCATTCTCATCTTTGAGAGGTCTGCCCGTGATGCTAAGTAGAACGCCGTCCGCATTATTGGGATGGCGCACAAAGACTTCTGCTGAGTCAACACTTTCGCCTCGGATCGCTCGCGTCAAAGGCAATTCGGTTGGCACGAAGGGGGTGACAGTGCCAGGTTGAAACAGGCCATATCGGTCTGTCCACTGGTCAGGGGTCGTGTCCGTTGCACCGAGACCTAGCATTTGCTCCGCTGAGTCATTAAAGAGGAGAAACTTTCCGTTTTCATCGGCAACAACCACGCCATCGCCAATGCTCCCAAGGATTAATTGCAGAAGCTCCTTCTGCCGCCTTGTCTCCTCCTCTGCCAGTTTCTTTTCGGTGATGTCTCGGAAAACAAGCACGACCCCGTACCTGTCCCCTGTCTCCGTCAGAATGGGCGCTGCACTGTCTTCGATGTCAAACTCTCTGCCGTCCTTCGAGAGCAAAACGGTGTGGTCCGCAAGACCCACTATCTTCCCCTCGCGGAAAACTTTCTTGACGGGATTCTCCACAGGGCGGCGTGTTTCGGCGTTCACGATGTCGAAGACCAGATTCATGGACTTCCCGCGGGCTTCCTCCAGGTTCCATCCTGTAAGGGACTGGGCGACGGAATTCAGGAAAGTCACCGCGCCGTTCAAGTCCGTGGCAATTACGGCGTCGCCGATGCTGGAGAGAGTGGTGGAGAGCCACTTTTCACTTTTTGACAGAGCCTCTTGCGCCCGTTTACGTTCGGACAGCTCGCGGTTGAGCAGGCCAAAACAGAGAACCACCAACGAGATGCTTACAAGAGTCCCGGCGAGGATGGTACGAGACGTCCTTGCCGCGCTCTCGTTGGCCTTTTGCGTGCGAAGCTTCAGGAGATTCTCCTCTTCGTTTGTCATCTCTGAGACCAAGGCACGGATCTGGTCCATCGCCTCTTTTCCGGAACCCTCCAGCACCACCCTGTTTGCCGCAGCCAGGCCTTCATTCTTGCCGAGATCGATCGTCCGTTGAAGCTCCGCCAATTTTTTCCCAACCAGCGCCTCCAGAATCTGGATGCGTTTCTGCTGATTCGGATTGTCGGAAGTGAGACTGTTTAGATCCCCGATTTTCTGGTCGATGCTCTTAATCGCCGCACGGTACGGCTCGAGATAGGCATCGTCCCCTGTGAGGAGATAGCCTCGCTGTCCGGTTTCCGCGTCAACGAGCCGAACCACCGTCTCATCAAGATTTCTCAGTACCTCATAGGTGTGCTTCCGCCACTCGGAAGCTTCAGCAAATCGGGCCGTGCTCCGGTAGGATAGCCATCCAACAAACACTAGAATGGCCGTTGCTACTAGAAATCCCCCGAAAACCAGGCGATTCCCCATTTTCCATTGCATCTTTCCACCGTCCTGCCACGGAGTCGCGGGACCAGGCATTAGCCAGCGGATCCTGCCGGTTGCACCGGCTCATAGTTGTGAACGACAGCCTCGAATTCATCCAAGATAGACCCATCCCACCAGCCGCGGTTTACTTCTTCCCGCATGATGGCAAGAGCCTTTTCCGCGGTAAGAGCCTTGCGGTACGGCCGGTCAGTGCTTAGCGCGTCATAAATGTCCGTGACTTGCAGGATGCGTGCGGTGAGTGGAATTTGTTTGCCTTTCAGCCCGTCGGGGTACCCCGAGCCATCCCACTTTTCATGGTGGTGGCGAATGATCGGCAGCACGTGGCGGAAGGATCGGAGCGGCGCGCAAATGCGCTCACCTATCACGGTGTGTTGCTCCATGATTTTTCGTTCTTCGGGAGTCAGCGGTCCGGGTTTGAGCAGGATGCGTTCCGGCACGGCCAACTTGCCGATATCGTGCACAAGACCGCCGCGGCGCAGAGCGACGCGCAGGTCCTCGGGCAGCCCCAGCTTCTCCGCCAACGAAACAGAGTATTTCGATAGGCGGTCGCAGTGCCCCTCGGTATAGGGGTCCTTCGCCTCAATACTCAGCGCGAGGCTGAACAGCACGGTCTCGGCGTTGTCCAGCTCATCCGTGAATTGTTTCAAGCGCAGCAGGGAATGCACGCGAGCTAGCAGTTCGTGCTTATTCACGGGCTTGTTGAGGAAATCATCAGCGCCGCACATGATCCCGTGGATGCGGTCGGCGTCACTGTTCAAGCTGGTGAGCAATATGACAGGAATCAAGCGGGTTTCCGGCTTGGACTTCATCGCCTGACAAAGTTCAAATCCGGTGGGACGGGGCATCACGACATCCAGCAACGCGAGATCGATCGAGTCGCTATCCACCCGAGCTTGTGCTTGCTGGCCGTCCGCTGCACAGACGACCCGGTAACCCTCTGCACTCAGCAGAGCGGAGAGCAATTCGCGGTTGGCTTCGTTGTCATCAGCTACAAGGATGATTCCGTCGAGGCCTTTTGAAGCAGACATAGCTGCCTCCTCAACGATTATCTCGAACCTACTGGAAGGATTGCGCGCGTCAACTGTTGCAAATAGGAAAGAGAATCCGTTTGGCCCCAGACAACGAACAGCCGTCGCATGAGACCTGCCTGTAAGTATCTCAGCCTTGTACACCTTTTCCGATTGCCTTCGCATCGTATTCAACCAAGAAGTAAACAGGACGAGCAAGCCCCGCACAAACTTCTTCCCGCACTGCCCCCAGCGATTTCCGTCCTAGCTGGCGGTGTGATCTTCGGCCATCTTACGCTCCACGCGCACACTCAGAATTTCTTCCAGGCGTTGTTCTCGGCCCAGTGGTCGATGCGCATTGCGCAACTGGCGAGGGGCGACCGTGAAGCGCTGTTCCCACTCGGGGAGAAAGCGCATTATTCGAGAGATAAAAGGTGGGATGGTTACCAGCGTGAAAGCCATGATGCTGGCCAAGGCTGGCAAGAATAGCGAACCGGAAGCCACGGTCCAGCAAAAATGCCCTCCTACTTCTATAAAACGCGGTGAAGTCGATTATTTGCAGGGGACGCGAAAAAATGTTGGCGACTGGTCTTAGAAGGGGGCTATACGCAGTAACGCGATAGAGGACTTCTGGGTGTGCTCCTGATCTCTGTCCCGCAAGCCGAGCGATTTATCCGCTGGTGACCCAGCCCCCGCAATACAGCGCGATCGATACTCGCTCACCTTTGAACGGCAAGTTGCCGTGAAACTGGTTAGGATCGAAGAACAGAACATCGCCGGGCCGGAAGGCGATTGCGATGCGGAAACGCGGGAGCACTAACGCACCGCCCTCGAAGCTCCCCATCGGCATCAGGCACGTCATCACGCCAGCCAAATTGTTTCGGTCGCGATGGTAGGCGGTCCGAAAATTCCGGGCGACATATATGGTCGTGAAAACCGTGTTCGACAGCCGGTAGCGTGGAACCTTCGCCACTGTGACCCACTGCTTCGCATAAAAGGCAGGGAGGTGTTGCTTATATAGTTGGTCTGCGAGCTTAATGAGTTGTTCGTTCCCGAGCAACATTTCGCGGCGGCGGACGGTCAGCGCGGTCTCGTGACCAGGCCGATCCCAGCCGAGCATCCCGTCGTGCACTTCGCTGGCATAACGCTAGAAACGCTGAAACTCCAAGATTCGGATACGCGGCGGATACGCAGAAGAGCACTGCGGTACCAATCAGTTTTTATCGAAAAAATCTTTGTGCGCATGCAGATACATTAAGTCCCGAGGGGAGTTCTCTTTTTTGTGGGAAAATCCGGCTTGGCCCAATACGTGACGGCCTTTTCAAACAAGCAGAAGGTAAAGCTGCCTCAGCAGGTATTTCGCACCCTCCCGCCGCAAATGCAGAACACAATTCCATTCCTAACAGATTGATGTAGACTTTCTCCGCTCGCGGGCACACAAATCGGGCTAGTCAATTGTTGAGAAGGTGGCGAGATGACGACCCTGTTGATTTTCTCCGTGGTTCTTCTGAGCTTTGCCAATGGAGCGAACGATAACTTCAAGGGTGTAGCCACGCTTTGGGGCTCGGGTCTGACCACTTTTCGGCGTGCCATAGCGTGGGGCACTGGCTTCACGTTTCTCGGTTCGCTAGCAGCTATATGGCTTGGCAGTGCCTTGGCCGCGAAATTCAGCGGAGCGAAACTGGTGGACAGTGGCATTGCTACCCAACTCCCGTTTCTCATCGCTGTCGCGCTTGGGGCCGGTTGCACGGTATTGCTGGCCGCAAGGCTGGGTCTGCCCATCTCCACCACCCATTCCATCACGGGTGCTCTTGTCGGAGCCGGTGTTACGGCTGTGGGATTCTCCCACGTCAAGTTTGCAGTGTTGGCCAAGGGGGTTCTCTTGCCTCTGCTCTTCTCACCAATCGTCGCACTGGTTCTGACTGTGGCCGTTCAAGTAATGCTCAACCGTCTCGGCTGGCAGAAAGGCATTAACGACTGTGTCTGTGTGGACGAACCGAAAACCCTAATGATGGCACCGGGTGTTTCCGCGAGTTCCATTGTTGTTGTTGCTCCGCCTTCCCTGCGTTTGGCACCTGCTGCGGAATGCCAAACAGGCACTGAAATGCTCCGGTTCAGTCTAGCTGACGGCGTGCACTGGTTTTCAGGCGCTGCCATCAGCTTTGCGCGGGGACTGAACGACACACCCAAACTTGTCGCCGTGCTTTTGGTCGCGGCGGCATACAACGCGAGATTGAACTATCTGGTCGTTGCTGTGGCCATCGCAATCGGAGGAGCGCTCGGCACAAGGCGAGTGGCCCACACGATGAGCAAGAAGATTACGCCCATGGGCACGCGAGAGGCGGTCACGGCTAATCTGGTGGCTGCGACACTAGTGACCCTTGCTTCACCCTTTGCGCTGCCCGTATCCACAACGCACGTCACGTCCGGTGGAATATTCGGCATTGGCTTGCTCCGCAGAGAGGAGGCCAACTGGGGTAAGGTTCGCGAAATCCTGTTAGCCTGGTTGGCCACTCTGCCGTTAGGGGCGGTTTCGGCATCGCTAGTATTCATACTGCTCCGAATCTGGCGGCCCTAAAACGTCGAAACCGGTCGAACTGGTATCGCAGATGCGCTATGGCATCATCTTATCTTTTCCAGTGATAGATTCAGCGGGGAGGTCCCAAATGAACAGGCTCAAGAGTTTTGTTATCTTGTAGGCGGCGTCCGCCCTGGTTTCCATTGGTGTGCGAGCTCAGAACGCGATTTCGACGGGTTCTATCTCAGGTCAAGTAACGGACAGATCAGGTGGAGCGGTGGTAGGAGCCACGGTTACCGCAGCGAACCAAGCAGCTGGCATAAAACTAAACACGAAAACGAATGGCACAGGATTTTATAGCTTCCCTTCCCTGGGCGTCGGATTACCAAATACTGAGAATCACGTTTCCGATTAGCGCTTTTATCGGCCCTGGCGTGCACGAGTTAACGTGAAGTATGGACCACGTTTAATGAACTCCAATGCTATGCTCATCCACGGGCCGACCAGTGGCATTTCCAGGGAGGATAAATTGCGACAATCGCCGAAGATTTGCATGATGATAATGGCTTTGTGTGCGGTAGCGGTGAAGGCGCAGGAAAAGCCACCACTGAAATTGATTGCGACCACTCCGATGCCAGGTTTCACGGGCGATTTCGACCATTTTGGCTTAGACCTCAAGGGTAACCGTCTATTTCTCGCGGCTGAGGAACACAAGACCGTCGAGGTGTTCGACCTTCGGACGGGGGCACGGACCCATAGTATTGAAGGCTTCGGGCATCCCCTGATGATGGTTTATCTGCCGGAGTCCAATCAATTAGTCGTCACGGACGGAGGGGATACCGATGCCGTCGAACTCGTGGATTGTAACGACTACAAGATCATTAGTACTCTCAAGCTGGGTCAAGGCGTGGACCACGGCGTGTACAATCCCCTAAGCAAATACTTTTATGTGGAGAACGGCGACGGTTCCAATGCGCCGACACATGCTCTCAGCATAATCGACACGAAGTCGTTTAAACACATCGGCGACGTGGAGGGACTGCCCGGAAGTTCCAGCGAGGGGATGGTCATCGACCGAGCGGGCAAAAAATTATACGTAAACCTCACGGGCACAGACGAGATTGGAGTCGTTGACTTAAACACTCGCCAATTGGTTGCCAAGTGGGCTTTGCCGGACGCACACGCAGCCCATGCCATGGTGCTTGATGAACCCAACCACCGACTTTTTATCGCCACCCGCAAGCCAGCACAGTTCATCGTTTTTAATACCGACACGGGTAAAGTCGTTGCTTCTCTCCCGTGCGTCGGTGTCAACAGCGACATGTCGCTCGACGTTGCTCGCAAACGAATTTATATAACTGGGAGCGATACAGCGTCTGTTTTTGAACAGCGCGATGCAGACCACTATGAACACATCGCCGAAGTGCCGACGGCCTACCGTGCGAAATCGTCGATGTTTGTGCCCGAACTGAAACGGCTCTATGTCGCCGATTCAGGTAAGGGAAAGCCAGATGCGAAATTGGCGCTGCAAATTTTCGAAGTTCAGTGACTGAGCAACCACTGAAGGCTTGTCTTTGACACGTAACATAAATCTGAAGCTAATTGCTGCTAAGTTGGGTACTCGGACAGCTGCCATTCCAGGGCTCCACATGTATGATCGTCAGCACCAGTGTTTCCTTAGACTGAATTCCCTGTCACTTCCCTTGGTATAAAATCAGGGTGACGTCAAGTATATTTGTCGTATATTTAAAAAGCTTTTACTACCAATAAATGCGGCTCGATGGTTTCGCGACGCTACTGCTTATTCCGGCATCGAAGCGCATTGTCTAAAGTTCGGGATGGTTGTAGAGTTGTGTTTCAATGAATATTGTGGGTGCGGCCCCTGCGCCTGCAGTCGGCAATGAGTGCCTCACTTTTGAGGATCTGCGTGGCAAAACAAAGAAATTCTGCCATAGCTCCAAAACATCGCTTAGCCACTGGACAGCTGGCTCGATCGATCGGGTCCCTCACTGAGCGAGCTTATCGCACTCTTCGCGCCGGCGTTCTCCGTGGGGAATTTAAGGAAGGTATGTTCCTCACCGAAGCGGACGCAAAAGCAAAATTCCAAATCGGACATACTCCATTTCGTGAAGCCTGCAATCGCCTGCTATATGAGGGTCTGCTGGAATCCATGCCTCGCCGGGGCTATTTCATCCCGCAGATGAGTCTCCGAAAAGTCCGCAATTTGTTCGAAACCCGCATTTTGATTGAATCTCAAGCAATTGAGCTCGCTGCGGTTCGCGCCACTCCGCTTCAAATACAGCAGATGGCCGCGCTCCTTAAACAACGCGTCATTCATACCCATCCCACAGATCCAATGGACGCGCTGGTGCGCGCCAATTCCGAGTTCCATCGCGCACTCGCAGAGATGACTCAAAACGAAGAGATTGTTCGCGTCGTCGAAATGGTGTTGGACCGGGCAGTGCGACTCGTGCATCTGTCTAAGAGTCAGTTGCCGAATTTTGACGTGCATGTGCTGCATCGCCCAATCTTCAACGCAATCCGAAAGCGAGACAGTAAACTAGCTAGAAAGCTCCTTCTCTTGGACTTGCAATCAGGCCAGTCCGGACTTTTTAACTGATAACGCCGCGCTTCAAATAGCGCAGTTAGTTTTCCAATCCGCGGACCTTTGTCGTGGCCTTAGGAACCCTCTGCCCTAGGAATATCAAATAAATATATTCTGCATATAGGATATTTGCCCTTGACACGCGAAATTGACAGATGCTATATGCCCGGTTCACAGGGGATGTTAGGTGTGGTTCCGGGAGACACAGATCATGAAACGTTTGATTGTAGCTGCATTGGTCTTACTCTCTGCCCGTGGGCTCACGCCAGCCGCGGCGCAGGAACGCAAGGGCACGATCAACGGCCATGTGACGGATGCGAATCAGGATCCTCTAGTAGGCGCACGCGTGGAGTTGCAGCCGTCGGGGCAATATGCCGTATCGGACGCCCAGGGCCAATTCAAAATCTCAGACCTGACGCCGGGTAAATACACGCTCACGATTTCTTATGTAGGCTTCAAGCCGTTTTCCATGGATGTGACCGTGGCTTCAGGAGCCACGGCGGATGCCGATGCCGTGCTAGAGATCGAGACGGTCAACGAGCAAGTCATTGTTCGCGGCGAACGCGAGCGCGGCGAGGTCGAGGCGCTCAATCGTGAACGCACCGCCGACAATATCGTGCAGGTTCTCCCCGCTGAGGTCATCACCAGCCTGCCGAATACCAACATCGCCGATGCCGTTGGCCGCCTGCCCAGTGTGTCTCTCGAACGCGATGAAGGCGAAGGCAAGTATGTCCAGATTCGGGGTACTGAGCCTCGCCTCAGCAACGTCACCATCGACGGCGTACACGTACCATCACCGGAGGCGGTGCGCAACGTGAAGCTGGACGTCATCCCCGCTGACTTGATTGACTCCGTCGAGATAAACAAAACGCTTTCCGCCAATCAGGAAGGTGATGCTATCGGAGGATCGGTAAACCTGGTCACCAAAAAGGCCACCGACCAGCCTTTCGTCACCGTGATCGGCATGGGCGGCTACACTCCCATTGCTGGTGGCCGCACCCTTCATCAGTTTGGCGCGACCGCGGGCAAGCGCTTCGGCAGGGAAAAGCGGCTGGGGGTGATGTTTGGCGGCAGTTACGATTGGAACGGGCGAGGCATCGACGACATCGAGCCGGCTCCCGGGGTGACGAGCACCGCTAATGGAGACTTTGCCAATGGGGTTCCCGTATTTTTCGGCACGGATATGCGCGAATTCTGGTATGACCGGACGCGCTTTGGCTTTGCCAACAGCATCGACTACAAACTCGGCGCTGCGTCACTCGTATACCTGCGGGGGTTGTTCTCTGAGTTTAAAGATAATGGCCAGGACTGGATTTATTCTCCCGGGCTTGGGCCGTTTACTTCGGCGACTACCGCCACCGGCAGCATGGGTTTCGACCATGTCGATCGCAATCCTTGGCAGCAGATTTTCAACATCACCGCCGGTGCGCAACATTCGTTCGGGACGAACTTACTCTCCTTCGAAGTCTCAGGTGGCCAGGCGCGCTACTCCGGCGGTTTTCCGAGAGCACGCTTCCATGGGCCCGGCGGCAACGGACTACCGGGCGACAAACCTATACAGTTTGGGCTCGATACGACCAATCCAAACACCCCGAAATTCCCAGTCCTCGATGGAACGAATATCTTTGATCCGACAAAATACGTTCTTACCGAAGTCTGGTTCAATGAGAAACCCACTTCTGAACAGGATTTCACCGGTGCGATTTCACTGACCCATGTGTACACCATCGGCACGCGCGCTGGCGTCATTGAGGCAGGCTTCAAAATCAGGGATGCACAGAAATCGCAGCGTGACACTGAGCTTTTTTACAGCTTCAACGGCACTGCCGATATGAGCCAGTTCCTGGGAACCTTCACGAATCCCAACTACTACTTTGGTGATTACAAAATCGGTCCGACCACCGATTGGAATAAGGTTCTCGCGTTCTTTAACGGCAATTCGGGCATGTTCTCCCATCAAGTCAGCCGGGAACACCGCACCGCTGACCCAAATAACTTCAATACGTCCGAACGGGTTTATGCCGGATACGTGATGAATACCATCACCCTGGGACGCGTCCGTCTCCAGGGAGGCCTGCGTATCGAGTCGACGGACGCTTCGTTCGTCGGAACACAAGCAAACTTTGATTCCAGCGGCACATTCCTTTCGGACAGCCTGGTGCCTGGCCAACAGTCATATACTGACATCCTACCCAGTGTGCAATTCCAGTACTCGCTAGGCGGGAATATGAATTTCCGGGCCGCTTACGGCAGAGGGATTGCCCGGCCAAATTACTCGCAACTGCCACCATTTGCAATAATCGATCAGTCCGGCATCGGCGGGATTACAAAGGTCAGTACGGGCAATCCGAACCTCAAGCCCACACACGCTAACAATTTCGATCTTCTGTTTGAAAAATACTTGAAAACTGTCGGCATAATTCAGCTCGGCTGGTTTTATAAGGCCCTAACAGATCCTATCTTCACCGTGGGTTCGCTTCCCACGACCGGGCAGTTCGCCGGGGATCAGGTGACTCAGCCGATCAACGGTCCGAGCGCGCATCTCACCGGGATCGAAATGGCCTGGCAGCAGCATCTAACTTTTCTTCCAGGTCTGCTGAATGGTTTGGGTGTCTCGGCGAACTACAGCTATACGAGCTCCAGTGTCAGCTTTCCAGCGGGCTTCGGCCGCACCGATCACCCTGCGCTTCTCCGGCAAGCTCCCAACAACTGGAACTTTGATACCACCTATGACAAGGGGCCAATTTCCGCTCGCATGGGACTTACACATAACGACGCCAATATCTTTGTCTATCAGTTTCAGGACGGCGTTGATCCCAAGGGACCCCTTGGAGACCAGTACCTTTACCCGCACACACAAGTGGACGCCCAGGTGAGCTACCGCATACCTCACGCCCACGATATCCAGGCGATTGCCTCTTTTCTTAATCTGACCAATGAGGTTTTCGGCTTTTATTTTGGCAGCGAAAAATATCCAATCCAGCGCGAATACTACAACCGCACCTACTCGTTCGGCTTGCGCTGGACGCCGTCATTTTCAAAGTGAATATGCGCTTGGCGATAAGCGCGTTTCGTCCCGAATGCGCACTTGAGCTATCCACATATATATTGAAACTCAGGCGATGCGCGGCTAGATTCAAGAGAGCCTCTTATGAAATTGCGTTTACCCGGCGTACTACTTTTATTCACGCTAACCGTCGCGCCGGTTCTGCCGGGCTTCGGCTCGGTTGCCGCCGCTGGCATCGAGAACCCCACGTGCGAACTGATCCGCCCGGGCACCTACCGACTCAATTTCCAGACTTCACCGGGGGCCGGACCGGTCCAAGTATTCGCGAGTTCCAAGCCAGACCACATAGATTCGAAACAACCTCTGCTCACCATTCGCAAGACGCCTGCAGACGTCTCCGTTCCCAATCTCTCTGGCCGCGTGTACTTCCATCTGAAGCCCACAACCGGTCCGACGCGCGTCGTTTCTATTCGCAGGCTTCCGCTCGAAGGCGCCCAGAATTTTCGTGACCTTGGAGGTTATCGCACTTCCGACGGACATTACGTGCGCTGGGGATTGGTGTACCGCTCGAATTATTTGGCGAACTTGACCGCAAACGACTCCGACTATCTCAACCACTTGGGGATTCGTCTGGTTTGCGATGTCCGCTCGGCCAGCGAGCGCGCGCGGGCGCCCGATCATTGGACAGGAAATGCGCCAGAGTTCGTCTCTGTTCCCATCGGGCCGAATCAAAGCGCATCCCCGACGGCCGACGACCTGAAGCGCAGGGTTGCGGCCATCAACTTGGAGACCAAAGACTCTGCTCGCCCGTATGACTACGCCGTTGAATACGCCGAACAGTATGGGAAAATCCTGCGGCGCATTGCTGCTGGCGATCTCCCGGTCGTCGAGCACTGCACCTCAGGCAAGGACCGCACCGGCGTCTTCAGCGCCATTCTGCTCACCGCGCTAGGCGTTCCGCGCGACATCGTTGTCGAGGACTATCTGCTGTCCAACCAATACATGCTCTCCCCGGACGCCATCGACGCCACCACCGCCGATCTGCAACGTGCCTTCAGTCTCGCTGAGCCACCGGATCCGTCCATCGTCAGAGCGATCATGACCGCAAGACCCGAGACTCTCGAAGCCACTTTGGACAAAATCATCAAAACCTATGGCTCCTTCGAGAACTATCTGCGAGACGCATTGAAGCTTTCCGATTCCGAATTAGCAATGATTCGCCAACGTCTCCTGGAGCCTTAGCGCCGGGCACCGCGACGCTCATGCGAAATCAAAGGTCTCAGTAGCGGGAATACACCGGTACCGATCAATTTTTATCGGGAAAATCTTACTCGCATTGAGACAAGGTAAGACCCCTAGGGGAGTCCTCTTTTCTACAACAAAATCCGGCTCGGGCTTCGCGGTCCACCATGCTAAACCGTCTATCCAATTAATTGACCCGCTCGCGCTCGCGTTGCAACTGTCGATCACCCTCTTCCTCCAGGAGGACAAGGGGGTCTTGATTCCAGGCACGTTGCAAATCTTTCGCAAGCTGCTCTTGCCGTGAACGAACCCATGGACTGTAATGCATCGACGTTATCCTGCTGCCGCTATGTCCTAAGAGCACAGACACCTGTTCAATTGGAATTGGAACGCCTGCAAGCAAGAGTTCAACGCTAAACGTATCGCGAAATCTATGCGCGTATCCATTCTTGCGCGGCCGGGAGACGTCTTAAGACCTATTCATCTTTTTTCACATCGCCTGGCTTTTTTGGTGGTGGCGCAAACATTAGTTTTACTTGTTGGACGTTATTCTTACTGTGGTCAAGTGTCGCTCCGAGCGTCACGAACTGGATAGGCGCATTTATACCGCCATTTACATCCCACGTCACACCATAGCTTATGGTCACGCTCAATTGTTTGAAGACCAGCGGGTCTCTGCCCGGCGCTGGCATCTTACTCTGCTCAACGATAGCCTGCGCCGCGCTCTTAATAGTATCAATGAGCTCTTGTTGTAGGGATTTTGTGCGTGCCGCTTCAAGCGCAGCCGCGCACGATACATTTTTCCAACAAATTTTCGATCGGTTTTTCCGCACGATTTTCGACGTCAAAATTGAGGCGCGGATACGCGGCGGAGGAATCGAACCGACGGCTCAAATTGAAAACACGTAAGTTATTCATTTGACGAAACGCTGAAAACGCTAGAAACGCTGAAATTCCGAGATTCGGATACGCGGCGGATACGCGGAACAATGCAGAGGTAGCAAACTGTTTTTATCCAAAAAGTCTTACGCGCATGCGGGCACACTAAGCCCCGAGGGGGAGTCCTCTTCTTTTGTGGGAAAATCCGGCAAGCTCAGCAGTAGAGAATTTGTTCAAGCATGCAGCCTTGCTGTGCTCCTTGACTGCTCGTCAAGTCAAAATCTTGCTTTGAGTCTGCGCCTTCTCGGAAACTATGACAGCGCTTGCGGTTCCTCTGCTGAAAGTAGGAGTCACTCGTAGTCGGATTACCGGACATCAACGCCAAGCCCATAGTCGAGCCTCTTACCAGCCGCCACCACCACCGCCGCCACCACCGCCGCCCGAGAATCCTCCGCCGCCGGATCCCGAACTTGTTCCAGGAGTTGAACTAGACGCGGTGATAGCGTTGGAAAATGAGCCACTAAAGGAGAGTGCGAACGCATTCATCGCAAAAGCATGGCTCCCCACATACCAAGAAGGCGTGTAACCGCTCGCAACTTGCTTGGCTTGGGCGAGGACGGCGGAAAACTGCTGCCCCCAGGCCTGTTCGGAATCGAGCGCCACCGCATATGCCAGATACTTCTCAAACAATTCCGGTGTTTTGTCTGGAGGTGTGAGCCGGTTCAGGCGATCTCCATCGACGGCCTGGAGGAACATCCGAAAACCCGCAATCTTGTCCAGAAGTTGACGCCCAGCGGATGTCGGCGCCTTGAGTAGCCAGTGAAACGCCAGGTTGATACTTACCAAGACAACTAGAATCGACAAAACAAGTACAGACACGAACCATCCAAGTAAGGCCAAAATGCCGATTTCCGCCGCGGCAAATGGAAGCGCAAAGAATGTGCTGGAGCGCGCCTGTTTTCTCAGGTCTTGCGCCATGCTTCCCCCCGCCTGCACTCCCTTCCACAGGTGCACGGCATTGCGGACGAAAAAGAAAACCGCAATGCTCCAACCGGTGAGAAATGCGGACAAAAAACCCAGGATAAACCTGCGGTCACCCGTCTCCGCAGCCACCATGCCTATCGCCACTCCTACGGACAAGATCACGCCGGGGATGAGGTACCGCTGGTTTGTAACGAAATAAATCTTATCCTCGGCGTCGTGAAGAGACTTCTTCACCGCGGCTATAGCATCACTGAGGACCGCGTGGTTCTTCTTTTGCAGCTCAATTTCGGTAACAGGATTGCCGCCATCGTCCGTCTCATCTTTCTGACCATCCCCTTTTTTTCGCTTGCGAAACAATTTGGTGGCCGCTGCGCTCTCTTCTGCCGCCAGCGATTGCTTGGCGGCCTTGTTCCGCTGGAGCGTGTAAACGCCGTCTTTCTCTTTTATGGAGAGATACCCTTTGACCGCCATATCGAGAATAGCGGCAGTGAAGGTCTTGTCGTCGAAGCCCATGCGCACCAGGTAGCGCATCGCGGCTGGAGAAACTCCATCTGGGGGTTCGTAAATCGACATGATCGATGACTTTGCGGGATCTCGGCCCACCCGGAACCACACAATTGCGTAGTACAACAACACAAGGAACAGGCCCCCAGCCCCGACCAGCGTCGATCGGTTGTCTTCAAGAAAATAACGCAAACGAGTTTCGCGGCTTGGCTCCTGGATGTAGCCTTTGGGCCAGGAGACGACTACGGTGAACCCTTCGCCTGCAGGAAAGGACTGAGTGGAAACAAAGCTGGCGGCATGTTCGGTTTCAATTGAGGAGGTGAATGCCTTCCCACGAGCACCCTGCGGCCCGGTGTAGCCATCCATTTGCACCGACGAAACCGGAATGTTTTCTGGGAGCGTCACCGTCGCCGATGCATGTGCAATGGGAAAAAGCCAACCAATCCCGGTAACGTTCCAATAGAGCTCGTCGTGGTCCGTGAAGAATCCGACTTCTCGGTTCACCGTGTATACCAGCCCGTAGGTGTACACCCCGGATGGCAGGATTACCTTCTCGTCCCCAAAGTAAATCCGTTCGCCGTTGCTCTGGTCCTCAACGTGAAATTTCTCCGGCTGTCCGTCGCGAGACACCTCAACAATTTGGAAATTGACGATGTAACGGTCACCCAGCTGATCTTTGTAGCGCGTAGGAAAGTCGCGGTAAATGCCGTGACGGATTTGTATGCCTGCACTGCGTACACGAATCTTCTCTCGTACCAGCAATGAGGCGTCTTGCTGCACGCGGATGTCGCTATGGTAGTCCAGGATTTCTTCGGTTGCGGAGGGCGTGACTTGTGACTGCGCGAAACAGCACAGAAACAACGAAGAGAAGAGTGTGCAGAAAGCAACGACACTCCGGATTGCATTCCTCATCGTTTCAACGTCCTTTTCCTCTCGAGAGATTTCCCGTGATTTTGCTGAGGACCGGTGCGCCCTGGAGCACGAGATTCACTGGTTGATTCGAAACAGCATTGATTCACGGACCAGTGACTCCAGCCACTTTCGCAATGCAAGATGGGCAAGCGGCGCCGATTTCGGACAGCGGTTGACCGCACTGTGGGCAGGTCGCCAAGCTCAGTATGTTTCCGCCAGGACCCGACCCGGCATCTTCCGGCTGGTCGCCGTAGAACCCAAAACCTGTGACCGGCGACCTGTGATCAGCATCCGAATCCGAGTTTCCCACGTTATCCTTCTTCGGCAAGCAACGCAGAACGCTGGCGATGGCAACTCCTACGTATATGATCGCCAGCCCCACGGCACCAAGGATTAGCGTCAGCCAGACTGCGCGGCGCCAGTTGTACAGTTCATATGCGTAACTGAAGATCGCCAGTCCGGCAAAATAAACTGCGAGCAACGCAATCAACTGAGGTCTTGCAGCGTCGGCGGACCGGAGATGATCAACCCATACAGCTTTCGCAAGGAAGAAAATCCAGAAGCCAGCTACCACCGCCGCCACTCCTCCCGGGATCATCAGGTACAAAGGGCGGCCGGGGCACTGTGGTGCAAAGTGGTGCGCCACTACCTCGCGGCCCTTGGCCGGGATGTTTAGCCAGCTGCTATTCTTCGGCGGTGCAAACAGCATTATTTTCTACTGACCCCAGAACAAAGTCCCAACTATGTTATGCGCCCTCTCGACTGCATTGGCCTGTATCTTTTTCCGCTCCGAAAATCTCCCGAATCAACTTCCGATTTCCTGGAAACGGAGGCCAATCATTGTCTTCCGTAGTGACGAGACTGCCCCCTCACTACTGCGGGTCAGAACTGTCCCCAGGCGGCCCCTTTGGACGGATGCACTTGCCTGGCGCGGGTGCGGTGGGACCATCAGGCGGTGGAGTGCAATTGGGCGGGAGGCCCTTGCACTTTGCATATTGGAGGCAGGCTTGGTAGAGGTCGTTCTCCGCTTTCCAGCGGTCCTCGTCGGTGTGCTCGATGTCTCCCGTCAGCTTCTGCAGCTCGGGCATCATCTCCGTCGCCGCTTTGAGATTGCGCAGGTAGTCCATGGCGCCCTGCCAGACGAGATCGGAGACCATCGGCGTCCCGGCGCAGTTGCTGAGTCTCGTCCCTTTGCCCTCTACCGAACCCGCTTCGCCGACGGTCTGCACGGCCTCACGGATCTTCATCATCGTTTCCCACAGAAGAGCGACGTCGACAGATATCGCCTGACCACCCAGTTCGACCTCGAGGTTAGAAAAGTTGAGCACGGCGGAAGGGTCCTGAGTAACGATCTTCTCTAATACCGCTTCGAGCAGCACGAAGTCCTTGACGGTGTCAATCTCTCCCTTGCCTACGAGGTAGGACAGAAGAGTCTTCGCCAAGTTAAATTCATCACAGGATCGCACCACGAGATCGAAGTCGGACCTGAACATCTGCGCCTGCGACCAGAAGTGTTGGAACTCGGCCTTCTTATTCTTGAGGTCTTCGCGGTAGCACCGCGAGATATTCGCCAGACGGTCCACCTGCGCCTGGTATTGCGACGTATCCTTGCAACTGGTTTCGGGCTCGGGCGGTGCTGCTGCCTCGCCGCAGCCGCAACAGATTTTCCAGTGAATCTTCGCGCTCAGAACACCTGAATAGTGCGGGTCGGAAGCCTTCGGCGACTGCCAATGCTCCTCGCCCTCAAACGGTATGACCGCGTGACGCTCCGCATGGAGCATGCAGTCACGTTGTAAGGCTGCCCCTGCGGGCTTGGTGCATTCGGTCGGCTGGACGCACGCAAAAAAGGGACGTCCATAGTCTGAGTCTGTTAAGCGGGCTAAACAGCCAGGGTCCGCCGCTCTAATATCCAGACCACCAAAATCGAAGGACCAGCCGCCCGACGCGCCACTTCCGCCACTTCTCGGGACGGGGCACTCGAGAGGCGTGAAAGTCCCGCGCTGACCGCCACCACCTGTTTCGTGGTACAGCAGCGTCGAAGCCGCGATCTCGGGTTTCACTGGGTAGAAATTCAAAAAGCCATCCGCGTCTGGGACGGGAATGAATCCGCCCGGTCCCCCTCCTTCGCCCAAGGTTACATCGGCCGTATCACGTCCGTTCGGTGCGTTGCAGGTCGATCTAATGTCGGCTTGATACACTCCGGAGCATCCTCCAGTGCTCAACTCATAGTGAACCTCCGGCGCGGTAAAGCCGCCCCATAGCTGCATGTGCCAAGGAGCTCCATTCACGCCCGACGGGATCAGCGGAAACCGCAGGATGGCACGTCTTGAGCCGCGACACCCTATATTGTTCCAATCGGAATCCACTTCAATCCGCCCTCCCAGAGGCTTGTCGACAGGGCAAGCCTTGACGACATCGTGCGCACTGCGAGGCGTGCGTGAACTGGAAGGGTCACCACCGGTCGGGGCTGCTGGCGGGGCGGACCCT
>Ga0209526_10000805_pt1 | contig 20630 bp, 20 predicted proteins | sample JacPinW_OM2H0_M1_FD_188566 | JGI IMG/M metagenome (GOLD analysis project Ga0209526, IMG submission 188566) | Forest soil microbial communities from Algoma, Ontario, Canada - Jack Pine, Ontario site 1_JW_OM2H0_M1 (SPAdes) (version 2) | ecosystem: Environmental > Terrestrial > Soil > Boreal... | reverse complement strand
AGGGTCTCGTTTTGGTATCCGACGGTCCCATTTCGCGCTCGTCCCGGGACGGGACGCAGCGCGTCAATGCTCGGTCCATACAGCTCACGAGTTGGCGCCTCGGGGACTCGGGACATGACGGACTCCTTGGGTGCAGAAATTCCGTTGAAAGCCGGTGGAGGTCTCAGCGGGCAAGGCCGACGATCTGGCGCAGATGCTTCCCGTGTTCGAGCTCACCGAGAAGAAAGTGGGCCACATCGGCGCGGCTAATGAAGATCCCGCGGCGTGGCAGGCGGCCGTCCTCGACGCGGTAGCGTCCCGTAACCGGGCCATTCGTCAGCCGCGGCGGCCGCGCAATCGTCCAGTTCAGACCGCTGGCCACCACGATACGTTCCATCTCGGCCGAGTCCCTTGCCACATTTCGCAGGAAAGTGCGGCGCGGCAGCCAAGCGAACGGGGCGTCCGGGAACAGCACCGCAGCGGAGACCACGAGCAGGCGGCGCACGCCGGCCGCCTGCATGGCTGCCACGGTGCTTGCTGCGCAGTCGCCGAGGAGCGTGGTGCGCCCCAATCCGGGCGGGCCCAGCGCGGACAGCACTGCATCGTGGCCAGGAAGTGCGGCGCGGAGCTCTGCAACGCTGTGCGGGTCGCCCGGCCGCACGGTCACGCCCTCACCGATCCCGGCGAGCTTCTGCGGCGACCGCGCCAGCGCGGTGATCCGATGCCCCTCCTTTCGGCCTTGCTCGAGCAGCGCCCGCCCCGTGCCACCGGTCGCGCCCAGGACGAGCAACCGCAGACCGGGCTGCCGGCGCTCCGCGATTCTCGAATCGGCTGAAGCCTCCTTCATTGCCGGGATTCCCGCCGTCACCATGGCTTCACCTCCATGAGAACAGCGACGACCGCGATGATCGCGCACATCGACCAGGCGCCGCGGACGACTCCCTGAAGGGGCCGAGCGGATTCACGCTTTCGCAGCGCGCGCCGGGTCCTTCCGTTGATGGCGCCGAGAACGAGCAAGAGGACGATGGAGAGCCGGAACCACCACGCCTCGTGGTAGCCCCCTCCGACCGAGTAGTCGATGAGCGCGCCGGAGAGCAGCATCAGCGCGAGGCTCCAGGTCGTTCCCCGCGCGAGCCGCCCCAGCGCGGTCCAGGTCGCAGGCGCGACAGGCGCTTCGGTTTGCGCCGAGGAGGCCAGAATCGCGATCCCTGCCACCTGGCCCAGCCCGAGGATGGCGGTGACGACGTGGATGGAGACGGCGACCGGGTAGAGGGTCATGACCGGCCTCGGCGGCGGAATCCGGATGGAGGCATGCGCGCTTCCTTTCTCGTCTCGGGATCCGAGACATCGCGGGCGAAACGCCCTAGGCTGTGAGCGATCGCTCACCGAGGTTAGTGAGCGCTCACTAACGTGTCAAGGGAGAGCGGCTTTGGCGGAGACGCGCGAACGCATCCTCGACGCAACGGTGGGCATCATGCGGGACCAGGGTCTGGCGCGAGCCACCACCAAGGAGATCGCGCGTGCCGCGGGTCTGTCGGAGGCGGCCCTCTATCGGCACTTCCGCAGCAAGGAAGAGATTTTCTTGCGGGTGATGCGGGAACGGCTGCCGCGATTCATCGAGGCGATCAAGGACCTTCCCTCGCGCGTGGGCCGGGATCCCGTAGCGGACACGCTGGTGGAGATCGCGCGCGCCGCTGTCGCCTACTATTCCGAGGCCATCCCCATCATCAGCTCGCTATTCTCGGAGCCGGAGATCCTCGTCCGACACCAACAGGCGCTGCGCGAGGAGAACGCCGGGCCGCAGCTCGCGCTCAGCGCGCTCTCCGCCCACCTTCGAGCCGAGCAACGGATCGGTCGGCTCTCGAAAGCGCTCGACGCGGAAGCCGCCTCGGCTTTGCTGCTTGGCGCATGTTTTCAGCGCGCCTTTCTGCGCCAGTTTCTCGGGACACGGGCCGTGGATCGGGACGAGAAGCGCTTTGCGCGGAAATTGGTGAGCACGCTGTTGCGCTAGCGCCCCGCCCGTTTACCGGGACATGTGCTCGTGGTAGCCGACCTCGTCGGTGATGTTCCGGACGAAATGATCTCGCCACAGGGAAGCGATAGGCCATTGGTACTGCCAGAACGCTCTGCCCTTGGACATCAGGTCGCTCAGGTGCGCCCGTCTCTTCCCGACAGCCGCCATTGGGCTAGCGTCTCCCCTGAGCTCGGCCCCTTTCGTTTGGAGCGACAACCCGATCATGCGATCCAAGAACGTGGCGCCCGTTTCCAGTCGAGAGCCGGCGGCGGTGAGCACGGCGGCGGCACGATCACGCAGTGCTGGGTCGGCAGTTGCGGCAGCCCTTCGAGAAAGGGCCAGATGGATTTCGAGAGGGAGCGCTCCAGTGGTCTCGAAGAATGCTCGCGACTGCGCTTGGCCGGGGTCGACCTGCTCGTACGCGGCCTCGAATGCGTCATAGAGGGCACGGATGGGAAGCGCGAACGTCTTCCGCTTGAGCGCTTCCTCCAGGCTGGCGAGATCTGAATCAGTGAGTGGCGCCTGAGCGTCCGACCGGAGCAGCACCACTCCGCTGGAGAGATAACCCTCCTCCGGATGGGAGCGAGCGACCCGGGCGAGGAGATCGAGCGCGGCGCCTTGCGCCAATAATCGCTTTTCCTGCGGCACCGCTTCATCCATGAGAACGTGCATGGCCACAAGGTGGACGCCGAGAGGGCGTTCGGCGGCGTTTGCTTCGGCCAGGGCCGCTTCGATGAGATCCGATGATCCCTCCTGATCCCTGCCGAACTCGAGTAGCAGTCTGTCTCCGGGCCTTTGCGCCCGCGCGAGAGCTGCTTGGTCGATGGGCCGGTGAGAGTCGATCGTCCCGAGAAGCGGCTTCGCCGCAGGGGTCGGTCGCCCCGATGCGCTCCAGGCCCGAGCGGCAACATCCGTCCATCGATCGTCCGGTGCGCGTTTCCTTTCCTCGATCAGCCTGGCGAGAACGACCGCCTCGGGTGCACCGGGCCTCACCGATGCCAATCGTTGCGCCAGGCTTGACGCGCTCTCGAACCGAAGTTCCTCCAGTTCGATACAGGCAAGCACGAACAGCGCAGATGGATTCGAAGAGGTCACAAGACCTTCGAGGAGGTGACGTGCTTCAGCCGTCTCTCCTCGAGCAGCCATTGTTGCAGCGCGATTCACGAGGCCGACCTTGTTGGCCCCATTGGCGAGAAGCATCACGGCGAGTGCGACCGCGGTCATCAAGACTCCGATTTCCGGAAGCGACATTCTGATCACGACTCCCGAAAAAACCTCAGGAGGGCGCGGAAGGACTTGCTCTCGCGCTTTGCGCGCAGGACGCGATCCCCTTCTACCGTATTGGCCGGCGCGAGCATCTCGGTTCGCGGCGGCAGTTTCATCGAGGCGGTCCCCAGCTTGCCTCCGTCCGGCCCATGGCACAGGACGCAGGACTGCCGCACGGGCACGAGGGGCTGGCCGTCGGACCGCGGGGAGACGGAGCTCATTTGAGGCAGGAGATCCTGCTCCCCGAAGGGCTCCAGGCTCAGCCGCCGAGGGGATGCAGAGACGGCCAGCCGAGGGGCGTGCAGAACCGTAAAGGCGCCGCCGGGAAGGACAACGCGCGCCTGCGCTGCCAACAGCAGAGGAACCGGATGCAGCTCGCCATCGGCAGATAGCGCGAGAGGGGTTTCGAGGAGGAGTGCGGTAGTCCCGGAGGGCAGGCCCCTCCATCCGCAGGGACCCTGCGCCGCCGACTCCGACCTGCCTGCCGCGCGCCCGTGGGTCGCCGCGAGGTGCTCTCTGAGGCAGCCCTCCCCGCCGGCCTCGGGCGGGACGCGCACGAATCTGCGGAACACGAGCCGCCAGCCCGCGCGACGCGCATGCATCGTTGTCCCGCCTGCGGGCTCTGACCCCGACCCGACGTCGAAGTAGGAGACCAGCTCGCTCCAGCTCGAGTCGGCCTCGAAGAGGCGGGGATCCAAGAGGTCCGGCTGGTCCTGGGCCGCCTCCGTGAAGCTGGGTCGAATGCCAGCCAACTCATCCGTCGTCAGCGCGACCCTCGCCATCAGCCGAGCGAGGAGCCGCGCCAGTGGCATCGCGCGCGAGCTCTTGGCCGCCAGCGCGTGGAGAGCGTCGAAGCGATTCCAGAGATCCTGCTGGAACAGGATCCGGGCCTCGGGACTCCGACCGGGCAAGGTCGCGGAGCTGATCTCCGCCTCCAGGGCGGAGCGCAGGCGGCTGCGGCGCGGCTCCTCAACTAGATACGCCGCGTCCGGCGGAAAGAAGAATTCGGGGAGGTCCCCGCCCTCGAGCCTCGTGATGGAGCTCCAAGGGGCCTTTGAGTTCTCCGTGGTGGCGACCCGGGCCCGAAGCTTGCGGGCGTAAAGCAGGTGGAAGAGCCGGTTCCACGGATCCCGTGGATCGGTCGAGTAGACGGGTGCGGGCTCGTTGCGCCGGAGGGAGCCCCGGAGAGGGCCGTCGTCGTGGTAGACGGCGGCGTCTCGCGCCTTTGCTGCAACGGGAAAGGCGGCCGCCACTGCCGCCGCGATGAGGGCCGCCTCGCGCATGCTTTGATCTTAAAGGAAGCGCCCTCGGCGCGATGCTTTTCGGCCCTGAACCGAGCGGGACCGGCTCGCAATCACGGTCCTAGGAATCGGAGCCCTGCTTCTCGGCCCGCCGCTTGATCGCGCGCAGCCACATTCTGCGGATGAAGCCGCTCCCAGGGCGGATGGCGGTCCAGTACCTGGCGAATCTGTGCCGCGCCGACGCGTCGGTCGCGTGCACGCGCGTCTCCGTGGAGACGAGCCAGGCGCTGTCACCTTCATCCTCGATGCGGAAGTTCATCACCGCCCTCGCGATGCCGGGAGCTACGAGCTCCTTGAACTGCTCCGGCGTGGCCGGTCTCTTCACGCCGCCTGGAGCGATCACGACGGCCCCGACGACGAGCTCGCGTTCCGGATCGTCCGCCAGCAGCAAGAATCCCGTCCGGGTCGCGACTTCGAGAAGCGGCTCATGGCTCGGAGGATTGAGGATGCTCTCGGGACCCGCTCTCCCGAAGCGGCGGATCCAGATCAGCGCGCGAAACAGCGTGATCTCGCCAGCCGTCACTTCCTTGATGGAGCGATAGATCCGGGCCCTCGGCGCGCGGATGCGGATGCGGTGAAACTCGTGGAACTGGTACACCGGAGCAAATTCCTCGAGCCTGCTCATGCCGCCTGGGCGGACTTCGAATCGAGGCTGCTTGCGTTCCACGAAGTCAGCATACCGGCTACCATGCCGGCGTTGCGCGGCGAAGGAAACGCTGAGGTCATTCCAATGAGCGGACCGAAACTCGAGCATTTCAGCACGCGCTCGCTGTCGATCGCCTGCGAGGTGTCGGGACCCACGCAGGGCAAGCCGGTCCTCGTGCTTCATGGCTGGCCCGACGATGCACGGACCTGGGACCGCGTTCTTCCGGCGCTGCATGCTGCCGGCCACCGAACGATCGTTCCCTACCTGCGCGGCTTTGGCCCGACGCGCTTCCATTCGCCGCAGACGCCGCGAAGCGGACAGCTCGTTGCCCTGGGACAGGACGTCCTGGAGCTGGCTGACGCGATGGAGCTGCAGAGCTTCGCAGTCGTTGGGCATGACTGGGGCGCCCGCGCGGCCTACATCGCCTCCGCTTTCGCCCCCGATCGCGTCACCCATGGCGTGGCGCTCTCCGTGGGCTGGGGAACCAATGACCCCGGGCAGCCTCTTTCGCTCAAGCAGGTTCAGAACTACTGGTACCACTGGTACATGGCGCTGGACCGCGGAGCCGCGCTGCTCCGAAGCGAGCGCCGCGAGTTCACGCGCTACATCTGGACGATCTGGAACCCGGGCTGGCGCATGTCCGATGAGGAGTTCGCGGCGACGGCCGCGTCGTTCGACAATCCGGACTGGGCGGAGATCGTGCTGCACTCCTACCGCGTCCGGTGGGGGCTGGCGCCGAAGGATCCCGCTTACTCCGATCTGGAAGCGAAGCTTGCGCGGGACCCGGCCATCAGCGTTCCGACCCTGGTCATCCACGGCGGCGGCGATCCGTGCAACGACCCCTCCACTTCCGAGGGGAAGGAGCGCTTCTTCCGCTCGCGGTACGAGCGCATCGTGCTCGATCGCATCGGTCATTTCCCGCAGCGCGAGGCACCCGCAGCAGTCGCCGACGCCATCGTACGATTTCTGGGACGATGACGGAGCCCCCGGCGAGCTGAATCCCCGTAACCGCGTTGGCATCAGCTAGTTCTCTGGCTCTAGTTCCCATCGTCCGCCGAATTGGACGATGGAGTGCTGCATGCTCGATCTCAACGACTTCCGCTATTTCGTTCGGATCGTGAAGGGCGGCAGCCTGACGGCCGCCAGCCGCAGTCTCAAGGTGCCGAAATCGACGGTGAGCCACCGCCTCCAGCAACTGGAGGCATCGCTCGGCGTCCGGCTCCTCAACCGGACGTCGCGCAGCCTGAGCATGACGGATGCAGGCGAGCTCTTCTATCGGCATGCGGTCGCCACCCTGGAGCGGGCCGATCTCGCCGAAAGCGCGGTCCGGGAACGGCTCATCGAGCCGTGCGGCACCATCCGGTTCACGACGGCCGTCGCAACCTCGCTGTTCGCCATGCGGCCGATACTGCCGGAGTTCATCCGGCACCATCCGAAGGTCAGCGTGGTCCAACACACCAGCGACGACCAGATCGATATCGTCGGTGAGAGCTATGATCTTGCCGTTCGGGCGCACACCGGGCCGATTTCGGACTCGACGCTGGTGCAGCGGACGCTGGCGCCGGCGCCGTGGTTCGTCTTCGCCGCGCCGGACTATCTCGTTCGCCGCGGAGTGCCTCTCGTGCCGGAGGACCTTGCGGGGCACGATGCGCTGATCATGTCGGGACGCGGGCGGCCAACGTGGAGACTCAAGCATCCGATCCGGGGCGAGGTCGTCGTGCCGGCCAATCCACGCCTCGCCGGCAATGACATCCTCATGTTGAAGCAGGCCGCGCAGGATGGTCTCGGGATCGTTGCGCTACCGGGATACATCTGCCGCGAGGACGTCAAGTCGGGCACACTCGAGCGCATCCTTCCTGATTGGCTCGCACGCGAAGCCAGCATCACAGCGGTGATGCCTTTCCGGAGCGGCATGCTTCCTTCTGTCCGCGCCTTCGTCGACTTCCTGGTCGAAGAGATCCCCAAGCTCGTCGGATGACGGCGATCGTCCAACTCGCCGGACGCAACATCCAAAAGTTCATCTGGTTGCCTGCGTGATCCGCGGCTACCTCAAGGATCATGAACTTCGATATCATCATCGTAGGTGGAGGCTCCGCGGGCGCGGTTCTTGCGGCGCGACTGAGCGCCGATGCGCGACGCCGTGTTCTCCTTCTCGAAGCAGGGCCGAACTTCGCCCCCAACAGCTACCCCACGGTCCTGACCGAGGCGAACGTCGTAGCGGGCTCGCCCACCTTCGATTGGAACTACCACACCGAGGACGCCGCCCGGCTCGGTCACGACATCCCAGTGCCCCGCGGCCGCGTGATTGGTGGCAGCTCGGCGGTGAACGGCACCGTGGCGATCCGCGCGAGACCAGCCGATTTAGCGCGCTGGGCCAAGCGCGGGATCGAAGGATGGTCATGGAAGGCGGTGCTTGCTGCCTACAAGGCCCTGGAAAATACTCCGACCGGCGAGGACGCCTGGCACGGCCGCAAGGGTCCACTGCCGATCCGCCAGCGGACGGCGGAACAGAATACCCCTGCGATGCGTGCCTTCGTCGAGGCCTCGCAAGCCGTGGGGCTGGCGTACGTCCCCGACTTCAATGGCGCGACCCAACATGGCGTCAGCCCCTACCCGCTCAACGTCGTCGACGGCGTGCGCATGAACACGGGGATCGTCTATCTCACCCCCGAGGTCCGTGCGCGCCCGAACCTCGTGATCCAGAGTGATGGCGAAGTCGACAGCGTGGTGGTCAAAGGCCACCGTGCAGTCGGCGTGAAACTCGCCGGTGGCGAGATTCCATCCGCGGGCGAAGTCATCCTGTCGGCCGGCACTTTCGGCAGCCCCGCAATCCTGATGCGATCCGGGATCGGACCTTCCTCGCATCTGTCCGAGCTGGGCATTGCGACGGTCGCCGACATGCCAGTGGGCGATCGGCTGCAGGACCAGCCCTTCTTCTTCAACGTGTATGCGCTGAAGCGCGAGGCAAGCGCGATGAGGCCGGCTGCAGGCGCGCTGATCTGGACGCGTTCGCGACACGCGGAAGCTGACGATCTCGACCTGCAAATCTCGGGCACGCATTTCATCGACCCGACTGCCAGCCCGACTGGTGGGGCCATCGTACTTGCTTCCTCCGTGGTGCTGCCGAAATCGATCGGGCGGCTTCGGCTGTCGAGCCGTGATCCGCGCGCGGCGCCCCATATCCACTACAACTTCTTTGACGATCCCATCGATCTCCAACGACTGATGGAGGCCGTGCGGCTCTCCCGGAAGATCGGCCGAACCGCACCCTTTTCCGATTTGATCGATCACGAGATGGCGCCAGGGAACGCGGTGGACGACGGCGAGGCGCTACGAAAGAGCATCGTCGCCAATGTCGCCGCCTATCTGCATCCGACATCGACCGTACCGATGGGTGCCCCAACCGATCGGACGGCGGTCGTCGACGCCTGGGGCAAAGTCTGGGGCATCGAGGCGCTGCGAGTCGTCGACGCTTCGATCCTGCCCGAGGTTCCGTCCGTCCCGACCAACGTGACGACGATCATGGTGGCTGAACGCATCGCTGCAAGACTGTCCGCATGAGGATTCGAACAATGACCCAATCCATGAAGAACCGTACGCTCGGGACTACGGGTCCCACTGTCTCCGCCATCGGCCTCGGCGCCATGGGCATGTCCGATTTCTACGGACCCGCTGACGACGACGAGAGCATCGCCACCCTGCGCGCCGCGCTGGATGCGGGCGTGACCCTCATCGACACCGGTGACTTCTATGGGTCGGGGCACAACGAGCTGCTCATCCGCGAAGCCCTGCGGGGCCGCAATCGCGACCAGATCGTCCTCTCGGTGAAGTTCGGCGTGCAACGAGACCCGATGGGAAACTTCTTGCCCGAGGACCTGCGGCCCGACTCGATCAAGAACTTCCTCGCGTACACGCTGCGCCGCCTTGGCACCGACTACGTCGACGTCTACCGTCCCGCACGCGTCAGCGACCGGGACCGGGTCGAGGATGTGGTGGGCACGATCGCTGAGATGGTGAAGGCCGGCTTCGTGCGCCACATCGGTCTGTCCGAAGTCAACGCCCAGACGCTGCGTCGGGCCGCTGCTGTGCACCCGATCTCCGATCTGCAGATCGAGTACTCGCTGCTGTCGCGGGGCATCGAAGCAGAGATCCTGCCGACTGCGCGCAAGCTGGGGATTGGCATCACCGCCTATGGCGTCTTGTCGCGCGGTCTGCTCTCCGGCCATTGGGACAACCAGCGTTCGCTGTCACAGTACGACTTCCGAAAGTTCAGCCCGCGTTTCCAGGGCGACAACCTGGAGCACAACCTCGCCCTTGTCGAGGCGTTGCGAAAAGTCGCCGACCGCCAGGGCATCGAGGTCTCGCAGGCGGCCATCTCATGGGTGCTATCGCGGGGGAAGGACATCGTGCCGCTCGTCGGTGCGCGGAGTCGCAGGCGGCTGGCCGAAGCGCTCCACGCGGTCGAGGTCGAGCTGAACGCCGATGACCTGCGGGCGATCGAGAGCGCGATCCCAGCCGACGCCGCCGCTGGCGCTCGTTACCCCGAGCTCCTGCTCGCCCAGATGGACAGCGAGAAGAGGCTTTCATGAATCGCTCATCGCGCGCTTCGCGTTCGCAGTGAAACCGAAGCGCCGCGCGTAGCGCGGACAGTGGCCGAATCGTCGAGGCATCCAGTGCATCTCTTCTCGGGGAGGAGCGGACACGATCCGAGGAGCATCAACATGGACACGGCAGAGAGCGCGATTGCACCGCTGGTCGATGAGACGCCTACGTCGGAATCATTGAGCCAGGGCGACAGCGTCAAGACGGTGGGCGCGGCGAACCAACTCGGGGAAATCGTCGTCTTCATCGATAGCCAGGCGGCGACTGCAGGCATCTTGGAGTCTGCTGCCTCACTCGCTCAGGACCACGGCGCGCACCTGACCGGCGTATTCATGCAGCCGCTTCCTTCGTCTACTCCGCCGGAGATGTTCGCCCGTGGCCAGGGCATCTGGGACGTGATCGACGTACACCGCGCGCAACTCGAGGGGATCGAGGCGGACCACCACACCCTGTTCGCAGACACCGTCCGCCGTCACGGGATCCACTCGGAGTGGAGATCGGTGCCCTACTTGAGCGGGGACGTGGAAGTGCACGCGCGCTACGCGGACCTGGCGGTGGTTGCCCGCCCGGACCCCGCGGGCCAGACAGCCAGCCCTCCTGGTCTCGTGGAGTCCCTCGTCCTGACCTCCGGCCGGCCGGTCATCGTGCTCCCGCCACGCGGCACGGTATTCGGGGTCCGCCGCATCCTGGTGGGGTGGAACGCGGAGCGCGAGGCGGTCCGGGCCGTGGCGGATGCCCTGCCATTGCTAGTGACGGCCGAGGTGGTCGAGGTGTTGGTCGTCGACCCTGAGGGCCGCCGGGCGGCTCACGGCCAGGAGCCAGGCGCGGATATCGCGCGTTACCTGGCGCGTCACGGCGTGCACGTGGAGGTACGACGCCTGTCGTCTGGCAGCGAAGACGTGGGCCATGTCCTGCTCTCTCACGCCGCCGATTTCGGAGCCGATCTCGTCGTCATGGGCGCCTATGGCCACTCCCACCTGAATGAGTGGATTTTCGGTGGCGTCACCCGGACGGCCCTGCGCGAGGCGGGCCTCCCGGTCCTGATGTCCCGATGAGGGTTTATCCGCGCGCGTCTGGCCGACCAGATCTGTCGGTCAGTTCGCGACGTGGATGACCACCGCAAACAAGCCCGTGCCTACGATGATCTTGCCCGTCACCTGAGCCCTCTCCCCCTGGCGGAGGCTCGAGAGCGGCACGATATTGTTCCCACGGAGGATCAACGTCTTGGCATCGGCCTCGAGCACCTGGCCAAGAACGGTGAGGGTGTTCGAGGTGACGCTGTCGATCGGTCCACTGAGCGAGACCAGCTTGGGCAGCGGCCGGGGCACGAGCAGCACATCGATGGTCTGCGCGACCAGCCTGCCGCCGTCCCCCGGTTTGGCTTTCACGACGACGGATTGGTCCACCTTGAGGTCGGAGAAGGGCACCAGGGCAGCGTTGCGGCGGATGACCGTCGCGTTGGTGACGGAGAACTGGATGCCTGCGACCGTGATGGTCGTGGCGTCGACCGCTTCGATCGGTCCCTGAGCTGCGGCCGCGGCGGGAGGCGGTCGGAAGACGTGGACCACCTTGGCGAGCAGTGAGCCATCGATCCGCTTCACCGCATCGGCGTTCGCCGTGTCGCCCACCTGCAACTCCGCGAGCGAGGCCGGAGCGTCCGGGGGGCCCTCGAATCTCGTCTGAGCATCGACCGCGATCACCGTGTCCCCCATCGTGAAGGTCTGCGGGTCGATCGAGATGGCAGTCACCGCTCCTACGACATAGAAAGCCGGTTCTTCGCCCGGTAGCGGAACGCCGCCGTCAATCGCTGCGCCGGTGAGCCCAGGGGCACCCACTCCAGAGCCGCACGCGGCCAGCAAGAGCAACACGATGCAGGACAATCGGAGCGCGATCCGCATGGGCTTTTCCCCTCGAGCCAAGCGACCCCATCGCAATATCCGCCTGGAATAAACCCATGCGGGTACTCATGGGACTTGCAACAAGCCGAACCCTCAGAGGGTGAGTCTACCGCAAGTGCCGCCGGCGACGGACAAGCTCGCCCGAGTCGGGCGAGGCGGCGTGCCGGCTTTCATCCGATCGAGATCCGGAAACCGATGACATCCCGGCTATTTATAGAGGCGCCGGCCTTTGCGTCGTCTGCCGCGCAAAAGCTGACATTTCCTCCGGCGATTATCTCAGGATCGCGCGGAAGAGCTCGGCCCCGGGCTTTGGTTGGATGACGCGGCTTCATCATCGACGACCGTAGGTTCGGAAGGACTGAGGGACTCGGAGAGCGTGTGCTTGCGGTGCCCGCTCTTCTTGGCTGCACGCTTGGCCTTGGTAGACTTGGCCGCTGCGCTCGACTCTCCTTCTTGCTTCCGCAGCGGCAGTCCCTTCTTGCGAGTCCCCTTTGGCTTGAGCCACCAGCGCGGATCTGCGGACGCTCCATCGGTCAGCGTCGAGACGTCAACGCGGACGATGGTCCCATTCTCCAAATCGATCTCTGCCTGCGAAACCCCGGAGAGGGCGGCCAGGACCGAAGAGAGCTGCGGCTCGTGACCGACGATGGCGACAGCTTCCGCCTTGCCGGCGCGGCTCGCGATCGCATTGCGTACCGCCTGGACGTCGAACTTCGGATCCAGCTCCGCGAGCACGGTCACCTCGCCAGGCTCGGTCTCGCCGGCGAGAATCTCCGCCGTCTGCACTGCGCGGACCAGGGGGCTGGTCAGGATCAGGTCCAGCTTGCGGCCGAGCTTACCGAACGCGCGGGCCGTCTTCTGGAAGCGGCGCCGACCCTTGTCCGTGAGGGGCCGCCACTCGTCGGGAATTCCTTCGCCACTTTCGACCGCGATGCCGTGCTCCACTACATAGAGTTGCATGACGTGTCCTGCCTCAGGAGAAAGGCGCGCAGCCTGGCCGCGCCCGTTGTCCGGAACCTGCTCGCTTCCTCCAAGCTCCCCGGATTCTAATGGAGTCTGCGGCTCGACTTCGGAAACCTTCGCGGATTCTGACGACGGCCAAGCTTCCGGATGACTCTCTTCGCTCGGCCTCGAGATCACGTACCGGATCTCTGCATAGTGGAGCAGCCGCTCCCTGAGGACCGCCAGGAAATCGGACTTCCACTTCCCTCCAAACAACTCGATCGTGGTCTCGACAGGATGGCCCAACCTGTGCCGGAGCGTGTGCGCCATCCCCTGCATGTACTCCTCGCCAGGCCAGCGTGCGAGCACGATCTCACTTCTTGACCTCTGTCGCAGCTAATGCGGCGCGCCAGTCGACCACGCGCACCCTCTCCTGCGCCGCACGGAGCACGATCTCCGTGCGCTCGCCCATCGGGTCGCCGCCGATCTGGAAGGGCATCGGCCGCGAGAAGCGCATCCGCACTTCCGTCGCGAACCAGTCGTACATGCCCTCGACGTCGAGGCCGCGCCAGATCTTCGCGGCGTTCAGCAGCGCGTCGAGCACGTGCCCCTGATAGATCCGCACACTGATGAAGCCGGGTTTGAGTCCCGCGTGCGGGAAGGCGCGCAGGCCGTAGCCCCACTCGCGCACGCTGGAGGCGGCGCCGGCGCTGATCGGTCCCTCGTGGAGCTGCGTCGCGCCCGGCAGTGGCACCGGCTTGCCATCCACGACGCCGAACACCTCCGGCCCGAGGTTGTCCAGCACGACGTGCGCGTGCCCTTCCTTGTGCAGGCGCATCCACTCCTCGGGGACGGTGATGCGCGCGAGCGAGTAGAGATATCCGCGCGCGCCCTTGTGCAGCCACGACGCCAGGCGGCTGCCGACCAGCTGCGAGCTGCGCTTGTCGAGGTTGCGCTGGTAGTCGTTGAGGATGCGCGCGTCCCAGCCGACGCCGGCGAAGTGGCAGAGATGGTTCTCCACCTCGACCAGCGTGACCTCCCGCACCGGCAGCTTCTCGCCGTTCATGCGCGCCAGTCGGTGCACGTGCGAGAAGAATTGCGGCGCGCCGACCCCGCGCGCCCAGGCGTTCCCGGTGCCGAGACGGAGGATGCCGACGATCGGCAGCTCCCGGCCGCCCCCCTCGCGCCAGAGGTTCAGCAGGCGCATCGCCGCGCCATCCCCGCCACCGGAGAGGATGACTTCGGGGCGCTGCTTGATGAGCTCGCGCACGTGGCGGCGCGCCTGATCGAGGTCCTCGCTGACCAGAATCGTGGAGTCCGGCAGCGCGTGGCGGAGCGCGCGAACGACAGCGGGCGTAACCTTGCGGGCGCGACCGTTGAGCAACGCCGCCAGAGCAGTTCCCATGCGGGGGGGCTTCTAACATGTGTCGGGACCCCACGCCGCAGAGGCTGGTCCTGCTTCGTCGCGTGGCCAAGGCGGCCGCCGGCCTAGGGCCGTGGACGGCGGCCGCTCGGGAGGCGCTCCCGCTGCATGCGGCGACTCACCTCCGCCTCGTCGGGGCGCTGCGCGAGCTTCACCTGCATGTCCAGCTTCTTGCCCTCGCGGACGACCTCCAGCTTCAGGGTCGAGCCGGGCTGGTGCTGCCCTACGGCGCGGGTGAGCTGGGCGTCATCGTTGATCGGCTTGTCGTCGACGCGGACGATCACGTCGCCCGGCTCGAGACCCGCCTGCGCCGCGGGACCGCCCTTCTCCACCGCCGCGACCAGCGCTCCCTTCTTCGACTCCAGCTTCAGCTCCTCCGCCATGTCCTGCGTGATCGGCGCGAGCAGGACGCCCAGATAGCCGCGGTCCACCCGCCCTTTCTCCTTGAGCTGCGGCAGGATCTGCTTGACCAGGGAGATCGGAACCGCGAACCCGATGTTGTTCGCGCCGCCGATGATGGCCGTATTGATGCCGACCGCTTCCCCCTTCAGGTTGAACAGCGGCCCGCCGGAGTTGCCCGGATTGATCGAAGCGTCCGTCTGGAGGAAATCCGCGTAGGGCGTATCGGGGTTCACCGTCCGCTCCTTGGCGCTGATGATGCCGGAGGTCACCGTCGCTTCCAGGCCGAACGGCTCGCCGATAGCGATCACATGATCGCCGACCTCCAGCTCATCGCTGTCGCCCAGCACGGCCCCCTTGAGCGCCTTGACGTGCTCGCCTTCGATGCGGATGAGCGCGATGTCGCTCTTGGGATCGGTGCCGACGACCTTCGCCGGGTATTCGCGACTTCCGTCTGGAGCCGTTTGATCCGTGATCACCTTGATGTCGTCCATGGGCCGGAATTTCCTCGACCCCGGATCCTCGACGCTGACGACGTGGTTGTTGGTCAGCACCAGCCCGTCGCCGATGTAGAGACCCGAGCCCAGGCCTTCCACTTCGCGCTCCTCGGGCGCGGGCGGGCTTCCGAAGAAGCGACGGAACCTCTCCATCGGATCCTCCGCGTCCTGGTCCCGCGGCATCGCCTGGAAGCCGGGCGGGTAATGCGGCCTCGACGCGGCTCCCCGAAGCAGGCGCGGCTTGAACCGGGAGTTGATGTTGACGGTCATGGGACGGACCCGTTTCACCAGCGGCGCGAACGAGGGGATAGGGGCGAGCGTCCGGTCGGTCAAGGGCGCCACGCCCGCGGCGGGCGATAAGGTGAACTCGGCATCTGCCTCGCGCCGGCAGCCCGGCAGCACGAGAGAGGCGAGCACGATTCCAGAGAGGGCGATGCAGAAAAGGCCAAGACGAGGCGAACGCCAACGGTCCATGGGGGCCTCCTGCCCGCCACCCTACGCCTGCCATGGGCCGGCCGCCCATCAGATGCGAAGAAAGCGCTTCTCGCCCTATTTCGCCGCGGCCTTGGAGCGCGGGTCGTCGGCGGGGTTCACGTAGGTGATGCCCCACGGTCCCATTCCGTGCAGCTGGACGATGGTCTCGCCTTTGGTCATCGCGAAGTGGGACTGCTTGGCGGGCATGACGACGAAGCCACCCGTGGGCAGTTCCTTTGTGGCGGCCTCGTCGAGCTTGTCGCCCATGCCCATGTAGAACGTCCCGCTGATCACGGTGATGTGCTCATCTGCTGGGTGCGTGTGGGGTGAAACCTTGTAGTTCGCCGGGAACTTGAGCCGCATCGTGAAGAGGCCGGGCTCCTTCGGGTTTCCTTCCATTCCCGCCACCTTGGCGCCCGGCGGCAGCGAGGGCGGTCCGTCCACCCACTTCAGATCGCCGCTCGTAAACATGACGTGCGTGCTTCCGGCTGCGGGCGCCTTGGTCGCCTCCTCTGCGAACAACACCGTCGCGCCGAGCAGGCCGACCGCGACGACTCCGATTCCGAGAGCTCGATACCGCCGTGTCGTTTGCATTGCTTTTCTCCCGCTGTGTTCTTCGGCGGTGGTCCGCGCGGAAGCTGCGGGGAGGGACCCGGCATGACTGGCGGCGGTGCCACCTCGGAAGAAGGGCAAATGACACCAGCCGATCCCACGCTGTCAAGGAGCGGGGGTCATCTCTTTCTGCCCAGGACCAGCAGCACTGCACCGGCGCCGATGGCTGCAACTCCGGCCCAGGTGGGAACGTCGACGGTCTCTTTCTCCTTGATCGACAGCTTCACCGCTCCCAGGTCCGCATCGTGTGATTTCCGGGTGTAGCTGAACTGCCTGTAGACCAGACCGAGAATGCCGAGGACGATAAGCACGATCGCGAAGATCCTGAGCCCGCTCATGGCCTCCTCCTGACGACAACCGCCGACTCCGTTCGTCAGCGCTCGATGGGAAGCCTCTCGACGTTCCAGTCGAGCATGCCTCCGTTCATGTTCCAGACATGCTCGAAGCCCAGGCCCGTAAGCATCTCGGTGGCGGTGCGTGGCCGCGTCCCGTTACGGCCTGCGCATATCTCTCCCCTTCTCGACTGCGCCAAGCCTTGCACTCCCGAAGCGGGGCCGTCAAGCGAGTCAGTTGTTCCAGCGGCGGCGACGTAACTGCGCCGCAGGCCGAACTCCCAGGCGAGCTTGTCTGGCGCCATGCCGGTGACGCGCATGCGGCCGCCGTGGATGCCGTGGAGGTGGTGGGCGGAAAGCCTTGCAGGCCATGTCGATGCCCGGCGTTCCTGAGATGGCCGTCGACTCTCCCGAGGGGGCGCTTCTCGGGACGGTCTCGCGAGCGGACATTGAACGAGCGCTCCGGCTTGCGGAGCTGCAGCGGTCTACGACGGAGGGTCTAGCGAGTCTGCGCAGACGGCTGGTATGAGCGTTATGGATCCGTCATGGGTACACGGGCCCGTCGCGAGAGATCTGGGCCGTGAACGTGCGCGGCCCGCTTCTGCTCACCCGCGCGCTGGCGCCCAAGCTGGCGAAAGGTGCAAGCGTGGTGATGGTGACGAGTGGGCTCGGCGCGCTCTCGAGCCAGGCCGACTCGCTGGTGCGCAAGCTACGGAGTCCGGACCTGAGCTTCGAGGATATCCTGGCTCTCTGCGACCGGCCACCTGGCGGATATGGGTCGAGCAAAGCCGCGTTGAACTCTCTCACTCAGTTGTTCGCTCGCGAGCTTCCCGAGGCCCGTGTGAACACTGTCGACCCGGGATGGGTGCGGACCGACATGGGCGGCCCCGGAGCGCCTCGCTCCATCGAACAAGGCGCAGCCTCGGTGCTCTGGGCGTGTCGCATCCCTCCGGATGGACCAACTGGCGGGTTGTTCCGCGACGGCCGTGCAATTCCGTGGTGAGCTCCCGCGCCGCCCCGGCGCTCACCAGGTCAGAAGACGAATGCAAATCCGGACCCCTTGGTCGCGAGCTCGATGTGCACGCCCGGGGGACAGCTGCCGCGATCGATTACCGCAGCCGCTCGTCCCCCGGAGCTTACGACCTCAGGTCCGGGTCCGGACCCAGCCGTAGCGCATGTTGCTGCGCTCTGTGCCCGCCTCCAGGTACCTGGCCTTGATCTTCGACAGATTGTCGTTCTCGGCGGTCATGTCGGGCTTGCCGTTGTCGAGCTCGAGAAGCGTCTTCAGCTGCTTGGGCACGAGTGAGGCGTAGTTCGACGGAACGGCGTTGTACTTCCTGACGTTGCTGTCCAAGCCGTAGAGCCGCGCCGCGTTCAGGCCCAGGATCTTGCGCTTGGCGGTGTCGGTGATCTTCGGGTAGCCCCACTTCTCGCGGATCTTGTCGGGGATCTGGAAGCGCCAGAAGGCCTCCAGCTGCCACTGCGGCGTCCCGTACCAGAGCGAGTCCGATCCGAAGACGATCTGGTCCTCCCCCTTGAACATGAGGAGTTGGCCGATGATGTGGGCCCAGAGCGTCGGGAACGTGATGATGGAGCCTGCGAAGGTGCTCCCCAGCTCAGCATAGGAGTTCTTGAACCTGCCGGTGAGGTCGCAGTATTCGGTCGTCCAGGAGATGTCGGGCACCCGCCGGCCTTGCACGACCCTGGTTGAGCCGCGATCTCCCCTCTCCGCCGCCAGCACCTCCTGCCAGGCGAAGTAGTCGAAGAAGGTGTCCTTGATGCAGGAGTGGTAGGTGATGAAGTTCAGTTCCGGGAAGTCGGAACAGGCCGCAGGCAGGTCCGCGGGATGCCCGTACTCGGGGATGTCGTCCATGCCGTGCGCCAGGCCCTTGTGGACGCAGATGTTGTTGATCCCAGGAATCTGGTCCTTGAGTTTCCGGGCGTACTTGGTGATCAGCTCGAACGTCGGGTAAGCAACCTCCTCGTCGTCGTGCCGCCACAGCTTCATGACGGCGTTGGGTGACGTGTCGAGCGGAGCCCTGTTCTTGCCCGGCCCGGTGGACAGCGCCGACCTCCCTGGCTGGGCCGCGTGGGTGATGCAGTACCCCTTCCACGCGTCGGGCCGGTGGTTCTCGGCCTGGTACTGGATGTACTCCAAATTCGCCTTGCCCACGTACATCAGGCCGTGCGCCATCGCCCGGCGCGACCCGGCGATGTCGTTGATGAAGTTGCGCGCGTTCGCCGTCTGGGCGGCGGTCAGGATCTCGGCGGTGCGGGCCTCGTCGACGTTGGTGACCGGAAGGTTGGTGCCCGGCTGGGCCGCCACGAAGGTCGTGACGTTGCTGATCAGCCCGACCGTGACCTGGCTGTCGAGGAAGATGCTCTTGATGAACCGCAGGAAGTGGAACGCATCTCCAGCGCCTTTCGCGTCCAGGTTCTGGACCCCCGAGTAGGGCGCCGTGAACGCATTCACTTCGTTCACGTACTTGTTCGGATTCGCCAGGTACTCGGCCGTCAGCGCCTTGTTCCAGGGATAATAGGGTTCGTTATGCGTCTCGTCGGGGAAGTTGTCCGGGTTGAACGGGTTCTGCGCGAACCCGAAAGCGTCGGAGAAGAAGTTCCCCTCCCGGGTCTGGCCGCCTTGGGCAATCGCCCTCAGGGACGGAGCGCCCAACGTGGTCCTCGTGTTCCCGCGCACGAAGTGGAGCTGGTCGTCGACGACGAACAGGTCTTTCGGCGGGCGGTTGCCCTCGCCGGCGTTCTCGTCGAGCATCTCCTCCTTGTCCACGTTGAAGAACTTGCCATAGACGTCGTTCATGGCCATGAGCGAGGCTGCCATCCCGCCTGAGCTCGCAAGGAAGTCGCGGCGGCTGACCCCCAGCTTCTTCGAGGCAGAGTCGGCGAGCTCCTTGATCCGGGCTTCGACCTCCTTCTGCTTCTCGCTCTGAGGTTTCGGCAGGTACTCGCCGTTCGATACGTTCTGGGTGGGGATCGGGGAGCAGAAGTCCTCTGAATCGACATCATACGCGCGGGAGCACTGGGCCAGCTCCTCCGGAGACATCCAAGTCTTATCGGACACGGCTCATCCTCCTGACTGAACTTCAAGATTTTTCAGGCTCGAGTTGGCAACTTCCGCGAGCCGACGGGATGCCGGCCCACATTCCGTGCGTGCTAGGCAGATGCGAGTTCGGGGATCAAGGCGCCCCACGTCGTGGAGCTTTCTTGCGCCGTCACTAGCGCCGAAGAGATCAGACCTGCGGAGGAGCGATTGGACGCTCGCTTCCGCTCCAAGTGGCGGCGTACAATTTTCCGTCGCTGCCGCGCGCGAACACGTCGAGCTGGAACTTTCCCCACGCACACGCGACGGATGCGGCGGTGAACGGGATCAGGGCGCCTTGCGGCGTGGCCGGGCAGCCGACGGATTCGAACGCCGTCCAATCTTTACCGTTCCACCACTTGTGCAGCAGATCTCCGCGCTGCCCGCGGGCGAACACGTCGAGGCGCGTCGAGCCGCCGCCGGCGCAGACCGGGGGGCCGGAGAGCGGCACGGGCACCTTCACGGCCGGATAGAGCTGGTCGGGCTCGGCAGCGAGCCCGAGCGAAGCGAAGGGCGACCATTTCGTGCCATCCCACCACTTCACGAGCAAGTCGCCGCGCGGCCCCCGCGTCGCGACCGCGATCGATCGAACGCCGCACGCCGTGGCCGAGATGGGCAGGATCACGGGGGCGCCGCCGTCGGTCGCTGCGGCCCCGAGCGATTCGAATTCGGCGAACTCCTTCCCGTCCCAGGGGCTGTGCAAGAGGTTGCCGGACGCGCCCAGGGCGAAGACGTCCATCGTGCCCGGCAAGCAGCTGCACGCGACGGGCGCGCTCGTCAGGCCCATCGGCACGCCGACCGTGCCGAACCACGCGGCGGGGGAGCCGATGGATTCGAAGCCGCCCCACTCCGTGCCTCTGAGCGTGCCGTGGAGCAACTCGCCTTCGGGCCCGCGCGCGACGAGCTGGATCTCCCCGGGGTTCGTGGCGCAGGCGGCGATCGGCCAGTCGACCGGGATGGTGGTGCTGCCCTGGCGCGCGAGCGGCACCCCGAGGGAGCTGGGCGGCTGGAACTCGCCGCGCTCGCCCCGGATGACGAGCAGCTCGGCGGCCGGGCCGCGGCAGAAGACGGTCACGCCGCGCTCGCCGCTGGCGATGGCGACGGGGGAGGAGACGTTCTCCGCGATTGCGGACCAGCGCAGGGGATTT
>Ga0209526_10000804_pt1 | contig 20642 bp, 16 predicted proteins | sample JacPinW_OM2H0_M1_FD_188566 | JGI IMG/M metagenome (GOLD analysis project Ga0209526, IMG submission 188566) | Forest soil microbial communities from Algoma, Ontario, Canada - Jack Pine, Ontario site 1_JW_OM2H0_M1 (SPAdes) (version 2) | ecosystem: Environmental > Terrestrial > Soil > Boreal... | reverse complement strand
CGGACAGATGACGCGTGTTGTAATTTAGAAAATAATCGACGTGCGCATCATCCAGCGGGAACGACTTCCCCTTCGGATACGGATACGTGCCCATGCTACGGAAGGGCAGTGGATGCACGGTATTGGCCTCGGCGGCGTAGAAATCCATGTCTTTTTCGTAGCCATTGGCCACGAAGAAGTAGTCTCGCACCCAACCGTTCGGTAATGCCGGGAGCGTGGCGGGATCAAAGTCCAGAACCACCTCGTCACCGGATCCAAAGACCGCAAGACGATCATCGTATTCAGTGAGCAGCGGACGCACGTCGCCGTAGCGCGTGTAAGCGCCGGCGGGGCGCGAGTAGGGTCCGGTGGGACTAGCCTTCTCATACCGGTACAAGACGTTGCCCGGCGGCTGGTTCTCAATCTTCAGCGGAAACCCGTGGAAACGCATAACCGCGCGCGCCAGCGGAACCGGCCTGAGGTGGGAGTTTTGATTCTGCTCGGTGCGATTCACCAGTATGTTGTCCCAGTAAATCTGGAGATTGGTCGTGATACGGATCCGCTGCGCTAAGAGCGGCAGTTTGTCTGTCAGATCGGCGGTCATGGTGCGAGCGCCCCCCGCAGGGAAGCCCATGTCGTCGACCACGCGGACCCATTTTCCGCGGGCATCTTGCGCTTCCAGATAAGGCGCAACTGGCTCCAGCCCGGCCTGGTACGCGGCAAACATGCTGGTGGCTGTGAAGTACTCAATCTCGCCGTGCATCAGTAGCCAAAGCGGTCCTCCACGATAGGGTTCGCCGAGATCGAGTTCCAGGGTGTGCATTTTGGTAAATCCGTGGAACTCGATCGCCCGGAAATCGCCAACGTAACGATGTGCCAGCAAGTCCGGCAAAAGATTGTGCCCGTGCTCGTCCCAGGCTCCCGCAGGTGGGCGGGCGTCGTGGCTGTAGACAACTTTGAACGGCGCATAGGGCGGGTTGCTGGCGAAATATTCATTGGGGAAGACATCGACATCGCGAGGATGATCTACGGCCAGCAACTTCACCTGGTCAAGGTAGACGACTTCTTCGAGCGGCTCCATGAAGCGGAAACTGAGCTTGCCGTTTTTCTCGCGGACCGAGTTGCGCGGCACTTTGATGTATTCCGTCGGCCGCGGAATGGCGCGCTGGCCGGGCCCGACCCAGTGACCGACCACACCCGCGCCCAGCATGTCCCCAACTAGTTCGTAGTGGGTTCCGTCCCAGGCGAAAAGCGTGGGACAGGAACTCCCTCGGCGGTCCATTTCGAGGAAAGTGTGCTCTTTTAAGCCGGCGACCTGGATTTCATCCTGCAGAACTCCGGAAGGCCACAGCATGCGCACCACATCGGCTTCCTTGGCTTGCCCCAACCCGACAACCAAGTCAGTTGAGTTCTGGCCCAGGTAGCCGGACGAGCCCGCAATCTCAAACTTCTGACGATTCGCCCCGGCAAAAACTTCGACCTTGGTGCCGATTGCACTCTTGTTGTCAGCCAGGCCCTTGAACGAAAGCCGCAACCAATTGTTTCTGTTTCCGCCTTCGTTGCGCAACAGCACAGCCGGGCCATGATTCTGGGTGATGAGCAAATCGGTAGCGCCGTCGCCGTCGTAGTCGCCGGTGATGATGGCTCGAGGATCTTTCAGCTGAACCTTGTCCAGACCGACATCGGCAGTGACGTCTCTAAAGCCATCGGGACCGAGATTGCGGAAGAGGCGGACCTCGCCTTTGCGGTCGGCGGTTTCGCCCACGGCGACCAGGTCCATCCAGCCGTCGTTGTCATAATCAATCGCTGCGACTCCCCAAGCGCGGCCCCAGTTTGTCTTAGGCAGCTCGACCGGCTCGAAGCTCTTGCCCTGACGGTTTCGCCAGAGGGTTAACCCCGGTGCTGCCCCGTGAGTGAAGGCGAGGTCCATCCAGCCGTCATGATTGAAGTCCAGGACGACGATACCCACGGTGGGGGTGGGCATGCCAGAGGACCACGGTTGGCGTGCCGGGAACTTGCCTTCTCTCGGGTTCTCGAAGATGACAGGCACACCATCTGCCGCTACCAGATCGACAGCCCGATCATTGTTGTAGTCTGTGCCGACGGCATTTTTAGTGGGAGGGTTGCCCGCCAGACCGGTCTCATTGGTTACTTCCGTAAATGTGCCATTGCCGTTGTTGCGCCACATGAGGCTAGTGCCGGGTATGACCCCGCTGATCGCCGCGCCGTTGCGGCTGATGTACAAGTCCAGATCGCCATCATGATCGTAGTCAATGAAGGTCAGGCCGGCATTAGAACCGACGCTCTTGAGGCCCGCAGCATCGGTCACGTCTTTGAACGTGCCATTCTTTTCGTTATGCAGAAGAAGGATCCGTCCTTCCAAGCCCACAGCGAGATCGACCATGCCATCATTGTCGTAATCGCCAGCGGTACAGCCGATGCCATGCAGCGCGGGATCGAGCCCGGCCCTCTTGGTCACGTCTTCAAATTTTCCGCCGCCCAGGTTGTGATCGAGAACCATCCCGCCCTGCGGACCGTTGTCGGGCAGAAAAATGTCGGGTTCGCCATCACCGTCATAGTCAAGAAAGCAGGCGCCGGGTCCGAGGAAGGATGCACGATCATCGCTAGTGCTCGGCGAAGACTTTGATATCAGCCCGGCGCGATCCGTGGTGGGCACAAAGCGCACCGCAATCGGCGCCGGCGCTTTGTCCGCTGCCCCCGGCGACTCTTCCGCCAGCGAGTACTTCCCCTGATCCCCGTAAGCCAGGCCGACAGGCGAGCCCAGCTTGTTCTGGGTAATGTGCTGGAAACGCACAAGATGTTCGCGCGCCTGAGCCGCATCGCCAGATTGTTGGTAGGCCCGCGCAATGCCAAACTCGGCGGAAGCGTGCAACGGATTCAGCTTGAGCGCATATTGGAACGCATCGATGGCTTGCGGATATTGTTTGAGCTGCGCGGATGTGGCGCCCAGAAAGTACCAGCTATCGGCGTCATTGGCGTCGATCTCAGTGACATGGCGAAATGCGTCCACCGCACCTTGAGGATTGTCGGAATTTTTGTACAGCAACCCGAGGTTGAACCAGGCGTGGGGATCGTTGGGATCTGTCTTGACTGCTGCCTCAAGCAGGGTTTTCGCTGGATCGATGCGGGTCAGGTTTAGCAGGGCGATGCCCTGGTTTAAGAGAGCAATGTGCCCCTGGGGATCGAGCGCGGCGGCATCCTGGAAAGCCTTGAGGCCTTTCTCGAAGAGCTGCTGGTTCATGTAGGCCGCGCCCAGACTGTTGAGGCGCGCAGCTTCCGCGGGACTGCCGGGCCGGGTTGCCGCCTTTTGCGTGGTCGCGGCAAAGATACCGAACGCTGCCAGACTGATAACGGCGGCGGCGATGGGAATTCGGCGAAGCATTGATATTGACAAAGGATTTGACCAGAGGACGCAGGCGGGACGGCGGAAAAGTACTCCTTCCCCGCGTCCCTTGGGTCCTCTGTGATTTGTCTTATTTCGGTGACGTCCATGGCTTGCCGTACGCCCGGCTCGTCACCACACCCTTACCTTCTTCGATGGTAACTGTCTGGTTGCCATTAATGTTTGACAGTTTGTCCACCTGACCGCTGGGCCATTGTACTTCGAGAGAATCAACCTTTGCCGCACCGCCCAGGCCAAAGGTGGCCACCAGTTCACTCTGCGACAAGTAACTGGAACCGCTGCGCAACATCTGCCATTGCCGGTCTTTCCCAAAAGCGACCCGAACCACGGCGCCAATGCCGTCGCGATTGGATTTCATTCCCTTCAACTTGACGCGAAGGCTGTGATTGGTTCCGCCTTCATTGTGAAAGAGGTAGGCCCGGCCGCCGTTGGTGGTCAGGAGCACGTCGAGCGCTCCATCGTTATCGATGTCGGCGTAAGCCGCGCCCCGAGCCACTTTCGGACTGGCGAATACAGGACCCAGCGTGTGAGTGACTTCCTGAAATTTTCCGCCGCCCAGATTGCGAAACAGATGCGGGGGCTCGGCATAGCTTACGCGCTTTTGCACGCGCTCGATTTCATTCTCTATGTGTCCGTCGGCTACGAGGATGTCAGGCCAACCGTCGTTGTCATAATCAAAGAAGAAGCAGCCAAAACCTAGCGTCACCAAGCTCGCGCGACCTACCTCCGATCGCGGAGCTTCGTCGACAAAAAGGCCATTGCCTTCATTGTGGTAGAGCGAGAGCATCTGGTTGGCGAAGTTGGTGATGATGATGCTGGCATGGCCAGAGCGGTCGTAGTCGGCGGCATCCACGCCCATACCGGCCCGGGCAACCCCATCTTCGCTGAAGGCGATTCCTGCCGAGACTCCCTTTTCTTCGAAGGTCCCGTCGTGTTTGTTCAGGTAGAGTTTGTTCGGCTGGGTGTCGTTGGCCAGCAGGATGTCGAGCCAACCGTCGTTGTCGTAATCGAGAATGGCGACGCCCAGGCTCTTGGACGTCGGATCATAGAACCTGGCCTTTTGCGTGGCATCTTCGAACTTGCCATTGCCCAGGTTGTGCCAGAGTCGCGCCGACGATCCCTTGTACGACTCCGGCGTGCAGTAAGACTTGCGGGTGCCGTCCAGCGTGCAGAACAGATCGCCCGCGATCGACCATTGCACGTAATTCGCCACCGCCAGGTCGAGTTTGCCGTCGCGGTCGTAATCCACCCATGCGGCACCGGTGGAAAATTCGTTGGGGCCCCACAAACCTGCGGTTTTCGTGACCTCGGAAAACGTTCCGTTGCCGTTGTTGTGAAACAGATGGCTTTGCCCGAGCGCACTCACGAAAAGATCTTCGTAGCCGTCGTTGTCGTAGTCGCCCACTGCCGCCCCCAGGCCGAACATGGAAACAGCCAGGCCGGCCTTCCGGGTCACGTCGGTGAAGGTTCCATCGTGATTATTGTGATAGAGCTTGAGCGTCGTGGCCGCGCCCGCATGGCCAGGCCAATTCTCGCCATTGACCAGCAGGATGTCGGGCCAGCCGTCGTTATCGTAGTCGATAAAGGCGCAGCCGGGGCCCATGGTTTCAGGGAGATATTTTTTCCCGAAAGCGCCGTTGTTGTGGGCGAAATGAATGCCGGCCTGGGCGGTGATGTCGCGGAATTGGATCTTTTGTCCATGGGCGCATGTACTCGCCAGTCCTAGCAGGGAGAAGAAGATAAGCCAGCGCTTCCCCATCACCTGGAGGCCCCGGCGAACGCGGTGACTACCTTATGCTGTCCAGTGGCAGCCTTGCTTTGCGGTGGGGTCAAGGGCACGGACACGTGCTCATGAATGTTCTGCCGCTCATTGTTGTCTTCGGGATTGAGCTGGCGATAAGGACCGGTAATTGCCTGCGAAGCCTCATCCGCTTTGAAACGTAGATAGCGCACCTGGTGCTCGTGCGCCTGCTTCTCATCTCCCTGGCCGTTGTAGCACAGCATCAGGTTATAGTGCGCTTGCAAGTCTTCCGGGTCGACCGCCAAAACGGACTCCAACACCTTCACTGCGTCAGCATACTTGCGTTCGAGAAAAAGAATACGTCCCAGATCATTCAGGGCGACACGATCCCGCGGATACTGGATCAGGACTTTGCGCAGGTGATCGGCAGCGTCATCGTACCTGCCGTCGCTGCGCAGCACCTTGGCGTAGAAGAAATGAGAACGTGCGAGGTTCGGATTCAGCGACAACCCTTTCTCGAGCACGGTGCGGGCACGGTCCATATCGCCTTCCTGTACCGCTGATCGCCCGATGTTTACCCATCCATCGGAATTTCCGGGAGCCATCTCGGTCACCTTGAGGAAGGCCTCCTGAGCGCCCTTGAGATCGCCTTGCAGGAAAAGGCCAATGCCATAATCATTCCAGCGCTGCCACTCATCGGCCTTGAGAACCACCTGGGGCCGCGGCTCGGGGGCGTTGTGCGCAACTACCTGTAAACTGACTTCGTCTTCCGCCAGGGCCACAATGGGAACATCCGGAATCTTCTCCTCCCGGGCTGAAACGCCCTTCAGCGACCCACTGAAGACGTAGTTAGTGTCGTCAAAGTCCGGTGTGACCTCGGACTTGGGCTGGGCGGGATCGGGAACGCCCGAAAATGAAAACTGCGTGTTCCACCAGGAAAATTTGCGATAACAGAGGCGCGCGTGCAAAGTGATCTTGCTTCCCGCATTCTCCGGGACATGCAAGCGATAGTGGACGGTGTCCGCCGCACCCGGTGGGATCAGGTGCACATACACTACCGACCGAGTGGCCCATGCATTTCGCTTGTTGATGCGATTGCCATGCGCGTCGAGCTGTAGCGATTTGTAGAAGTGCGCGCCCTTCTCGACCGGACCTTTCCCGTTGTCCTCGACCATGCCGCTCCAGAAGACCGTCTGACCCTTATCGTCTGTACCCTTGAGTTCGAGCCAGGTGTCGTATGCATCCACGGTGCCACCGGGAAAGAAGTGGCCGATCTTTCTTGTGCGCACGACCACATCGACGCGCACCGTATCGCCGCGACGAACCACGGACTGCACACGGTTCAGCGGCGCGGTCACCGGCACGACTTGCCTTTCGATTGCCGGACTGAGCTTCGCTTCCGCCTCTTCACCCACCGCGAAAGTGGTGGCCACGTCGGACTGGCTGATCGCAGCGGTCTTCAACTCGCCGCGCGCCGGGGAGAGCGCAAAAATATCCACGCTCAGGATTTTGTCCCTGAGGAAGTCTTCCGTGACCTTGAGTTGCTCCGGGTCTTCATTGGCGGTTGGTAATGCCGTATTGGCGGCGGGAAAACGATGCGAGTGTACAAAACCGTTCACGTTGCCGAAATCCTTGGACGGGCTCAAAGGCATGTGGCAGTCGGCGCACTGCGCTGGCTGGGGGGGATAGTAAAAAGATCGCGCGCCCTGACCCGACACTCCGCTGGCCTGCCAGTTGTCATACTCGTTGAAGCCGCGAATCCAGCGATAGTGGTTCACCGGCACATCGAGATGAACCTTGTGACAACTGGAACAGAACTCGGCCGTCTGGGTCCGCATGAAGGGCTTCAGAAACACCCGACGGTGCGGCTCCGGGTTGAGCTTCACCAGAAAATCATGCAGAAACCGTGCCATGGGATTTTGGGTGGCGGCCATCTCGTGCAGCTTGGGATATTCCAGGTAGAAGTCACCCTGACCCATGGTGCTTTTCACATCCGCAATTGAGTGGCACATCATGCAGCCCAGCCCGGCCTGCGCCTCGGGACGATGCACAATCTCTTTGATCGGAGTGTCCATCAATCCGCTGTAAAGTACGGCTGGATCATGGCAGCCGCCGCACCATTTGGAAGGCTTGGTGCCGATCCTGTCCTGCATGTACTCGATGCTCTTGCGGTACCACTGATTGTTGAACGACGAAAAATGATGGGCCGAGCTGTTCCACTGGTTGTAGATATCTTCGTGGCAGCGCTTGCAGGACTCGGATTCCATGAAAAACTTGCTGGGGATTTTCTGGCGGCCATAAACCTGGGCTGAGCTCGGGAAAAATGCACCTTGCGGCCCATCGCCCTCCTCGTTCATGCTGGTCGGCGGCATAGGGGGATTCTCTATGGGTGCTCGATTCAGCCAGCGCGATTCCCGCCCATAGCGGGCGACCCAGCCGAGTCCGGCCAATACCACCAGGGAGATCAGGACCCGGACAGCACCGCCGCCAGCGCCGGACGTCAGCCAGCCCTTCTTTCCGGCCCAGTCCGCCAGCAAGAAGCCGACTCCCGCGAGAGACAAAACGATATGGAGATAGAGCCAATTCCATTCCGGGCGCGAAGTGCCGATTTTGATCAGGGCTAGTCCCAGCACCGCCCCAAGCGCCACGAGCAGCCATCCCACCCGGGAAACCAGTGTGCCGGTTCGCAATAATCGCAGGAGAACAACTGCCAGTATGACCACAGCGATGCACCCGGACACCGCATGCAGCAGCACCACAATTGCGTAGAAAATATTGGGCTGAGGATACGTATAAAGGTAAGCAGCTGACGGCACCAGGAATAGCAGCAGGGCTGAAATTCCCCGAGAACTGACGGAAGATTGGAACCTGGACATTGCAGCCATCAGGAGCGCGGCATTGAATATCCCAATGCGCGCGACACGGGAAGACGTTCGAACAGCCTAGTCAATCGAGCAGCTGACCTGAATAGTACAAAAAGACTAGAACGCATCTTCACAAAAAGTCAGGGGAGTGGCGGTCTCCGCCAACCTGCGAATTGTTCTTCCAAAGTCTCCGCCACCGAAAGTACAAGCTCCTCTTGCCACGGCCGGGCCACGATCTGCACCCCGATGGGCAAGCCTTCCGGCGACTTCCCCACTGGGACCACGGCAGCAGGAGTACCCAGCAGATTGAACCACTCGCAGTAGCTCCACGCGTCAAGATACTTCACCGTTCTTCCCTCAACCTGCCAACTGCGCTCGCCATGGCGGAAGGCGGGAATAGCCGCCACCGGAGAAAGCAGGACTGGATACTCCCGCATCTGGGCAAATACCTGCATGCGCACCACATCGCGCTCGATCCAGGCTTCGAGCAGCGATTGGCCGGTGAGAGCTGGCTCAGCTGCTACCCACCTGGAAAACTCCTTCAGAATAGGACTGAGTTCAGCCTGGTGGCCCCGGGTCATCGCATCGAGCACCATCCCGCCGGCCACACCAAACAACTTCCACCAAAGTTGGCGGGCCAGCTCGAGTCCTTCGGGGCAGAAGGGTTCTACCTGAAAACCCGCACCCCGAAGGGCCTCAGCTGCGGTCCGCACTGCAACTCGGGTTTCCGGGGTCACCGGGGTGCGGCCATCGTCGTCGAAATAGCCCACCCGGAGTCCCTTCAAATCATCTTGCTCAGGCCAGTCGAGCGGCACAGGCGCCGACGACGGATCGCCATCGTCGGAACCCCGGGTGACTTCGAACAATATCTTCAAGTCATCCATAGTACGGGCCATCGGTCCGACCACACCCAGCAAAGCGAATGGCCCGACCGAGACCGGAAAGTGTCCCGTCGCAGGGATACGGCCGGGAGTGGGTTTCAGTCCGCAAATTCCGTTGAAGTGCGCCGGCACGCGAATCGATCCTCCGCCGTCACTGCCCATTCCGCCTGCCGACATGCCGGCTGCGATCGCCGCCGCTTCCCCGCCGCTTGATCCGCCGGACGTGAGCGAGAAATCCCAGGGATTGTTGGTGCAGCCATAAAGAAGATTGTCCGTCTCCCACGCCATGAGCAATTCAGGCGTATTGGTTACGCCAAGGATGATCGCTCCGGCTTGGCGCAAGCGTGCCACCAGAGGCGCGTCGCTCGCGGCCACCAGGCCGGCGCGCAATTTCGTCCCTGATTCGCAACGTAGACCCGCGACCTCGATCGAACTCTTGATACTCAACGGAACGCCATGTAGAGGTCCAAGCTTTTCCCCGCGGCTCAGATCCGCCTCCGCCACCCGCGCTTGTTGGCGGGCTCTTTCGGCATCTACCTGCACGAAGGCGTTTAGCTTCGGATTCAATTCTTCGATCCGGGCGAGATGTGCCTCGACCAGTTCGACGGGCGAGAATCTTTTCTGTCGGATTTGCTCAGCCATGGAAACAGCAGAAAGGAAAGTCAGTTCGCCCATGCGATCTCAATCGGAAAGAGGCTTGAGTTTAGCATGAGGGTTGAAGAGGCACGTCTCGCCAACCTCAAACGAAAACAAAGAGATTTCAGTGGGACCCGGCAGCGACACGGCGAGATTTCTCGCCTCGGGCAGAGCGTTCAATTGATTTCTTCTTTGGACTTCGCTTGACAAACCACTGCTTCAGGTACTTTCGGGAAGCTGAAGTCAGGCGGGAGAAGAGCATACCGGCGCGGCCGCCATCGTCGGCCCAGATCACTTCGCCCGTGCCTTCCACCATGTGACTGGTGCCCGGCAAAACAAAGCGCAGTGGCACCCGCTGAACTGGCGGTAATGGTTCTGGCGCCTGCAGCGCTAAACCGTCCTGGTTTAGATCTAGAACCATGGCTGGGAGTGCGGCTATACCGAACTGCAAATAAACCAGCGATTCTAACTGCGGTCGTGGCGATTGTCTCCGGTCCGCACGCATGAAACCGCGACCCGCACGCAAGCAACGGACGATTTGGTCGAAGGCGAGCGGCTTATAGAAGATAAAGTTGACCCCGGCGTGAAAAGTCTCTGCGATTTCCGTGGATGCCCCGATCATCCCGAAGACCACCGGCCGGCGATGGGACGGTGCCAGTCTCGCCATGCGTGCCACGGTGGCGGCACCGGGCAAGTCAAAGTCCAATATTAGCGCCGAATAGTACCTTAACACCGTCAGATCCAGGGCTTCTGGCGCGGACAGGCAGAGTTCCTGCTCCATTTCCACTTCGTCCAGCGCCGTCCCCAGGGCACGCAGGGCCTGTTGCTCGCGGCACATCAGCAGGGCGTTGAATGCCATAAGGCCGCAGCTTACGGCCTCACAGCGCCGAGGTAAAGTAACCCCAGTAATCGGTTGACGCTTACCATTTGAGTTGTTCTCAGATGAGAACTCGGCTTGCCCACGCTTGTCTTCGATCCGCGGAAGGCCTGACTCGAAAGCTCTGCTGGCTGTCACACCCCGAAACGCAAATTATTTCAGACACCTTGACCAAAGCGAATACATGGCGAAGATCGCAGAATAAGGCCGCGCTCTTTCGTAATCTGCCGCAGTCGGGTCGCAAATGTCATAGTGGGAAACAACGCATGCCCCAATCTAAACCAACGGATGGCGCCCGCCGCGCCCCTCGAGTCAAACTGGGGGGGACAATCCTGGCTTTGGTCCGACTGGAAAGCGGAAGACAGATAAGAGCCCGGCTGCACCAGCTTTCCTTTACTGGAGGCTTGCTGCAACTGGAAAAACCGCTTGATGAAGGAATCAAAGTAGAGGTGATGTTTCACGTGGGTGGCAGCACAGTACGCAATAACGCCGCCATGCTATTTCCCATGTGGGCCACCCAAGGTTGTCTGCAGCCCTTCGAATTCACCCAGCTGGGGGAAGAAGATCGCCTGAAACTGGAAACTGATCTGCAGAAATTTCTAACTTCTCCCGCAGCCAGTTCGCCCTCCTCCGAGCTCGTCTCCGAAGTTGCCTCAGCTTCCGATCAATAAGCCGAACCAGCAGTTGGCATTTAGCATTTGGCCATACCGGGTCGCTGGCGGTGCCCGAAAAAACTCCGATTTTTGGGTGGAGCGGTGCTCGATTGTCTGGGTACAAAACAGGGACGAGGGCAGGCGAGTGGATTTTCGGCGCCCTGAGCAACCATCCAGCTTCAGGACGGATCGATTTTCGTTAAAATATTCCCGCTACGCTTTTTAACCGCATTCTCACCGCACGATAGCGAAGGAGTCTCATGGCACACCAGCATTCCCCACGTTTCCTACGAATCGTCGAAGATGCGAAAACACGCATTCGAGAAGTTCGCGTTGACGACGTGAAAGCCAGGCTCGACCGCGGCGAAAAGTTTCTGCTGCTTGATGTACGAGAGGAGAGCGAGTACGCGAAGGACCATTTGCCCGGGGCCATTCACCTGGGTAAGGGCATCATCGAGCGCGATATTGAGGGACGTGTACCGGCATTGGACGCACCGCTCATCCTTTACTGCGGCGGTGGGTATCGCTCAGCCCTGGCCGCTGACAATCTACAAAAAATGGGTTACACCAGCGTGCTTTCTATGGATGGCGGCATACGTGACTGGCGCGAAAAAGGTTTCCCCCTGACCCGGGATAGTAAAGCTCCCGCCGCGCCCGAAATCGACTCATCCGAGACCTCGGCCAATTCGCCTCGGTAAAAGCCCATCCGCGCGGTACCTCGGTAACTTGATACGAGCTCGGCCTGGCTGTCAGCATGGAATAAGCGCGCAATTGTTTCGCGCTCGGGTGATGGGGCAAGATAGACCAACTTCGCGACCGCATACGTCAGGGGCCGCTGCAGCCGCGCCCAGCCTCTCCCACGGGGCATTGGAACGCCAGCTGGCACAAGCCGGCACTCCGGAGCGCTGCTGTGCTGAACTATCCAAAATTTTCGCGGTGCGGCCTCACGAAGTCGCTCTGTTGCGCCTGCAAAATGGATTACTAAAGTTTCTCTTTCCCGGCGAGCTTGCCACCGCAGGAGCAATCCCAATTTCCAGTTCCACGGCAATTGCTGCTCACACTGCCGTCACCAGAAAAGTTGAGCTGTTCAACAATTTCACCACCGTAAAGCACGCCAGTATCTTTGAGAGCATTAAGCCGAGCGGTGAAAAGAGCGAGAACCTTCACCCAGCAATAATCCATAAGCTGATGTCTGCGCCTGTGCTGGACGTCGAGGACAAAGTTCTGGGAGTGATCCAGGTCTGCCACAAAGGTTTCGACCTGGCCTCCGCCGGACCCGATTTCACACTGGATGATCTGCAGCGACTTGAGTTAGCCGCCAAGGTGCTATCTCACCTCGGATTCATGCGCGAGAGCCGCTAGGCGGCCGGCCTGCCCTCTCCGCTGAAGCGCAACGCAACCCTTCCCCCATGGCGTGGTCAAGCGCCTGTTTCTCCCGATCCGTCAGCAAACGAACTCCACCTTTAGGTACTTGCCCCAACCGCAGCGGCCCGATCGCAACTCGAACCAGGCGCCGAACGTCGGTCCCAAGCTGCTCCAGCATCCGGCGAATGTGCCGGTTCCTGCCCTGGTCCAACACAATTTCGAGCCAGGTATTGCGCTGACCACCCCGGAGGATGCGCACGCTCTTGGCGCGAAGGAAATCGCCCTCTCTTGTTTTGACTCCGCGGCCGACCGCTTCCAGCAACGTACGGTCGGCGACCTTGCCAATTTGTACGTGGTAGGTCTTGTCCAGATGGGTTGTCGGCGCCAGCACTCGCGCTGCCCATTCAGAATCATTCGTCAACAAGAGCAGGCCTTCGCTGGCCTTGTCCAATCGTCCTACCGGCGCGACCCAGGGCAGGTCCGGGCCTGGAAAATCACGTCCCAGAAATGCATATACCGTTCGCCGCCCTTTTTCGTCAGATGCCGTGGCGACCGTTCCGCGGGGCTTGTTGAGCATGAGATAGACCTTAGCGACGTTTGCCACCGGCACACTATCAACTTCAATCCCATCTCGCTCCATGTGGACCGGTGCTTCGGGATCGCGGCGGGTTGCGCCGTTCAGCCGCACTCGCCCCGCATGGATGAGATCGAATGCGTCCGAACGAGAGCAATAACCAAGTTTCGAAAGCGCGCGCGCCAAGCCAACTCGCCGGGGAACACTAGTGCCAGTCACACTTTCACGCTAAACCAACAGCGAAGCTCTTGAGAGAACTGCCTTTCGTCAACCCAAGGCATTCCGTTTGCGAAAACGTTGTACCTTGTTGCGATTGCCGCAGGCCTTCATGTCACACCAGCGCCGCAAGCCGTTACGGCTTGTGTCCAGGAAGAGCCAGGTGCAGGTTTCTCCGGCGCATTGCCGAACCCGGTGCAACCGGCCCGAGGTCAGCAGGGCGACTGCTGAGCGCGTGATTTCTCCCCGAACCCGCCGCCAAGCGGTGCCGAGCGCCTCCCACGTCAGGGCGAAACATTTACCAACGCTTTGGAGGCTAGCCTCGGCCATAACCTCTCTAAGATGCAGATTGAACTCCTGCGCTGCTTCAGGGGGGACCCTTTTTCCCCGCGCCAGGCTAGAAAAAATGCGGTAAATGGACTCGCGCAATTCCTGCGTACGTTCGAAGTCGGCTTTCTGCTGAGCGGATTTTCTTCTTTCCAGTTGCCGGCGCTGCCGGTCGCTGAGCAAGCCAGCCTGCTGGCTCCAGCCAATCAGGTCCCCGTAGGTCTTCAGGTGGTCTTGTGGATCTGAGGATCCGTGGCTGTGGACCGTGTTGGCAAAATCCAGGGCAAGATTCCCGGCAACAAACTCGACAGTCATCCCCATTATCCCATTCCGATGTGTAACCGCGAACCACAGCTTGACAGGGCATGGTCGCGAATTCTATTGTAACCTTCTAGATTGATTATACAGGTTACTTCAATGAGCGTAGAACCATTCTCCCCACCCTACTCCGAAGCGGCGGTGGAGGACCTCCGGCTCCGCCTTGCCCGCACGCGCTGGCCGGATGAAGTTCCCGGCTCGGGTTGGAAGTATGGCGCCGATCTCGACTCGATGCGTCAGCTCTGCGCCTACTGGAAAGACCGGTTTGATTGGAAAGCACAGATCGAAACCCTCTCCGCCTTTCAGCACTACCGTTGCACCCTGGAGGGCATCGGCATTCACTTCATTCACCAGCGCGGTAAAGGACCAGGGCCGATGCCCATAATCCTTACCCATGGTTGGCCTGGCTCGTTTCTCGAGATGCTCAAAATCATCCCGTTGCTCACCGACCCGGCGAGTCACGGAGGCGACCCGGCGGATTCATTCGACGTCGTGGTTCCTTCTCTTCCGGGTTTTGGCTTTTCAGACCGTCCCGCTCAGTTCCCCATGCATACGTTTCGTATCGCAGAGCTTTGGGCTGCGCTCATGAAGGAGCTGGGTTATAACCGCTTTGCCGCGCAGGGAGGCGATTTTGGCGCCGCCGTGAGCACGATTCTGGGATTGCGCCATCCCCGCCGCGTAGTGGGAATTCATCTCAACTACATTCCCGGATCCTACCGCCCATACCTGAAGCCAGGCACGAAACTTGACCATGTCGAGCAGGGATTTCTGGAGGACGCCGACCGCTGGTACGATGAAAGTGGAGCCTACGCACACCTGCAACGAACCACACCACTGACCGCGGCCTACGGCCTGAACGATTCCCCGGCCGCGTTGGCGGCCTGGATCATAGAGAAATTTCGTAACTGGGCGGACTGCGATGGGGACGTGGAACGCCGCTTCAGCAAAAACGAACTGCTCAGCAATGTAACCCTCTACTGGATGACCGAGACGATCCATTCCTCCTGCCGCTTATATTACGAGTCCAAGAAAATGCCGCTTCGCTTCAACGAAGGCGATCACGTTGGCGTGCCCTGTGCCATCGCACATTTCCCCAAAGAGGCGCCCTTCCCTCCACGGGCCTGGATCGAACGCGGATACAACATTCAGCGCTGGACCGAAATGCCGCACGGAGGGCACTTTGCCGCAGCTGAAGAGCCTGAATTATTAGCCAATGACATCGCGGCCTTCCTGAAACCATTGCGGCCGACCGCCTGAAATGGGCTTTCGGCCGTCATCACAAGTGGCAACAACCCTCGGGCGAGGTCGGTGGTACACTGCAAAAAGTCTGTCTGCCAAGACGCCGTGACGAGCGCGACGGCCTTCTGGCTGAGGACGACGGCTTATGACCCAAAAGGATAATGGCGAAGAAAAAGTTCCAGGCGATGGTCCCCGCACCACGAAGAAGCCATACCGTAAGCCAGAATTCCGCTATGAGCGCGCCTTTGAGACCATGGCTCTCTCTTGCGGCAAGATCCGCGCCAGTCAGGCCCTTTGCAGGTTCAACCGCAAAAATTCGTAGCTTCTCGCCTCGTGCACCCTGCCCCTCAAATATTGACTCCTCAGGAGAACGAAGATGTCCTCGAACCGCTTCACATCCACTCCACTTTGTACGCTTGCGGGATGAAGGTGCGCAGGAGACGCCAGGTGAGCTAGCTATTTTTACGATCGGGCGCCTGCGGGCCGCTGTAAGGCAGAAAAAAACGGGGAACATCATCCGCCTTCTTCCCAACTACCGTGTGCCCATAGTTGGGCCCGTGGTCGATATCCACAGCCAGGTACATGATTTCTGATTTCTTGATGACGCTTGGATCGATGAGCGAAGCGAACATCAACTGCAAACGTCAGAGGAAGCACACAGTTGACGGGTTGAGTCCGCAGCCAGCGTCAACTCGCCGTGGTCGGTGTAGGGGACCCACGCCCGGTCAATGGCTTACGAGGAGCGGTTCAATCGTATCGCCTACCTTAAAGTGGAGCCGCTCTGGGATCCGCTTCGTTCCGATCGCCGGTTCGCCGACCTGCTTGAACGCGTCGGCATCCCGCCGTAGGCTCGTTACGCCGGCATAGCCTATCGGGTGCCACACTCCGCGGTTATCGACGTTCTCGTGCTCCTGTGCACCGGATTCCGACGCCTACCAGCGATGGCACCTTGAATCGATTGCTTGATTGATGGCAGAAAAGCGCGCTAAGACTTGCTGTGCGCCGCCCACTCCGCGTCAAATCGCGCTCGATCGTAGAACGACTTCTGCGTCCCCACCGCAGTGGTTGAAAGCCCCGCGTACAGGTTAGCTCGCCGCACTGCTTCGCGTTCAGGAAGCCCTTCTCCCAGGAACACCGCAAAGCTCCCGATGAATGCATCACCGGCACCGGTGCTATCGATACTCTTCACAGAGAATGCCGGCAGGTGCTCCATGCCTTCCTTTCCCGCCAGCAACGCGCCGTTGACGCCAAGCGTAATAATGACGCGCCGGATGCCGTAGCCCAGTAGCTTCTCCGCGCACGTCTTCGCGTCTTCGAGATTTTTTACCGGCATTTCGGTAATGGTCTCAGCTTCACTTTCGTTGGGGACGAAGTAATCCAAGCCGGTGACCGCTTTGAAATCAATCGGCTGGCCGGGAGCGGGATTCAGAATGCAGCGAATCCCATGCTTTCGCGCAAAACCGATTGTGTAGTACACCGTCTCAAGGGGAATTTCGAACTGGAGGACGATGCAATCGACGGCTTTCAGCAAGCCCGCGGCAGAATCCACATCGGCGGGTTTCAATTCGTCGTTCGCGCCTTTCACCACGAAAATGCGGTTTTGTCCGTTTGGTTCGACGAAGATCGGTGCCACGCCGCTGGATACGCTTTCGACCTGCTTCACGTGGGTCGCATCGATGCCCAGCTTCTTGAAATTCTCGATGGTCGCCGGACCGAACAGATCGCTACCAACTCGAGCCACCATGAATACTGCCGCTCCGCACAGCCGGGAGGCTGTCGCCTGATTGGCGCCCTTGCCCCCGAATCCAAGGTCGAATTTTTGACCGAAAATAGTTTCACCCGGCTTGGGGAACCGGTCGGTAAAAGTAGTCAGATCAATATTCGCGCTGCCCACCACCGCAATTCGAGGAATTCTTGCCATGTTTAGCAGATCCCGCAGATAGATTTGGTTCCAGCTACGAAATCCAAAGTTGAAGAACGCCGAGTTTATGCAGCAGCCCTGATCCTGTCAACGGCGATTTGGAGAACCCGCCCCTTTTATGAATAGGCCATTAACTGTTGCTGGTCAAATGAGGATTGGGACGAAGACGCTGGTGCGGTGGACGCTACAGCGTGTTCGTAAGTCAGCAGTTGTGTAGGGTTGAGATAAGTTGGGTCACAGAAAAAGGAGGTTCCGCGACCCAACTTCGCAAAAAGATGCTGGAGGAACTTCCAGCGTCGCAATTACTTTTATCGTACCGCAAAAAACTACGTTTCGGGATCATCCGTGAGTTCGCGGAGCATTTTCACCAATCGCCCGACGAGCTCGGGCCCGAGCAGATCCGGCAGTATCAGGCTCATCTGTTCCAGACTAAGAAGCTAGCTCCTGCCACGGTCGAGCAGTATGCGTCGGCGTTACGCTTCTTCTTCATCAAAACCCTACGCCGGCACTCTCTGGCAGAGCACATCCCTTTTCCGAAATTCCACAAACGGCTGCCGACCGTGCTCAGCCCAGAAGAGAGGGCCCAACTGATTGACTCCGCCCGCAACGCTGACTGGTAGTCGCTTCCGGATGCCCAACCCGGAAGGTGGATCGGGTCTTTTCGTCAACTTCTGAGTGGGCCGAGACTCGGATAGAGCTTGCGATTGCCTCCGCCGCTTGGGAGTCTCACAAGCCGCTACTGCACCTCGATCGTGGAAACGCTCAGCGCTGGAAGCGTCATCATCAGCGACGAGCCGCTCACCGGCATTTGTTGCACCAGGACGGGGTGGATCGGGTTTTGCCCTTGCGCCGAAGACGCCGTCATCTGGTACACGGAAGCGGTCCCCGAGAGCGTCACCCCGTTGATCGCCGTCAGCTGCGGCGAAGTAGAGCGGTTGATGGCCACGAACACGAACCGGCCTGGCTTGGTGCTGTCCGAACTCGCGTAGACGGCTACGTTCTGCACCTTGCTGGAAGTGGCCTCCAGCGAGGTGTCGCCGAAGCTGGCTGTCGCTCCATCGAAACCGCGGAACGCGCGGAAGCCCGCCAAGATGTAGGGGCAGTTGCCCAGCGGCCACAAGGTCGCCGCGAACACTCCCTGGCTGCCGAAGATGCCGAGATTGTCCGCCTGGGCGATGGTTCCGGCGATGTGGTTGTCGCCGCCGTTTTCATACTCGGTGAGGGAAATCCTGGTGCCCGGAAACTCGGCGTCGATCTTGGTCTGCAGCCGGGGCAGAAGCTTGATCGGTTCGCCCAGCACCGCGTTCGTGATCCACGAATTCTCCGTGTACGTCGGGTCCCACAAACTGCGCGGGCTCTGCACAACGGCCTGCACCTGCGCGTTGGTCAGGCTCGAGCCGTTTAGGTTGATGACGCGCGTTGTGCCGTCGGTCGCTTCCGAATACCAATGAAAGTCATAGACGTCGACAAGCGGCTTTCCGTACGCATCGGACGCCGTCTTGATCGCGGGCAGATACTTATCCGGGAACCAGTTCGCTCCATCGGGGTTGGCCGCCAGCTCGCCTTGCCAGTTGTAGATGCCTTGAAATCCGTAGTGCACCGGCCCGAAAATCACCAGGTTGGGGAACTGGTCTTTCAAGGACTTCGTGAGGTTGATGGTCTTCGTGATGTAGTTGTCCGACGAGATCGAGTTGTGGCCCTGGACTTCGAGGTGCGTTGAATTCCAGAGTTCCGGCTCGTTATCCAAACTCGCGAAGGTGGGGAGCGGGGCATTGGCCCCAAAGATGCCCGGGATCTTCTGGTTCATCGACCACAGGAATTCATCCATGTAAACGTAGGCGTCGGTGGGGTCGGGCGTTGTGGTGAATGGAGCGGGATTGATCGTGCTCTTTTTGTCGATCACTTGCTTGAAGCGGCTGAGGTCGGGCGGATTGGTCACGCTCACCGGGCCGCTCTCATCGGCCGAGACCAGGCCCTGCAGCTGGATGGTCATCACGCTCGCCATGCCCAGGCTCTGATCGGCAGCGACGAAACTGCGCACCGCTTCGGCCGGGGTTGTGCTTGAGCTCAGGTAGTTGTCGTTTTCGTAGCGGTAGTCGCTGCCCGCGTTTGAGGCGTTGGTTTCCCAGTTGTACGCCGTCCAGCGGTTGCCACCCGCGCGGTCCAGGGTGAGGTGCGGGGGAGCGCCTGAGATACCGGTATAGAAGTTGAGCCCGTAGATCCATGGCGAAATGGGCTTGGTCTTGGTGGGATCCACCGTGATGATCCCATCAGGCGCTGCGCTCGGTGTCGCGCTGGCCTGGCTCGAGTTTGCACTCTCTCCGCTCGCGTTCAACGCCGATACAACGTAGTAATACGTGGCGGCATTTGTCAGACCGGTATCGGTGTAGCTGGCGCTGGTTGGGGCGGTCACTGGCGTGTACGGTCCGCCGCTCGTGGGGGCGCGCTTGACGTGATAGCTGGTGGCGCCGGTGCTGGCCGTCCAGGTCAGGCTGACCTGCTGATTGCCTGCCGTGGCGGCCAGGGCCGTGGGCGCGGCGGGAGCTGTGCCTCCTCCGCTGCTGGAGCTTACCCCTCCACCGCATCCGAAGGTCAGCCCTGCCCATAGCAACACGGCCAAAACTTTATGGCTTCTTGGACCCATATTCAGGCGGGTGCCCACGGCGAAATCCTAGCGGACAAGAAGCTGCCTCGGTAGAGCTTTGGGGAGCACCGAAGGGCGAGGCCGCGGCATCCAGAGGTGACTGGACTTAGGTGCTCAGGTGTCTCCTCAGGAAGGAATGGGTTCCTCCGCGAGCTTTGCCGGAAACGACTCGACGTACTCCACAGAGCGGTTAACCGCGCGGCGTGAGTCGCTCACGGCCAAAGTAACATACCAGTTTCAAAGCGGCTCAAGATTGATGTCAGCGGTCGAACCCTTTGTAGGTGCGTATGGTCGACAAGCTGGAAGTTGGAATGGGGGTCGTTAACTTCCGAATGGGCCTAGCGTCATCTGCCCAGAATCTCGGATTGCCCCTCCGGAGTCATCGGTAAGCACATGGCGACTACTCGGGACTATCCTCGTCCGGCCGCCTTTGCATGCTGCTTGCGCCCCGAGCGGCATCCCGATTTCGGAGGATGTCAACGGAAGAGGATCAGGAGCAGGCGTCTGGAGTCGGCGTCCCGACGACTAGGATGCCAAGCGCGGATCACTAGGCGCCATCACCGCGCTCGAACTCGCCCGCGCGGTCGTCGACATCGCATGATCGTCGAGGCCCGCGCGGTTCAAGCAGCTGGTACGGTACACTGTTTTCAATGACCACTCCGACCAGTACACGACCGGGGCGCAACCAGCCCTGTCATTGCGGCTCGGGCCGCAAGTACAAACATTGCTGTCTCGAGAAGGACGACGCACAGGCGGCTGCCGCGCGGGCCAAAGCCGCCGCAGAAGCGGCTGCTCGATCGACCAAGGCGGCCACGTCGGCTCCCACACGAGCACCAAAGCCCCAGACGCACCAGCCTTGGAAGGCGACCACTTCTCGTGGCTTCGTGCCTCGCACGCGGACGCCACGCAAGGTCGGTGGCAGCTGAGCGAGGCCATCCCGCCGAATCCGCTCGCGCTCAATCCCCGGCCGTCACGACGACCGT
>Ga0209526_10000801_pt1 | contig 20695 bp, 15 predicted proteins | sample JacPinW_OM2H0_M1_FD_188566 | JGI IMG/M metagenome (GOLD analysis project Ga0209526, IMG submission 188566) | Forest soil microbial communities from Algoma, Ontario, Canada - Jack Pine, Ontario site 1_JW_OM2H0_M1 (SPAdes) (version 2) | ecosystem: Environmental > Terrestrial > Soil > Boreal... | reverse complement strand
TGGGCGAAGCTGCGCTGGAACGCGGCCCAATGCTCAAGGTCCAGTGCCTGACGTACCGTTTCGGCGAAGCCAACCGCACGCCTACCCCAAGCTCCGTCGGTGACCCGCTCGTTCCATGCCTCCAGGTCGTGAAGCGAGCGCGGGAGGAAGACTGGCAACGTGCTGGCCACCAGCATGTGATCGACTTCTCGCTTGAGATTCTCCTCGACCCACCTCCACTCCGCTGCGTCGAGCATGTCGCGCTGCCCTGGTTCAAGTACGCGGCCGGCCCGGGAGTCGATCACCAGCAGCCGGGTGCGCCCAAGATCGCGCCGGTAGCTCCAGCGCCTGACCTCGGGGTGATGATGAGCTTGTTCAGCGAATTCACGCAGCACTGCTGCGGCGTCACCTCGGTGGAGCTGAAGGCGGTCCAGCAGTCCTTCGTCCGCAAGCGCCTGAGGGTCCAGGTTGCCGGCGTGCTGATAGATCCAATAACTCATGAATGCAGACACCATGCGCTCGTGCCACCACGGAACTTGTTCCATGCGCTGCCGCCACGCAAGCGACGTGTTCCAGTCGTCATGCACGTCATGGTCGTCGAAGATCATGGAATTCGAGACTGTTGAAAGCAGCCAGCGCAAAGTTGGCTCACTCCACGAGGTCTTATAGAGCTGTGTGAATTCCTCGAAATCCACCACCTCGTTCTCGGGCCCGGGCACACGCCGGCGCCGCTGGTGCACGTACTCACGCATCGACAGGGGTAGCTCGTCGCTGTACACCTGGTCTCCAAGGTGCAGGATGAGGTCCGGCCGCTGATCTGACGGCAGGTGACGTAGATGCTCGCTAAGGGCGGTGAGGGCGTCGACTCCGCGTCCCACCTCGTACTGCTGGGGAGGCAGGGTGAAAGGTTGTGAGTGCGGGTAGGCGAGGCGGCAGGACCCGAAGATCAGCCGGACGGGACCCGATTCGCTCAAGGTGGCTATGGCACTGGGTGGGTACCCGGCGCTCGGGTCGGGCCAGACAGTGTCATCGTCGAGCTGGACGGTGTAGTCATACCGTTCACCCGAAGCAAGCCCTTCAACCATGACGAGGCCGTAGTGGTGGTTGGAGATCTCGAAGGTCCGGGCTTTGCTACCCAAGATCCGCACAGTGCAGGACCGGTCTGTCTCGACCCACACCGTCGCATCGTGTAGTCCAACGTGTCTGAGCACCGGTCCCAACACCAGGCTGGCCACGCATGCAGCGTACTCACTCAAGGGGAGGCCACGCCGCCGACGCCAAGGGCATCGCGGGCCCGAGGGTGAGGATGCAGGGTGTCTCAACCCATGCAGGACGCCGTGAGGTGAGGTCAAACGGTGGTTTTCGCCGCCCTGGCCGTCATTGCATTGCGCCGGCTCCGGAACATCAACCGACAGGCGCTGAGACCGATCGCCCAGCGTTCCTGGGGCGCATCCGAGTGAATAGGTAACAACGCCGGCCTGCTCTATCCATATTTCGATCGCTGAGGATTCACGTCTTCGCGCGCTCCGCCTCACGGCGCGATACCAGTCCGGCCTCGAAGTCGTCGGTCATGCCGAGAGCTTTGTAGACGGCGCTGTAGCCCCCGACGGCGTCGGCTCGGCCCCGGGTCTCCTTCAGTGTGTTCCTCTCGATTCTGGAGGCGAGATCCCAGATGAACTCCCACTGCAGTATCGAGCGCCGAACGGCCGCGATCTGGTCCTCGGTGTAGGGATAGAGATCGAAGCCGACGATCTCGCCCTGGTTGCCGTATGCGACGTCCTGCAGCACGAGCGCGAGCTCCACGGTCTGGAGGAAGAAGTTGGTGCCAACCATGTTGTCGTCGTCGAACGTGCCCCAGCCGTCGTTGCCATGCTGGTGCCCCAGCCGTCCTTCCGATGAGAGCAGCTCCGCGTACTCTGCCAGGTTCTCACCGTTCATGATCAGGTGCTGCCAGTCCATGTTGATCTGAAGGTTCGAGGCCTCGACGCCGCGATCCTTCACCTTCTGGATCGTGAACAGGGCCATACCCAGATTTCGCATCAGAATCTTCATCGCAGGCTCGCTGTTTTTGTGCTCGAGGAAGATCTTGACTCCCCGCTCCGCAGCGTGGGCGGTGACCTCGGCGATGCCGTCTATGAAATGTCCCCAGGTCTCCGCGTAGCGGCGCTGGAAAGGATAGTTGTACCCCTCGGCGCCCGGCCAGATGACAAAGTTGGCGCCGATCCGAGCAGCCAGTTCGACACCCCGCAGGTTGGCCTCCAGCGCACGCTGCCTCAACTTGGCGTCAGGGTTGACAAGCGAGCCGAGGCCATAACTCGGGTCGACGTGAAGCCCCGACGGCACCACGGGCAGCTGCATGCCGTACTCCTTCAGCACGTCGAGGATCTGTTCGACGTTCTCCTCGTTCACCTCACCCGGATAGTGGTACTCGAGTCCATCCAGGATGTCGTGAAGACCATCGGCGACCCGCCTCGTCTTCTCGACCATGGACTCCCCGCTGACCTCCGGGTGATAACCGGCCGGCACGAAGCGAGTAGCGCTTGGTCCGAAAGCCCAGATCCCGACCGAGTTCCTCAGCATCTTTCCATCTCCTCTTCAGCCTGTCCTTCCAACTCCCCTTAGTGCCGACGAGCACGGCGTCCGCTTCCTAAAGGCCGAAGACTCGCCAGGTTCACCGCCACCCTGCCTCCTCCGTGGCACCCGACCCGCTCTTGGAGGGCGGCGACATCGTGGATCGGGGCGAGGAATACGCTTCCCAAGGATCCCATGTCCACCGCTGAGCCCCTATCGACTCGGGCCAACGCCCCCAAGGAGGACTCAGGGACCCGCGGCGAAGCCGCCTATGGCCAGGGCCGAAGCGCCACCGGTCTGGTGTCGACGAACCGTTAGGAGCGGAGCCGGAACGGCGGGTACTGGTCGGTCACGAGGATCAGCGCGTAGCCGGTGACCCGGTTGCTCCAGCGGATGACGCCCTCGACGAAGTCGAAGAGTCCCCTCGGGTAGCGTCCCGTGAAGAGAATCGCGAACCAGGCGACGACCACCGCCACGAACGCCGCGATGCCCAGGAAGAACAGCACCACGAAGTGAGGGATGGCGAGGAACCACTTGCCCAGCGGCAACCAACGGTTTAGCTCCTGCGGCACGTCCGGGTAGGGGAAGTCCAGGTGCACCGACTGCTCCTCGTCCGTCGATGGATAGCGGTCGTCCATCAGCGCGACATAGGCGGTCACCCGATTCGTGAAACGCAGCAGCTCGCGGTTCCAGTCGAACCACCAGCGCGGGTACTTCTGCCGGAAGAGGATCATCAGCAGCGGGCCGAGGAAGAGGAGGCCGCCGGCGCCAGCCATGACGACCATGGAGCCCGAGCGGCCGCTCGACTGCCAGGTGCTGCCCGACACCGTGGCCAGCACGATGGCGATTGGTATCACGGTGAAGATCCGGAAGGCCGTCGTCAGGCGATCGAGGGGACGGGCCGGGTAGTCCACCGAGAACTGCACCGGATAGCCAGCACCAATTGTTGGGTTATTTCCTGCTTGCACGGAGCGGGATACCTCCTGAACTAACCAAGGTCATGTCGCCCGGGGTCATCGGCCCAGGCCGCCAATCAGGATGAGGTCGAGATGTGGCGGAAGATTGACGGACTCGTGGTGAAGGGGCGGAGACTTCGTGCCAGCCCAGACACTACACCGCGAGATCGACAGAGTTCACGTTGGAGGTGGTCCTCTTGGTGTGCTTTCGGCCAAAGGCTGAGTTACTCGTCTCCCCCGTCCATGGCAACCCGACTGCACTGTCGACGCGTCCTGCCCTAAAGATGGGGCGCCTGCCCCATGACTGCATCCCCCGCCAGCCGATCATCGCTGGCAACTCTGGGGGTCTCGAACTTGGTCTGAGAGAAGGCCGAACCGCTCACGTCGGGGGAGTGGGACCGCGTGCGGCTAACCCGCACGGCCTCCCGGTAGCCGTCCGGTAGGCACCGCGTCACGATCGGTCGGCGAGATACTGGAGAGGTGAACCTTGATGTTGGCGCGGTCAGCGGTCCCGCGCGCGTCGCGGCGGCTGGCGAGGGAATTACCACCGACGAGTTGGCGCTGGCGGCGCGGAACCATGGCCTGCCGTTGGAGGCACTGCACTACGACGTGACGCCCGCGGGCCTGCACTACCTCTTGACCCACTTCGACATCCCGCCTGTCGACACCGCGACATGGCATCTGGACGTGCGCGGGCAAGTTGGTCGTCCGTTGGCGCTCGATCTCGACGCGTTGCGAGCCCGGCCAAGTGCGACTGTCCGCGTGACGATGGAGTGCGCGGGTAACGGGCGGGCACGGCTCGAGCCGCGGCCCGTCAGCCAGCCGTGGCTCGTCGAGGCGGTCGGGACGGCTGAGTGGACGGGCGTGCCCCTGCACACGATTCTCACCGAGGCTCGCGTCGATCCGGCTGCGGTCGAAGTGGTATTCACCGGCGCTGATCACGGAGTCGAGCGAGGCGTCGAGCAGGACTATCAAAGGAGCCTGCCCCTGGCAGAGGCGATGCGCGACGAGGTATTGCTGGCATACGAGATGAACGGCATGGCGCTGCCCCCGCAGCACGGCTACCCTCTGCGGCTGGTGGTACCGGGCTGGTACGGCATGGCGCACGTGAAGTGGCTGAGTGACATCACCGTGGTCGACATACCCTTCGACGGTTTCCAGCAGGCGGTGGCCTACCGGTTCCGGCAGAACGCCGACGAGCCCGGCGAGCCGGTGACGCGCATGGCGGCGCGGGCGCTGCTGATCCCACCTGGATTCCCGGACTTCATGTCCCGTACCCGGGTGGTGCACCCCGGGCCCGTCCTGCTGGAGGGGCGCGCCTGGTCGGGCCTCGCGCCGGTCGAACAGGTGGAGGTCAGCGTCGACGGGGGCCACACGTGGGCACCGGCCGTGCTGGAAGACGCCGGCGAGCACCGATGGGCGTGGCGACGCTGGACGTTCACCTGGCAGGCGACAGTCGGCCGCTACACCCTCTCAGCGCGGGCTGCCGATGCCGAAGGCCGTACCCAGCCAGTGACCCAAGCGTGGAACCGAGGGGGGTTCGGCAACACCGCGGTGCAGTTGGTACCGGTCGTCTGTTTGGAGTGACCACAGCAAAAGCCTAGTGGTCGACCGCGCTCAAGTCGTTCTTCGGTTCTTGGTGGCCGAGTGGTAGAGCCTCCTCATGGTCAGCGTCTGCGCTCGCCGACGGCTCGGTGGCGGTTCTGAAGGCAGCTACGGGAACCGTCGTCTCGTAAACGCCATATGACAGAGCGAGCCTGGCGGATGGATCGAGTCGCCGCAGCAATCGTAGAGCCGGGCCGTTGTCGGCCTGGGTGATCAGTGTGAACCGCTCGATGCCGGCGGCGGACGCCTGCCCCGCCAGGGCGGCAAGCATTCGGGTGGCGAGCCCGTGGCCCTGCCAGGCGTCCGCCACGACAATTGCCAGCTCGGCCGCGTCTGAGCCGGGCTGCCTGAAGTACCTGGCGACGCCGACGATCTCGCCGTCGTCAACGGCTACGATCGCCTCACGGTCGTGGTGATCGACATCGAGAAGCCGGTCGGGTCGCAGCTGCTCGGGGCGCGCGATCGGACTCATGAAACGCCGGTATAGCGTTTCCGGGGACAGCCGATAGAAGAGGCGCCGAAGGGGTTCTCGGTCAGAAGGCTCCAGCTGGGCCAGCCCAAGCCGGCCTCCCCTTCCGTCCTGAATCGCCACCATTTCAATGCCATCCGGTCCCTTGGCGCGATATCAGCGATTCGCCGAGGCTGAACCACATCGTCAAGATTTGGACTGGCATTGGCTCAACTCTCCTACTGACCTCTGGGTTGGTCGCGAGGTTGTCCAAAGCCTGCGGAGCCGGAGGAACCGATCGCCAAGTAGGGTCGACCAGCTCTTGCCAGTCGAGGGTAATCCCTTCGCTTCCCAGGAGCGTCCGGCCGCTCGAGTCAGCCGACCCTCACGCATGGCCTGCCGGCGAGCCGCCGTGCGGAGTCGCTCTTCGTTTTCCGATTTCCACAACTGGTAAAGGAGGTCGGGGTGGATCATTTCATTCCTCTGAGTAGGTCCTCAAACCGTGTGTGTTGTCTTCCGGCCAATGAGCGCTCGCACCTCTGCAGTTTCCTGTCGATGACTCTGGCGCGGCCGGCAATCTGACAGCGGGGAATTAGCCGTCCATCGAAATACTCCAGTGCGTTAACGCTTCTTCACTGACCGATCAGCCGGTCTGTTCTCTGCCTAATTGGGTGCAGAGGCTGAAGTGACGCTAACGACTTCTCGATGAAGTGGATCCGTACCTCGTACGGAAGCGGTGGTACGGATTCGAGGCGCTGCTCCCCCCGTCCACTGAAGCAGCTCGAGACCTCCTGAACTTCGTCGTCGAATGTGACCGGATCGACCTCTCGCTTGGTCTGGTTGGGGGCGCCGGGGCGAGGCGGCTTAGAACAGACGCAGTTGTCGGGCTCTCCTGAACTCATCGGACAGGCATCCAAAGTGTCACCAGCCGGAGATAATGCCCGGGTGTCGAGGGCTGGCCTCCCACGACTCGTCGGCCGGGCGAGGGAGAACGGTGAGCTTGATCGCGAGCTAAGGCGGGCCGCCGGCGGCGAACTACATTGCGTCCTGGTGGCCGCGGAGCCCGGCCTTGGCAAGTCGCGGCTGACCGCCGAACTCGTGTCGCGCCACCGCCGGTGGACCACAGGCCTGGTCGCCCGCGGTCATCCCCTCGGCGCCACGGCGTCCTTCGGCCTCTGGGCGGAGGCTCTCGAGCATTACCTTTCGCAGCTCCAGCCAGACGCTGTGCGGCGGTTGTGCGGAAGCAGGCTGGACGATCTATCCGGGTTGCTCGGCAGCGTGGCCGCAGTACGCGGAGCGCCGCCCGAGCGCGAGGCGCCGCGGCTCCGCCTACTGGAGGGCCTGACCAGCCTCCTCCGGAACCTGTCCCGAGAGGCACCACTGATCATCGTGCTGGACGACGTGCATCTAGCCGACGCCTCATCGATGGACGCGCTCGGCTACCTGGCACGCAATCTGGCCGGAAGTCCGGTCCTCGTGATCGCAACCGCCCGTCCTGTGGAACTGACCAGCAACCAGCTCGCGCGCGAGACGTTGCTTGCGCTCGAGCAGGACGGTCTTTTGCGCCGTCTTCCGCTCGAACCGCTTGACCGAGACCAGTTGCGGCAGCTGGCTGAGGCGGTCCTCTCAGGACGGCGGGCGCCCGACGCGCTGGTCGCCTGGCTCCACGATCGATCGCTTGGCAACCCACTATTCGCGATCGGGCTGATGCGTTCGCTCATCGACGGTGGCGGGGACCTCGAGCGACCGCAGCTGAGCCGGTTGCCGGACGAGCTCGGGGAGCGGATCGAGCTCCGCCTTGGCGTGCTCAGCCCCCCGGCGCTGGCGACGCTCGAGCTGATGGCCGTTCTCGGCCAGCGGGTGGCGGTCGACGACCTGGTCCACGTCAGTGGCCGGCCGCTTGAGCGCATGGCCCAGCTCCTCTCAGAGACCATCGAGCAGCGGCTGGTCATCGAAGAGGAGCGCGGTCGCGAACTTGAATACGAGATCAGCCACCCGCTCTTTCAGGAGGCCATCTACCAGCGCATGACCCGGGCACGCCAGCGCGCCGTCCACAGTCAGGTCGCCCGATCATTGGTGGCCGCCGGAAAACTGGCCCAGGCTGCCCCCCATTTCGTCCGCTCCGCCGGCCCGGGTGACCAAGAGGCGATCGCAACGGTGCTCGGCGCCTTCCGCCAGGCCGAGGAGCGTGAATCGCATGGCGAGGCGATGGTCCTGTTGGAGGCGCTGCTAGCCCTGATTCCGGCCACCGATCCACGCTGGCTCGAAGTCCTCGACGTCATGGCGGAGGATCCGGAGTGGGTCGGCGACCATAAGGCCGACGCTTACGCGGCGGCTGGGATCGAGGCTATGCGACGTATCGAGAGGCTCGTCGAGGGTTCGTCGGACCTGGGCCGCCGAGGCCTGGTAAAGCTTCGCCTGACCAACTTCCTGGCCTTCGGCGCCGGAGACCTCGAGGAGGGGGAACGCTGCACTCGGCAGGCGCTCGAGCTGTTCGAGCAGGCCGGCCAGTCCGGTCGAGCGAGGACCGCCGCCAACGAGCTGGGCTGGATCCGAGGCCTTCGCGGTGACCTGCCGGCCCAAATCGAGGCAGCCACACTGGCGATCGCGGCCGGGGACGAAGCCGGTGATCGCGTGCTTGCGATGCAAGCCCTCGCCTCGCTGGCGTGGGCGTCGATCCATCTCGGCCGCCACCACGACTTCGAGTCCTCGCTCCGACGAGCCGCCGATATGGCCAGGGCCGAAGGCCGTATGTACCGCCTGACATGGTGCCTCTCCATGCTTGCCATGGGCCTGGCGGCGGGGGGACGCCTGGGCCAGGCGGACGAACTGCTGGCCGAAGCCCGCGCCGGCAATCCGGCCTATCCCGACACGGTGCTGCTCGAGATCACCGCCTGGGTCGACTGGATCGCCGGACGGTTCGACAGCTCAGCCGGCAGCTGGCTGCAATCGGCCGCTCTGAATCGCGGAGCGCTGGCCGGGCGGCGCGGCTGGGGGGTGCCGCCTGCAGTCGTCTCGCTGGCCGAGCTGGGCCGGCTGGCGGAGGCACGCTCCCACCTCACGGCAGCATCGGGCCGGGGGCAGTGGAACTTTGGGCTTCACACCTGCCGCTGGGCGGACGGCGTCCTCGCCGAGCGTGAAGGCGACGCGGGTGCTGCGGTCGATGCACTGGCGGCGGCGGCCCGGGCGCTTATTGCGGACGATCACCTGGCCTTCGCCTCCTTTGTCCTCCTCGACCTTGCCGAGTGCGCGAGCCGGGCTCGATATGCCGCGGAGGCGGATTGGGCCGCCGGCGAGCTGCAGTCCATCAGCGAACGGATCGACGAAGAGCTGCCGGCCGGTATGGCCGCCCTGGCCACCGCCTGGGCGCTGTTGGCGAGCGGCGGCCGAGGGGCTGCGGACCAGGCGCGCAGGGCGGCGGCCCGACTGGAGCCGCTCGGTTGCGAGGTCTTCTGGGGACGCGCGCTCGAGGCGCTTGGGCTGGGACTAGCCGCCGCAGACCGCGAGGCCAGCATCTCCGCGCTGGCCTCGGCTGTGGCGCTCTTCGAGCGCTCCGGTGCAGATTGGCGTCGCGACCGGGCGAACGAGGCCATGCGAGAGCTGGGTCAGGCTGGCCGCCGGGCCGCCGGGCGTCATGGCGGCGTGGCCCTGTCGCCGCGCGAACGTGATGTGGCTCACCTCGCCGTCGAGGGATTGACCGCACGGCAGATCGGTGAACGGCTCCACATCGGTGAACGAACCGTCGAGACTCACCTGGCCAACCTTTACGTCAAGCTCGGGGTCGAATCCAAGCGCGACCTCCTTCAACACGCGGAGGAGCTGGGGCTTCGTTCTCGGCTCAACGTCGGTGCGCAAGGCGGGTAGCGGACGCAGGAACAGCGCCTCGAATCCGTACCGCCGCCTCCGTACAGGGTACGGATCCGCTTCGTGGAGACGCGGCTAGGGTTCACCTCAGCCTCTGCGCCCGCCAGGCAGGAGAACAGGCGGCCTGATCCGTCTTTTCACAAACAGGAGTGAAACCAAATGTCAACGGCAACACTGGTCATTGGCGGCGAGCTCATCAAGCCCGATGACGCCGGCTATGAGCAAGCACGTCGCGTCCACAACGGCATGATCGACAAGCGGCCTGCGATGATCGCGCGTTGCATCGACGCGGCGGACGTGGTCTCGGCCGTGAACTTCGCCCGTCAGGAAGGGCTGTTGCTGGCGGTGCGCGGTGGCGGCCACAACGGTCCCGGCCTCGGCACTGTCGATGGCGGCCTCGTCATCGATCTCGCTCCCATCAAGAGCGCACTGGTGGATCCTGAGCGCCGCACTGTGCGAGTTGGCGGCGGCAGCACCTGGGCCGACGTGGACCAGGCCACGCACGGCGCCGGGATGGCGACCCCTAGCGGGATCATCTCCACGACCGGCGTCGGCGGATTGACGCTTGGAGGTGGGATGGGCCACCTGACGCGGAAATACGGCCTGAGCATCGATAACCTGCTCGAGGCGGACGTCGTGCTTGCCGACGGCAGCCAGGTGACGGCCAGCCAGGACCAAAATCCAGACCTGTTCTGGGCGCTCCGCGGTGGCGGGGGGAACTTCGGCGTCGTAACCTCCTTCGTCTTTCGCCTCCAGCCCGTCGACACCGTCTACGCCGGGCCGACGCTGTGGGAGCTGGACCAGGCGGAGGACGCGATGCGGTTCTACCGCGACCTACTGGCAGTCTCGGACGACGACCTGAACGGTTTCTTCGCCTTCCTACAGGTGCCGCCCGGACCGCCCTTCCCAGAGCACCTGCACCTTCGGCCGATGTGCGGGGTGGTCTGGTGCTACACGGGTCCCGCGGACCGCGCCGAGGAAGTCTTCGAGCCCATCAAGGCCTTCGGGCCCCCGGCGCTGCACATGGTTGGTGAGATGCCGCATCCCGCGATGCAGAGCATGTTCGACGGCCTCTATCCGCCCGGCCTGCAGTGTTACTGGAAGGCCGACTTCATCAATGAGCTCAGCGACGAGGCGATCGCGCTCCACGCCAAGCACGGCGCTGCGGTGCCCAACTTCCAGTCGACCACCCACATCTACCCGGTCGACGGGGCCGCCGGCCGGATCGGAAAGAACGACACGGCCTGGAGCTACCGCGACGCGAAATTTTCACAGGTCATCCTCGCCGCCGATGCAGACCCGGCCAACAATGAGAGCAACATCGCCTGGGTACGTGACTACTGGGACGCCGTTCACCCCTTCTCGGCCGGCGGCGGCTATCTGAACATGATGATGGACGAGGGGAATGACCGCGTCATGGCGAGCTATCGCGACAACTACGCTCGACTGGTGCAGGTCAAGAATCGCTACGACCCCGAGAACCTCTTCCGCGTAAACCAGAACATCCGGCCTACCGTCTGAGAGGGTCCTAAACGGGTTGGTGCGGGTTCCGTACCCACCCGGCGACCGGCGGCGCGACCCTATAGGATCGCGCCGCCTCGTTTTGATGATTGACGTCTGTCGCTAAGTGCGCCGCTGCTCCTTTACAGTTCTCGCCGGGCGGCATCAGCTGCGCGGGCCAGCTGCATGACCGTCTGAAAGAACTCGGGCGACTGACCGACGAAGAGCAGGTCAGCGGTGAAAGACTTGATCGTGGCGACCGCCCCCGCATTCTCTATTGCGGTAGGGCGGATGACCGAGCACTCCGGCAGGCCTTTTCTGATGAAGTCGGACGGTTCCGGCAGGATCTTGTTGGTCTGAAACTGCTCCGCCGGGAACCGCTTGGTGTCGTTGAGGTCAGGAAACGTCACGCCCGTTATCGGGTCCGTCAAGTTGGCCAGGCTCCCGGACACCGCATTGCCTGCCTTGTCGTGCCAGAGCGAGAAGTGATCCACCTCGACCCCGCCGATGCTGACGATGATTCGCAAGACCTCCAGATCACTCGCCTTCAGACTCAGCGCGGTGTAGAGACTGGAACCGCCCTGCTCGATGTACCCGAAGTGGAATCCGGCGGTGCTCGCGATCGCCTGCATGCGCCGTTGGGGGTCCGTCGTGGGAGGAGCTGGTTGCGGTTGGGTGGGAGGCGTGTCCGTGTCGTTCAACGGGATGGCTGGTTCGTTGTTGATCTGGACTGCTTGACCGAAGGTCGCACCAAAGTCGGGGTTCTCCTTGCTCCGGTATCTCGTATACCAGCTCGTATCCACGACCAGCTTCTGAAGGTTGGTCAGGCGGCCGGTCTGCTTGGCCCCGGTCGCCTTGCTGCTGGGCAGAGTTCGAAACTTGTCGAGGTTGACCGGCTCCGCCCCCCTCGACTTCAAATAGGCGTTGAGGAAGGCCGCGTGGCTTATCTCGTCGTCGGTGTTATCGGTGATGTACTGCGGCATGTCGCCGTCAAGGTTTTGCAGCGCAGCAATGTAGGCCTTGTTTCCGCCGTCTACACCTCCGAGCTCGTTGTACTGCTGCCAGAGATCGGTCTCGATGAGCTCCGCCGCGGCGAGAAACCGCAGGATCGCTGCGTCGCCCTTCGTCAGTGTGTTGCCCGCCGCCATGGCGTTCGTCGCCAGCAGTGTGCCGGCCGGAATCGTGGCCGCTGCCACCCCGGCGCCGACCTTGAGAAATGCCCGGCGCCTGACCACCTGATGCCAGTGACCCTCGACATCGTCGCTCGGCAACGAGGGCAGCTGCGTATAGGTGGGCACCGCAGCGGAGACGTCATCTTTCTTCATCGTTTTCACTCCATGTTTTCTTGAATCACAGACCAGGCCGACTGGTGGCACGGCCGTCGGCCCGGCGTGATAGACGCTGCCTAGCTGGTCTTCAGACCAAAGCCGGATGACCCGGCCTCGTTGAGCACGAACCCGGCGACGTCATGGCCCAACTTCAGTCCGGCTTCATGATCGGTCCGCGTGTGCACGCCACCGTAGATACGGCTCAGCCCGGCCTCGCTCGCCGCGGCGCTGTAGCTGTTGAACGACCGAGTCACGTTGGGAAGGACGTCCGAGGTGACATCGATCTTGTCGTGGTCTCCATAGAAGTTGATCAATACGGCGGCCGCCGCCCCGCTGATGGCGCTGTGGGCACCGGGATAGGAGGGATCGGGCGCTGTGGCAAGAAGCGGTGTCCAGTTCGGATCGGCTGTTGTGGCCGGGTTTCCGTTGCTGTCTGCTGCACGGATGGCGGTGATGGGTCTCCAGAGGTGGTACTGGTACTTGGCGTCGTAGAAAGCGATCGTGGTGTCTGCCAATGACAGGTTGAGAAGCGCGAACAGTCGCGCCGTGTGGATCAGATCTGTGTGGTGGGCGATAGCGGACTTCTCCGCAATCTCGTTCCAGGTGGTCCAGATGGGACCGGGCCAGAACTTCGCGGCAACCGTTTGATCGGCCGTACGGCTGCTGCTGGTGTTCTGACCCTGGCTCTTGACTTCGTTGAAAGCCTGGGCGTAGGCGGCACTGGTGAGGGCAGGCGGCGCCGCCGGACGGAACTGGGCCGACTTGTCGAGGACGAAAGGCGTCACAGCGGACCACTGGGTGAAGACGCCCGGGGTGAGGGCTGGGGGCGCCGGGCGCCAGTCGCCCGGCTGCGTGCCCGCTGGGAACACCGGCGGCAAAACGCTGGATCCGTCATTCGCTCGCGCGGCCAGCGTGAAAGCCGCACTCAGATGGCCGACCTCGATTCCCTCACCCTTGGCGGTCCCCTCTGGGATCGCTGCCAGCTCGCCCGCCAACTGCTGGTCAACGGCGCTCTTCATCGACGGATAGAGCGCCACCAGGGTGTCGTGGCCGGCTGTTGCTGCCGCGGCGTCTGCTCGAGCTCCAGATGGAGCGTCCAGTGAGAAGAGGTACGGGGAACTGCTGCGTGTGATGGAGACGACCGCGTCGTACGTCGCGGCGCTCAGGATTGCGAAGCTGCGAGTCGGATGCACGGTCGCCGGCTGGGCTCCCGGTGTATTGACGATCTTGACCAGCTCTTTGTTCCAGTCGACGACAATGGCACCGGAGCCACGTGGTGTCTCCGCCGCAGCGGATGCCTGTCCGCCTCCGGTTGCCCGCTGGTAGGCGAGCACGGCACTCGCGCCCACAAGCGTCAAAAGCACGCCTGCAAGCGCGGCCAGAACTCTGTTCATGCATTCTCTCCTTGAGTCATAGATGTGTAGCCGTTCGCGGACTTGGGGTTGCCCCAAGTGACGGCTCGCCGGCGGATCCGCATCGTCTGCCGGTAACAACTATGAGTGGGAGTTACATCACTCTCGATCCAGAGCGTTCAGTCGAGCGTATGCGTCATTCATGTCTGTCAAGATCTCGACCGAAAGCTCTGGCCGCCACCGGCAAATCGCCGAAAAGCGCCACAAAGTGCCCTGCCTCGTGTCGGCCAATAAGTGGGCCTTGTGCGCAGGGACAGTGGTTCGGTACGTGAGAGCAGGACCGCATGCGCGCAAGCCGCGCCGTCCGTTCAGTGGGCGACTGCGACTCGTATCCGGTGGTATCCGTCTGCTCCGCGAGGGAAGCTGGGTGCGACCTGATGGCTCTGCACGGCGCCGGTGCCGTCCACCGCTCTCACCACCAGCGCGTGCTCTCCCTCGTGGGCCGGTGTCCAGGAGTACCGCCAGGACGACCATGTCAGCTCTGACAGGGCCGGCATGACCTCGGCAGGCTGCCAGCTCCTACCATCGTCGGTGCTGACCTCGACCCTGTTGATGCCCCGGGTACCGGCGAAGGCAATGCCAGACACCAGGAACGCCCGTCCAGCCCGGAGCAGCGACCCGTTGCCCGGAACGTCGATCCGGGAGGTGGTGCGGACGATCGCCTGGGCGTCCCAGCCCTGGCCCTCCCAGTAGCCCTTCACGTCCCCGGCTCGAAGCTCTATCGAGTCCAGCCACTTAGGACCTTTCATGCCGTAATGGCCGGGGATCAGCATTCGCGCTGGGAAACCGTGCTCGCGCGGCAGAGCGTTGCCGTTCAAAGCGTAGGCGACGAGGATGTCGGGGGCCCTCAGAACGTCGCGGAGCGGCAGCGATTCCATATAGTCATCGCGACCGCGGAACACCACGTGGGCCGCCGATGCTTGGACCTGACTGCCGGCCAGCAGGTCGCTTAGCGGGACCCCTGCGAACAGACCTGTCGCGATCAGGGGGCCGCCGACGTCGTTGCTGATGCAGGCGAGGGTGGCGTATTGGGTGCGACGAGGGAGGGCGGTCAGCTCCTCGAGCGTGAGGCGCAGCGGCCGGTCGACCAGGCCGCCCACGGTCAGCGCCCAGGTGCGGGGGTCGACGACCGGGTCGCTGAAGTTCTTGGAGATGACGAAGAAGTTGCGCACGGGGGTTACCGCGGGCTGAGGTCCGGCGAGGCCGGCCTCTGGAGGGTGGACGCCCCCCTCGTACCAGCCAGGGACGAGCCGAATGCCGAGATAGGCCAGACCAAGTGCACCGATACCCAATGGGACAAGCCGCAATATCCGGCGCCGCCCAGGGTCCCGGACTACGGCGGGGGCGGGCGTCCAGGAAGCTAGCTGCAGGACGCCCGCGTAGAGCACCAGCAGTGCCGCCCAGATGAGGGGCGTCACCGGCCCGGCGCCCAGGCCCAGAAACCCGGCACCACCGAGCGGCAGCAGTACCAGGACGACGCCCAGCCACGCGACCAGGGCCGTCGCGAGCGAGGCGCTGGAGGCGGACAGCCATCTCGACGTCAGCCCGTAAACCACGCCAAGAACGGCCAGCGCGGCGATCATCGATACGACGAGTCCCGCCTCTTCGAGGATCTTTCCCCAGTGTTGCAGCGTGTCGATCAAGAAGCCGAAGACCGGGCCCGGGAGCAGCCCGAGCACCGGCTCTTGGAGAAGGTCGGGAAGGGGCCGCACGCCGGTGGGAGGCGCGATCAAATACATGGCGGCCACGGTGGCCGTCCCCGCGATTACCCCGGCGCGAAGCCCCCGCATCAATGCCGCGCCCTGGCGGCCGCCAGGCGCCGCGAGATCGACAAGGCTGTCAGCCCGATCCCCAAGACGACCAGACCCGCACCGACCCAGGCCCAGAGCGACACGCCGGTCATGAAGCTGCCCTGGATGTAGCCCAGACCCTGGCCGAGCCAGAAGCCGCCCAACGCTATCAGCACGATCCCGAGCACCAATGAAAGAGCTGCCATGAGTTACCTCCTATGAATCACGAAGTCAGCTACGGTCCTCGGTTACCTAGAGGCGGAGGCCGCGAGCGCGCGCCCGCTTTCGTGCAGCCCTCAACAGCGGCGGCGGCTTGCCGGCGGCGCGGGCAACCGTGGCGCCCAGCCGCACGCTCACCTGCAGGACCGAAGCCGGCACGCGCGGTTGTTCGCGGCCGTAGAGCGCCAAAACCAAGGGCGGCAAGAGGGTGGCGGAAGCCGCGAAGACGAGACTCCAGAGCGGACGTGCCGGCGCTGGCAGCGGGGGGTGTTCGAGGACCTTGATCGCCCCCTCCGCTGCGGGAGTCAGACAGAGCAACTCGTCGTAGCCGTGCAGGCGGCGCCGCAGCTCATCGACGTCGTGAGGTATCTCTTCGGGGTGCAGGCCGAGCAGCACGCCCTGCCTCATCATTTCCGCGACGTACCGATCTGCCGCCTTCTCCGGCAGCCGCCGGCCATAGGTCTGGTACGCGGCCAGGAACGAGTCGACCAGGACGCAGTGGACCCAGAGTAGGAGTTCAGCGTCGTTGGCGTGATACGGCAGACCCGTGACGTGGTCGACGCCGACCACGTGGCTATGGATGCGGCGGACGTGGTCGGCGGCCGCGGCCGCCGACCACACGTCCCCATAAACCATCGTGAGAACGAAATCGCGAGTCCGATTCAGGCGACCCCAAAGGTCGCGTTGGTAGCTGCTGTGGTCTGCCACGCCGGCCATCGCCGCCGGGTGCAGCGCCTGGATCATGAGGGCGCGAATCCCCCCAAGGAGCGTCACCGGACTGGCGTGAATCCGCCAGGCTACCGACTCTGGCCCCAGCGCATACGGCGCATACGGCTCCATCTCGGTGGACATCTGTGCTGACTGGCGCAGTCCGCTAGTAGCCGTAGTTAGTGGTTGGCGGGACGGCCGCGTGGGCGGAGTCGATCTTCGTGCCATTGGGAGCGAGCACGTACCACTTGGCGCCGAACTGGTTGATTCCCTGCCCGGTTAGGTCGCCAGCCTTCTTGTCGGCGATGAAGTAGTAGAGCGGGTGACCGCCATACGTGACCTCGGTCGTGCCGTCTGTGCGGGTGGTAGTGCCGAGCATCGCGCCTGAGGCCCCGGCCCCGCTCTGCGGACCGCCGGCCGTGGTCACCGGTGGCCAGGCCTGCGCGCAAGCGTTGTAGCAACTCGAATCCTTCCCTTTGTCTGCTTCAAAGAGATAGACGGTCCTGCCAGAACCGTCGACCAGTACCTGACCGAGCTTTGTGCTCGCGACCGAGATCGTCGTGCCGTTGTTGTTCACGCCAGGACTGGGGGCCGCGCCGGTGGCCGCACCCGCTGCCGGGCTGGGTGTCGGGCTCGACGCCGTGTATCCACTGCCGCACGCGGCCGCCGCGAAGGCGAAGGCCGTGGATGCACTCAGGTAGACAAGGTTGCGTTTCATCTGTCGACTCTCCTTGGTATTTCGGTGTAACCGCGACAACAGATATGGCCCGGAGTTACGTCCGGTGCCCGCCCCATGTAGCGAGTGCATGTAGTTGAGAGCGCGACCTCGCCCCAAAGAATTAGTCGCCGATGTCCCCGTAGCGAGACCGGATCGACTTCTATCCCGGCTGGTTGACGCCGTCGACCAAGACGACATCCGGCTGGTCGCCGGGGCGCCAGGTCAGGTGGGACAAAGGGTTGACGGCCGGGCCGTGAAGGACCTGACCCTCCAGGTTGAATATGGAGCCGTGGCAGGGACACAGGAACCGCTTGCCCCCGGTGTCCAGGGCGTACGAACAACCCAGGTGCGGACAGGTTATCGCGAGTGCGTGCAACCGGCCTCCGATCCGAGTCAGGTAACCCCCGTACGTAAAGTTCCCGGCCGCGTTCACTCCACCGCCGTCCGCCATCACCAGCGCGGTCTTCGCCGGCGCATTGAACTGAACCGCACCACCCTCCGGGATTGCGTCCAGCGGCGTGGCGAGCGGAACTCTGACAGGTGTCACGGTGGTCCCCGCGCTCTTTGCCGGATACAGGTAGACGAGCAGCGGAGCCGTGATCGCTGCGACGATCGCGCCCAACAGGCCTGCCAACGCCCAGACTATGAAGTTGCGACGCGTGAGCGGCTTCACCTCAGTGGACGGAGACGCGATCCGGGAGTCTGGCTTCGGCTGGGTTACCTTCCGTTGCACAGCGCTCAAATACGCGGTCTTGTTACAGGGAACCTGGCGGCCCAGGGGAAGCTCGTCTGTCTCTGGTTGAGGAGCCGTGACGGTATGCGCGGTACTCGTCTTCAAGCTGCAGACGGCGGCGAGACTCACCACCTTTGAGTTCGAACAGCGACTCCTGCAGGTCGAAGAGCATGTCCATCAGGTCCACGGGTGAGGTGTGGACCATCAACTCCGGGCACTCGACGGGACAGTTATCAAGCAGCCAGAGTAGCGAGGGTTGAAACGAACTGGGAACGTGGGTCCGCTCTGCGAGGTTGAGGACTTCGAGCTCGCTCAGAAGTGCGTCAGTGAGAGCGATGGGCACGCACACCGCCGCCGCATCCGCCTGGAACCTGCGCTGTTCGCGGTCTGAGGACTCGATCTCAAACTGCACCTGCGCGATAGCCCCCATCACAGCTTCTTGCGCGACCGTCGTTGCCATGCCCCTTAGCTACGACTGCTGGTTACATGTATCCGCTCACGTAGTTGGAAGTGATGAGAAGTCGCGACCAGGCGAGCCCGAAGTTCGGGCTGTGAGCAACGAATACGACCGCGTCAATGCTTTCGTGGACCGCCTCCTGGCCGGCAAGCGGTCCCGGAGCTTCCGGGCAACCCCTGAGGAGTTCGAGGCCATCCAGGTTGCAATCTGGCTCCGAGCGGCGCGGCTGGGCAGTGACCTGCCTGACCCCGCCTTCCTGGAGCGGCTGAGCCTCGAGCTCGGTACCGAGGTCGGCGAGGTCGAGAGGGGTCGGAGCCGGGTCACGCGGCGCGGGATTCTCCGCACGGCAGGCGTCGCTGCGGGTGCGGTGGTCGTCGGCGGCGCGGCGGATCGCATCCAGCAGGCCACGGTCAGCCCCCTCGCGACGCAGTCCCTCGTGCCGGACGCCGGATCCTGGCGCCCGGTTGCGGCCGTGAGCGCGCTGCCGCCGGGCGATGCGATGCGTTTTTCCACCGAAGAGGTCCACGGCATCCTGCTCAACGAGGCCGGTCAGGTGCGAGCCTTGTCTGGCGTATGTACACACCTCGGCTGCATCCTCACCATCAATACGGCGGCGCGGAGATTCGACTGCCCCTGCCACGACCTGGCCTTCTCCTGGAAGGGAACGGTGCTCTACTACCGGCTGCAGAGCGAGCCGGCAGCCCTGCCCGAGATCCCAGCCCGGCTGCGTGAGGGGATGATCGAGATCCTGCTGCCCTGAAGGGGCGAGGCGCAGCTCGCTCTGGCATGAGGACCTCCTCCGCCAGGTCCTCCGCGTCCGGCGCGTTCCCGACTCTTCGGAACACCGGCTGGTAAATGCCCAGCAGGTTGTCACGGTACACAGACTCCCAATCGCTGTAGACGCTTCCCCGGCACCACGGGGAAGGCCCGGCCCCTTTCCGGCGTCTCGGCGTCAGTCACGGCGCCTTCGCCGGCTCGGGGAAGCCCACAAAGGCATCCCGCTCAATGACCGCGCCGCCGCATCACCACCAAGACGGTGAGCGCCGGCAGCGTGATTTATCAGACATCTATCTCAACTATTGGGGCGAGTTACGAGCTGTCCCCGGCCGCTGCCCTCGTATCCGCCCCGCGTATTTCTCAGGTGCAATGAAGACTTCGATCCGATTCCGAAGCGACCGCGCGCCACATGTCGTCTTGGCTGAGACGCCGTGATCAAGCGCACTTACAGACCCCTGCTCATCGCCGCCGTGGGCCTTCTTCTGGCTGGCATCGCCGGTCTTGGACTCGTCTTGAGCTCATCCGCTCAACCTTCCGAATGGAGCTTGACCAAGCTGGAGGCAGAGGCGGCACAGGGTGCCGTCGCCCACGTGGTGATTAGCGGGACCACGGCCGAGACCACTGACAGTCAGGGCCGCGTCTGGGAGACTCAGCTGCCGACGGATTCGGCTCCAGTTGCCGACAAGCTGGCCGCGTCCGGCGTCGACGTCACCTACCAGGCGACTGAGGGCAGGATGTCGCTCGCCCTCTCACTGCTGCCCACTCTGCTGATCCTGGGGCTGGTCGTGGGCGGTTTCTTCCTTCTCAAGCGAACGAACACTGGCGCGGGGCCGCAACCGACGACCTTCGGTCGAGCCAAGGCTCGCCTGGTCACGCCGGAGCAGGTCCGCATCACTTTCTCCGACGTCGCGGGCATCGACGAGGCCAAAACGGAGCTGGCGGAGATCGTCGACTTTCTCAGGTATCCGGACAAGTTCACGGACCTTGGTGCCTCCCTGCCCAGGGGCGCCCTGCTGGTCGGCCCCCCCGGCACCGGCAAGACGCTCCTCGCCAAGGCCACCGCCGGTGAGGCGGCGGTGCCCTTCTTCTCCATCTCCGGGTCGGAGTTCGTGGAACTGTTCGTCGGCGTCGGCGCCAGCCGCGTCCGCGACCTCTTCCAGGAAGCGCGCAAGAGCGCTCCCTGCGTGGTGTTCGTGGACGAGATCGACGCCGTGGGCAAGCAACGAGGACCCAGCGTCGGAGCCGGCAACGATGAGCGGGAGCAGACGCTCAACCAGCTGCTGGTCGAGATGGACGGATTCAACACCGACGCCCGCGTCATCGTGGTGGCGGCCACGAACCGGGCCGATGTCCTCGACCCTGCCCTCCTCCGGCCCGGGCGCTTCGACCGTCAGATCAGGGTCGATCTGCCGGACCTGGCCGGGCGCACGGGCATCCTCGCAGTCCACGCTCGAAGTAAGCGCCTGGAGATGTCGGTCGATCTCGAGTCCGTTGCCCGACAGACTCCGGGCTTCAGCGGCGCCGACCTCGCCCACCTGCTGAACGAGTCTGCGATCCTGGCCGCCCGCGGTAACCGCCGCGCCATCGGCACGGGTGAGCTGGAAGAAGCGATGGCTCGAGTGATCGCGGG
>Ga0209526_10000800_pt1 | contig 20700 bp, 11 predicted proteins | sample JacPinW_OM2H0_M1_FD_188566 | JGI IMG/M metagenome (GOLD analysis project Ga0209526, IMG submission 188566) | Forest soil microbial communities from Algoma, Ontario, Canada - Jack Pine, Ontario site 1_JW_OM2H0_M1 (SPAdes) (version 2) | ecosystem: Environmental > Terrestrial > Soil > Boreal... | reverse complement strand
GGGTCGAGCGCACGACCCGGCCGGATCAGCCACTCGATGTCGGTGTGTTGGGCGCCGTAGGAGGTCGGGTAGACGATGACGTTGCTGCGCGAGGCCTCGAGCCGGCCGTAGGTCTTGTAGGCGAGCTGCGCGCTCCGCAGGGTCAGCCCGGATTGCAAGGGTACGTCGCCGAGCTCGAAGATTTCAAAATCGCGTGGGGCCATCGCTGCTTTCCTCTCTTCGCTTGGGCGCCATCACCAGCGATGATATCGCTTCTCGCGTCGGAAAGCGGGGTGGTTCGGATGCGTGTCTTTACGATGTTGCCGATGCGGCACTGGCGCGAAGCGAGGTCCTTCGCCGCGGCGGCGGAGGCTGCCGGGTTCGATGCGCTGATGACGGTCGAGCTCGGGCACGACGTCTTCACTCCTATCGCCTTTGCCGCTCTCGCGACCGAGCGGATCGAGCTGACCCCGTCGATCGCCGTGGCATTCCCGCGCAGCCCGACGGTCATGGCGAGCCAGGCCTGGGACCTGCACGCGAACTCGGGTGGGCGGTTTGTGCTGGGTCTGGGCAGCCAGGTCAAAGGCCATAACGAACGCCGGTTCGGCATCCCGTGGAGCCCGCCTGCACCCCGGCTGCGCGATTATGTCCGGGCGCTCCGTGCGGTCTGGCGTTGCTGGGAGACCGGCGAAAAGCTCGATTACCAGGGCGAGCACTACAAGCTGACGTTGATGACCCCGGATTTCTCGCCGGAGCCGACGGGGCTACCGATGGTGCCGGTCACCATCGCCGCGGTCGGCGAGGCGATGCTGCGGGTGGCGGGCGAAGTCTGCGACGGGGTGCGGCTACATCCGCTTTGCTCCCGCCGCTATCTCGAAGAAGTCGCGCTCCCGCGCATCAAGGAGGGGATGCGACACGGCGGTCGCAGCCGCGCAAATTTCGATGTCTTTGGCGGCGGGTTTGTTGCGACCGGACCCGATGCGAAAACTGTTGCCGAGGGGATTGAATGGGTGCGCCGACGCGTCGCGATTTACGCTTCGACCCGGACATATACGCCGATCCTCGCGCTGCACGGGCTAGAAGAGCTCGGGGCTAAGCTGCACACGCTGTCGACGCAAGGCCGCTGGAGCGAGATGGCGGCCGAGGTCTCGGACGACGTGGTCCGCATCTTTGCCGCATGCGGCACCTATGGCGAGATCCCGCAGGCAATCGTGGCGCGGTTTGGCGGCCTCGCCGATGCGATCGAGGTGAATTTTCCGGCAGGAACCCCGGCTGGGCTCCAACGGGAGCTGTTGAGCGACATCCGCCGCATCCCGCATGCATTCAAGGGCTTCGATACGAGCTGGCGACGCTCAGAACCCGAGACGCCCGCGAGATGATGCAACAGAAAAGTGTTCTCGAGTTCGGCGATTAGCGGGGCTTGCGCCCGGCCTTCAGCGCTTCTTGCACGGTCTCGAATTGGAGCCGCTTTGGGCGCCGCGCCGAACTGCCCTCATACTCGCCCCGTTCGGCGGAGAGCTTCTTCATCAGCCGGAGCCGCGGGCTCTGCGAGGCGTGGCCGGAGACGCCGTGCTTGTGGCTCCCCATACCTCCGCGGCCCTGCTGCATTTCCACCTCGCTTTGATTGCTCCAACTTACTAGTCGGCTCCGGGATAGCAATAGGCCCTAACCTTTAACGGGTAAGCACCGCCCCGTCCGGTCGACGAAGCCGCCATCGGGCAGCATTTGCGCTCTCTCACCGGATAAAGACCGGCGAGCACGACCGCAGGATTGCGATCAACTAGGTATCAGTTTATCAACCCCCAGTGTGCCTTGGTGAAGGAGAAAGGGATGGATGGGTCGATCGACCCGGTCGAGCATCCTCGAGCGGGTGCTCACCGCCGACTGCTCGTCATCTCCGGTTTTTGCTTCGCGATTACTGTATTGGCTATTTTTCTTTTGTTTGCTTTTGCTGCAACCGCCGCCGAGGTCGTAGAGCCCTTCCTTCAGCATGCCCAGAGGAACGAGCGCGGCAGTGAGCTGCCCATGGTCCCTGTCTTCCCCGAAACGCGAGGCGGACCTTCCCCGGAGCTGCCGGAAATTCAGCCGAGCGCGCCGCCGCCCTCCAGGTTGACAACGCCGGCGCCGGCGCAGCCACCGGAGGCAACGCCGCTTCGCCAGGGTCCGCGGTTTGTGCTTCGCGACGTCAACATAATCGGCAACACCGTCCTCGATGAGGGAGCAATCCGCGGCGTCGTCGATCCCTACCTCGGCAAGCCGGTGACCACTGGTGATCTCGAAGAAATCCGCCGGCAATTCACGCTGCTCTATATCAATCGCGGCTATATCAATTCTGGCGCGACCATTCCGGATCAGAACGTGGCCAACGGAGTGGTTGCCTTTCGCTTTGTCGAAGGACGAGTGAACGATGTCGAGGTTTCCGGTACCGAGCACTTCGACCCGGAATATTTCCGTTCACGCCTCGCTCGCGGCACCGAACCGCCATTCAATGTCGAGAGTCTGGGGCGCGAGCAGCAGATCCTGTTGCAGAGCCCGCTGGTAAGGCGGCTCAACCTCGAGCTGCTGCCCGGACTGGAGCCGGGCGAAGCGCGGCTTCATGCCGACGTGCTCGAGGCGAACCGCTTTTCGTTGAACGCCCAGATCGCCGACGATCAGTCCCCGACGGTTGGCGCAGTGCGCGGCCAATTGCAGGGTTCGGCCGCGAACTTACTGGGCTTCGGCGACATCTTGACTGCGCAATACGGACGCAGCCAAGGGCTCAACGACGGGTATGTCGGCTATTCGGTGCCGATTGCCAGCGATGACACGCGGGTCAGCGTGCGCTACGACAGAAACGGCGTCGTGGTAGTGACCCCGGATCTCAGTCCGCTACACGTCACCAGCAGTTTTTCCAGCATCGGGGTGGGGCTGAGCCGGCCGATCTACCGAACGCCCGAACAGGCGTTGACGGTCGGGGCGAGCCTGGAGAGGCGCCAGCAGCAAACGTTTTTGCTGGGGATGCCGTTTCCGTTTACCGCCGGCGCCGAGCCAAACGGACGGACTGTCGCGACGCCGTTGCGCCTGTACCAGGATTGGCTCGACCGCGATGCCGAACACGCCTTTGCCGCTCGGTCCACCTTCAGCGTCGGGCTGCAAACCCTGGGCGCCACGGTGACGGATATGCCGGCCACCGGCACGCCGACCGCCAAATTCTTCTCCTGGCTCGGCCAGGTCCAATATGTCAGCCGCATCTACGAGGATTGGGAGGTACTGATCCGTTCCGATCTCCAGCTCGCCAATCGACCGCTCTTTCAAATGGAGCAGATCGCGTTTGGTGGGCTTGGCTCTGTCCGCGGATATCGCACGTATCTGACTGTGTCCGATGACGGATTTCTGGCTTCGGGCGAGCTGCGAATTCCGGTCGGCCGGCTGCGTCTCCCCTACCTCGCCGACTCGGACACGGCGGGGACGGTCCAGATTGTACCGTTCTACGATTTCGCCCGGGACTGGAACACCGACCGACCAACCCCGTATCCCCAGCAAATCTCGGGAATCGGCGCTGGAGTGCGCTGGTACATCGGCTCCGGGATCACCGCGGAGTTCTATTATGCCAAGGCACTGCGCCACGTTCCTGTCGGCACTTCGATCGAGGATCGCGGCCTCTATTTCCGCGTGACGTCGATCCTTTTTTAGGCTCTCGGCCTGTCTTACCGGGACCGGTTGCCGCTGGCCGTTTGGCGGTCGTATTTGGCGGGTTCGACAAGACCTACTTCGTTCATCAGGGTGTCCAACGCGGCGTGCTGATCGAGGGCAGAAATGTCGGCGGCGGCGGCGACAGCGTCGTACCACAGTCCGGCCTGCGCCAAGAGCCCGGCGCGGCGGCTCCGCGCGGTGGTGCGCAGGATAGCTTCGATCGCCGGATCGGGCGCGGCGCGAAGCAGGGAAGCGCTGGCGACGATGTCGCGCGAGCGCGCATTAGGATTGAGGATCACCGACACCGACCAGGTATAAAGAACACCCGGGTCCAGCCGAACGTGATAATCGGCTGTACGGAGGGAATATACGCCCGCCCTTCTCGGCGCCGGGATGTCGACCTCGAGGATCGGGCGGGGTTGTGCCGGTGTGCTGATCGTGAACTGGGTCGGCCAAGTGATCGGCTGCGACACGAAGAAATAGAGTGTTGGTGTTGGACTGGCCGTCACCCCGCTATGACCCTCGGGGGCGAGCAGATCGATGGTCGGCAGCGGGATCGTCGCCTTTACGGTCCCGCGGGAGGCACCGCCGACCCGCCCGCCGGGAGCGCCGCGCGGCGGCGGTTTGTAGGTCGGCTGCGGCGGGACCTCCTCCTGCGCCGCCGGTGGCGGTGGTTCGGTTTGGGCAGCCGAGGGTGTCGGCGCCAGCCACGCGGCTGCCATAACCGCAGTCAACAGCCCGCTCGTGACCATGCCTTTAATCATGCGCCTCGTCCCATGCGGAGCGCTGCGTCACAGCCAGTTTCCGATCAGCAGGAACGGCGCCCAATAGGCAGGGTGCGCATAACGCGGGTCGGCAGCCAAGACGCGCTGGGCCTCCTGGAGGGCATGCGCCTTTGAGAGCTTGCCCGATTGCACCCCGCGATGAAAATTCACGACCAGCTCACCGGACGCCTGATCGCTGATGTACCATAATGTCGCCAAGGCGCTTCTCGCACCCGATTTGAGGGCGACCCCGGCGAGGCCGAGCGCTGCCCGATCGTCTCCCGACGCCGTCTCGCAGGCGCTCAGTATCAAAAGCTCGAGCGCTTTGTCGCGGCGCTCGCCGAATTTGATGTCGGCCTCCAGATCGTCCATCGTCAACTGGCCGTCATAGGCGAGCACGAAGGTCTGGCTCGGGTCGCTGCCGAACTGCCCGTGCGAGGCGATATGTACGATATTGTAGGGCACTCGCCTCAGCTCGGCCTCGAAGCGCGCCCGGCTGAACGAATCGTTGAGCAGCTCCTGTCCGCCCTCGATGTCGTGTACTGCGGCGACCTCGCGTTCGACATTGGGCAGCTCTACATAGCCCTGAACACTCTTGGAGACGCCCAGCACGAGCGCGGTGCCCAGCGCCGTGTTCAGAGGTCTCGGGTCGGTGAGGTGCAGGCTAGGGGCGATCGCCGTGGCATAGCGGTCCATCAGAAAGCCTCGACCGTCATGCAATGCCGCGAACGGAACCGTGCGCAATGTGTAGTCGGGAACGATCACCAACGTATCGATGTGGTGGGCGGCCAAAACTTGTTCCATCGGCCGGATGATCTGGTCATAGAGCTGCTTTGCCGGGACGAGGTATTCGTTTGTCGTGCGCTTCTCCAGCAATTCGCGGAAACGCTGAACCTCGCCGCGCAGGCTCGTTTCCGGAATAGGGGCGGTAAATTGGCGCTGTTCGTCGCCAAAGCTGACCAGCAGCTCGAGCCGGTCGGGCAGTGCAATCGGATAGATCACGGCGGTGCCGGGCGAGATCGTGTCGATCGAACGCCTTTTCGCGAGAAAACTGGTGACGCAGGTATCCCGGAAATAATCCTGAAGCTCGGTTTCTTTGAGTTGCTCGATCGTGTCGCGCGCCTCTCGAATCAAGGGTGTCGCGCGGCCCGGATCGGCCGATGCCCGGCGCAGCAGCAAGTCGCTGTATTCGAGATAGACCGGGCCGAAGGTGGCCCGATAGGAGGAGCGGCCGTCGCGATACTCGACCGGAATGTCCTGGCGCACCGACTGCAGCTCGGCGACGGCACGGCGATAGCTGGTGAGCGCCACATCGGTCTGGCCGCGCTTGCGCGCCAGACGCGCCCGTTGCCAATCCCAGCGGAAGGACAGCTCGGGTGCCACTGCCTGATGGGCGGCGAACGCCGCCCGGTCGGTCAGGCTCGCTGCGTCCTCCAGCCGATTGTCGCGCTCGTAAAGGTGAGCGAGGCCACCCTGGGCCAGCGATGACAGCGTCGCATTGTGGAGCGCCTCGGCGGTCTCAGCAGCGGCCCGGAAGGCACGGGAGGCGACCGCTTGACCGTCGGGCGGGATGCGCCCCTCCTCTTCGAACACGGCGGAGCCCGCCGAAACCAAGGCCGTCCCGCGAGTGTACGACGGCGGCAGCCGCTCGAGAGTGTCGACCGCCCGGGTCAACAACGCTGTTGCTCGCACCGACTCCTTGCGTTGCAGGGCCAGGCGTGCGGCGTTGGTTTGGGCAGTGGCGGCAAGGGCGTCGTCATGGGCCGCCTCGGCGTGCGCAATCGCCTCGGCATAGGCGCTGGCCGCCTCGGCCGCGCGCCCTGTCGAGGCATAGAGATTGCCGAGATCGTTGTTGCTCGCCGCGAGGACCGCCGGGTCGCGCAAGCGGTTGGCCAGATCGCGGCTGCGTTTCAGCAGCGGTTCCGCGACCGCAGTGCGACGCGACATGAACGCCAGGTTTCCAAGGGCACCGCTGGTCGCTGCGATCAGCGTCTCGTCCTTGCTCTGCTCGGCCTTCGCCAACGCTGCCTGCAGATCACTGCTGGCGTCGCGGAAATAACCCTCCACTCGATAGGCCTCGCCGCGTCGCGCCAAGGCCTGCGCCTCGAGGTCCCCCGCGCCATTGAGCCGGCACAGACGGATCGCTTCGGACCAGTGACGGGTCGCCGCTATGATGTCCCCGGCGCGGAAAGCTGCCGTCCCGCGTCCGAGATAATCGAGTGCGGCAGTCCGACCGCCCTCGAGCTGTGCCGCTGCCGGTGCAGTGCAGAAAAGCGTCGCCGCGAACAGGGCCGTCCAAAGCCGAATGCGGTTCATTTCTCGGTCATAACGATCAGCGTGCCTGATTCTCCAGCCGCAAGGCGCTGCCAATGAAACGCGACACAAGGGTCCTCGGGGTATTCCCGGTGCAACACGGCGAACTGCTCGGCGCCTTCCGGCAGCCCCGCCTGCAGGGCTCGAAAAGCGGCGTCATAGCGGTCGAGCCGGTTGCCGTCCTGATCCCCGGTATCGACCGGTTCGAATACGTCGGTTGCCCCATGCCGGCCCTTGACCACAAAGGACCCGATCGGTCGAAAACGGTGACGCCGCGCTTTCCTCACGATCTCTCCCGAAACACAGATCCTGGTGCCGATCGTCTTGTTCAACCCTTCGAGCCGCGACCCCGTATTCAACATATCGCCAAGCGCGGAATACTTCAGCCGTGAGCGGGTGCCCACATTGCCGACCATGGCGATGCCGGTATGGACACCGATCCGCGTGTGGCCGAAACAGATGCCGCGGGCCTGCTGCTCAGCAGTGAAGCGGCAGGCGAACGCGTCGATGCCCAACGCGGCGCCGACGGCCCGGTCGGCATGGTCCGGCTGCTCATGCGGCGCGCCGAAAAATGCGAGCACCGCATCGCCGATGAATTCGTTCACCATGCCACCTTGCTCGAAGATCGCGGCGCACACGCCGTCGAAATAATCATTGCAGATGGTCGCGAGAAATTCCGGCTCGATTGTTTCGGAGAGCGTTGTGAACCCGGCGACATCGGTGAACAGCACCGAAATCTCCCGCCGCTCGCCCCCCAGTTTTGGCAGCGTCTCGGACGCCAGCATCTGGGCGATGACGGGGGCGGGAAGATAATGTTCGAAGCTCTTGCGCAACAGCGCGCGAGTGCGGTTGCTCGAAGCATGCATGACCCGGTTGGTGAGCCCGACGGCGCCCACCCAGGCGAGCGCGGCGGGAAGCGCGGGCAGCAGCACAGCCTCTCCGAACGCCTCGTACACGATGCCCGTCAGCAACAGCAGCCCGACTGCGGAGCCGCATGCGGCCGGGACCGGATACCGGACGAGCAGTCCGAGGGTCATGCCGGCGATTGCCCAGATCCAGATCCACAAATCCTCAACTTCCCGTGAGAAGCCACGCAAGCTTGGAGCGCCGTCGATCGCTGCTCGGATCAGTTGATCGGCGATGTAGGCGTGCACGGTAATCCCATATATCGGGTCCCCGGTGTTGAACCCGGTATTGAACGGGGTCGAAAACAAATCTTTAACGCTTTCGGATGTGACGCCGACGATGACCGCCCGGCCACGGACGAGTGAAGCCGCATCGTCATTGCGCAGGATGTCTCCCACACTCTTGAACGGGAAACGGTGAGGACCGCCGTGGTAATCGAGAAGGATCTGATATCCCCGGCTGTCGAGCCGAGTGTAGGGGCCGCGCCGGTCGTCGAGAGGTGTGACCAAGGCCTTGCCCAGGCGCAGCTGCTCGGCGGGCGCCGGGGCAGGGGTGATGTGATCGGAGGCGAGATAGCCCAGTGCCAACGCCATCCCCATGCCGGTGTAATTGTCTGCACCGTCATCCGCGTACAACAAACCACGCCGCACCACGTTTCCCGAGTCGGTCACGACATCCGCGAGAACGGCATGGTCTGTGCCGCGTACGGCTTCGGGGGGCAGGATCGCCTGCTTCGCACCCTCCTGCAGCTTGAAGGTCCAAACGATTTCCTTGTGTCGACCAAGGACCGCGGCGAGCCGCTCCGTGCCGGGCGGCTTGGGTCTGTCGCGATAGATGTCGACACCGATAACCCTCGGTTTCCATGTGGCAATCCGCTCCAGCAAGTCAGCGAGGTCGCCGTCCCTCAACGGCCAGTCGAAATCCTCGACATCGCTCTCGGTGCCGCCAACGAGAAGGATCCTGGTGCTCGGCTCGTCACCGGCCCAGACAACCCGCAAGGCATCGTAGATCAGGAGCTCGAAGGGTTGCAGCCACCCATAGCCGCGAACCAGGATGATTATTGCGACGATGACATGTGCACCGATCAGCGCCTTGGGGGCAGCGCTGCGCAGCACGCGACCGACGCGTTGTCGGGCCGGGACGAAACGGCGCAACGGCTCGCTGACCGCACTGGCCATCGGCTCAACTGCAGCGCATGGTCAGTCGCACCGTGGTTTGGAGGGTGCTGTGCGCCTCGGCCGTATCTGCGCTCGCCTGGGGATCGGGGTTGACGTCGCGGCCGGCGATGTAGAGCGCCGGAAGGGTGGCGTCAGGGTCCTGCGGCAGGCCGCCCCGACCGGCCTCGACCAGGCTCGATATCGGACGATCACTGCGCGCCGAGCAGGCCTCCCGAAGCACGGCCGCACGGCCGCGCAAATCGCTCGACAGCACGACCAAGGCACCGTTGACATCCACGCGCGGGCCGTTGATCTCGATCGTCCCGGAGATGCCGAGCCGCGAGGTCGCCGAGATAATGCTGTCTGACGACGGGATGAACTCGCCGGCATTGATCGTGATGTTGCCACCATGCCCCTCAATCGCCTGGGCGATGATGCTGCTGTGGTTGAGGATCACGAGCTGTGGGTCGATCGTGATATTGCCGCCGTTCCCGGTCTCGCCCTTGACCGAGGTGGTGATCTCGCTGCTGACGAGATAGAGGAAATCGCGCACCTTCAGCGTGATATTGCCGCCGCTGGCTGTCGATGTCTCCGCATCGGTCGAGATTGCGGCACGGTTGTTCATCAGCAGCCGAACCGCCGAGACGGTAATCGACCCGGCGTCGCCGCTGCCGGTCGACCTTGCTGTGATTTGCGGTCCCCGATCCGGCAGCACGATATCCGAAGCCGCAGCGATACTGACGTCGCCGCCCCTACTGGGCCCGGCGGTCGAGCTGGCGATTTGTGCCCCGCCCTGGACAGTGAGGTTATTGGCTGTGAGGGTCACCGAGCCGCCAGATCCGGACTGCGACCCGATGGCCGAAGCGGCGATCTGGGTATTGGCGTCGCCGGCGCCGTTGAGGACCAGCGCACCCGGTGTTGCCACATTCACCGAGCCTCCCGCGCCGGTTCCGGCAGTGGTGCTCGAAATCTCGGCGCCCCTCGTGATGGTAATCTGCGGTGCCGCTACAACGACCGACCCTGCATTGCCGCTTGCGGTTGAGGTCGCCGAGGCGACGATCCCGGTTCCGGGATCGCTCATGCTCAGCGGCCCTTGCGCGGTGACCTGCACGGTGCCGCCATTGCCTGCCCCGGCGGTGCTGGATGTCGCCTTCGCGCCGCCCGACAACATGATCGCGCCGCCCGCCGTCAACGCCACTTCGCCAGCCTGACCGCTCGAGCCTGGCTGGGCCGAGGCTGTGATCCCGCTCGCGCCATCGGGACCGGTGCCCGACAACGTCACCGCATTGACCACGGCGACCGCGATGTCTCCGGCTTTGCCGGGCCCAAAGGTTGTGCTGGCGATCCGCGCACCACCCTCGACGGTCAGGGTATCGGCCGCGACCGTCACCGATCCGCCCGGTCCGGAATGCGGCGCCGTGGCCGAGGCGGCGATCTGGGTGTTGGGGATGCCGGCACCGTCAAGCACCAGCATTCCGGGCGTTGTCACACTGACCGAGCCACCGGCGCCGGTCCCCGCGGTGGTGCTCGAGATCTCCGCACCTCCGATCAGCCCGATCAGCGGCGCGCTCACCGTGACCGATCCGGCGTTGCCGCCTGCGGTGGCGGTCGCCGACACGATTATCCCGCTCCCAGGGTCGCTCACGCTCAGCGGCCCCTGCGAACTGACCAGCACAGTGCCGGCATCGCCCGCCCCGGCGGTGCTCGATGTCACCCGCGCGCCACCCGACAGCGCGATCGCTCCGCCCGCCGTCAGCATCACTTCGCCGGCATGACCGCTCGAGCCTGGTTCGGCCGAGGCGGTGATCCCGCTCGGGCCGCTGGGGCCGCCGCCCGATAACGTCACGCCGTTTACCACGGTGACCGCGACATCACCGCCCATGCCGGGGCCGGCAGTGGTGCCGGCGATCCGCGCTCCGCCCTCAATGGTGAGGGCATTGGCCGCTACCGTAACCGACCCCCCCGGCCCGGATTGCGAACCGGTCGCAGAGGCGGCGATTTGGGTATTACCGATTCCACCGCTGTCGAGCACCAGCGCTCCGGGTGTTGTGACATTGACCGAGCCTCCGGCACCGGCTCCCGCCGTGGTGCTGGCAATCTCGGCACCAGTCACAATTGTAATCTGCGGTGCGCTCACCGTCACCGACCCGGCATTGCCGCTTGCCGTCGAATTTGCCGAAGCGATGATCCCGCTCCCCGTGCCGCTCAAGCTCAGCGGCCCTTGCGCCGTGACCTGCACAGTGCCGCCATTACCCGCCCCCGCCGTGCTCGATGTCACCTTCGCGCCATCCGAAAGTTGGATCGTCCCTCCCGCCGTCAACATCACTTGGCCGGCCTGACCGCTCGAGCCTGCCTCAGCCGACGCGGAGATCCCGCCGCTGTCGGGACCGGTGCCCGACAACGTCACGCCATTCGCAATGGTTGCGGCGATGTCGCCGCCTTTCCCGGGCCCGGCGGTGGTACTGGCGATCTGTGCTCCGCCCTCGATCGTCAGGGCGTTTGCGCGCACGATCACCGAGCCGCCCGCTCCGGAGTTCCGCCCGGTCGCCGACGCCGCAATCTGGGTGTTGGCGACGTCGGCGCCGTCGAGGATCAATGCGCCCGGTGTCGTCACACTGACCGACCCGCCGGCACCGGCGCCAGCCGTCGTACTCGAGATTTCTGCGCCAGACATCAGCATGATCTGCGGCGCGCTAACCGCTACGGAGCCGGCATTCCCACTCGCCGCCGCGCTTGACGAGGCGATGATCCCGCTGCCCCGATCGCTCAATGTCAGCGGCCCCTGTGCCGTGACTTGCACTGTGCCGCCATTGCCCAGCCCAGCCGTGCCCGAGGTAACGAGCCCACCCCCACTGACAATAATGTCCCGGCCGGAAAGGGTCACAGCCCCCGCCCGGCCGAAGCTTCCGGGTTGTGCATTAGTCAGGATGCCGGTCGATATCGACGCTCCGGAACCGTCAATCGCAACCTCGCCCAGCGCAGAAACGGTGACGTCTCCGCCATTGCCGGAGGTGAACGTTACGCCCTGGATTTCACCCCCGTGGGAGATCGAAAGGCCCCCAGTGTTGACGATTATACGGCCGGCATTTCCGGTGCCGAAATTGGCACTGGAGGCGATGCCGCTGAAGGAGCCAGGTGTACCGGCGCCGTCGATGACCAGCTTGCCGGAAGCGTTTACAAACACCTCGCCGGCGGCGCCGGCGCCAAATGTCGAGGTGGATATCACGCCGCTGTTCAGGATCGATACATTGTCGGCAGTAACAATTATCTGACCTGCGTTGCCCCCTTTGGGATCAAACGTCCGCGCAATAATCCCGGCGGGTAGGAACGCGCTGAGGCTCGCGGCTCCATCGATCAAGAGGTCACCAGTAAGGTTCACCATGATGTTCCCACCAGCGCCGGTGCCAGTAGTGGAGGCAGAGATCTCGCCGGTATTGGTAATCTCCAGCGCACCGGCGCTGACCGTAACGTCGCCTCCGGCGCCTGAACCGAAGGTCGAGGCGGAGACCGCGCCGCCGTTGCTGAGCGCCAGTGAACCGGCGTTGACCGTTACCTTCCCGGCATTACCGCCGCCGGTTCCCGATTCGGAGGTAATACCGGTGGTCAGTGTTTGCGAAGTTCCGTTAATCGACACCGGTCCGGGCACGATTACCGTGACACTTCCTCCCGCGCCGCCGCTGAATGTCGAGGCCGAGATTAGACCATCCTTTACGATCGAGAGCGCGTTGGCGCTCACCGTGACGTCGCCGCCGGCCCCGGAGCCGAAAGTTGAGGCGGAGATTTCGCCGCTGTTGCTGATTGCAAGCGACCCGGTGTTGACGCGAACGTCCCCTCCCGTGCCGGAGCCGAAGGTCGAGGCGGAGATTTCCGCGCCATTGCCGATCGTCAGCGACCCGGCGCTGATCCGCACCTCACCGGCGTTGCCGCTGCTGAACCCGGATTGGGAGGTAATGCCGGTAAAGAGGCTACTCCCGCTACCGTCGATCGACAAAGCACCGGCGACGTTAACCGTGACGCTTCCGGCGGCGCCGGTTCCCCCTAATGTGTCGACCGAAATCAGGCCATTGGTGACAATGCTCAGACTTCCCGCGCTTACGACCACATTGCCGGCATCCCCGTTGCTCCCGGTCAGTGCGGTGATGCCCGTCGGGACGGTAGACGACGTGCCATCGATCGACAGCGCCCCAGCGACCGTCACAGCGATGTCACCGCCCTTACCGGTTCCGAATGTGTCGGTCGAAATCTGGCCGTTGGGGCCGATGGTCAAAGACCCGGCATTGACGATGATATTGCCGGCGTGCCCGGTGCTTCCGGTAACGGTCAGGGCGGTGATGCCCGTCGGAATCGTGGACGACGTTCCGTCGATCGACAATGCCCCGGTGACCGTCACGGCGATGCTGCCGCCATTTCCCGACTTCGACGTGTCGGTCGTGATCTCGCCATCGGGACCGATGGCCAAAGTTCCTGCCTGGATAGCTACGCTGCCGCCATTGCCGGTGCCGAAGGTATCGCTGGAGATGGCCCCGGAGCCCGTCACCGCCAAGCTACCCGCATTGACCGCAACGTTTCCGGCCTTTCCGGACCCGAGGGCATCGCTCGAAATCGTTGCGTTGCTGATAATCGACAAGTTGCCAGCGGTGACGCTGACATTACCGGCGTTACGCGTCCCTGAGCTGATTGCCAGAATGGCGGTGGATGATCCGGCAAGGTTGGCGTCGCCGGTGACCGTAACCGCAACGTCTCCGCCGGCGCCAGAGCCCACGGTCGACGCGGATATGGCGCCCCCATTTCTCATCGCCAGCGACCCGGTGCCGACCTGGACCGTGCCAGCGCTCCCGGTTCCGCCGCTGGTGCTCGAGATCGCGCCGCTGTTGGCGAGCATCACAGCGCCAGCGGCGACGTTTATGCTGCCTGCGTTGCCGGCGGTTCCGGGCTCAGCATCGGTAGTTATTCCCGTCAGGATATTTGGGTTGGCCCCTGTTCCATCGATGTTCAGGGTGCCGACAACATTGACCGATAGGCTGCCGGCATTTCCGGAGCCGAATGTGCCGCTCGAAACCTGACCATTGGCAACAATGTTCAAAGTCTCCGCAGTCACGGCTACGTTGCCGGCGTTACCCGTGCTCCCGGAACGGGCGTTATTGGAGGCGATGCCCGTCAACTGGGTTGATGACGTGCCGTCGATAGCAAGCGTTCCAGCCACGTGCACGGCTACGTTCCCGGCATTACCGGACCCGAACGTGCCGCTCGCGATCTCACCGTTTGTAACGATCGTCAAATCTCCGGCGCTGACCATTATGTTTCCGGCATTCTTTCCCCCTGAGAGGTTCGTCGTCGCGAAGATGCCGGTCGTCGTGGTTAGAAACCCGGCGCCGTTTATCGAGAGTTTCCCGCCAACCTGGACGTTGACGTCGCCGCCCGCGCCGAGACCAATCGTCGAGGCCGAAATCTGCCCGGCGTTAACGAGCGACGCGGAGCCGGCGTTGACCTGGACAGAGCCGGCGTTCCCGCTGCTGCCGGGATTGGCTTGAGACAAAATGCCGGTCTGGAAGGTCGCCGAGCTTCCGTCGATCGACGCAGCGCCGAGGGCGCTCACCGAGACGTTTCCGGCATTGCCCGACCCGGTGGTTATGCTGACGATTTCGCCATTGGCCAGGATTGTCAGAGTGCCGGCAGCGACCGCCACATCCGCGGCGCGTCCCGGTCCCGCCGTAACCGACCCGATGGCGGTCAGTGTCCCCGGGTTCATGGTCCCATCGACCAATAACGAGCCGGCGCTGACGGCGATCGGCGCGGCACTGCCGGTGCTCTGGACGACGCTCGCCAACTGAGCGCCGTTGGTGAGAGTCAGCTGGCCAGTCGATACGGCTAACAGCCCCGCGTCCCCCGGCCCGGTGCTGCTGGTCAGGACCGTGCTGGCGTCGGCCGAGATGCTGCCGGACGCAGCGGTGGAGACAACGATCCCGGCGCCGCTGCCGCTGCCCAGTGCCGCAGCGTGGACGAAGGCGCCATTGGTTAGGGCTACAAGGTTCTCACCGCGCAAGGCGAGCACTCCACCCGGCCCCGAACCGTAATTGTCGGCGCTGACCTCGCTGGCGTCGATCGTCAGTGCGCCGGCATGGACGAAGACGCTGCCACCGGCGCCGAGGCTGCCGGGATTGCCGACATCGAGTTTGGAGCCGCCCTTGATGTCAACAGGCCCAAAACTGGTCACCGTCAGAGCGGCCGTATTGCGTGGATCGACCGGCACCTCGCCGGTGCCGGCAACGCTGGTCACATGAACCGTGCCGGCGGGTGCCGAGAGCGCGGCGCCGGTGGTTGCGGTCGATGACGCGGCGGTTATCGAGACCGGTCCGGCGACGATGCCCAGTGTCCCCGGCACCGGTCCGAGCGTGCTGCCGTTGACCGTGATCGCGGACGGCCTTGCCGTCAGAAAGCCGAACGCTGCGGGAGGCGCGGCGCTCAACGTGCTGCCGCCGGGGTTGGTCGCCTGGAACTTCGCTCCGTCCGACATCCTCAAGTAATCCGCGGTCGAGGCATGAAAGCTGCCGGAGACGTTGACCGTTGCGTTCGGCCCAAACACGACGCCGCTGGGGTTTATCAGGTAAAGATTGGCGCCGGCGATGTTGGATTGAATCTTGCCGTCGATGTCCGACCGAATGCCGCCGGTAACCCGGCTGATGACGTTGCTGATGGTCGCAGGCCCGCTGAAGGCGGCGCTTTCGCCGGTCGAGAGGCCGAACTGTCCGAAGCTGTGGAACAGATTGCTGCCGACCTGCTTGCCGAGGTTGGCGCCGATCAAGTAGTTAGGCCCGATCAGCGTCTGGGCCGGCGAGAAATGGCCATCGACAGTGATGTGCTGAGCCGCCGCCATCCGCGGCGTCATAGCCGCAAGTGCGCAGGCCACGACAAAGGCGAGAAAATCTTTGGGTCGCAAAGCCACTGAAGAACGTCCCTGCGAGATGTGACCGTTGAACTATGCGGGACGTGACTGTTTCTGTCCAGGTAGCCTTAGGCGGCAAGGATAAATCCTTTCTCGACCGATCCGCCAGGTGGCGGCGATTAGCCATCCTTGCAGTTTGGGTGATGAGTTATTGCAGCCCCGCTTGGGGACCGGCCGGGACTGCCGAGGAGAGCGCTCCAAAAACCGGAACCGACCAGGGCGCCGGCAATGACCAGCCCAGTCCACCGGCGTCACCGCCCGTCACCATAGAGGGGTTCCGCCAGGCGCGGTTCGGGATGAGTGAGGAGCAGGTTCGTCAAGCGATCCGCAAGGACTTCCCCGCGGCGGCCGCAAAGCTGACCAGTGCGGTCCACCCCTCGGAGAAGACCACCGTCCTGTCCCTGCTGGTCGCAGATTTGCTGCCCCGCACCGGCAACGCGCGTATCTTTTATATTCTGGGCCACCGTCGGAAGAAACTCAGTCAGATAAATATCATCTGGTCGAGTGACGGCAGCACCGCCGCCGACGAGACGGTGGTCGCTACCGCGAATTCTTTGCGGGATTATTTTGCTTCCGAAAATTTCAAACCGGACAGCGTGGTCGCTAATCAGCAGCTCGCCCCGAACACGATCCTGGTGTTTCGCGGCAGTGACGATCAGAAAAAGACCGTCTTGCTGGTGTTGAGCGGCGTCGCGGCGTCCGCCCGCTCGGAGGAAAAAAAAGCGCCGCAGCCGCCACCGCTGACCCTTGAACTTTCGTATATCGAGGACGCCGCACACCCCGACGTGTTCCGAATCGGGAGAGGCCAGTTCTGATTCTCCCGTCGCGGCCGGAAAGATTTGCGATACGCGCACTGAACTGCTCTCAATCTCGACTGGTACCCGCCACAGGCCGCGAGCTGGTAGCAAGTAAAAAAGAACACTGACCGAGCAGCAAACTGACGAGGAGCACGCTCGCAGCGGTCAATGCCGGATTGCCCGAAAAAAAGCCGACCGCCAGGGTACACAGTGCGCCATTTGCCATCTGAACGAAGCCGTATAAGCCTGCCGCGGCACCGATCGTCTGAGGGTCGGTGCTGATCGCACCGGTGATCGCGATCGGGGCTGATGCACCGACGCCGATCGAGAGGATGATCATGGTACCCAGCACCGACGCGACGCTGAGCATTCCGGTCGCAGAAACCACAAAAAAGAGCACCGCGCCGAGCACTGCGATCCCACTCGTCGCGCGCAGAAGCGAGGTCAAACGAACCCGGGGAGCGAGCCGGTTCGACATGAAACTGCCCATGGGTACGCCCCCCATCACCGCGAGGTAATAGAGCCCGATCTCCGCGGCGGGCCGGTGCAGCATCTGGGTGAAGATGAACGGCGATGCCGTCAGATAGGCGTAGAAGCTGGTGCTGGTGAAGGCACCGCCAAACATGTAGCCGCAGAATACCGGCGAACCCAGCAATCGGAGATAGCTGCCGAGCATTCGTCCCGAGCGCGCAGCCTTGCGTGAGGCTGCCGTCTCCGGCAATGCCAACCATACCCCGCCGAGCGTGAAGATGCCGAGCCCGACCAGTACGACAAAGATCGAGCGCCAGCCGAACCACGCGCCGAGAAACCCACCGACCGCGGGTCCGACGCCGGGTGCCAGGCTCTGAACCATGGTCAGCAAGGCCATACGGGACACGGCCTCACCAGAAGCGGCGCTGTCGCGCACGATCGCGCGACCGAGCACCAGCCCACCACAGCCGCCCACCGCCTGCACGACGCGGGCGATTACCAACATGGTGATACTTGTCGCCAAGCCGGCGACGGCGCCCGCCATGACATAAAGCAGGAGCGCGACGAGCAGGGTTGGCCGTCGCCCGAATTTGTCGGAGACCGGGCCATAGAGCAGCTGCCCGCCGGCAATGCCAACCAGATAGAGTGTGATCGCCAGCTGAATCCTCCCGGGCGACACGGCGAGGTCCTGGGCTGCGAGCGGCAATACCGGGACGAGAATGTGCATTGCCAAGGTGCCGGTCGCGGTCACCGCAACCAGCAGCCAAAACGGCGCTCGCACACGGCCGCTCAAGACCGGCCTGGTCAGCCAGCGCATGTAGCCAACCCCGCTATCGCTGCCTCTGAGGTCTTTTCCGGCGACAAGCGCTGCCGCTCGCGTAGCATTGGCGCCCGGGTCCGAGAACCTTCACACTTGGGCAGACGCTGCGTGCACTCGCTGATCGACCGGCTGCAAACCCAGGTAGATCTGGTGCGAGCGATCGTCGGCGAGAGACAACCGAGCGAGCGCGAATAAACGCTGTGTCATACGATGCCTCGATAGAGTCGATCGCGGTTCAACACCGGAGAACGAGCGCGTCCGGCCAGCCGCGTTGTTTACGCAAGTTCGGTGCCACACCGACCCCTGTCGCGCCGCCCCTGCGTAGAGGCGACGGTCACCCGGGAATTTGGGGTTGCTTTCAGAGCAGCGACCGCTTAACTAGGCGGCTGGGGTTGAGCAGGCACCCCGTTAGACGGTCGATCGTCCAAGTTCTGCGCCACTCGCGATGCGAGGAGCGCGCAATCATGGACGAAGGCCGTTTTTGCATTTCTACGACCGATCTTCACCGCAGGCTCGGCACTGCGACCACGCCGCTCGTGGTCGATGTGCGGCGAGGCCCGGCTTTCGAGGCCGACGAGTGGGTGATTGCCGGCGCGCTCCGTCGGCCGCCCGAAGAGATCGAGCGATGGGGTCGCGCGATCCCGCCCGGATCAGCGATCGTCGTGTACTGCGCGCATGGCCACGAGGTCAGTCAGAACGCCGCCGCGATCTTGCGTGAGATCGGTGTGACCGCGCGCTATCTCGAAGGCGGCATTGCCGCCTGGGTAGAAACAGGGCTGCCGCTGCGCCGCAAATTCGCGCAGACGGCGGCCAGCTGGGTCACCCGCGAGCGCCCGAAAATAGACCGCATTGCCTGCCCATGGCTGATCCGGCGCTTTATCGACCCTGAAGCGTCCTTCCTCTACGTCCCGACCGAGCGCGTATTCGAGGTGGCGAGGTCGACCGGTGCCGTTCCCTATGACATCCCCGGCGCCGAGCCGTTCTCGCATGACGGCGAGCTGTGCAGCTTCGATGCGTTTCTAAAGGTCTATGGCATCGACGATGCAGTCCTCGACATGCTCGCGCTCATCGTACGCGGGGCCGACACGGCGCGCCTCGAACTCGCGCCCCAATCGCCAGGTCTGCTCGCGCTGTCGCTCGGGCTCTCGGCCAATTTCCCGGACGACCATGCCATGCTCGAACACGGTATGGTGATGTACGATGCGCTTTACGCCTGGTGCCGCGAATGCCAGGGCGAAACCCACAATTGGACCCCGCCGGCGCAAGTGTAAACGGAGCAGCGCGTGACAGAACTCTCCGTAGGGGCGGCAACCCGGTCCATTCCGGCGCATGGTGTCTCCCTTGGCGAGGCGCTGCGCGTCTGGCTGAGGGTCGCGGCCCTGTCCTTCGGAGGCCCGGCTGGGCAGATCGCGGTCATGCACCGCATCATCGTCGACGAGAAGAAATGGGTTGGCGAGAGCCGCTTCCTGCATGCGCTCGGCTACTGCATGCTGCTGCCGGGACCGGAAGCCCAGCAACTGGCGACTTATATCGGCTGGCTGATGCACGGCTGGCCCGGCGCGATCATCGCTGGCGGGCTGTTCGTCCTGCCCGGCATCATCGCCATCATGGCGTTGAGCTGGGTCTATGCCGCGTTTGGCCAGGTGCCGATCGTCGTCGCGCTGTTTTTCGGGCTGAAGGCGGCGGTCTTGGCGATCGTGCTCCAGGCAGTGCATCGCGTCGGTAGCCGTACCCTTAAAACCGGCGCGATGATTGCGCTCGCAAGCGCCACCTTTGTCGCCATCTTCTTCAGCCGGGTGCCGTTCCCGGTCATCGTGCTCGCCGCTGGGGTTATCGGATTTTCCGGTGCCCGCATCGGCTCCGCCGCCTTTGTGGTCGGGGAAGGACACGGCCCGGCCAAGGCGACGCCCGCCGAGAGCCTCCTCGGCGAGGAACTGCCCGAACATGCGCGGCCGACGGTTGCCCGTGCCTTGCGCGTCTCGGCGGTCTGGCTCGCGCTGTGGCTGGTACCGGTCATTGCGATCATTGCCACGCTCGGCATCGGGCAGACCTTTGCCGAGATCGGCGTGTTCTTCTCGAAGATGGCGGTCGTCACTTTCGGCGGCGCCTATGCTGTGCTCGCCTATATGGCACAGCAGGCGGTCGAGACTTATCACTGGCTGCGTCCCGGCGAAATGCTGGACGGGCTCGGCATGGCCGAAACCACACCCGGGCCATTGATCATGGTCGTGCAGTTCGTCGGTTTCATGGCCGCCTACCGCGATCCGGGGTCGTTGCCGCCGATGCTGGCTGGGACGCTCGGCGGCTTGCTCGCCACCTGGACGACTTTTGTGCCGTGCTTTCTGTGGATCGGGCTCGGCGCGCCTTTCATCGAACGATTGCGCAACAACAAGCCGCTCAACGGCGCCCTCGCCGGGATCACCGCCGCGGTGGTCGGAGTCATCCTCAATCTGGCGATCTGGTTCGCGTTGCACACCTGGTTCCGCGAAACCGTCCCCCTGCACGGCTACGGCTTCGCTTTCGACGTGCCGATATTGGCGAGCATCAACCCCTGGGCGGTCGCCTTGTCGGCCGCGTCGCTGATCGCGATCTTCCGCTTCAAGGCCGGCACGATCCAGACGCTCGCCGCGTGCTCCGCCGCCGGAATGCTCCTCTACCTGTCGGGCGTGGTGACGCCGTAAAAGCCGACGCGCCGCCGGCACCCGCTTGATCACCGGCCGGGGGATGGTAGTTTCGGGCAGCCCGCGGGCCAAGCGATAAGGAGAGAAAGAGATGGCTGTCGTCGAGACCGAGCGTCACGGACAGATACTCGTGGTACGCATGAACCGGCCCGAGCGCCTCAATGCGCTCAATCACGAAATGCGGACTCGGCTCGCCG
>Ga0209526_10000799_pt1 | contig 20704 bp, 14 predicted proteins | sample JacPinW_OM2H0_M1_FD_188566 | JGI IMG/M metagenome (GOLD analysis project Ga0209526, IMG submission 188566) | Forest soil microbial communities from Algoma, Ontario, Canada - Jack Pine, Ontario site 1_JW_OM2H0_M1 (SPAdes) (version 2) | ecosystem: Environmental > Terrestrial > Soil > Boreal... | reverse complement strand
ACCGGTAGGTATCGAGCCGACGACCCAGGCTCAGCTCCTGCATGCGCTGCGCGTTGTCGTACTGGTCCCAGAACAGCGGCAGCACGATCGTCGGCTTGCCGAAGTGCAGGCACTCGGTGACTGTGTTGTTGCCGCCATGAGTGATCACCAGGTCGCAGAGCGGCATGACCGAGGCCTGCGGCAGGAACTCGGCGCCCGCCATGTTGGGAGCGAGCTCGATCTCCTCATGCAACGGTCCCTTGGACACGATGTAGCGGTACGGGGTAGCGGACAGGCAGCTGATCACCCGCCGCATCAGCGGCACGTCCGCCGATCCGAGCGAACCAAGCGAGAAGTAGATAACCGCGCCGTCGCCGCCGGCCAGCGCATCGGGCAGCGCGAACTGCTCATCTGTCTGTCGCACCGAAGAGTCCAGCCGGTGCCAGGAAGGCCCCAGCGGCCGGACGCGCCGGTAGTCGGCTAGCTCCGGGTAGAGATACAGGTTTACCGCGCCCTCGTGGATGAACTCGAGGTCGGGCAACGACGGCGCGCCCTGCTCGATGACCCAGGCGTTGAACTCGGCCCACATCGGCCGGTGAACCCGCTCATACTCGTCACGGAAGGCCTGCCAGCCGACCTGGTCCGTGGCTGAGTATCCGGAGAACGCGGGCGGGACGCCCCGATCCTTGATCTCCAGGGGATTGCAGGACACGATCCGTACGAACGGCACTCCCGCGGTCATCAGGGCCGGAAAACTGACCACATTGTCCTCAACGATCACATCCGGCCGCGCCCGTTCGACGATCCCGGCCAGTTGCCGCTGGCAGTACCGCGCGCCGCTGGTCAGCTCCTCCCACACTGGCCTGATCCACGTGTCTAGCTGCTCGATCGTCGGCTTGCGGAACTCCGGCGCTGTGTCGCGGATGAAATCCTTCCAGAACTGCCCGGCCCCTTGGTCAGCCGCGTCCACTCCGCGCGGTGGAGCGAGGTCGACAAGGTCCTCCTCGAAGCCGAGTGGTTCAAGGCGCCCTTTCCACGACGTCTCGGCCGCGAACACAACCCGGTGGCCACGGCGGCGCAGCACGTCGCCGATCCCGATGCAGTCGTTGGTCGGCCCGTACGCGCTCTCCGGCATGAACAGGATGGTCAGCGGCCGCTCGCTCATAGTCCGCTCCTTCAGGCAAGTATCGACCTGACCGCAGAATCAAATACGGCTGGGACGTTGGCGTCAAAACTGCGGGTCAGCAGGAAAGCCTCTGCGCCGGTTAACGAAGGCCAAGAGCGGCGTCCAGGCCTCGGGCCTTCTCTTGGCCCGGCGTGACCTGCGCGCGACTGCGGCGCAGGACGACGGCGGTGACTACCACGGCCAGCACGGTGGCGCCGAGCATGATCGTAGCGAGGGCGTTGACGGCGGGGGTGAGGCCGAAGCGCACGGCCGAGTACAGCACAATCGGCCAGGTATTGGTCGTGCCGTTCGTGAACGCGGGCTGGACATAGTCGTCGAACGAGAACGTGAACGACAGGAGGGCCGCGGCCACGATGGCCGGCATGAGCCGGGGCAGAGTTACCTGGCGGAAGGTGGCCAGCGGCCCGGAGCCGAGGTCATAGGCGGCCTCCTCAAGCGTGTCGCCCATCCCCACGAACCTGGCCCGGATGATAAGCATCGCCACCGAGGCGTTGAACACTACCTGGCCGAGCAAGATGGTGGGCTTTCCCAGGGGCGGGAAGGCGTGGATGTAGTTGCGGGCCTGCACGAAAAAAATGAGGGACGCCACAGCGATGACGATCTCAGGTACGACGAGGGTCAGGTAGGCGAGGGCGTCGAACGGTGCACGAAGCCGCGGCTTCATCCTGGCCAGGGCCAGAGCCGCGCACAGGCCCAGGGCGGTGGCGATGATCGACGCTGCCGCGGCGATCTGGAGGCTGGTAATGATCGCCGGGATATAGGTCGGGTCGTGCAGCCCAGCGCTGAACCAGCATGAGGTGAACCCGTTCCAGACCGCGATGTTGCCGACCTGGACGGGCGGGATGTTGCAGATATTGGAGCCGTGGAAGGCGGCGACGGAGGCGGGCGATGGCCTGTTGAAGGCGAAGATCACCATCACCAGGATCGGCAGGTACAGGAATGCGTACAGCACCAGCGCCCAGGCGGCGAACCCGTGCTTGGCCTTGAGGCGCCTAGGCACCGAACTGCTCCTCTTTAGTGGCGAACAGGATGTACACGATGACGAACACCGACAGCGCCGCCATCAGCGCGATTGAGAGCGCCGAGCCGAACGGCTGGTTCTGGGCCTGGTTGAACTGGTCCCCGATGATGTTCCCCACGAACTCGTAATTTCCGCCGCTCAGGATGTTGGGGATGATGTACTCGCCGGTCATGGGGATGAACACCAGCAGCGCCCCCGTGACGAAACCAGGGAGGGTGAGCCGGAGCGTGATCTGCCGGAAGGCCGTGAACGGGCGTGCCCCGAGGTCCGTGGCGGCTTCGATCAGCGTCCAGTCCATCCGCTCCAGCGAGGCGAACACCGGCAGGATGAACAACGGCAGGTAGTTGTACACCAGTCCCACGCCCACCGCGTACTTGGTGTACATGATGTTGAGGCCTAGGTCTTTGGCCAGATACCCGTTGGGGTCGAGGATGATCTTCAGCGCGTAGGTGCGGATGAGGAATGACGTCCAGAACGGCACCACGATTATGAGCAGCGCCAGCATCTTGTACGTTGTGAGGTAGCGGGCCATCCAATATGCGACTGGATAACCGACAGCGATGGTGAGCAGGGTGCCGACCCCGGCCATCACCAGCGTGCGCTCGAAGATTGTGATGTATAGCGAGGTGGCGATCTGGTGGTACTGGGACGTGTTGAACCCGTATCTGAGACTGCCAAAGCCCTGCTGGACCGCCAGCGAGAACGCCACCAGTATGGCCATCGGCCCCAGGAAGAAGATGGCGTAATACAGCAACAACGGTCCCGTCAGCCATGCCGGGTAGCGCGGCCGGAACGACCGCCCTACCCGCCGCGCCGCCGAGTCGGCGGCCACCGCCGGTGTCTTCTCGGCAACTGCCATCAGGCCGCCTTGAACTCCGAGTAGATCTGGGTGCGGGCCTCCACGACCTGCGGATTGACGTTGAGGATGTAGTGGTAGCTGTCGGTATAGCTCTTGGGCACGTTGAACATGGGGTCGTCGCGAAGACTCGCGGGCAGCTGGGCCAGCGCGCTCGGCATCGGGATCTTGTAATTGTGGTAGTTCATCTCGGTCACCGCCGTGCTGGGCGTGAGCAGCCAGTTGATCCAGGCGTGCGCGGCCACCGGGTGCGGTGCGGTGGCCGGGATGCACCAGTTGTCCGCCCAGATCTCCGATGCTGCATGCGGGATGATGGCCGTGATGTCATTTTGCTTCTTGCGCCCTTGCACGATCCGGCGCACGTCGCCGTTCCACCCCTGGCTGAGGATGATCTTGCCGGCGATGGCGTCGTTGATGTAAGCGGAAGAGTCGATCGTGGTGACGCCCTTGCGGATCGAAAGCAGGAATGACTTCACCTGGTTGAAGTCGGTCTGGCTCGTGGTGTTGGGATTCAAAGTGAGCGCCATCAGCGCGAGCGGCACCACCTCTTCCGCCCCGTCCAGGAGGTTGGTGCGGCCCTTGCCCACGTATTTGGGCAGTGCCATGTAGAAGTCGTGCATCGTGGCAGGCTGCTCGGTCACGATCTTGTTGTTGTAGAAAAACATCGTGATGCCGAAGTCTTTGATGACGTGATAGTCGCCCGTCGGGTCATATGACGGCTTCAGGAACGACGGATCTAGGTTCTTCAGGTTCGGCAGGAGCGCCTTGTCCAGCGCCATCAGCCTTTTCTCTTCGATCAGCTCCGCGACAGCATTCTGGCTGGGCACGATGATGTCGTAGCTCGTGCCGCCCGCGTGCAGCTTGGCCAGCAGTTCGTCGTTGCTGGAGTAGAAGGTCTCGTGGGTGGTCATGCCGACCTTCGCCTCGGGCGGAAGTTTCGCGAACTTCGTGAAGGTCGAGGGGTCGTCGTACTGCGACCAGTTGTAGATCTCGAGATGGTTCTCAAGCGACTTGCCTGCCAGCGGGTTCCCGGAGGGACTCGTCGAGCCGGTGCCGGTGGTCGTCGTGGCGCCGCACGCCGCCGCCGCTGCCGCCAGGAGCGCCATCCCGCCCAGGCCGAGGGCCTGCCGCCGGTCGATGTGCTGGCCGGCTGCGCGCTGCACCTCGCGGTGCAGGTAGTCGAGCTTCGGCTTCATTGTGCGCGGCGCGAGGATCCTGAGTTCATCCCGGTCGTCGTTCATGGTTCCTCCTGCCCGCCCCCCCTGGCGGCCGGGGCAGCTTCACCCAGGACGAGCGGGGCGGCTTCATCCCAGCTGAGTGCGATCCGGTCGCCCGGGTCAACGGTGTCTAGTGCGGGATCGGCGCTGGCGCGCTGCTCGCGCACAACGATGTTGTCGACGCCTGGCAGCTTGGCCACGATCTGGATCTGGTCGCCCAGGTACATCTTGGCGATGACCTCAGCCGTGGCCGAGTTGGCCCTCCCATCAGATGCGCCAGCCGCGGCCACTATGCGCTCGGGCCGGATGCCAACGCGCAAGCGCGTGCCCTTGGCCGCCTGGCCACGGCCGCGCACCACAATCCCCGAGCCAACATCGATGGCGAACCCGCCGTCAGCGGCCTCGGCCACCTCACCGACGAGGAAGTTCATGTCGCCGATGAAGTCAGCCACGAACGGCGTCAGGGGCCGGTCATAGATCGCGCGCGGCTCGTCGAGCTGCTCGATCACGCCGTTCGACATGACGGCCACCCGATCGGACATGGACAGGGCCTCGCCCTGGTCGTGGGTGACGTAGATGAAGGTGATGCCGACCTGAGCCTGGATGCGCTTGAGCTCGATCTGCATCTCCTTGCGCAGCTTCAGGTCGAGCGCACCCAGGGGCTCGTCCAAGAGCAGCACCCGCGGGTTCATCACGAGCGCCCGTGCGAGTGCGACGCGCTGCTGCTGGCCGCCGGAGAGCATCGCGGGCCGGTGCTTCTCCCGGCCGGTCATGTGCACCAGTTGGAGGGCCTCGTACGCCTTGGCGTGGCGCTCTGCCTGGCCAACCTTGCGCTGCTTGAGCCCATAGGCCACGTTGTCCAGTACGGACATGTGGGGGAACAGCGCGTACTGCTGGAAGACGGTGTTGACCTCGCGCTTGTAGGGCGGCGCGCCGACCATGTCCATACCGGCGATGAGGATCTCGCCCTCGTCCGGCTGCTCGAAGCCGGCGATCAACCGCAGGGAGGTGGTCTTGCCGCAGCCAGATGGCCCCAAGAGCGACAGGAACTCGCCCTTGCGCACCTTGAGATTTACGGCGTTGACGGCGGTCAGAGAGCCGAAGCGCTTGGTCACAGCGCGAAGCTCTACGTCGTAGGCCTTGTCGCCGTGGGGGGAACTCACGCCCCACATCACCCCCCACCAACGAGTGTTAGAGGCACTGTAGGGCAACCTGCGGTCCATGGGCCAGGAGGGAGCGCTCTAGGCCTCAAGCACGTTGCCGGAGATCAACGACACCCTGGGTCGCGTCGTGACCCCGGTGTGCCGGTGACGACCGGCGGTCGCATGACGTGACGATGTTATCGGCACGCACAAAATCCCGGCGGGGCGCGCGCGCACGTATCATCCGGCCACGGGCGGCCCGGCGTTCGGGCTGGGAAGGACAGGACTCGTGGCCGCGGTGGTAAGAAGCTCCCCGCGGTAAAACTGGACCCCACGGCCCTCAATCCAGTCGTCGTGAGAACGATTCGCACCACATCCGTGGCTCGTCAGCCGCCCGTCGCTGTCCCGCACTCGCCGCAGAACTTCGAGTCGCCAAGGGCAGTCCCGCAGTTCGGGCAGAATCTCCCGGCCGCCGGCGCCGCTGCCAGTCCGGCCCCACAGTGCTGGCAGAACTTGCCGCCGCCGCTCTCCGCCTGACATGACGGGCATGTCGCCGTCCCCACGTCGCGGTAGTTGATGTCCTGGGTCCAGTCCTGCTGCTGGATCTTCTCGTTGAGCTGCCGAACCTGCGCCGATGCCTGCAGGCCAGCTATTTCCTGATCCAGCTTGGGAGCGCAGGACACGCACAGTCCCCGCTCGGTGTTCCAGCACACCTGCAGGCACACCCATTGGCCGCACCGGTGGCACTGGTTGAAGTGCGGCTTCATCTCGTCGACGGCCCGGGCCAGCGCCTTGTCGCGAGCCGAGCCGCGAAGGCCGTCGCGCATCCACTCAGCGTCCCAGCCAACCTGGCTAGCGGTTTGGCCCACGGTCCCGCCCACCAAGTCACCGCCTATCCGGAGCAGCCGGCCGCCGAATCCGGTGACCGAGTGCTGGAAGGACGACGAGTAGCCGTTGCCGCAATGACGGCAGAAGAATTCGAACTGGTACCCCTCACGCGTGCCGCGATCCTGATAGTTATCCGTGAAGAAAATCATCTCGGGCATATCGTCCCCATCTGGTCGCGGCGAGCCGCCCTGGCCCGCTGCCGCGTGACCGTATCGCGGCCCGGGCCGGGCGCGAATCCAGGAAAACATGTATCTCTGGCGCGGGCGGACGAGGGTGCGGCGTCAGGCGCCATGTCACCGGGCATACAGGATCGCCGATCGCGAGCGCCTGCGGGACCCCGAGACCGGGTGGACCTGCCCGCCCGGCTGGCGGAGCCGCCGATCCTAGAGGCCGCGGACGAGGAACGCTTGTGCGGACGAGGAACACTTGTTGAGTACGATCTGTGATCGATCCGGGAGATGGCACTCGTGGTGAGCGACGAATATGAGCCGAACCCGGATTACCCACCGCCGAAGGCAGGTGAGCCACCGCTTCACCGCGCTGCGCGGTGTGGAGATCACGACGCCGTCCGGGCGCTCGTCGCGGCGGGCGCCGACGTCAACGCCGTGTTCGACATGCAGCTAGATCCCGGCGGGCCCGCGATGCCGGCGACGCCGCTCCTGGTCGCGGCTGGGTCGGGTGACGGTGCCGGCGTTGACACGGTCGAGCTCCTGCTCAAGCTGGGAGCCGCGCCACGCCGGAAGCTGTTGGGCCGTTCCGCCGCCCGCTTTGCCTGCCGGGGCCTGGGGTTCAACTACCGGCCAGGTGGGGACGCCAGCCGACTGCGTCGGTTCCTTGAGCTGGGCTGTGACCCGGACGAGACGTGGCACGGCATCACGCTGGTCGCCGAGGCCGCGTGGGCGGGTGACCCGGAACGGGTGCGGGCCCTGCTCCGGGCCGGCGCGAACCCGGATCCACCTGGCACCGAGGGTGGTACCGATCATGCGAAGACCGCCGGACTGGTCTACTACCAGATTCCCGTGTTCCTGGCGGCCCTGGAAGTAGGCACCGAGATGATCGGGATGCTGTTGGATGCAGGCGCAGACGCGCACGTCACCGATAAAGGAGACCACAACGCCCTGTTCTACGCCGCCAGCGCGGATGTGGCGCTCCTGCTCGCCGGCGCGGGAGTGGACCTTGAGGCGCCCGATGAGTTCGGATGGACACCGCTGGTGGGCGCGATGGTGGACGGCAATGTCGAACGGGCGGCGGGATTGCTGGCCGCGGGCGCGAACGTGCACTACACCCACGACCGCGGCTACACCGTGTTCATGAGCGCGGTTTCCTCACCCGAGCGCTCGATCGAAATGATGCGGTTGATCATCGGCGCGGGCGCCGACCCGCATGCCGTGACCGAGCTTGGCTGGAACGCGTTTCATGCTGCCGTCGACGTGAACGGTTATGAGGCCAACACGGAGGAGTCGGTTCGCGGCACGCTTGAGTTTCTGCATCGCCTCGGTGTGGACATCAACCATCGCGATAGTCACGGCGCCACGCCGCTGACGCGTGCGCGGGCATCCGGCACCCCGATTGTGATGCGCATCCTGCAGGAGCTTGGCGCGCAGTGAGCTCTGCACCGCCGACATGAATGTCCAGCGCCCATCATGAGCGGCACCGGGCTCCGACATCACGAGGTAGCAGACGTTTGGATCCCTTGGGTTCTATCCATGGCCGGACCGTGCGTGGCCCGCCCGAAGTGTCGGCAGGGCGCGGCATACTGCTGTGTTGTCATGGACGAATTGACCCTCCGCCCGTTTGCCCACCTGACCGCGCCGCTGCACGTGCTGTACCGGCGAGTGATGGCCGTCTTCCGGGTCAGCAAGCAGCGGTTCGTCGTGCATCTGCGGCCGGAGGACGTTACCGAGGCGCTGCGCGGTGACAGCGCGGCGCCGGCCGGCCATGAAGATGTGCAGGAAGCGCTCAGCAAGCTGGCGGAGTGGGGCAATCTGCGGGCCACCCCCGACACCAGCCGGGTCACCACGGTGGAGGACTTCTACCGGACCCGCTACCTCTATCAGCTCAGCCGTGAGGGGGAGGCGGCGGAACGCGCCCTGGAGGTATATGAACAAGAGATCGGGCGCCGCGCCGAGCTTCAGGCCGTGGCACTGGAGGATATCCGGCTGCGGCTGCGGGCGCTGGCCGGGCTGCCCGCAGACCCGGATCCGGCCGTGGTGCACAACCTGCTGCTCGAACTATCCGGGCGGCTGAACAGCCTGGCCGCGAACGCCACCGCGTTCATGAGTGGCCTGCAGCGCACGATCGACTTGCAGGATATCGACGAGGAGGCCTTCCTCAGCTACAAGGACCGGCTTCTTTCCTACCTGGAGCGGTTCGTTTCCGAGCTGGTGATCAAATCGTCCGATATCGCGGCGCTGCTGCAGTCGATCGAGCCCGTGCGGGCCGGGCACCTGTTGCGCATGGCTGCGCAGCGGGAGGCGGCCGACGTCGCGCCCGCCGGCGCCGACGCGCAGGGCGGCACCAGCGATGCCGACCCCCTGGAGGCCAAGCTTCGTGACTGGCAGAGCCGATGGTCAGGTATCTGGTCGTGGTTCTGCGGCGACCGGGCGCACCCGAGCCAGTCCGCGCTGCTCCGGCAGAGGGCACGCAAGGCTATCCCGGATCTGCTCGCCACGATCAGCGTGCTGCAAGAGCGCCGGGCCGGCCGCAGCGATCGCAGCGCCGATTTCCGCACCCTCGCCCGCTGGTTCGCCGGGGCGCCGAGCGAGCACGACACGCACCGGCTGTGGCGGGCCGCCTTTGGGCTCTCCCCGGCCAGGCATTTCACCGGCGAGCCGCCTGAAGACGCCAGTACGGGCGAGAGCTGGCTCGACGCGCCGCCGCATGTGATCTCAGCGCGGCTGCGCAGTACCGGCCGGTACGAGCGCCGGGGCGGGCCGGCCAAGATCAGAGACCGGTCCGCCGAGCGCAGGCGCCTCGCCGACCAGGTGACGGCGGAGCGGGAGCAGACCGACGCGGCTCGGCGGCGCCTGGCCACCGGCCACGTGGCGCGGCTCAGCTCACTGGGCGAGCTGGACCACGACGAGTTCAGCCTGTTCCTCCGCATCCTCGGCGAAGCACTGTCCGCGGGACCCCCTGGTCTCGATGGCGTCATTACCACCCGGACCGGCGACGGCACCATGGAGATCGTGCTACGCCCGCTCAGCGACGGCGTGGTGGCCGAGATCAAGACGCCAGATGGCGTGCTGCGCGGCCCGGACCATGAGATCACGATCAGCGACCTCACGGAGCCTGTTCGTGCGTCGCGCACGGCCATCGAGGGGGCACTCCAGTGAGCCCGGCCAGCCTGCCCGACCTCCTCGACCAGCAACGCGACGACGACCGCCGCCGGTGCGTCCGCGCGCTGCTGCGACACCCGCTGCTAACCCCGGGCGGCCCCGATCAGCAGGCGTTCGTGCTGGCCAGGCGGCACGCGGCATGGCTGGGCGACTGGTTCGCGAGCCAGGCGGGGTGGACTGTTTACGCGGACCATGCTGTGGTCCGGCTCAAGAAGATCCCTGGCGAGCTGTCGGATGCCAGCCGCGGCGCCGCCGCCAAGGTCCCGTTCGGACGCCGCAGGTATGTCCTGGCCTGCCTGGCCCTGGCGGCACTGGAGCGAGCGGAAGCGCAGGTGACTCTCGGCTGGCTGGTCGAGCGGGTGGTCAGCCTGGCCGCCGACCCCGTCCTTGGCGATGCCGGGATCACGTTCACCCTCGACACCCAGGAGGAGCGCCGCGACCTGGTCGCGGTGGCGCGGCTGCTGCTCGATGCCGGAGTGCTGGCCCGGGTAGCCGGAGACGAGCAGGCGTTCATCGCCAGCACCGGCGACGCTCTGTATGACGTGAACCGGCGGGTTCTCGCCTCGATGCTCGTCACCAGGCGCGGCGCGTCGACGGTAACCGAGACCACGTTCACCGGCCGGATGCGCGCGCTGGTCGCCGAGCCGCGGCCCGAGACCGAGGAGGCGCGAAACCGGGAGATAAGCCACCGCCTCGTGCGCCGACTACTCGACGACCCGGTGCTCTATTACGCCGACCTCAGCGAGGACGAGCGGGCCTACCTGTCCGGCCAGCGCGGTCTGCTGCTGCGCCGACTCGCCGACGCCACGGGCTTCATCCCCGAGGTCCGGGCCGAAGGCATCGCACTGCTGGATCCCACGGGTGACGCGACCGACCTGGGCATGCCCGAAGAGGGCACCGACGGCCATGCGACGTTGCTCCTCGCCGAGTACCTGGCCGCGGCGCTGCGTGAGCGGCCAGGGACACCGGTGCGCGTCGCGGAACTGCATCAGCACGTCGCAGCGCTCGCCCGCCAGCACAAGCCGCACTGGCGGAAGGGGGCGGCCGATCCCGGTGCCGAGCGGGAGCTGACTGCTGGCGCGCTGCGCAGGCTGTCGGCCCTGAGCCTGATCGGGCGGGACGGCGATCAGGTCACCCCACTTCCCGCCCTGGCCAGATACGGCTACGCGGAGCCCACGATCACCGGGAGCCAGACGTGACAGATCAAGCCCAGGCCTACCCGGAGACGGCGGTCCCGGCGGCGCTACCGGTACCGCAGCGCTCGCGCTGGCAGCCGCTCCGGGCCGGGCTCGCCGACCTCTTTTACTACGACTACCAGGAGTTCTGGTTCTGCGATGGCCGGCTCATGCTGCGCGGCAATAACGGCACCGGCAAGTCAAAGGTGCTCGCGCTCATCCTGCCGTTCCTGCTCGACGCGGACCTCTCGCCGACACGGGTCGAGCCGGACGGCGACCGCGACAAGAAAATGGAGTGGAACCTCCTCCTTGGCGGGCGGTATGACGAGCGGCTCGGCTACACCTGGCTGGAGTTCGGCCGCCGTACCGAAAACGGCGAGCATGCCTATTTCACGATCGGATGTGGGCTGAAGGCAGTCAGCGGCCGTGGCATCGCCGACCGCTGGTACTTCACCACGTCGCAGCGCGTGGGCGCGGACCTGTACCTGATCGGCCCCGCCGGTACCGTGCTCACCCGCGACCGGCTGACGTCCGCGGTCGGTGAGTACGGCATGGTCACCCAGCGGGCGGAGTCCCACCGGCGGGCAGTGGACGAGCACTTGCTGCACCTTGGTCCCGACCGGTACGCCTCGCTGGTCGATCTGCTCATCCAGCTCCGCCAGCCGCAGCTGTCCAGGCGCCCGGACGAGGGCAAGCTGTCCCGTGCCCTGTCGGAGGCGCTCGCCCCCGTCGACCAGTCGGTGATCGCGGACATCGCGACCGCGTTCCACGACCTCGAACAGCAGCGCGACGAACTGAGCGCGCTCAAGGAAACGCGGGGACATGTCGCCAGATTCGGCCAGCGCTACCAGCAGTATGCGCGGGTAGCATCGCGGCGGCAGGGCCGGGAGCTGCGCGCCGCCCAGTCCGCCTACGAGCAGGTGGGCCGCGACCTCAGTGGCATCAGGGATGAGATCGCGGCGGCTCACGAGGCCGAGATCCAGGCCGGTGACCGCCTCGATGCCGTCCGCGGCGAGCTGACCGAGGTCACCGCCATCCGTGAGGAACTGGCTGGCCGGCCAGAACTGGCCAGCCTGGAACATGCGCAGCGGCACGCCAGCACGACGGCCGCAACCGCCGCGCGGGACAACCAACAAGCAAATAACGCCGAACGAACTTGTGGCGACCGTGCTGCCAAGCACGAGTCAGCGCTCGGCGCAGCAGCCCGGACGCGCCAGCTTGTTGCGGATGCCACCGCGACGGCGCGGCAGGCGTCGGCGGAAGCAGGGATCGCCCGCGGTCACGGCGCGCTGGCCGCGCCCCTCGGCCTGCCGGATGGGATCAGCGAATCACTGATCAGCGCGGCCGAGCAGGAGTTCGCGGGACTGGCCACTCGTCGTGAAGAAGCCGTCGCGCACGTGCTGGGGCTCGCCGAGAAGGCCGCCGCGGAAGAGCAGGAAGCGGTCGCGGCCCGGACCCGGCTGGGCGAGCTGGAAGGTGAGCGGGACGACGCCGCCGAGGCGAGGCAGGCCGCGGAGGACGCGGTGGCCGAGGCGGGCGCTGTCCTGGTTGAGGCTTGGCAGGCGTACGCCGCGCAGGCGCGCGAACTGGCCCTGCCGTACCCCGACGAGCTGGGCCTGGCCGGGTGGACCGAGACCCTCAGCGGGCCGAACCCGGCCGAGACCGCCCTGCGGTCGGCGGCGGCCAGCGCCACCCAGGCGCTCGCGGCTGCGCATGCGCGGGCGGCGGCGCACGCCGAGGAAGCCGCCCAGGTGCTGGAGTCCCTGGAGGAAGAACGCCGCCGGCTCGAAGCGGGCGAGACCGCCAGGCCGCCGGCTCCGTACACCAGGCCGGAGGGGGCCCGCGACGGGCGGCCCGGCGCGCCGTTGTGGCAGCTCACCGACTTCACCGGCGCACTGGACGAGCGGCAGCGGGCCGGGCTGGAGGCGGCACTGGAGGCGTCCGGGCTGCTAGACGCGTGGGTTACGCCCGATGGCAGGCTCCTGGACGCCGACACTCACGATGTCGTGGTCACCGCGGTGGGGACGCCGGGCGACGGGAGACGCCCCGACGATCGGTCAGTGACCCCGGCCGGCCGGAGCCTCGCCGGGGCGGTGCGTCCTGCCATTGACGACGCCGACGCTTTGGCTAGTCATGTTTCGCGGGACACCGTGCAGGCCATCCTCATGGCGATAGGGCTTATCTTCAGCAACGAAGATCCGCGCGGTCCGGCTGCCCCCGGGAGCGGCCCGGCCCCGGACCACGCCACGTCCGTTACCTCCTTGGCCGCGCCCGCCGGGCGGGAAGAATCCGGTGGCACGGATGCGCCGGTCTGGGTGAGCCTGAGTGGCCAGTGGCGGGTGGGGCCGCTGCGTGGAACGTGGGCGAAGGCCGCCGCCGAGTATGTCGGGGCGGGTTCCCGTGAGCAGGCTAGGCGGCGCAGGCTCGCCGCCCTGGCGGGAGAGATCGAGCTTGCGCAAGACGCGCTCGCCAGCGCCGGGCAGGCCGTTGCGGACGTCCGGGCCCGCCAGTCCGCGCTCGCCGCCGAAGTCGCGGCTCAGCCCTCCGATCAGGAACTACGTGACGCGCACGGAAAGTCCGCTGGCGCGCGAGAAGCCTTTGCGCGTGCCCACCGGAAGGTCGAGCAGCAGGCGGCCCGGGTCGCCGAGGCCGAACGGAAGGCCGCCGATCGGGCGGCCGAGCGCGACGAGGCAGCCGCCGACCTGGGAGTCCCCGCTACCCACGCGGAACTCAGGGCGGCCGCCAGCGCGGTGCACCGTTACGCGAGTTTCGCGCAGAAACTGGCGACGGCGCTGTGGCAGCATCACGCCAGTCTGTCCGATGCGGCGACCTGTGCGGCCGAGCTGGAGCAGGCCCAGGCCGACCTGGCCGCCGCGAAAGCCGCGGCGGCGGATGCCGCCGAGACGGCGCGGGATGCGGCAGCCCGGCTGGCCACGGTGCGGGAGTCGATCGGCGCGACCGCCGACGAGCTGCGGGATCAACTTGATGCGGCCAAGCGCAGGATCGGCGAACTCCGGAATGCCGAGCGGCAGCTGGATGGGACCCACCGGGAGCAGGCGGAAAAACGTGCCCGGATGCAGGGCCGCGAGGAGCAGCTACTGGGCAACCAGGCCGAGGAACAAGCCCGGCGTGACGCGGCGGTCGCGGCCTTCTGGCGGTTCGCCGGGACAGGGCTGCTGGCCGTTGCGCTGCCTGAGCTAGACATGCCAGATGCGACCGCGACGCCGGCCCGGGAGGTGGCCAGCCTGGAGGGTGAGGCACCCGGAGCGGCGCCCGGAGCGGCGCTCGCGGAGCCCGCTGCGCCCGCGGTGCGCCTGGCCCGGCAGGTGGAACAGGAGCTCACCGCGGTGGACGACGGCGATGAGGCGTGGAAGCGGGTCCAGGACGACATCGGCCGCCGGCACAGCGAGTTGGCCGAGGCATTGTCGCGGCACGGCCACCACGCGGCGCTCAGCGTGGTGGACGAGCGGGTCGTCGTGACCATCCAGTACCAGGCCAAAGACCGGACGCCCGGTGCGCTGCTCAACCTGCTCCGCGACGAGATCGAGTACCGCGACCGGATGCTGACCGCCCGCGAGCGCGAGCTGATCGAGGAGCACCTGGTCAACGACGTGGCCAGCCACTTGCAGGAGCTGATCAGCGACGCCGAGGCTCAGGTGGAGGAGATGAACGTCGAGTTGTCGGAGCGGCCGACAAGCACGGGCATGCGGCTCCGGCTGCGCTGGGAGCCGTCACCGGACGGGCCGGCAGGCCTCGTGGAGGCCCGGCGGCGGCTGCTACGCCAGGACGCGGAACTCTGGTCGCCGGCCGACCGCGCGGCGGTGGGTGAGTTCTTGCAGGGCCAGATCGAGGCGGAGCGGGCCAGATCCGAGGACAGCACCTGGCAGGAGCATCTGCGGCTGGCCCTGGACTACCGGGCCTGGCACCGGTTCGTGATCGAGCGTTTCCAAGACGGCAGATGGCGCCCTGCCACCGGGCCTGCGTCCGGCGGCGAGCGGGTGCTGACCGTGTCGCTGCCGCTGTTCGCCGCCGCGTCCGCGCACTACCGGTCGGCCCACAAGGACGCGCCGCGGCTAATCACGCTCGATGAGGCGTTCGCTGGCGTAGACGACGACGCGCGCGCCAAGTGCCTTGGGTTGCTCACCACCTTCGACCTCGATGTGGTGATGACGAGCGAGCGGGAATGGGGCTTCTACTCGAGCGTGCCAGGCATCGCCACGCACCAACTGGTGCGCCGCGACGGAATCGACGCAGTGCACGTCACCACATGGGAGTGGAACGGCACGTCACACCACCAGGTGGATCGCGAGTTCAGCGATCGTCCGCCAGCCGCACAGCCCAGCGGCGCGGCGGGCCAGGATCACCCGGACGCAGCGGCCCTCTGGTGATCGGCACCACATGCCCCTAGATGACGACCGCCCGAATCCGCTGGGAACACCGGCGATGAGTGACGAGGACCGGCTGAAGCGAGTTCTCGGCCCGCCCGAGCTGAGCTGGCTGGTGGACCGGGTTCGTACCCGGATCGCCCGCGGGGCGCCAGTGGACGGAGTCGTGACGCTGAGCGGCGCGACGCCGGCCCAGCGGCAGGCTGCCGGACGCCTGCTCGGCCGCCCGCCTGGGCGCGGCCTGTCCTTGTCGGTTCCGCTGCCCGCGGTCGAGTCGGCCCTGCGGACAGCAGGTATCGCCGCCGACCTGCGGGGCGCTGTCGAGGCGCTCACTGGCGCCGTCCCTGACACGATGGGCGATCGCGCGCGGTTCGCTGAACGCCGGGATGCGGCTCGGGCTGCGGCGATGGCGTGCCGACACGCGGGCCAGGAATGGTTCGCAGCGTGGCTCGAGGAACTGTCAGTCGACGGCACGCTCACCCGGCTGCTACGAGCCGGCCGGGATAAGGTCCTGACGCACGCCGCTGCCGTGCTGGACCTGCTGCCCACCACCGAGTTGCCGTTGCCGGTACTCGCCGAGCGGGCCACCGGAGACACCAAGGCGTTGTCCAGCCCGCCGCTGCCCGGCCTGGTCCTGCGCGCGTTGGCCCGCTGGCAGGGCGCCGAGATGCCGGTGACCCAGACCGCGCGGCGAGCGCTGTGGGAGGCGAACGGGGTCATCGTGGACGACTTGGCCAGCCAGGTCCTGGTGCTGAATGTTCCGGCCAGCGGAAGCCCGCTCGGTGGCTGGCTAACTGAGTCAGCGGCACTCGGCGTGCCATTCCGGGTAACCCTGCACCAGCTCACCTCAATGCCAGTCACCCTGGACATCGCGGAGTTGCGGGTGTGCGAGAACCCGGCCGTGCTCCGCGCCGCAGCGGCGGAACTCGGGCCACGATGTGTGCCGCTGGCCTGCACCGAAGGCATACCGTCAGCCGCATGTCACGACCTGCTTGGTCAGGCGCCGGTGCTGCACTGGCGCGGCGACTTCGACTGGACCGGGCTTCGGGTCATCGCCGCGGCCATCACCCGCTACGCGGCGGTGCCGTGGCGGATGGGTGCTGACGACTACCTGAGCGCCTTGGCCGCCGGGGAATCAGAGCCCCTGAAGGGGCCTCCCGCGGCGTCTCCGTGGGATACCCGGCTGGCCGCCGGAATGCGAGCATCTGGCCGCGCCGTGATGGAAGAGCGCCTGATCCCCCTGCTGCTCCGGGATCTGGATCGCGGAACCGCCGCAGACCGTCCGCCCGATTGATGGGCCATGAGGAGTGCGGCGGCCGGAGGGCATGTGGTTGGTCAATCAGCCCAGGGGTAGCGTGATCGAGGGCGAACGAGACCCGTTCCCGCCCACGCGCTACGACCGTTGAGGCACCAGCCGGCAACTCCCGGGCCAGCCTCTCGAATGCTCGTCTTGCAGGTTATGACAGCTCAGCTGCGGTGCCGCCGCACAGGGCTGTCATAACTGCGCGGAGGGAGACTCAGATGGCTGCTGCGGATGGCCGGGGCGAGAATGTGCGGGTGACGGTGCTGGGGACCGGCATCATGGGCTCGGCGATGGCCCGCAATCTGGTCTCCGCCGGGCTGCGCACCACGGTCTGGGATCGGTCGCCCGCGGCGACCGCGCCGCTGTCCGAGGCCGGAGCGCTGGTGGCAGCGTCGCCGGCGGAGGCGGTCCAGGATGCGCACGTCGTGATCACGATGCTGCCGACCGCCGGCGTGGTTAACTCGGTGATCTTCGCTGGCGGCGTCGTCGAGGCGCTGGCTGAGGGCGCGGTGTGGGCGCAAATGGGCACGATCGGCCTTACGGCGACGACCGGGATCGGCAGCCGGCTCGGTCAGCTGCGGCCCGATGTCATGTTCGTGGACGCGCCGGTATCGGGCAGCAAGGGCCCCGCCGAGGCCGGCCAGCTGCTCATTCTGGCGTCCGGCCCGCCCGCAGCGGCCGCGGCCGTGCGCCCGATGTTTTCGGCGATCGGCCGCAAGACCGTGTGGCTGGGCGAGGCCGGCCAGGGCAGCCGGATGAAGCTGGTCGTCAACGCCTACATGTCCATCTTGATCGAGGGCGTGGCTGAGGCCCTCGAACTAGCTGGCCGGCTGGGCATCGATGACACCGGGCTGGCCGAGGCTATCGAGGGCGGCCCACTGGACGCACCGATCGCGGACGCCAAGCTACACAAAATGGAGCGGGGCGATTTCGCACCCGAGTTCCCGCTGGAGTGGGCGCTCAAGGACGTGGACCTGGCGATCGAGGCCGCGGGCGATGACGAGTTGCCGCTTCTGACCGCGCTGTCCCGCCAGTGGCGCGCAGCCGTTGACGCCGGCCACGGCCGGGAAGATATCAGTGCCGCCCGCCTAGCGCTCGGCGGCCACTAGGAGCTTGAATTTCTCCGATCGACACAATGTTGTCTATGCGGCGGCCAGCGTGACGGGCGTGATCCCGAGGTTGCGGGAGAGCGCCTGCATGTCGACGCCCCCCGCCCGCACCGCGCGCTTCCTGGCCGAGATCACCCGGAAGACCTAGTGCCCGACGTGGTCGCCCCGCGTGCCGCGATGCTCCGGGATGGTAAAACCCTGGGACGCCAATCAGGCAAGACATCTCAAGGCTCAGAAGCTGGTATCGTCACGAATGGTCCAGGAAGACAGCTGAACCTAAAATTCATCTCTTTTGGATCGCTGTAAACCCCCACACAACCCGTTAAGGATTTCCCGTGACCGACGACCACTCACCAACCCAAGGCGAGCCGGGGCCGGAAGGACGTGAGGGCAGCGCCGGGACCGCGATCGACACAACGGTGCCGCACTCGGCCCGGATCTGGAACTACTGGCTCGGTGGTAAGGACAACTACGCCGTCGACCGCACGGCCGGCGAACAGTACGCCGAGGTGTTCCCGGGGATTGTCGTTGTTGCCCGCACCTCCCGGGGCTTTCTAACCCGCGCCGTCCGGTACCTGGCCGGTGAGGCCGGGATTCGCCAGTTCCTCGACATCGGCACGGGCCTTCCCACGGTGGACAACACTCATGAGGTCGCCCAGCGGGTGGCTCCAGAGAGCCGGATCGTCTATGTGGACAACGATCCCCTGGTGCTGGCACACGCCCGCGCCCTGCTGACCAGCACTCCTGAGGGTGCATGCAACTACCTTGACGCCGATATCCGGGACCCGGCCGCGATTTTGGACGCCGCCGCGGGCCTGCTGGATTTCACCCGGCCAATCGCCCTCATGCTGATGGGGATCATGGGCCATTTCACCGACGAGGAGGCGTACCCGATCGTGAGCCGCCTGCTGGATGGCCTGCCATCCGGCAGCTACTTTGCGCTCTACGACGGCGCCAACGTGAACGAGGCGTTCAACGAGGCACAGCGGGGCTACAACGAAAGCGGTGCGGTGCCCTACTACCTCCGCAGCCCCGAGCAGTTTGCCCGGTTCTTCGAGGGCCTGGAACTGGTAGAGCCCGGCGTGGCGCCTGTCCCGCACTGGCGGCCCGACTCCAGCCCGTTCGCGGAACCAGCCGAGATCTATTCATACTGCGGTGTCGCACGCAAGCGGTAACCGGGGCCCGAGCCGCTCAGGTCACCGTTGTGGTGTCGCGCCGCTAAGGGCGGGCCTGCGGCTGGTCGAGCACGACGAACAGCAACCCGCCGATCATGGCCATGTTCTTGTGGAACTGGATCCGCTGCTGCTTGCGGGCGGCCGGGTCCTCAATCGTCCAATACGCGTGCCCGGCCAGGGTGGTGGGAATCAGCGAGCCGACCAGGGCCAGGGCGGACAGCCGCGGGGCCCGGCCCAGCGCCAGCAGCGTGCCGCCCAGCACTTGCACCGCGGCGTTACCCCGCACCACCAGCTCGTCGCCGATGGGAAGGGGAACCCACTTGCGGACCGCGGCCAGCACCGCGGCGGCCTGATCGACGCGTGTGCCAGGCGCCCGCAGGGCGTCGAAGCCGAGCAGGGCATAGGTGGATCCGGTGAGGATGCGGGCGGCAGGGCGCAATGGCGCCAGCATGCGCCGGGTCGTGGTCATAACGCCTCGATACGGGTCGGGGAACCTCCGGTAGCAGGACTGTATGCGCTGACGTCATGGCGAGGGCGCAGCATCTGCAACCGCCACCCGGGGCGCGCGAGGCCTGGGTACCCTCTCACGCTACGTACCTGACGCTCGCCCGGGTGAGGCGCACATCCCCGCCGATCGGTGCGGCTGCGGAGCATGGAGGCTCGGCCGCCATGGTCTTGCATAACCAGCCGTTCTGCGCGCCTGCCCCTAAGGGGGGGCCACTGGCAGCGAAGGCCGAGCCGGTGCCTGGCTGGTTCGCCTGCCGGGTAAAGTCACCCGCGAGGCGAAATCGATAGGTGGTGACCAGTGATGAGACAGGCAGTGTCCACAGACTCGGCTCCGGCAGCCCTTGGTCCTTATAGCCAGGCGATCATCGCCAACGGATTCGTCTTCTGCTCCGGGACGGCCGGCATCGACCCGGCCACGGGTGCTGTCGCGGAAGGCATCGAGGCGCAGGCGGAACAGGCTCTCCGCAACCTCGACGCGATCTTGGCTGCCGCCGGGGCGTCCCTCGCGACCCTGGTCAAGACCACGATCTTTTACCAGAACGTCGACGACTTCGCCGCGATCAACGCTGTTTATGCCCGTTACATGCCAGAGCCGCCTCCGGCCCGGTCCGCGCCCGCCAACGTCAACCTGCCACGTGGCCTCCTCATCTCCATCGACGCAATCGCGGTCCTGCCAGCGGCCTAGCGCTCCGGCATTGCGTTAGCACGCGGACTCAGCCGATGCTGCACCGACGGAACCGGTCAGGCCGGCCGGGGGGCCGTGCGGTAGCGACCACCGTAAGCACGATCAACGAGGCCAGGCTAACCGTGCCCCAGAGCGTTTTCGCTATGTGGGTGAATGGCCACGCATCCATCCTGAATGAGGCAGTCGCGGGACCCGGATGGCCGCGTTCCGATCAGCCCTGGCGAGCGTTCCAGCGCGGGTTTCGCTTGTTAAGAACGAATACCCTCCGCCCACGGCGGACCACGACCGATCCGGCCTTCTGCTTCAACGCCCTGAGCGAGTTCCTGGCCTTCATCGTGCGCCGTCCCTTCGGCCCGTCCAGCCTGCTCATGCAGGTTGTTGAAGGGGCAACCATTTTCCTCCGGTCAAAATTCCGGCCTGACGGAGACCCGTGCGATCAGCCCCGCCGCAGCGAACTGGAACGCTGTGCCGTGGCATGTGGACCTCGCTCACAGCAGCGCCTTCATGTTCAGCGGAGCCTGCCCCTGACGCTAAGGGCGCTTCAGGCCCCGTAGCCTGCTGGCCGGCACACCAGCCCCGCGTAGCCTCCTGCGGGCTTGAATCCCGACCCCACCTCAAGGCTGTCACGAGTTCCACGAGGCTGGATGAATCAGCTACCCGCACCAGTTCCCGCGGCTAGTTGGGAGGCGGCGGGCCCGGCTGATCGGGGTGCTCCTCGGGATGGCGATACGGCGGCTGCCC
>Ga0209526_10000798_pt1 | contig 20704 bp, 16 predicted proteins | sample JacPinW_OM2H0_M1_FD_188566 | JGI IMG/M metagenome (GOLD analysis project Ga0209526, IMG submission 188566) | Forest soil microbial communities from Algoma, Ontario, Canada - Jack Pine, Ontario site 1_JW_OM2H0_M1 (SPAdes) (version 2) | ecosystem: Environmental > Terrestrial > Soil > Boreal... | reverse complement strand
AAAAAGCGATGCCGAGCACGTCCATCTCGACACCGGCGGTAACAAGCGCGATGACGGGATGCATGTGCGGTGGGACGCCGGGCGTGGTATGCAGCGCGATGGCGGTCCAGACCGTCTCGATATCCCGCTCGGCGATGCCATGGCTGCGGAGGAAGTCACGGGCAGCATTGGCGCTGTCGACCTCGAAACGCTCATGCGCGCTCGCATGCGCCGGGGTGAGGCCCATGTCGTGGAACATGGCGCCGGCGTAGAGGAGCTCGGGATCGAAGCGGAGGCCGCGACGCTTGCCGGTCAGCGCGCCCCAGTAATAGACCCGGCTCGAGTGATGGAACAGCAGCGGCGGCTCGGTATCCCTGACCAACTCGGTAACTTCACGCGCCAGTTTGCTGTCAGGAATGACAACACCCGCTACTGGGCTGAGCGTTGCGTTGCGCGCAGATGATGTTACTGACGTCATAGATCACTCCCTCAAGGTTTTGTTAGGCTCTCAACAGCTGCGGATCGACCGGCAGTGCCCTGATCCGTTTGCCGGTTGCCGCATAGATCGCATTGCAGATGGCGGGCGCGGTCGGCGGCACGCCCGGTTCGCCGACACCGCCCGGCAAATGATCGTTTTCGGCGAAATAGACGTGGGTCTCCGGCGTGATATCGATGCGCGGGACGAGGTAGTCGGTGTAGTTGCTTTGCTCGACGCTCCCGTTTTTCACGGTGATGTGGCTGTAGAGCGCATTGCCGATGCTCATGATCGCGGCACCCTCCAATTGCGCGCGCACACGATCGGGGTTGACGATCGTGCCGCAATCGATCGCCATATCGAGCCGCGGTATCGTGACCTGGCCGTCATTACCGACAGCGACATGCGCGACCACGGCCACATAGCTCAGAAAGCTGCGATGGACGGCAATGCCGCGGCCTTGCCTCGGCGGCAGCTTTTGACCCCAATTGCTGTTCGCGGCGACGAGGTCGACGACACCCCGCAAGCGTCCGGTGTCGATCAGGTACTGGTCGGCGATCCCAGGAGCGAGTTGGTCGACGCCGTAATTCGGGTAGTCGACGCCGACGCCCAGCGCCTTCAAGTCGAGGATCCGCGGCGGCCCGAGCAGGTCTCGCAAATATTCGACCGGGTCCTTGCCCGCTGCGGACGCGAGCTCGTCGACAAACGAGCAGACCGCAAAGGCATGCGGGATGTTGTAGACCGAGCGATACCAGCCGATGCGCACATGGTTTGCCACGGCGCCGTTCTCACAGCGCACATTGGGGATGTTATAGGGCATGTCGACCACACCCTGGCCGAGCTCGCCGCCGCTGCCGTAAACGACATCCGGCTGGAAGGTCGCCTCGATTGCGGGGAACACGGTGCGATGCAGCCAGGCATTGGCACGCCCGTCTTGATCGAGCGCCGCTTCGAGGTGCTGCGCGCAGATTGCGTGATAATAGTCGTGCTGTATGTCGTCCTCGCGGGTCCATGTTACTTTGACCGGGCCGCCGACCATGCGCGACAGCAGGGCCGCTTCGGCGACATAGTCCGGCTTCGACTTGCGGCCAAAACCGCCGCCGAGCAGGGTCACATTGACGGTGACGTTCGCTTCGTCGATGCCGAGGACCTCAGCGACGGTCTGGCGGACCTGATGCGGATTCTGCGTCGGCGACCAGGTCTCGCAGGTATTGGCGACCCAGTGCGCGACTGCATTGGGCACTTCCATCTGGGCATGTGCCAGATGAGGGACAAAATAGTCGGCGGATACCCGCCTGACCGCTGACGCCAGCGCACCGTCGACATCGCCGTGGTTTCGCACGACTTTGCCCGGCTCCTTGGCCGTCGCTTCGAGCTCGGCGCGGTAGGTAACGCTGTCGTGGCCGGCATTTGGCCCGTAATCCCACTCGATCTTGAGGCGCTGGCGGCCTTGCTGCGCCGACCAGGTGTTGCTGGCAATGACAGCGATGCCACCCAGTGGCTTGAAACCCGACGGCATCGGGGTCGCCGGGATCTCGACGACCCGTTCGACACCGGCGACCGACAGCGCTTCCTTTGGGTCGTAGAATTTGACCTTGCCGCCATAGACCGGGCAGCGCTCGACCGAGGCATACTTCATGCCCGGGAGCGTCAAGTCGATGCCATAAGTCGCGCGGCCGCGGACGATGTCCGTGAGGTCCACGATCGCATGCGGTTTGCCGATATAGCGCCAGTCTTTCCGATCCTTCAGCCGCACCTGGTTCGACGCCGGCACCGGCATCGTCGCCGCGGCTTTCGCGAGGTCGCCATAGGCAAGCTTGCGGCCGCTGGAAGCATGCACGACGAAACCGTTTTGCCCATGGCATTCGCCGGCCGGGACGTTCCAGGTGTCGGCTGCGGCGGTTTCGAGCATCTGGCGTGCGGTGGCACCGGCCGTCCGCATCGGCCCAAAGAATTGCCACGTGCTCCGCGACCCGTCGGTGTTCTGGTCGCCGTATTTCGGATCGCCTTGTCCTTGGACGATCTTGACGCGGCTCCAGTCTGCCTCGAGCTCGTCGGCCAGCACCAATGGCAAATCAGTTTTGATCCCGGTGCCCATCTCGGAGCGGCTTGCGACGATGGTCACAAGACCCGAGCCGTCAATGGAAAGAAAGGCATTGGGCTGAAACGGCGGTATTTCGGCCGCCTCGGCAAAGGGGAGCTTGCGAAACCCGACATGAAAGCCGAGAACGAGCCCCGAGGTGGTGGCGGCGCCTTTGAGCACATCTCGCCGGCTAAGATTGGTGATGACAGTCATCCCACCGACTCCGTTGCTGATTTGATGGCCTGCCGGATGCGCAGATAGGTGCCGCAGCGGCAGATGTTGCCCGACATGGCATCGACGATCTGCTGATCGCTCGGCTTCGGCGTCTGTTTGATCAGCGCCGCGGCCTGCATGATTTGACCGGCCTGGCAATAACCGCACTGGGGGACGTTGTTCGCCTCCCAAGCACGCTGCACCGGATGGCTACCGTCGGCACTGAGGCCCTCGATCGTGACGATCTCGTGTCCCTGCGCGTCGGCCAAGGTCGTCAGGCAGGAACGAACCGCCTGGCCGTCGATATGCACAGTGCAAGCGCCGCAGGCGCCGACCCCGCAGCCGAATTTGGTACCGGTCAGGCCGACGATGTCGCGAATGGCCCATAAGAGCGGCATTTGCGGATCGGCATCAATAGTGTGCTGGACGCCGTTGATCTTGATCTGTGGCAAGGGAATTCTCCGGCGGAAATTCAGAATGCCGACTGAGCGGCCCGTGTCATTTCTTCAGCGTGTGGAGATAGGCGATCACGTTCTGTCGATCGCTTTCGCTGGGAAGATTGACGAACATTTTTGTCCCGTGAACGTCCCCGGCGGGGTTCGCGAGAAACTTGTCGAGCTCGGCGTCATCCCAGGTGATGTCAGCATTCTTCATTCCGGCTGAGAAATTGAATCCGGGGACCGTGCCGCTCTTGCTGCCGACAATGCCGGCTAGCGACGGTCCGATCTTGTTCTGGCCGGCCTCTGTCGCGTGGCACGTCGCGCAATGCGAGGCGAAAACCTTCTGGCCGGCTGCAGGATCGCCGGCGGCGAGTGCCCTCGAAGAGCTGCCGAGAACGGTCACCAGCACGAGAATTGCTTTGGTAGGGGAGAGTTTCATGTCATGCATCTCGTGGTCAGCATTGCCGGGCACGTCCAAGCCGTCGGCACATCCCAGGGGGCTCGGGAGACGCAGACTGGCGGAGGGTTCGCATCGAGTTAGTTGGTTCGGGTCCGCTCCGGTCCGAGTAAAATCTGGTAAAGCCGAGTAAAGTCCTGGTGACGGAGCCCCGAGTTCTAGCTTCCGACAATGGCCCGCATGCGCAGCTTCAGCGCCGCAATCCGAGGCGCTCATGAGATTGGCGACGCCTGACAAATGGCCAAAGCTTGCGGCTGCGATACCAGCAGGCCGCCGACGATCGCATAACCGAGCGGCTGGCGAATTTGCGACCCGATGCCGGTGCCGAGCATCAGCCGGAGGCCGCCGAGCGGCGCGCACATTGTCGTCATGATAATGGGGCAAAAGCGCAACAGGTACGCCTTGAGCCCGCGTTCGGCGGACAGTTCCGTTTTGAAAGCCGGTCGTCCGGGGTATGCTGCTCTAAGCGACGGTCGCGGCGGTTTCGGCAGATGCAGCGGTCGTGTGTGTTGCTCCGCTGCATCAGAAGTGAGCCTCGTAACCGCCTTTGAGCGTCACTCCTTGGTCTTGGCGCCCGCCGCCGGTCGCCGCGCGCCTTGGCCTGTCCGCAGGCACATTGCGGCGGTGCAGCCATTCCGACAAAGCCTATTAATGACTTTCACGCAAGTGTCATAACGTCTAGTTAACGTTCTCGGAGCGACGTCAATCTAGGGGGGACGATGACCGGAAAGGAAAAAATCGGGCGCCTGGTGGCGATCGGCGGTCTGATCGCTGGCTTGGGGTGCGCTCTCCTGCCGATCTCAGCCGCGGCGCAGACGGCGACGCCGGTAAACGATCAGATCAAACAGCTGCAGAGCGAAATCCGAAATATCCAGAAGCACTACCAGACGGAAATCCAAAAACTCCAGCGACAGCTCGACGATCTGAAGGCGGCGCAAACGGCTCCGAAGCCTCCCCCGCCGCTGGCGCCAGGGGCTCCAACTACTCTGCAGATTCCTCCGACCGCAGGCGCACTCCCGCCGCCGGCGCCGGGGGCTCCGCCGCCACCGGCCGTGGCTGAAGCCAAGCGCGGCGGATTTCTGGGTAGCGGCATCGACCTGACTATCGGAGGTTATATCGAAGCGGCGAGCATCTACCGCACGCGCAACGAGACCGCCGATATCTCGTCGAACTTCAACACAGCGATTCCCTTTCCCAATTCGCCGAACTATCATCTCTCGGAGCTCCGGTTCAGCGCCCACCAAACCCGGGTCAGCCTGTCGGGTCAGGGCAAGGTGGACCCGGACACGTCGTTGGCGGGCTTTATCGAAACCGATTTCCAGAGCGCCGCGACGACCTCGAACTCGATCGAGAGCAACAGCTACAATCCGCGGCTGCGGCACGCCTACGCCACTCTCGACCGCAGCGATTTCGGGCTCCACCTCCTGGGTGGGCAGACATGGAGCCTCCTGACGCTCTTCCAGCACGACATGACGCCTCGCCAGGAGAACATCCCGCTGGTGATCGACGGGCAGTACGTTGTGGGGTTCACCTGGACGCGGAACCCGCAGTTCAGGGTGGTCCAGGATCTCGACAAGTCGGTGTCCATCGGCTTTTCATTGGAAAGCCCGCAGGCGCTGATCTTCAACGGGCCAAACGCGCCGTTGGTGCCGACGACCGTCAGCAACGCCGGAGGAATGCTCCTCAACCCGTTGGCCCAATATTCGACGGATATTGCCCCGGACATGGTGGCGAAGCTCGCCTTCGAGCCGGGCTGGGGCCATTACGAGCTATATGGCATCGGTCGCACGTTTCGCAGCCGCGCCGCGTTCGCGAATCGCACGATCTGGGGTGGTGGCGGCGGTGCCGGCGCCATCCTTCCACTCATTCCAAAGCAACTCGACCTCCAGGCGGACTTTCTTTACGGTGACGGCATCGGCCGCTACGGGACGTCGCAACTGCCCGATATCGCGATCAGGCCGAACGGCATCCTGGCGCCGATCCCGGAGCTCCAGGCGCTGGTCGGCCTGGTCGGCCACCCGACCGATGCGCTCGATCTCTACGTTTACACCGGCCTGGAACAGGCCTGGCAGACCTCGTTCACGGCCAACGGCACCCTGCCATTCGGCTATGGCAATCCGCTCTATAACAACAGCGGTTGCCTCCATGAGGGATCGACGGTGTGCGCGCAGAACACCTCTCGCGTCTGGCAGGTATCAGGCGGTGCCTGGTACAGCCTCTACAAGGGCAGCTACGGCACGCTGCGGATCGGTGCGCAAGGCTCATACACCCGGCGCAACATCTTCAAAGGCATCGGGGGCTCGCCTAGCACCGACGAAGGCATGTTCTTCACCTCGCTGCGGTATTACCCCCCACCTTGAGCTCGGCATTGATTGCCGAAAGCCCATTCACGACATTCATGCCCCGCGATCCGAGCTGTCGGTTGCGTCCGCGATCCCTCCGGCGTTAACGTTGCCGTCGTTAACGTTTACAGAAAATAGAACGCCGGGCCGCTGAGGAGGGGACCATGGCTGTGACGGAAGTCCACTTCCAGTACCAAACCCGGCGACAAGAGGAGCGGGCCGAAAAGGACGGGATGCCGAGCACGTCCTGGCGGCGATCGACAGCTTCCGGCCTAAGTCGACGCGAACTGCTGGCCACCACAGCCGTGTGGTTGTTTTTTTCGACGACCTCTGCCCGGGCCCTGATCGTGAAGGGCAACTTGCCCTGGGCGCCAAATGCGGGCGCTCCGCCGAGGCCGGTGCGTCCGGGACCATGGGTATACTTCACTCCGGAGGAAGGTGCCGCCGTTGAAGCGCTGGTCGACCGGCTGATCCCGCCGGACCCGCAGACGCCGGGGGGCAAGGATGCCGGCTGCGCGGTCTTCATCGACCGGCAACTTGCCGGACCCTATGGCAGCCACGAAGGGCTCTACATGCGGGGACCCTTCGCTGAGGGAACACCGGAGCAGGGCCTGCAATCTCCGGTGACCCCAGCAGAGCGGTATCGTCAGTCGCTGGCGGCACTCGACAATTATTGCCGTGCCACCTATGGAACACCCTTCGCCCGGCTTTCCGATGACCAAAAAGACAAGGTCATCTCCGGGCTTGAGCAGGGCTCGGCAAAGCTCAACGGCGCAAATGCCCAAGTGTTCTTCGAGCAACTGCTGACAAATACGCAGGAGGGCTTCTTCGCAGACCCCGTCTACGGCGGCAACCGCGATATGGTCGGTTGGAAGATGATCGGATTTCCCGGTGCCCGCTATGATTACCGGGACTGGGTCGAGCGCCACAACGAACGCTATCCGCTGCCCCCAGTCGGCATTACCGGCCGACCCGAATGGGTTTCGAAGGGAAATTGAGCCCTCGTCCGGAGGACCGATCATGGCGCGCAAATTGCCGGCAACCGATGTGGTGATTATCGGCCTCGGCTGGACCGGCTCGATCCTGGCGCATGAGCTGACCGGCGCCGGCTTGAGCGTGGTGGCGATCGAGCGCGGCCCTTGGCGCGACACGGCAACAGATTTCCCGACGACCTATGCGCAGGACGAGCTGCGTTACCACATCCGCCACGATCTGTTTCTGCGACCGGCGCAGGAGACAATGACGTTCCGCAACAATGCCAGCCAGACCGCGCTGCCGATCCGCACCTGGGGCGCCTTCATGCCGCCCAATGGCGCCGGCGGCGGCGGCGTGCATTGGAACGCGCAGACCTGGCGCTTCCTCCCGACCGACTTTCAGCCGAGGACGCATTTGACCGAGCGCTATGGCGCGAAATTCCTGCCCGAGGACATGACGATCCAAGACTGGGGCGTCACCTACGACGAGCTCGAGCCCCATTACGACAAGTTCGAGTATCTGTGCGGCACATCGGGCAAGGCCGGCAATGTTAAGGGCCAGAAGCAAGCGGGCGGCAACCCGTTCGAAGGCCCCCGCTCCCGAGAATATCCGACGCCACCGCAAAAGCAGCCCTACGGTCCCACATTGTTCGCGCAAGCCGCAAAGGAGATGGGTTACTCCCCCTTCCCGCAGCCCTCCGGCAACCTGTCGCAGGGATACACGAACCCGCTCGGCGTCACCCTCGGCCCTTGCACCTTTTGCGGTTATTGTGAATGGTTCGGCTGCGGCAATTACTCGAAGGCCAGCCCGCAGACCACGATCCTGCCCTCGCTGATACGACGCCCGAACTTCGAGGCGCGCACGAACTGCGAGGTGCTGAAGATCAATCTCGACAAATCCGGTAAACGCGCCACCGGCGTAACCTACGTCGACACCAGCGACCAGGAGTGGGAGCAGCCGGCCGAGCTGGTACTGCTCTGCGCCTTCCAGCTGTTCAATGTGCACATGCTGCTGGTCTCGGGGATCGGCAAGCCCTACGACCCCGGCCGCGGCGAGGGCGTAATCGGACGCAACTTTTCCCACCAGGTTACGTCAAACGTCAACGCGTTCTTTGACGGCAAGAACTTCAATCCCTTTATCGCCTCGGGCGCCATCGGGATGTGCATCGACGAGTTCAACGGCGACAATTTCGATCACGGGCCACACGGCTTTGTCGGCGGCGGCTATATGGGCGCGGTGCAGACCAGCGCTCGACCGATCGTCTCCACGATGACACCGCCGGGCACCCCGCGCTGGGGTGCCGCGTGGAAGAAAGCCGCGGCCGAAAACTATCTCAGCAGCTACCAGGTGGTCACCCATGGCAGCTGCTACACTTATCGGGACGTGTATTGCGACCTTGATCCGACGTACACCGACCGTTTGGGCCGCAAGCTGATGCGCATTACCTTCGATTTTCACGAGAACGAATTGAAGATGTCACAATACCTGACGGACCGGCTGGCCGAAATCGCCCAGAAGATGGGACCGCGGCAGATCGCGAAGCGCCCGCGCACGGGTCCCTACACGATCAAGGATTACCAGACGACCCATACCTGCGGCGGCGCGATTATGGGGACGGATCCGAAGGCCAGTGCGCTGAACCGCTATTTGCAAAGCTGGGATGTGCCAAACCTGTTTGTGATGGGCGCCACCGCCTTCCCGCAGAATGCCGGGTACAATCCGACCGATACGGTATGCGCGCTGGCCTATTGGGCGGCGGACGCGATCGTCAGCCGATACCAGAAGACTCCCGGCCCGCTGGTCCAGATCTGATCGGAGCACCGCCGATGAGAGCTAGCGCCGCCTGCCTCTTGCTGCTCCTCGGCAGCTCTGCGGCGCAGGCTGCGGCGGACAAGCAGGCTTTCGAGGAGATCGCGCGAGGTCGCTACCTCGCGATCGTCGGCGATTGTGCGGGCTGCCACAATGCGCCGGGCGGCGCACCCTACGCCGGCGGGCTGCCGATCGAGACACCGTTCGGCACGCTGGTGTCCCCGAACATCACACCGGACCGCGAGACGGGAATCGGCGCCTGGACCGACGACGAATTTGTCAACGCAATGCAGGACGGCATCCGGCGGGGCGGCGAGCACCTTTATCCCGCAATGCCCTACACCTATTACACGAAAGCAACCCGCAAGGACGTGCTGGCGATCCGCGCATACTTGGAAACGGTGGACCCGGTGCACAACGAGGTCAAAGTGAACCAGCTGCCCTTTCCGTTCAATGTCCGTGCGAGCATGGTGGGGTGGAACGAGCTGTACTTCAAGCGCGGGACATTCGAGCTGGTCGCCGGAAAGTCGGACGAATGGAACCGTGGTGCCTATTTGATCGAAGGGCTGGGACATTGCGGGTTGTGCCACACGGCGAAGAACGCAATGGGCGGCGACGAGACTACCCGCGCGCTGCAGGGTAGTGCACTGCAAGGATGGTACGCCCCGAACCTGACGGGGGATCCGCGCACCGGCCTGGGAAGCTGGTCGGTGGAGGAGGTCATCGCATACCTGAAGACGGGCCACAACAATGCCTCCGCTGCCACGGGGCCAATGTCGGATGTAATCGTCCATTCCACATCGCAGATGACGGATGCCGATCTGAGGGGAATCGCGGTCTATTTGAAAGACCAGCCGGCCGCGAACGGCGAGTCGCCGAGGCCAGTCTCCGCCGAGGACCGCATGATGCGCGCCGGTGAGGCGATCTACCTCGACAATTGCGCGGCGTGCCACACGAGCGCCGGTACCGGCATTCCGCAGCTGTTCCCGGCCCTGAAGGGTAGTCCGTCTGTGCAGTCGACCAACCCTGCCAGCGTGATCCGAGTGGTGCTGCGCGGAGCGCAGAGTGTCGCGACCGATCCGGCACCGACCGCGCCGTCGATGCCCGCTCTGGGCTGGAAGCTGTCGGATTCTGAGGTCGCGGCGGTGGTCACCTATATCCGAAACAGCTGGGGAAACGCCGCCTCGCCTGTTGTGACGAGCGACGTGGCGAGCGCACGCCAGCAGCTGTCGCAGCGGAGCGACTAGAAAGGCTTCCCGACAGCGCCGGGTTCGGCGGTTTTCAGGGTGCTGCCGTCGAGCTGCTCGGCACAGGGCGACGAAGTGCTATTGAACAATTCGACGCGCACGCCTATCGGATGGAGAAGCCTTGATGGGCCTCGCCGATCGCATGGTCGTCATCGCCGCCGCCGATCGTCGCTTGAGTCTATTCATCTGGAACTGCTGGCCATTACCGGCACGGTGAATTGAAAGACGCTACCGTGGGGGAGATTTGGCGACGCCCACAGGCGACCGCCATGGGCTTCGACGATCGACCGGCAGATCGACAGCCCCATTCCCATTCCTTCCGGCTTGGTTGTGAAGAATGGATCGAAGACACAGTCGATCTTCGTTGGATCGAGCCCCGTACCTGTATCCGTGACCGCAATTATAACATTTCCCAGCTCGTCGGTCTGGGAGCTAACCCGCAACACGCGCGGCCGGCGCGTAACCGCGCTCATGGCCTCGATACCGTTCCTGATCAGATTGAGGATGACCTGCTGCAATTGCACGCGGTCGCCCATTATGGATCCCAGATGGGGAAATAGCTCGGTCTCGAGCAAGACGCCATGTCGGCGCATTTCGCCGCGTATCAGGGCGAGCACATCCCGAACTGCATCGTTGATATCGAATTGCGTCATCTCCGGGCCGGATTTCCTGGCCATGCCGCGGATGCTTCTGAGGATGTCGGCTGAACGATGGCCGTTTCTAACGATGCGTTCGGCGGCCTGACGCGCTTCGTCAAGATCCGGCTTGTCCCTCTCGAGCCAGCGCAAGCAGGTTTCCGCATTGGTTACAATTGCCATGAGCGGCTGATTCACTTCGTGGGCAATCGATGCCGCGAGCTCGCCCATGGTCGTCAGCCGCGACGCGCGTGCAAGTTCCGATTGTGTTGCGCGCAACGCGTCTTCTGCGCGCCTGCGCGCGGTGATGTCGATGCTCATTACAAGGAAAATCGGCGGATTGCTTTCTTTGCCCGGGATCGTAGATATGTAATTATCGACGATAATTGAGCTGCCGTTCTTGCTTCGGTATTGCGTCACGACCTCGTAATCGCGTCGTTTGCCTTGCTGAAGCTGGAGGAGCTGAGTGAGACACTCCTCACGTTCTTCATCGGTGCTGATGTCGACAGGCGATAGGTGTTGCAGCTCTTCTTCCGTGTAGCCGAGCATGGCCTGAAAGGCTGCGTTTGCCTCAAGGTATTTAAAGTTATGATCGATAAGCGAAATGCCGAGGCCTGAACTTTCGAATACGGATCGCCAGCGCTCCTCGCTTGCGCGAAGCGCCGCCCCTGCTCGCCTGCGCTCCTCGCGCGCGCGAAGCGCCGTCACGTCGAATATGACCTCATCCGCTAGGTCGCTGCGGAGGCGCGTGACGGCGTACGTCACGTATTTCGCCAAATCCGCATACTGCTCTATCTCACGCTCGTCGAAGCCGTCGTCCGGAGGGGCGTGAAGCGTGAGGGCGCCGTGCAGCTCCAAGACGTCCTGCTGTCCCCCGTCAGCGACCAAGGGAAAAGCAACGCAGGACGGATAACCGCTTGTGATATCGTCGCTTGCCGCACTTAACAAAGCGCGGTCAGTGCGAGGATCTCTGCGCCAACATGGTTTTTTGGTGCGGATAGCAGTACCGACAGGACCTCGTCCCGCTTCACTACTTCCCCAGGAAATTTTGACGCGCCCCAGATCGAGATCATGCCCGGCACTCGCGACCGGCCGCACAGTTCTGTCGGCATCATCTTCGCAATAGCCGATCCAGGCCAGACGGAGGTCGCCGGTTTCCACCAGGATCTGACAGATTGACTGCAACAACTCCTGCTCACTGCGAGCCCGGAAGAGCACATGATTGCACCGAGTGAGCGTGCGCACGCTGCGGTCCAGGCGCAGTGCCATCCCCTCAGTCCGCCAGCGATCGTTCGCCTCAACCATCGCACCTCTATCTACCATTGTTCGGTCCACTTATGCGACGCCAAGTGCTTCAGCGGCCAACTGCGTGCCCAGGACGCGAGCACGAATCTTCGCAAATGCAGTCTCCCTGGACCTTGACATGTCATCACTGAAAGGGGCAAATCCGCAATCATCCGTGGTGCCCAATTGCGCGATTGGGATGTACTCCGCCGCTTCGAGAACACGGTCTCTGATCTCTTCCGGGGTTTCGACTGCCGGGTCAAGAACGTCGACGACCCCGACGAACACACGTTGATCGGATTTCGCATGCTTGCGAATCAAATTCAGCACATACTTATGGTCAGGCTCGCTTGCTAATTGTATATAAAAATTTCCCGCCCGCAGCTCGAACAAGCTTGACAATAGTGCCCCGTAATCGATCCCTGCACTGTGCGTCGAGCCCTGATCCGCCCCGGGACAGGTATGAACACCAATTCGCTTTTGTTCTTCGGCAGAAAATCGTTCCAGCACGAGGTTGTTCAGGTCCACGAAACTGCGTAGAAGTCGCTGCGTCGGGTCGAGCTTGGTCGAAAGGCGTCCCTCTGTGAAGTCGATCTGGACAACGTGCGCGCCGTTTTGCAAGCACCGCCGAATCTCGTGCTCCTGCTCCTCCAGGAGCGCATCAAAATATTCTTCGCGCGAATAGCCCGGGATGCCGCTTTGCGGGTATAGCAGGCTCAACGCCGAAGTCGAAGCGACCGCTTGTTTCAATGGTAGAAGCGTATAGCGCCGCGCCATCTCCAGATAGACGTCTGCCGAGGTCCTGTACCGAAATGGCCCTGCCGTCAATCGAGGAAGCTGTCGAAGGTGACCGTCCGCAAAGAGGATCGGAATTCCGTCGGCCGCAATGTTCTTCAGACCATGGACGGGATAGGTGGCGTAGCTGTGCTTTGCCTGTTCGCCATCAGTTATGACTGGGGAGCCGGTAGCTTCGAAACGCTGAATAGTATCTCGCACCGCCGCGTCATGGATCGCCTGCAATTTCTCTTTTGATATGGCGCCGGCTTCAAACGCACGGGCTGCTTCGATCAACGAGATCGGCCGCGGAATACTCCCTATAGGTTCGGTCGGGATCGCCATAATCAATCGGTGGGATCAGGCCGACGCATTCGTCCGACTAGCAAGCTTACGACGATACGCCCCACATGAAAGGGGTAACGCCCGTAAAATTTTGAAAGAGTAAAGCCCGTAAAATTTTGTAATGTTTTGTGTCATTTTGCGACATTGTACAGAACAGTCAAAACTCGGCGGAACACCCCTCTCACCGCCTGATACCACCCTCCGGGCATCGCCGATCCGCGCAAGGCCTCCTTGTTTCCAGCCGACTTTTTGTTCACATTTGAAACCCTATGACAAAGCCGGATCGTCGCTGGCGGTTCAACTCGCGTGTGATTGCGGGGTATGCGATCGCTGTAGGCTCGGTCGCCGCGGCACTTGCCGGCTCTCTGTGGCTGGAGGTCTATGCCGTAACCGCTCCTGTATCGCTGTTTCTCTGCGCAATTATGCTCAGTGCCTGGCTTGGTGGACTCTGGCCGGGCTTGCTCGCGGCCACTCTCTCTGTTCTGGCTTTCGAATACTACTTTGTGACTCCGATCTATTCGCTGGCTGTAGACATCGAGGAGATCCCGCGCTTTTCCGTTTTTGCGCTGTCAGCCTTTTTGGTCGGGTCGCTCAGCGCCGCGCAAAGGAGCGCGACGGAATCACTCAGGCGGGCGCGTGATCACCTGAACGAAACGGTTCAAGAACTGAGGAGGAGCAATGAAGCGTTGCGCGCGGAGAACGCCGAGCGGATTCGGGCGGAGGAGGCGTTGCGAAACGCGCAGGCGGATCTCGCGCGCGTCGCACGACTGACGACGATGGGCGAACTGGCGGCATCGATCGCCCACGAAGTGAACCAACCCCTGATGGCTGTCGTGACCAATGCGGATACTTGCTTGAGGTGGCTCGAGAAAGATCCGCCGGATCTCGATGAGGCGCGACAAGCCGCGGAACGGACCGTCAGCACCGGCCATCGCGCGGCCGACATCGTCAGGACCGTCCGCGCCCTGGCCCGGAAGTCCACTCCGGAGATGACGGTGTTTGACGTTAATCCTGCGATAGCGGACGTCCTCACCCTCACGCGCGGCGAAATGCAGCGATACGACGTCTCGCTCGAGACCGAATTATCTGCCGGCCTCGAACCCGTCTTGGGCGACCGCGGTCAGGTGCAACAGGTCATCCTGAATCTGATCGTAAACGGGATCGAGGCGATGACCGCGGGCATGGACCGTCCGCGGGTGCTGCGCATAAGCTCTCGAATGGCTGGGTCGGGTAGTGTGCTGATCGCGGTTGCGGATACGGGTGCGGGGCTCGACCCTGCGAAGGTGGACTGCATCTTCGATCCCTTTTTCACGACGAAGCCCGAGGGAATGGGAATGGGGCTGTCGATCTGCCGCTCGATCGTCGAAGCGCATGGCGGCCGCCTGTGGGCTTCGCCAAATTCACCTCAGGGCAGCATCTTTCAGTTTACTGTGCCGGCGGCGGCCAAGGTGTCTTGAGTGACAGTACCGGATAAGGAGGCGGAGGCGACGATCGCCGTCATCGACGACGATCCGGATATACGCGAGGCGCTCCGCGGGCTCCTGAGATCGGTGGGCTTGCGCGTCGAGTTGTTCGCCTCGGTCCAGGAATTCCTGGGTACCGCCCGGCCGGACCTCCCCGGATGCCTGATACTGGATGTCAGACTGCCCGGGCGCAGCGGGCTCGATCTTCAGGACGAGCTGGCCAAGGCAAATATGCAGCTACCGGTTATCTTCATCAGCGGCCATGCCGATGTCCCGATGTCGGTTCGGGCCATGAAGGCCGGTGCAGTCGAGTTCCTGACCAAACCTGTCCGCGATCAAGATTTGCTGGACGCGATCCAGCTGGCGCTCGCGAACGACCGCGCCCGCCGCGCCGACGAAAGAAGTTTTGCGCGACTGCGTGCCGACTTCGATACGTTGACGCCGCGTGAGCGCGAGGTGATGGTGATGGTGGTGGCCGGCCGCCTCAACAAGCAGATTGCCGCGGAGTTGCGGCTGAGCGAGGCGACGGTGAAGGTCCACCGCGGCCAGGTGATGCGAAAGATGCGTGCTCAGTCGTTGGCCGAGCTGGTCAGGATGGCCGATAAGCTCGCGCCCTCCCGGGCACGGTCGTAAACCTCTGCGACCAAGGTATAGTAACCGCGACTCCTTCTGCCGACTCCTCCCGAGGCTCGTCCAATTGCGCGATTGCGTCGCGCGGCGCCATCTTTCGGGGTGACGGCAAGGACACCCGCTGTGCCTCAAGAGCCGCTCATTGCATTTGTCGACGACGATGGGTCAGCCTGCGAGGCGCTGGAGTCGGTCTGAAGGCGTTCGGTTTTTGTCCCCGAGGTATTTTCGGACCGTAAGCCGACCGATTCAAGCAGGTCTGATGGACACAGGCGCAGTGGCATGGTCATCAATGACAAACATCGCGGGAAAATGCCTGTAGGCGTCATTCATGTGCCTCGACTTTGGTCGGTAGAATGACGTGGAAACTTGCGCCACGCGGAGAGTTGTCGGCAGCCCATAAGCGGCCACTGTGCGACTCGACGATGGAGCGGCTGATGGACAATCCCATACCGGTCCCATGAACCTTCGTGGTAAAGAAGGCATTGAAGATGTGGTCCTTTTGCTGCGGGGGCAGCCCCACCCCGGTATCGCTGACGCGTACTGAAATCTGCTCGTTTTCCGCTCGCTGAGACTTGAGGGCGAGCTCGCGCGTCCCATGCACATCCTTCATCGCATCAATGCTGTTAACGATGAGGTTCATAACGACCTGCTGCAATTGCACGCGGTCTCCCATGACCTTGGGAAGATCTGCCGCCAGCTCCACCCGAACTGATATGGAATAGCGCGTTGCTTCGCCGCGCATGAGGTCGATCATCTCCCGAATAACTTCGTTTACATCAACCAACTCCCGTTTCAGAACACCCTTCTCGAACAGCACGCGGACCCGGCTGATGATTTCCGCCGCGCGCCTTCCGTTTTCCACGATGCGCATCGCAGACGCGCGCGCCTCTTCGAGATTTGGGGTATTGCCATCGAGCCAGCGCAAGCAGGCATCGGCGTTCATGACTGCGGCGGCAATCGGTTGATTCACTTCGTGCGCCAGCGAGGAAGTCAGCTCTCCCATGGTGGTCACCCGGTTGACGTGTGCGAGGTCCGCCTGCGCCCTACGCAGCGCTTCTTCGGCGCGCTTCTGCTCGGAAAGCGAGGCGATCAACGCGAAGGCCAGAATGACAAACGTAATGCCAGCAACCACCAGCGCCAGATTGGTTTGATCGAGACTTGCGCTTCCTTGGGCGTTGTGAATCGGGTCGTGAGCAGTAAAAATGGCCGCCCGCATCGCCGTGTAGTGCATACCGGAAATGGCCAGCCCCATGACGATGCCGGCGACGAGCTTTTGCCGAAGATCCGTGGTTCGGAATGTTAGCCATAGTGCCGCCGTCGATGCGCCGATCGCAATTACCAGGGAAAGCGCAACGAATAGGAGGTCGTAGCTGAGCTCGGCGTGCCCCCGCATTGCTGCCATGCCGGTGTAATGCATGGCGGCAATGCCAAGTCCCATAAAGATCCCGCTGAAAACGAGGCGAAACGGCGATGCGCTCTGGCGACTGATGACGTAAAAGCCGCCGCCGGTTACGAAAATCGCCACTACGAGCGAAAGGGTAGTTAATCCGATGTCATAGGACATCGGTATCGGCATGGCGAAGGCGAGCATGGCGATGAAGTGCATCGACCATATCCCGCCTCCCATTATGATCGCGGCCGCCACCAGCCACACGCGACGCGCAAGTGCCCGGGCGGCCGCCACGCGCCCGCCAAGATCAAGGGCGGTGTAAGACGCGAAGGCGGCGACCAGAATGGAAAGAGCGACGAGATACGGATCGTGCGTTCCGGTAACGACCATCAGGATCCCCCCAATTTGGACGAGAGACCAGTGGGCGACGCATCCGTCGATGCACCCGGAAGTGTACTTCAATCCGCTTCCCGGAGTCATCGGCTCGACCGAGGATACGAGCTATGGCATGGGCGCGTGCCGAGGTTCACTGCTCGCGTTGCCGCGGCACCCCGCACCAGCCCGCAAAAGCAGGACAAGACCAACCTCGTCTAAGCCCCAAGCAATCTCGACATCCCATGCGAACGGGAAAGCTTTTGCGGAACTGCGAGCAGGTTCGACAGGTAGACGCCGCGCAAGTGTGAGGTGATGACGCTGGTCAGGGCCGGCCGCCTCAACAAGCAGATTGCCGCGCTGTTGGGCTGAGCGGGGCGACGGTGAAGGTCCACCGCGGCCAGGTGATGCGAAAAATGCGTGCTCAGTCGTTGGCCGAGCTGGTCAGGATGGCCGATAAACTCGCGCCCTCCCGGACAAAGTCGTAAACCTCTCCAACCAAAGTATAATAACCTGGATTCCTTCTGCGGACCGCTGCCGACGCTCGTCCAATTGCGTGATTGCATCACGCGGCACCATCTTTCGGGTCGACTGCAAGGACACCCGTCGTGCCACAGAAGCCGCTCATTGCATGCGTCGAGGACGATGTATCAGCCCGCGAGGCGCTGGAGGGATTTCTGAAGGCGTTCGGTTTCGCCCCCGGCGTGTTCTCCTCCGCCGAAGAGTTTCTGCAATCTGATCGGCTGGATGAGACGTCGTGCTTAATCACCGACGTACACCTGCGCGGAATGTCGGGACTGCAACTTCAAAACCGTCTAGCTGCATCGGGCTACGCGATTCCCGTTATTGTTATCACGGCATTTCCCGACGACCGGGTTCGTGAGCGGGCACTGGGCGCGGGAGCGGTCTGCTTTCTCAATAAGCCCTTCAATACGAGGGATCTTCTAACCTGTATCCATTCGGCACTTGACCGTCGACACGACGAGGACGGCACGCAACCTTAGGCAAGCGATAAAAGGAGGCAAGGAGTCATGCAGGAACCATCGATCGCGCGAGAGTTCGCGCACCAGCCGATGCTCCACTGGGATCCGCCCAGCACCAGCCAGCACCGGGCAAGCGCGAGCGGAGACTTGATGATTCGGTTCGGCCGCTTTTGCGTGCTGCCGCGCGCCCGCCAGTTGCTGGCCGATGGGCAGCCGGTCGAGCTCGGCAGCCGCGCCTTCGATCTTCTGATGGCGCTGATCGGGGCGCCGGGCGCCCTCGTCACAAAGAAGGAGATTTTCAGCTGCGTCTGGCCCGACACGGTCGTGGAGGAAGGCAATTTGAAGATGCAGATGTCGGCGCTGCGCAAGGTTCTGAGTCAGGATCGAGACCTCATAAAAACCGTCCATGGGCGCGGTTATGTATTTACAGGCGAGGTCTCAAAGGCAGCAGTCGAACCAGATGCTTTGGCTCGGCCCAGCCCGGAGCTTAGGCCGCTCCCACTCGGACGCCCGCTGACAACCAACTTGTCCGACTCGACCTCACCACAACAGTTGCGGACGATCGGATCTCAAATGATCCTCCCCGATGACAAGGCTGCGCCGACTGTAGTGGTCATTGACGACGATCCGGATATACGCGAGGCGCTCCGAGGCCTTCTCCGAACAGTCGGGTTGCGCGTCGAGCTGTTTGCCTCGGTCCAGGAATTCCTCGATAGCTCCCCCTCCGACCTTCCCGGCTGCCTGGTTCTCGATGTCAGACTGCCCGGGCGAAGCGGGCTCGATTTTCAAGAGGAGCTGGCCCAGGCAAATTTGCGCTTGCCCATAATCTTCATCAGCGGCCACGCCGATATCCCGATGTCGGTTCGCGCCATGAAGGGCGGTGCGGTAGAGTTCCTCACCAAACCTGTTCGCGATCAAGATTTGCTGGATGCGATCCAGCTTGCCATCGCGCAGGACCGCGCCCGCCGCGACGAAGAACGAGCCGTTGCCAACCCTTCGTGGCCGCTGCGGCACGCTGAAGCTGCGTGAGCTATCGGCTTGGGATGAATGTCGCCCAAATGTTCATGGCAAGAGGCCTGCACTTGCCGTGGTGGGGTTCGAGACCGCAGCCAGGTTGTTCGGGTCGGCGAGGGACACCACTGTGCCGGGGCGTCAGCCGCTGCTGGGCCCGCACGACGACAGTCGCTCCGGCAGTGTGTCGGTTATGCTCGGCGAGGCCGACCTGCTTGAACCTCGATTTCGTATAAAAGGCTCATGAGGGAGATTTAGGTTCCGGGCCTGCGAACCAAATCCTCATGGCGAGGGCGAGCAGGGCGAGGCCGGTCGGCAGAGCCAGCGACCACAGACCCGCAGCGGCTTGGCATGCAGCCCCGAGCCCGCAGCCGATTGCGAACCCGACGATCACCGGCAAGGTATGCATGGCGCGGCTGCGCGCCCTGGCGACAGCGGCCGGATCACCACCGACCAGCACTCCGCCGAGGTCCAACATGAAGTGGGTCACATTTGTCGTCATCACTGCCGTGGTTGGCGTGTTTCTCAGAGAGATTTGCACAAGGGCGTTTTGCACCGCCATCGCCGCGACCCCGAACATCCCGGCGAAAACTGCAGCCGTGGCGTTTGGATTGGTCCAAGGACCAGCCGTGACGCACAGCGCGAGAAAGACGGCCAGCGACAACAGCTGCAGTAGAAGCAATGGCCCGAGCGTATCAAGACCGGTCCGTTCGAGGCCCCCGGCGAGCAAGCGCGTCAGGAGCAGCACCAGCATGAAGACCGGCACCGAAAGGATATAGGAGAATATCGTCGGCGCGCCGGCGACGATGTGCGCGGCGAGAACGACGAGGTTGCCGGTGATGTGGGCGGTGAACAGCCCGTTGAGACCGAGAAAGCCGATGATATCCGTCGACCCGGCGATTACGCTGAGCACGATCGGGAGCGTCCGGGCGACCAGATCAGCTCCTGCCGCCACCGTCCCCGACCATTTTCTTCGGGTCGACGATTTCGTCGAAGCGCTTCTCGTCGATATAGCCGGATTTGAGCGCGGCCTCCTTCAACGTCAGATCCTCGTCATTTGCCTTATGCGCGATCGCGGAAGCATTGTCGTAGCCGATCTCAGGGCTGAGCGCCGTCACCAGCATCAGCGAGCGGCCGACCATCTCGTCGATGCGCTTGCGGTTGAGCCTTGTGCCCTCGACCGAGAAATGCCGCAGCTTCTCGCAGGCATCGCCGAGGATGCGGGCGGAGTGCAGGAAATTGTTGATGATGATCGGGCGCATTGCGTTGAGCTCGAAATTGCCCTGGCTGCCGGCAAAGGCGACCGCATTGTCCTCGCCGATGACCTGGATGCAGACCATCACCATCGCCTCCTGCTGGGTCGGGTTGACCTTGCCTGGCATGATCGAGGAGCCCGGCTCGTTCTCGGGAAGCAGCAATTCGCCGAGCCCGCAGCGCGGGCCCGAGGCCAGCCAGCGCATGTCGTTGGCGACCTTCATCAGTGCGACGGCGAGCCCGCGTACCGCCGCCATCGCGGCGACCATCGCGTCGAGCGAGCCCTGCGCTGCAAATTTGTTCGGCGCGGTCACAAACGGGTAGCCAGTCAGCAGGGCGATCTTGTCGGCGATCTCGCGGCTGAAGTGGGGTGGCGCGTTAAGGCCGGTGCCGACAGCCGTCCCGCCCGCCGCCAGCTCGAAGAGCCCCGGCTCGGACTGCCGGATGCGCGCCAGCGCGTCGCGGATCTGGTATGCCCAGCCAGACCATTCTTGGCCTACGGTCAACGGCACAGCGTCCATCAGATGAGTGCGCCCGGTCTTG